>Ga0315286_10006113_pt1 | contig 11682 bp, 9 predicted proteins | sample YL17G10_0_MG_FD_205038 | JGI IMG/M metagenome (GOLD analysis project Ga0315286, IMG submission 205038) | Sediment microbial communities from Yellowstone Lake, YNP, Wyoming, USA - YL17G10_0 | ecosystem: Environmental > Aquatic > Freshwater > Lake > Sediment | place: USA: Wyoming | collected... | reverse complement strand
TAGATTTGAGAAATATCGAACGCTCATTACTTCCTATCTACATAAAAAACTTAAAATATTCTACTTTGAAGATTAATGATATTTTAAAGTCACCGGATACCATAGTGCCTATGAACAAAAATACAATAAGTTTAATGGCGCGTATTCTGAAAAATACACCATCTTTAGGCAGTGTTTGTGAAGAGGTAGCCGCAGGCATTAGTACTGGAGGGGATAAAATTTTTCGAATAGAAGATAAAAAAGCTAAAACCTTAAAAATTGAGAAGAATTTGTTGCATAGCGTGCTACTTGGAAGAGATATAAATTCATATTTTTTACCTGACAAAACCAATTATTCTATCATTTATTCAACGAAAGAAGTAACAGGTAAGACGCATCCTAACACCCTAAATTATCTGAGGCCATTTCATAATCAATTATCACAAAGAAAAGAGACTCAAATGAGTTTGATTTCTTGGTGGTGTCTTAACCGGCCGCGGTATTCTGCTTTATTTGATGCGCCTAAAATAGTCTTAAGACAAACGGCTAATTCCTTGTTTGCAACTGTTGATGAAATTGGTTATTACTGCTTGAATAGCATCATAATAGTAAGACCAAATGATAAACGATTAATTAAGTATTATATTGGTTTATTAAATTCAAAACTATTAAGATGGTTTTATAAGAATTTAACTCAAGAGGATAATCGAGTTTTTTCTGAAGTTAAACCTATTAATCTTCGCAAGCTACCAATCCGACCTATTGATTTTTCCGACGCTACTGACAAAGCCCGTCATGCCAAAATGGTTGCACTTATTGAACGAATGCTTAATTTACATAAAAAATTACACAAGACTGAAACCGAGTACGAAATCACGTTAATAAAGCGCCAAATCGATGTGACAGACCGTGAAATCGATAATTTGGTTTATGAGCTTTATGAGCTAAGTCCGAAAGAAATCGCGATTGTTGAGGGGCGTGAAAAGGAATATAAACCAGAAGCAGTGTCTCCAAAAAAAGGTCGCAAATTAAGGAGGATGAAAACGCTTGAAGAAGGCAAAAAAATTGTGCGTCAGCTTAAACGAGCAAAAACAGGCAAACGCGTTTTTAATAGGTCTGGTGAATGAGTTTTAAACTTGCAGTTACGGCAATAAGCGATGCCAACATCGGTATTTATCAAAAAATAATCCTGTGCTGGGCAAAAGGGGCAGTTACCAATATAAAAGCCATCTTCTTCATGAGTTAAATTCAGAATATTTGCCAACGATTTCCATTTAAATTCTTGCTCTCTTGTTATTTGCATAATTTAATCATAAAGGTAGGGGGCTAGGGTAGTGCAATCAGGGCTTTTTGTCATTCAAAAAATATTGACAGAAGAAGTGATTGGTTTTGGACTGTGATTTATTTGATTGCCTTGATTAATTAAATATCAATTTGGTAAAATATATACAGAGATAGGCTTTCGGCCGTGGTTCATATACCACACTTGGCGGAGGGTCTATTTTTTGAGATTTATTGACTTTTGTCAGCTAAATTGATAATATTGAAACATAAAAGGCTTTCGGCCGTGGTTCATATACCACAAGCTGGCGGAAGGTCTTTTTTCTTAATTAAATTTATTTGCCAACAGGAAAAGCAGACATAAGCCATTTTTTGCCTGACCGTTTTTCTTCTTTGATCTGTATAAAGAAGAGATCGTCGTCAGCGGTTATGCCGGCGAATCTGTGGACAATTTCACCTCTGTTATTCGGATTTTCTTTTGATTCCGGTTCATAGGTTGACTTGCCTATAAGCTCAAGAGCGCAGGGGAAAAATTTTACTCGGCGGGTTTTGTCGCCTAGATTATTTTTTTCATGCAGGTGATGCCAATATAATTCCAGAAAAATTTTATCTTTCTTAAAAAAAGCGGACTTTATATATGGTCTTCTCTTACTTTTCGCCCTGATCTGTTTATAAATCGTAAAAGCTTTTTTGTAAACTTCTGCCCATCGTGTGCCTGCAAGTTTTTTCGACCTTGTCCTATAAGTCTTCATTAATCAAAAAATTCAATTTTATTCAAAATAGGAACGGATTATAGCAGAAGCCCAAAATTATGCAAAATGCTAATAAAAATTCACCTTTGGGAATAAGTCTGATAAAATAACCACATGAATTCACGCTTTCTTATTTGGCTCGGCCTGTTTGTAGGTTCTGCTATAGGCGGATACATTCCATATTTATGGGGAGATAATTTCCTGTCCATGTGGTCAGTTATTTTAACAGCAGTCGGCGGGATTATCGGTATTTGGGTCGGCTTTAAATTAAGCAATTAGATCGTGATTTATTGCAATATTTTTGATATTTTAGTGTATAGTAATATTAATATTTAATAATTAAAATATATGGCCAGAGGCGACAAACAAAAAAGGGAAAAAAAGAAACCTAAACAGGATAAGGGGAAGAAAAAATAATTTGCATTTCTGATTTCGAATTTCGCATTCCCATTTAGCATTTTGCATTTGGCAATTTTTTTGTTTGAATAAATATCTTATTGCAATTAAATGCAAAATTAAAAAATGCTAATTTAGAATGCGAAATCAGAAATGTGAGATGTAAAATCTACGCCAGTAGCTCCTTCACCACTTTATTCACCATCCCCCCATCCGCCTTTCCTTTTACTTTCCCCATAACTGCCCCCATCACTTTGCCAAATTCAGCGGGTGTGGCGTTCATTTCGGCGATAGTTTCTTTGGCGATTTTTTTCACCTCATCCTCACCCATCTGAGCCGGCAGATATTTTTCGATTATCTTTATCTCATCCAATTCTTTCTGCGCGGATTCTTTGTTTCCGCCTTTCTCAAAACCTTCCGCAGCTTCCCTGCGCTGTTTAACGCCTCTTTTTATAAGGTCGAGTACAATTTCATCCGTAACTTTCATGTCTTTACCGCTCACTTCGTATTTCATAATATCAGCCTTTATCATACGAAGTGTGCTGGTTTTAAGCTCATCACGCGCTTTCATTGATGCTGTTAAATCAGCGATTATTTGGTCTTTTAGCATATTGTATTTATTAAATTATAGGTTTGAAAACTCTTATCTGTTACGCTTTTTTATTTATTATCTGGCATAAGGGCAACTTGAGGTTAAAACTTGAAAATTTAGATACTGGAATTAGGATTGTTATTTGAGTCCAAGTTTTCAAGTTTTTAAGTTTTCAATAATTATTCATGGTAAACCTTACACCTCAAATGCGCCCCCGAGCCTCTCAATTTTTTTGCCTTATCCAGCCTGTCGAAAGCGGAAATGTACGCGGCCATGCGCATTGTGCATTTATACTCCTGCATGAAATCCAGAATCCGGACTAAAGCCTCGATCATTGAACGTTTTAATTTTGCCTGTACTTCCTCTAATGGCCAGTAATACTGAACATGATTTTGCACCCATTCAAAATAAGAAACCGTGACACCGCCGGAGTTTGCCAGAATATCAGGTATTACAACCACACCTTTTTCTTTCAGATACTCATCCGCCTCCGATGTCGTCGGACCGTTAGCTATTTCCATTATCAGTTTAGCTTTGATGTTCTTCATGTTTTTTTCATTTACCTGATTTTCCATAGCCGCAAGCACCAAAACGTCGCAATGTTTTTCCAGAAGCTGTTCGTTTGTAACGGCTTCTCCTTCACTATATTTTGTGACAGACCCTTTCTCCTTTTTAGCTTTAGCCACTGCAAATGGGTCCAGACCTTTTTCGTTGTAAATACCACCAGAGGAATCGCTTAAGCCGATGATAATGAAACCCATGCTGTGCAGTATTTCCGCGGAGAAACTGCCGGCATTTCCAAAACCCTGGATTATAACTTTTGTTTTTTCTATAGGCATATCGTGACGTTTCATATATTCCTCAAGCACAAACGCTCCGCCCTGCGCGGTGGCAGTATCCCTGCCAAGAGAACCGCCGATTTCAAGCGGTTTCCCGGTAACAACGCCCGGACTGTAACAGTTTACAAGCCTGCTGTATTCATCCATGAACCACGCCATGATCTTCGGGGTCGTGTACATATCAGGGGCTGGGATGTCATGTTCAGGACCGACGATCTGATAGATTGCCTGCGCGTATTTACGGGTCAGTCTTTCAAGCTCTCCTTCAGACATTTTTTTTGTATCGCAGTTAACACCGCCTTTTCCTCCGCCATACGGAATGTTTGCGACAGCGCATTTAAACGTCATCTCGGTCGCGAGGGCTTTTATCTCATCAAGATTTACAGCGGGGTAATACCTGATTCCGCCTTTAAACGGTCCGCGAAGTTCGGAATGCTGGACTCTGTAGGCCTCGAAATACTGCATTTTGCCGTCATCCATTCTTACAGGCAAAGTCACCATCAGTGTCTTTTTAGGATGCGAAAGGACATCAAGCGTCTCCTGGTCTAACTTCATTATCTTGGCCGCTTTTTGTAAATTGGTGAGGGTGTTTTGAAAGAAATTCATTTTTTTCAAATTAAGAATTAAGAATTAACAATTAAGAATTTGACGAAAAGAATATATTACAAAAAAATAATTAAATCCAATAATCGTTTTATTAATTGTTTTATTGGTAATTCTTAATTCTTAATTTTTAATTCTTAATTAATCGAGGTATTCTCTCATTAATTCGTGTAGTCACTTCATAATTAATAGAATGGCTGAGTTCTGCCATCTGTTCTGCGGTAATACTTTCTTTTTCCTGTTTGCCGATAAGTACAACTTCGTCCTCCAATTTGGCGTCAGGGATATTAGTAACATCCGCCATAACCATATTCATACACACACGACCGATGACAGGCGCCTTTTTACCGCGTATCAAAACATGTCCGCGGTTACTCAGCAGTCGGACAAAGCCGTCGTAATATCCAATGGGCAGTATCGCGATCCGTCCGTTTTTCGGCATTTGATATGTACAGCCATAACCGATAAGTGAACCCTGCGGAACATCCTTGATCTGCGCGATAATCGTTTTCCATGTCAGAGCGGGTTGAAGTGCGATGTTGATTTTTGCGCGCTTGGCGGCTATTTCTGTTTTTTCGCTAGGCCACAAACCGTATGTCCCAATTCCGACTCTGACAAAATTAAAATACGCTTCAGGCATAAGTATCGTTGCCGCTGTATTCGCGCAGTGTAAGAAATGCGGAGCAAAGCCCTCAGATTCTAAGATATGTATAGCCTTTTTAAACTGTTTTAACTGATAAAGCGCGTACTGGTGGTTAACACGGTCTTCAAGGTTCGCGAAATGAGTTGATATACCTTTTAATTCAATATTCGGATGATGCTTAAGGATTCTCGAGAATTCCGGAATATCCGAAAGCCGTACTCCCTGGCGATGGTTACCAGTTTCTATTTTTAAATGCACAGATATTTTTTTATGCAATTTTCCCAAAGCTTCGACTGTTTCCAGATTATAGACTGTAAGTTCAGTATTGTATTTAATCGCCTCACCAAGTTCCGAAAGGGGAGTGTAGCCTAAAATAAGAATAGGAAGTTTTATTTCGGCATCTCTGAGTATTTTTGCCTCATACATCGCGTTAACGCACAAATAATCCGCACCATGTTTCTCGAATATTTTCGCGCACTCAATAAGCCCGTGGCCGTAAGCGTTGGCTTTAACTGTAGGCGCAAGCACAACATCCTTTCCGATTAACTTTCGGAATGTCTGAAGATTATGTATGAGCGCCTTTTCCGATATTTCGACCCAACTTAATTCCATTATTGATTACAAGATTACAAAATTACAAACGCTTCGCTATTACAAGATTATTGTATATAAGAATTATAAACAAAAAAAGACTACAATTTAATCTTGTAATCTTGAATCTTCTAATCTTGTAATTTTATTTAGACGCAATAGCCGTATCTCCTCTTACAAACATCGGCGTATCTGTCTTCACCATTGTTTTCACTTTCGGGTCATTCTGAATATTCGCAAGAGCCTGTACTCGTGCGATCTCCATATCCCAGACTTCATTTTCGGTAAGCAGTTGTGAGCGTTTTAATTCAAGGGTCTTCAAAGCATAGCCTTTAGTGGCATTTTTATTGGCATTTGCAAGGTAAGCAAGACTGATAATTGCGACAAGTACAATAATAACAAATACGAGCGCATTAACACTCACCTCAACTTTTCGTGATAAGGTATTTTTCCGCACTTTTGAAGTCGGATTATTTATATATAGAGCTGCCATAAACTTATGTGTTTGTATTGGGCAGTTGAGGTTAATCATAGTCGTTCAGCCACCCTCAGCTTGGCGCTGCGCGCCCGCGGGTTGGCTTGAACCTCAATACCTGATGGTATTATAGGTTTTTTTGTTAAGAGATAAAGCTTTTTTTTAAAATTGCATTGACAGACAGGTAATTCCTTTGGGCAGATACAATCTTTTGTGTAGTAACGAAAAGTATTTTTTACAATTCGATCTTCGAGTGAATGATAGGATATTACTGCAATCCGGCCCTTTGGCTTTAAAACATCAATTGCCTGATGCAGCGCGCTTTCCAGGACTTCAAGTTCACGATTTACATATATCCGTAATGCCTGAAACGTCAGTGTGGCGGGGTTGATTTTTCCTCTGTTGTGCAGACTTCCTGCGATAACGCTTACTAGCTGTAAGGTCGTTGTTATCGGTTTTACTTTTCTGGCATGGACGATTTTTTTCGCTATGACACGTGCGCGAGTCTCTTCACCGCAGTGATAGATGACGTCAGCGAGTTTCTCTTCGCTGTATGTGTTCACCACCTTTTCCGCGGTCAGCCTCTGGGTTCTGTCATACCGCATATCCAGCGGTCCGTCGCGATGGAAAGAAAAACCTCTTTCCGCGTTATCCACATGCGGTGACGAAAGTCCAAGGTCGAACAATATCGCGTCCGGCGCCGGAAATTTATGATTTTTGATTTCCGATTTCAGATTCTCAAAATTCGATTGAACGAAAATAATATTTTTGGAACTTGGAACTTGGAACTTGGAAATTAAGAATTGTTTAGCCCTTTCCAGATTTTCGGCATCCTGGTCAAAAGCCATTAATTTGCCATTCGGCTGTATCCGGCTAAAAATTTCAGCGCTATGTCCGCCCAATCCCAACGTGCAATCCACAACATTCATTCCTTCTCGAAGATTTAAAAGATCAATTGTTTCGTCTAGTAGTACTGGTTTATGTTCTGGCATAGCTTGATTCTTTAGAGGTTTAAAATCGAAAACCGAAAATCGAACTTCGAAGTGAAATTCGGATTAATATTTGTTACAAATTTTTGAGTTTTTGTGTCTTCGCATTTGTTTTTGTTTCGATTTTCGAGCTTCGATTTTCGATTTTTTTAATCGAGATTCAACACATCGAAGTTCTAATTTCTAGAGAATACAGCTCAAGATTATGTTGTATACATTTTTTAGTCAATAACAAAAAATGTGTTCAACCTTTGACATCATGTCAAAGATGAACAAAAAAATGGTTCACTGATGCGGAAAAACCCTTAAAAAGTGATGTCGAAAAAGTCGACAAATTAGATTGACAAATTAATAAAAATATTGTATAATTTTTAGGCAATTTTGTTCATTGAAAATTAGGCAATAATTGTATCGGGTCATCCCTTATTCAGTGTCCTGCAGTCTAAACTGCAGTGGTGTTGGATAGGAAAAGGATTCTCCCGAACAATTCAAGCATGGAGGAATACCACATGAAGTCGAACCTGAAGTCGCTCGTTAGCAACTGCATCCACGCACTGCTTCTGATGGCTCCGAAAGTGACCAGCGTCCTGGTTAGGGTGATGACGGTCGTACTGATCGTCTCCTCGCTGACGCTCACTGGCTGCAAGTGCGATTCCAAGAAGGTCGCTCCCGCCAAGATGGGGAGCATCACCGTCCAGAAGGCCGACCCCGCCAACCTTGGCAGCGTTACGCTCGATGTTCGGGATGAGAACGGCAAGCCCATTGCCGCCTATGTCCGCATTTTCTCTGCCGATAGCAGCTACGATAAGACCTTCAAGGCCAACGGTAGGCTCGTTGTGACCGGTCTGAAGCCTGGCAAGTACAACACCGAGGTTCACGCAAAAAAGGGATCATTCGAGATCTTGCAGGCGGACCAGTCCAAGCCCCACACCTTCGAGCTCACCAAGGTAAATTCTTACGTTGAGTGTGTGCGCAAATGCGATCTTATGTACCCCGAGAACATGGGCTTCGACAACGAGCTTAGAGTTTGCGAAAAAAAATGCGCAATTAAGCATTCCAAGCCCAAGTTTATCCATTCCTTCCTCCGACCTTAGTAGACAAGAGAGAATCCCACCTCATAAGAGGCGTAGCATAGTTGAGTATCACACTCCTGTCGCTTGCGCCTTTTCCCCGTATACGAAATTGTCTGAACCGCGGATTCTCAGGATTAAAATGATTTACACGGATGGATTACCATGATAATCCCGAAAATCAATCCCGAATATCCGTACAATCCCGGAAATCAGCGGTTCAGACATTTATTGAATCTTGATACAATTATCCTTTTCCGATATGCTCTTTTTTGACGATTTACGAATATGTAAATCATAAATCACAAATCACAAATGCATAAATTAATCACCCTCCCCAACGGTTTAAAGATAATCACAACACCGCTGGACGGCACGAAATCAGTCACAGTCCTTTGTCTTGTAGGCGCCGGATCCAGATATGAAAACAAAACGATTAATGGAATTTCACATTTTCTGGAACACATGTTTTTTAAAGGCGCGGAGCGTTATAAAAATGCCGCGGAAGTTTCATCCGCGATAGACGCTGTAGGCGGAGATTTTAACGCTTTTACCGGCAAAGAGTATGCGGGATATTATATAAAACTCGCATCTCATCAAAAAGAAATCGCTTTTGATGTCATCGGTGACATGATGCTTAACGCCTCGCTTACACCCGAAGAGCTTGAAAAGGAAAGGGGAGTAATACTCGAAGAATACAATATGTACCAGGACACGCCGATGTATCAGGTCGGGTGGGATTTTGAAAGGCTGATGTTTGGCGACCAGCCTATGGGATGGGACCAGATAGGCACTAAAAAGACGATTAAAAGCATAACCCGCGAACAGGTATGGAATTATAAACATGCTTTGTATACTCCGGATAATACTGTGATCAGCGTTGCGGGGCATATAACGGAAAAAGAAGTTCTGGATCTGGTTAATAAGTATTTTCCGTTTAAAGATGAAAAAACCACACTAAAGCCAAGCTCATATACCAAAATGAATCTGGAAGGCAGAGTTATTTTGCAGGACAAAAAGACCGAACAGGCTCATATCATAATCGGCGTTGAAGGCAAACCTGCTCGCCATAAAGATGAATTTACCGAGAAAGTGCTGAGCGTGATCTTAGGCGGAAATATGAGTTCGCGCATGTTTATGAATGTACGCGAGGCAAAAGGTCTTTCTTACTATATCCGTACAACAACCGACGACTATCTGGAAACAGGTGTGCTTTCAACATCCGCAGGGGTTGATCTTAAACGCATCGACCTTGCGATCGAGGCTATCTTAGAAGAATACAGAAAAATAACTGAGGAAAAAGTCAGTCCGGATGAACTTAAAAAGGCAAAGGAATTTATGAAAGGAAAAATAATCCTTAGATTAGAAGACAGCGAAGAATACGCGCATTTAATGGGCAAGCAGGCGCTTTTATATCCCGAAATCGAAACTGTAGATAAGATCTTAAAGAAGGTCGACGCGGTAAGCGCTTATGATGTGCTAAACTTAAGCAAAGAGATTTTGAATGAAAAAAATCTCCGCCTCGCATTAATCGGACCTTACGATGATAAGGAACATTTTGCGGATTTATTACATTACTAATTCATAATTCATAATTCATAATTCATAATTCATAATTCATAATTCATAATTCATAATTCATAATTTTTAATTTATATAGCTATGGAACGAACACTTCTTCTTATAAAACCCGACGCTCTCCAAAGAGGCCTTGTCGGAAAAGTGATTACATATTTTGAAAATAAAGCTTTAAAGCTTGTAGGCACCAAGATGATGCAGCTTGATGACGTTTTGTTAAAGGAACATTACGCACATTTGGTGACCAAACCATTCTTTAAAGGCATTGCTGATTTTATGAAAAGTTCACCTGTTATAGCACAATGTTGGGAAGGAAATGACGCGGTTAAGGTCGTCAGGAACCTATGCGGAGTCACAAACGCCCGCGAAGCAGCCCCGGGTACCGTTCGCGGAGATCTTGGTATGAGCATAATGTGCAACCTTATCCACGCCAGCGACAGTCTGGAAACAGCGCTGGTCGAAGTCCCCAGGTTCTTCAAAAAGAATGAACTTTTTAATTACGAGAAAAAGAACTACGAATACGTTTACGCGGCGGATGAAAGGAAATAGTTAATAAATACCTAATATCTAATAACTAATATCTAATTTGTGGTCAGCTTTCAATATCCGACCATCAATATTAGATATTAGAGATTAGAAATTTGATATTAGGTATTTTATTCGGTATAAATCAGAGTGGTTTTAATTATCCCCAGATTATCCTGTTTTATCCCCACGCCGATCTTTTTCCACTTACTTTCTGTAAGCTGAGTATTTGTGCCTATCTGGTCAAGCGCGCTGGCGAAGCTGGAATTACCCATAATATAGGTGCCTAAAGAAGCATTGATGCCTGCGTTTCGGATGGTATCAACAAGAGCTGTACCGGTTTTAGAAGTAAAGTCAAAGAAGTCTTCATTTACCATTTTTTCACTCCAGCTTTGGGCAAGGGTATTCAGGCTGGAGTCAATTACAATAGCTGATGACCTCTTTTCATTTATCTTATTTAAAACGCTAGTCCTAAGGCTATTTATATCTTCAGTATTAAGCGGTTCTTCGGAAAAAATCTGCACAAACATATAACTGCCGTCGCTAAGTTTGCTTATACCGAATCCGACTCGCGTCCATTCATTGGAAAGTAAATTTGACCGGTGGATAGCGCTCCTCATCAGGCCATATTCCGCAAGTTCAAGTGTTATGTCTTTTGCGAGGTTTTCACTTACTGGCGTCGTAATGCCATAGTTTGCCCTCAGGTCATTTGCGTCCCTTCCCTGCTTATCCCAATGACCGAAGTAATTATTGGCTACCATATCGTCGCTTCTGTATTGGGCAAGCTCGTTAAGGCTGGTATCAAGTTTTAATGCCTTAAGGCTATATTTGCTTCGGTCATTATTAACCAAAGTCAGCATCTGAGTCTTTAGGCTAGTCAGGTTACTGCCTAGATCAACAGGTATTTGTTCAGATAAATCCCTCGCGGTTGGTATAAGCGGATACTGGTTTTTTATGTAGATAGGAACATTTATTACAGCAAGTCCCTCCGCGTTGTTTATCTCAACAAAATGTACACCGGTAGTTTCAGCTTTATAAGATAGTGTTAAGGTTTCTCCTGCAGAAGGAAATACATCTATTCCAAAGGCATTTTTACTGGATGAAACAGCTGTGCTGACAATCGGCATTTCTTTAACCTTTCCAGTAGGGAGGATAATAGCGCCGGTTGAACGAACAGGCACCTTGGGTTTAAAGGCAGCTTTAATAGTGCTGCCTACAATCGTGTTATTAGTAAGAGATACCAATTCAGCCTCTTTCGCGTTAAGGATATATTCAAAATGCTCGCTTGCGATGAAGTTTTTAATTGAAACTGGACTCCAGAGTATTTGGGCAGGCTCGATGACTGATTTTTTCTTAAGTTTAGCAAACA
>Ga0315286_10006111_pt1 | contig 11685 bp, 12 predicted proteins | sample YL17G10_0_MG_FD_205038 | JGI IMG/M metagenome (GOLD analysis project Ga0315286, IMG submission 205038) | Sediment microbial communities from Yellowstone Lake, YNP, Wyoming, USA - YL17G10_0 | ecosystem: Environmental > Aquatic > Freshwater > Lake > Sediment | place: USA: Wyoming | collected... | reverse complement strand
GGGGTTCGCCTCGGCGAAGACCTACGACATCGAGGTGTGGCTGCCGAGCCAGAACACCTATCGCGAGATCTCGTCGTGCAGCAATACGATGGCGTTCCAGGCGAGGCGCGCGAACATTAAATACCGGTCGGCCGGCACGGGCAAGGCCGAGTACGTACACACGCTGAACGGGTCCGGGCTGGCCGTCGGGCGGACGCTGATCGCGATTGTCGAGAACTACCAGCAGCGGGATGGATCGATCGTGATCCCCGAAGTGCTTCGGCCTTACATGGGCGGCCTCGAGTGTATCGCGCGCCCGTAACCGATAGGGGTCAGACTCGTACCGTAGGAGTCTGACCCCTATCCCTCCGTTGGAAACCGGGGTCTTTTCTGGCCTGAGCGAAGTCGAAGGCAGACCCCGGGGCGCTATAATCGCGGGAACGGAGGGATGGCCGAGCGGTTGAAGGCGGCGGTCTTGAAAATCGCTGTACGGGAAACCGTACCGGGGGTTCGAATCCCTCTCCCTCCGCCAACTTATTTCTATAAAGCCTTGCAAAACAAGGCTTTATTACTTCATGGCTTGTCATTATCCCTCATTTTGTCCCACATTCCAGCAACGAACCGATGGCCCCGGATGCTCCAGCGGATGCCTGCGGGTGAATCTGGCACTCGCGCTGATGTGTTGTCGCATGTTGGAGAGCCGCGTTTCGCGCATTCCGGTGGACAACCGCATCGCGGGAACCTATCAGAAACGCCACGTCGCCGTCGCGAACCGAAACCACCTCGCCAAGATCGGCAGCCAGACCAAAGTCACGGGTGCGGACCAGTAGGTCTCCGGGGACTTTGTGTTTATTGGCCTGAACGTGCTGTTGCTCTCCTGCTGTGGGATCGCCTGATCCTTCTGGTCGACTTCCATGACCCGACGTGCCGCTGCGACAACTGTGTCAAACGGCAAGAGAAGCACGACGAGACATTCGCAGACTCGGAGTGACGACCCCCACGCCAAGTCACCGTCCGCGCAGTTGCAGGTTCTCCACTTCGTGGCGAGTGTTGGTTGACGCCAGCATCAGCGCGGGTGGCGCGCCTCGGGTGTCCTTCAAGGTGGAACAGGCCGCTTGCCACCAGTTGCTTTCGCGATCAGCGCCTCGTCTATGATCGTTCTCGCTTTAGGCTCGTCAATGTAGCGCACGCTATGGTCAACCGGATAGTTCTTCTGTATCCAATCTTTCCCTAGCCTAATGAGCGCCTCTTGGACCTCAGCACTCGAATCGTCCTCGATTCGCTTGGCCAGTCCCTGAAGGCTAGGACTAAGCCAGTCTGCGGCTGGCAGTTGCGCCAATAACGCTGGCGGCTATAGGAAGCATTAGACCGGTCTCCGCTCGCCTGCCGCTCGCGAGTAAACGTAACCCCGCTATCAGACGCCGCCCGGGCAGACGCTCGCCCGGGCACAGCCGTCGAGCGGAGTCTTCTTTGTCGCCTTCGTCGGGCTCCTGTTGTGTCGGGCCGGGTTGCACGCGAGAGCGACCCGAGGCCCATGGCTGGGAATCGACGCCATTCGCCGGAGGCGCTGGTTCGAGGTCAGCATCGTTGCAGTGGCGCTTCTCGGTCTCGGGGTGCGACTCGTCGGCGTCGGGGACGGCTTGGGACACGAGGAGATCGATATCGACGAGAACCGTCTCGCGGGCAGCATCCTGGAGTTCTTCCGCACCGGTACCCTCGGGCACGTGACGTCCGAAGACCATCCGCTCTTCATTATTGGCTGCTGAGCGCGAGCTGCCTCGGAGCGTACCTCCGGGGATTGATGACCGGAGAAATCCGGAACGTCGATCAAACGCCGCCCGAACTGTTTGTCTGGGCCGGCCGGTCCATGAATGCCGTTCTGGGCGCCTGTACCGTGTTGCTCACCGGGCTTCTTGGCCGGTCCGTGTCGGGCCCGGTGGCGGGTCTTCTTGCTGCCGCCCTGATGGCCGTGACGCCGTTGTCGCTCGACACCTCGACGATGATGAGGAACGACGTCGGGATGGTGTTCTTCGTGACCGCATGCGCGTTGGCGGCCCAGATGGCGCTCGCCACGCCCCGCCGGCGTTCGATACTTGCGGCGGGCGTACTGGCCGGGTGCGCGACGGGAACGAAGTACACGGCGGTGTTCACGCTGCTCCCGGCGTCGCTGGCGGCTCTGCTTCCATCGCGCGGCCGGCAGCGCTGGGTGTACCTCGGCCTCTGCGTGTCCGGGTTCGCCGCAGCGGTCGCTCTGACGAACCACTTTGTCTGGGTCGATTTTTCGAACTTTGTTCGCCAATTGTCGATGGATCTTGGGCACGTGAACAAAGGCCATTGGGCGTTCGTCGACAACCCGGGATGGGCCTACGTTTCCGTCCTGGCGCACGATGGTGCGGGGTGGCCGTTGCTGGTGCTGGCCGGCGGGTTCGTAGCCGTCGGCCTGGCGACGCACGATCGGCGGGTGTGGGTGCTGGCGGCGTTCCCGCTGGCCTACATGTGGTTGATGACCCAGAAGCCCGCGATGTTCCCGCGGTGGGTGTATCCGCTGATGCCGTTTGCAGCCGTGGCAGGGGCAGCGGGCCTCGTGTGCCTCGTCACGGCTGCGACCCGCGTACGTGGAATGATCGTCGGAACCCGACTCCGCGTGGGACACCTCGTGACGTGCGGTGTCGTCGTGGCGAGCCCATGGCCAGCGTCGTGGGCCGGGCCGTGGGCATCAGCCGGCGCTTCACACCTCCCACCTACACACTGGCGGAAGCCTGGCTGTCCAAGTGGGCCTCATCCGGCGATCGGGTGCTGGCGGACCTGAAGAGCCTGGACTTGCGACGCTCGAGGCTTCGGGTGCGCCGCATCGGTGATCTGACCCAAGCGCTCGGCGGAGGGCAACTCCAGCTCTGGGCACATGAGTGGGTCGTCGTGTCTGAGAAGGACTTTGGCCATCCAGGCCTGGCACGCCTCGTGCTGGCGAAGGAGTTCGTGGCAGATTATGGCTTTGCGGGCAATCGTGGTGTCGATCTCAGAATCTACGTCTCGCCTGCAGCGTTATTGCCAGAGGCCACCTCGATCGCGCCAGGCTCGCCCGAGGCGGCTGCGTTCCCGGGTTTTGAATGGGGACCCAGGCAAGACAGCCAGCCCGGCCTCGAACTCCCGACGAATGGAGCCAGTTTGTACCTGCCCGCCTTCACGCGTGAGGACGCGCGTCTGGAACTGGAGGTGGTGACATCCGAGCGCACGGATGCTGCCGCCCCGTCACCCCTCGACCTCATCGTCGAGGGCGTCGCCATTCCTCTGGAGGTGGTGCGCGTTGTCGAGGGACGCGTCCTCGTCCGGTCACAGCCCATTCCCCCGCGCCTGCCTCCTGAGGCAAGAGGCGCCCCCATTCTGTCCCTCCAGCTCCTGGCCTCCAGCCCTGTCAGTGTCGTCGGCCTGGCCATCCGATAAGCAGGAGAGGGGGGCGTCCGGCTTCGTGGCGCGAGGCTCCGGTCTACAAGCGCCGGGCGAGTGACGCAACCCGGGCCGTCACATGCCCTGGGCGGCCAGGACCTCCCGGCACCGCTGGAGCCATGCCAGCTTCCGCTCGTACCGCGCACGGATGAGCGCCAAGTCGGCGGGAAACTCCGCGAGGAACTCGGTGGCCTGGCGGATGTCCAGGTCGCGGCGCACGAACGCCGGTCTCGCCATCTTCGTGATCGCTTGATCCCACTGGTTGAACATCAGGATTGTCAACTCGGGAATCCGCCTGTGCAGGGCGGCGGCAATGGGCAGGTCCTCGAGCCCGGCCTGGTTGGCCGCGCGAAGGGCTGCGTCCTTCGTGCCGGCAATCGTGGCTCTCATGGTGGGGGCGTCCGTCATGGCGACGCCGAAGACGGCGACCTTGTATGTCTCGTTACGGACCGCCTTGTTGACCTCTGCGATCGTGTTTTGCTGTTCGGTGATGCGCTGCCGCATGACCTCGCCGGAGTACCAGCCGCCCCAATCCGGGCACCATACTCTGAAGGTCCCGGCGTCCAGGCTCTTCCGGAACTCGGCGTTCTCCCGCTGCCAGTTGGCGATTCGCTGCTCGACGTCGGTCGCCGTGAGCGCGTCGCCCCAGCGGCCGATGCGGAGGTCCTTCCTCAGGTAGGCGTCCTCGAGCTCCTTCAGTGTGCGGCGCGTGTTCTCGATCTCGCGATCAACGTCGGCAACCACCGAGAATCCCACTTCGCGCAGTGTCCAGCGGCGCGAATCGGCAGCGAGCCAATCCTGCCGCTCCTTCAGTCGCCTCTCGATGTCCGGCCGCATCCGCCCAAGCCCGGCGCGGTCCGACGACCCGAAGAACCACCCCGCGCCGCCCACCATCGCCTCGCCGCGGGCGATGGCAGCCTTCCGCTCCCCGATGCGACGGCGCCATCCCGCAACCGCCTCCTCGAGGCTCCTGCCGCTGAAGTCTCCCAACTGCGGGAGGCCGACCACCGTCTCGCCCCTCTTGAATCGATCGAGTTCCTCGTTCATCCGGACGCGGTCCGCCTCGATGGAAGCCAGCAGGTCTGGCCTGTTCACCCGGCCGTCGTAGGGGCCGAAGGTCGGCAACACCGCGAAGCCGTCGGGCTGGACGAGCTGATCGAAGGCCGCGAGATAGGCATCGTTGGTCGCGCGAATCCTGGCGTGTTTCTCGAGCACGCGCTGGCGCCCCTCCTCGATGAACGCCACCGCATCGGCGTACAGCGTCATCCACTCCTCGATCCGCTTCACTTCCCTGGCCGCCAGCCGGTCAAGTTCGGGTTCGGCGCGACCGACGTCGGTCAGTTCGGTGCGAATCGGCCAGAGGATCAACTCTCGGATGTCGGTCGGGATCGGCTCCAGGGTCACGGGTGGAACCGGGGGCGTCACTGGCGGTGCCGTCGTCCCCGGGGGCGCGGGTGGTTGTGCGGGCGGTGTCGGGGGCGTCACTGGCGGCGCCGTCGTCCCAGGGGGCGCGGGTGGTTGTGCCGGCGGTGCCGGGGGTGTCACTGGCGGCGCCGTCGTGCCCGGGGATGCCGGCCCGCTCACTCCGGGGGGGGCCGCTCTGAGCCTGGCCACGAGGATCAGGGAGCGGCTACCGGCGTTGTAGGACCCCGTTTCCTCTATCCTGATTGTGGCGTCCTGAGCGGTGCGAGACACAGGGACGCCGACGTTGAACGGAGCCTCCCAGTCCGCGCGGCCGGACGTCTTGTGGATGTTGCAGGTATTGTCGACGCACACCTCCACCATCAGCGAGGCGCCCAAGCCGGACGTGGCGCGGACCTTGCCGAAGACGCTCAGCTTCCCGTCGCCGGCGCCGGCCGGCGGCAGGTCCAGCGCGCCCTCCATCTCGCGCAACCTAATAAACCCTTCGAAGTCCCTGGACGCACCGACTCCGCCGCCGGTGATCGTGTACTCGATCTGCAACCCGCTGAACGGCTGCGCCGGGAAGCTTCCGGCGACGTTTGTCTGCGCGGCTAGATGCTCCGCGCCTGCCAGGAACGCGAGCGTCACGACCGCGGTGGCTACGAGTCTGGGGGTCAGCGTTCGTGTCTTCATCACGTGTACCTCACTTCCGACGACGGTCCAGAAGAACGATGGCCGGAGACACACCCGCGCAACGACGGGATTGGCTGCTGAGGTTGGTGCCCGGAGGGGCCCGGGCCGCCTGCGGGCTGCATGATAGAACGTGCCAGACCGCCGCGCAAAGCGGTCAGAGCACTTGGGGTTCTTCCCGCCGGGCGTATCGCGAGAGCGTAGCCCCTCGATAGAATATGGGGTCGTGGCAAGTGCCGCCTCTGGCATAGACCCGGAGGTCCGGGACGTCGACCAGGACTTGACTATAGGAAGCATTGGACCGGTCTCCGCTCGCCTGCCGCTCGCGAGTAAATGTAACACCCGCTATCAGACGCCGCCCGGGCAGACGCTCGCCCGGGCACAGGGCCGATTATGCCCGCCGCGGCCGGGGTGTCAAGGGGCATTCGCGCCTTGCCCACCCCCAGTTTGAGAACCGCTGAAAGATGCCCCGGGCGGGCGGCGGTTGAGACGGGAGCGGTATGTGTGGTATAGTACACACGTACTATGTCGACCCATTCATCCGAATCCCCGACCGACGTGGACCGCTGGTTCCAGGGGCAGGTGGCGCGCCTGTGGCCGGCGGCGTTGGGCTCGCTCAGCCTGCGGCGCAGCCCCTGCGTGCGGGCGCGGTGCCAGGCCTGTGCCACGGGCGAACAGCACGCCAGCTACGTGCTGTATGGCCGGACCCGTGGCCGCCGCTTTGCCGTGTACGTCCCCGACGACCTGGCGGCTGACGTCCGTCACGCGCTGGCGAACGGCCGCGCCCTGCAAGCCCTGCTGACGGAGGCGGGCCGCCGCTATACCGAGGCGCGCAAACGTGAGCGCCGGGCACAGCGGTGACCTGAGCCCGGACGTGGTCGCGGTCGTGGAGGCCGCCGTCCTGGAGACGTTCGCGGACTTGCGTCGCACGGTGCAGCGCAACCTCGCCGTCCTCACGGTGGCCTTTCTGCGCGTGCTCGGCGCGGCCCGCTCCGGCCACGGGCGCCTGTCGCTGGGGGCGCTGTATCGGGTCCTGCCGACCCAGGGAACGGCGCACGCGCGGGAGAAACGGCTGCGGCGGTTTCTGGAGAATCCGCGGCTCGATCCTCGCGGCGTGACCGGCGGACTCGCGCGCGTCATCTTCGGGCGACGCGGCGCCGGCGTGTGGCCGCTGCTCCTCGACCAGACGGCGGCCGGGACGACGCAGGCCGTGGTGGCCGGTGTGCCCTTCGAAGGCCGCACCTTGCCGCTCGCCGTCTACACGTTTGACTATCCCTGGCGGGAAGCCGCCGTCGATAGCCAGAATCAGTTGGAACGGATCTTTCGGCTCGACGTCGAAGGGGCGCTGCCTCCGAGCGTCACCGGCGTGTAGATTGGCGACCGCGGCTACGCGCGCGGGGCGTTGCTGCGGCAGGCGCTCCTCGACGAACGGCTCTGCGTCATCCGGGGACGAGCGGGCACCTGTGTGGAGGTGGCCGGCGATCGACTGAAACTGCGGGAACTCCGGCCGGGGCAGGGTCGAGCGATCCGCTACGCGCACGTGCTGTATGAGGCGCGGACCCGCGTCCCCGTCGATGTGATCGCGTTCCACGATCCGCACTTCGACGAACCCTGGTGGCTCCTGGTGCCGCCCGACAGCGAGGCGGTCCTGCCGACGGCCCTGGTGGTGCAGCTCTATCGCGAGCGGATGCAAGTCGAGCACACGTTTCGGGATTTCAAAACCCACCTGGGCCTGCGGGGGCTGGACCTACGCGTCCACGTCGCCGAGCGGACCGGCCGCTTGCTGCTCGCGTTTTGTCTGGCCTATGTGCTCGCGATCGCGCCCGGCAGTAGTCCCGAGGCCGCCCCCGCTCGGCGCGATCTCGAAATCCTCCGGCGTCGCCCTCGACACGGGACGCGACGCACCCTCAGCGTACTATCGCTGGCGATGCAGATGCTGGCGCACCCACGCTGGCGCCGCCACGCGCTCACGGGACTTCGCCGCCTGATCGGCCGACTCGCGCGGGGCCTGCCCGTGCTCCGTCATCCGCCGCCCGACCTGGCCGACCGCCTCGCCCTCGCGTAGCGCGCCGCCGAGACCCGCTCCATCCGCTGGTGGCGTCGGCGGAATCTGCAGCCTCGCCGCATCCGACAGCTGTCCCCGCTTCTGGCGCTGAGCTGACTTGCGCTCAGACGCACCGCCCTCACGGATCGAACAGGGCTCCGTCAGGTCTCAACGGAAACTGGGGGTGGGCAAGGCCCGCGCTCTCCTTGACACGGACACCCCGGGGCAGACAATGATCCCCACCACGACAGGAGGCCACGTGAAGGCACCGATGACGGGCAGGCGGGCGGCGAACATGCTGGCCCTGGCGCTCGTCGTCTGGGACTCCGGCTGCCTCCGGCAACAGACAGCCGCGGGCACGGGAGCGGAAATCGTCACGGTGACGTGACGGTCATTCTCGTCGAGCGTCGCCGCGGTTGGAGCCGTCAAGGCGCAGGTCGGCGCGGAAGTGAAGGCGGGGTCGCGCATCTCCGGCCGGGTCCGTCGTCTCCACGCCAATATCAAAGACCAGGTACGAACAGGGCAAGTGATCGCAGAGCTGGAGAAGGCCGATCTGGAAGCCCTGGTCGCGCAAGCCCGGGCCGAAGTGCGGTTGGCTGAAGCGAAACTCGCGGCGCTCGATACCCTGCTTCCCGCGGAAACCGCGAAAGCCGAATCGGACATCGCCCGGTGGAATGCGACCGTCACGCAGGCGCGCAAGGACCTCGACCGGCAGCGGGTCCTGCTCGATCGCGCGCTCGCGCCGCAGAGCGGGTTCGACCTGTCGTAGGAATTGCTGGCGGTGTCGGAAGCCCAACTCGGTGCGGCGCGACAGGCGCTTGAACTGGTGCGAGTTCAGCACACCGAGAACATCAAGCAGGCTCAGGCGGAGCGGGACCGGGACCAGTCGGCGCTGGCCCACGCCGAGGTCCAGCTGTCCTATGCCGTCATCACCGCGCCCATCTCCGGCGTCATCGCATCGGTCTCGACCCAGGAGGGCGAAACGGTTGCCGCCGGCCTGAACGCCCCGACGTTTGTCGCCATCATCGACCTGGCCCGACGGCAGGTCGAAGCCTACGTGGACGAAGTCGACATCGGGAAGATCAAGGTCGGCCAGCACGTGCTATTCACCGTGGACGCGTTCCCGGCCGACGACTTCAAAGGCCAGGTCGCGGCGATCTACCCAAAGGCCACGATTCAGGACAACGTGGTGAAGTACGTGGTCGCCGTCGAGATCGCGCCACCCTACGAAGGCCGACTGCGACCCGAGATGACCACGAGTGTCAGCATCCAGCTCCAATCGCGGCAGATTCTGGCGATTCCTTCCAGCGCGGTCCGGCGCGAAGGCGGCAAACATTTCGTGCAGGTCCTTGTGAACGGCAAGCCCGGGTTGCGGGAAGTCAGGCTCGGATGGAAAGACGGAGCGTGGACGGAGGTGGCCGAGGGATTGACGGAGGGGCAGCAGATTCTGCTCGATCGACCCGAGCCGGAGAACGGGAAGCAATGAACCGAACCATTCGACTGCTGCGGCAGGCCGGCGACGCTCTCCTGTCACACCGACAGCGATCGTTCCTGATGATGCTCGGTCTCATCATCGGCATCGCGGCCCTCACGGCGGTGATCTGTATCGGCCAGGGCACCCGCGCGCGCATCATGGACATGGTCGCCAAGCAGGGGTGGGACCTGATCATGGTCCGCGCCGGCGCGGCGAGGCAGGTCTTCGCGCCCACGACGGACCGCACGATCGCGTCATTGATGGAGGCGGACGCCCAGGCTATCGAGAATACCCTCGGCAACATCCGCTACGTCTCGGCGGTGCAGAACCAGCGCGGCTGGGAAGTCGTTCGCGGTGACACGTCCGTCAAGACCCGCGTCTTCGGCGTGGGTCCAACCTGGCATCACATCCGCCGCCGTCTGGTGGAGAACGGCGAGTTCATCTCCGAGGCCGACGTGGTGAACATGGCGAAGGTGGCCATTCTCGGATTCCGGACGGCCAGGCTGCTGTTTGGCGATGCCGACCCGGTGGGGCAGACCATCCGCATCGGCAAGGAAGCCTTCCAGGTCAAAGGCGTGTTTGTCGAGGCCGGCATCACGCCCGGTGGAGACGATTGGGACGACCGGATCGTCATCCCGTTGACCACGGCTTCCAGGCGGCTCTTCGGCCGGCTGTACCTGGAGCAGATCGTCATCCAGGTGCGGGATGCCCGGGCGTTGCCCCAGACCGTCGGGCAGATCCAGACACTGCTGCGCGAGCGCCACCAGATCCGGCCCGGCGCGGAGGACGATTTCTTCGTCCGTGGCCCCGAGGATGTCAAAGAGGCGGCGCTGACCACGTCAACCACGCTGACGACGCTGCTCATCGCGCTGGCCGCGATTGCCCCGCTCGCGGGCGGCGTGGTGATTATGAACCTCATGCTCATCTCGGTGTCCCAGCGCGTCCACGAGATTGGCCTGCGCCGGGCCGTCGGCGCCCGCCAGCGGGACATCCTCGGGCAGTTCCTCTTCGAAACCCTCTGTGTCGCGTTCGCCGGCGGCGCGCTGGGCGCGGCTGGCGGCGTGGCCGTCGCCACCCTCCTGGGTTGGGCCGGCGTCGCCACCAACCGGATCACGTGGATCCCGTTCGCGGCGGCGGTCGTGGCGTGCGGTTTCGTCGCGCTCGTGTTCGGGCTCTACCCGGCGCGCAAGGCATCGCGGATGGACCCGGCCGTGGCGCTCAAGACGAAAGCCCTGTAGGAGACTCGCGTGATTGAACTCGAGAACCTGACGAAGCACTACGCCAAGGGCACGGTGGTGACCGAGGCCCTCAGGGACGTGTCGTTCCGCGTCGAGCGCGGCGAGTTCGTGGCCATCATGGGCGCGTCGGGCTCCGGCAAGACGACCCTCATGAATATCCTGGGCGGCCTCGACACCCCGACATCCGGCACCTACCGGCTCGACGGTCTCGACATGGCTCGGGCCACCGACGATGAACTCTCCGGCATCCGCAACCGCAAGATCGGGTTTGTCTTCCAGCAGTTTTACCTGCTCGACCGCGCCGACGCGCTGAAGAACGTGATGCTCCCGCTCATCTATGCTGACGGCACTGGCGACGCCGCCGCCCGTGCCGGGCAGGCGCTCGCGGCGGTAGGCCTGGCCGCGCGCTCGTGACCGACCCGGTCATCCTCCTGGCCGACGAGCCGACGGGGAACCTCGACGCCCGGAACGGCTTGGAAGTGCTGGCGATCTTCCAGCGCCTGCACCGTGAGGGTCGCACGATCGTCATGATCACCCACGATCCCGCGGTGGCCGAACACGCCCGACGCCTCATCGTGTTGAAGGACTGGCGCATCGCAGGGGACCAGCCGGTCAGTCACCAGCGCGACGCGCACGCGGAACTCGGCCGAACGGCCGGGGACGCGTCGGGCGCCGAGCCGCGCTAGCGGGCACACCGCCGTGCAGTTCTCGCAGAACGTCGTCCTGTCGTGCCAGATCCTGGCGGCACACCCGCTGCGAACACTGCTCAGCATCGCAGGCGTCGTCGTGGGCGTCGGCGCCGTCGTCCTGATGGTCGCCGTCGGGCAGGGGGCGGAGCAGCGCATTCTGGACCGCATCGGCAGGACGGGCAGCAACCTGATCACCGTCAATGCGGCGCCCGCCCGCTTGATGATCGGGCGGTATCGGACGGTCGCGACGGTCACGACACTGACCGCCCGGGACGCACGCGCCATCAGTGAGGACTGCCCTCACGTCGTGGCGGCGGTTCCCGCCGTGTACAAGTCCCTCGTCGTCCACTGGAAAGGCCGCAACACGACCACCACGGTCATCGGCATGGGCGCCGACGGCTTTCGCGTCCGGAGTATCCCCCTCGCCGCCGGTCGCCCGTTCGAGGCGGAAGACGATCGCCTGCGGAAGCGCGTCGCGGTGATCGGTCAGACCGTGGCGAGGAACATCTTCGGCGCGGCCGACCCTGTCGGGCAGGACATCCGCATCGGGCGCGTGATCTTCGAGGTCATCGGCGCTGCGCGTCTGCGCGGCACGGACGCCACCGGCATGGATCAGGACGACGTGGTGTTCGTGCCGCTGGACACGGCGATGCGCCGCCTGCTGAACGTCCCCTACATCCAGACGATCTACGTCCAGGCGGGAAGCAGTCGTTGGATGGACCGGGT
>Ga0315286_10006110_pt1 | contig 11688 bp, 11 predicted proteins | sample YL17G10_0_MG_FD_205038 | JGI IMG/M metagenome (GOLD analysis project Ga0315286, IMG submission 205038) | Sediment microbial communities from Yellowstone Lake, YNP, Wyoming, USA - YL17G10_0 | ecosystem: Environmental > Aquatic > Freshwater > Lake > Sediment | place: USA: Wyoming | collected... | reverse complement strand
CTGACTGCTTTGGCGGAGGCGTCCGGCGGGTATCCCCTGGGAATGCGCGAAACCGCGCAGAGACTGGTGAAGAGAACCGAGGGAGACGCGGATCGATTCTCCCCGGAAGAGGGTGCACGCACATGGGAGTCGATCTGACGGCGTTGGATGAAAGGCGCAAGAGGTCATTGTTGCTGAAGCTCAGACATCTGGATGAGCTGTTGTTCGAGGTGGATCGCCTCGCCGAAGGCAAAGGATCATCTTCACCGCTATCGGACCGTTACACAGAACTGGAACCGGAAAAGAAAGAAGCGGTTCAGCGATATATCGTCCGACTGCGGGAAACAATGTGCCGAATCCTCGAAGAAAAGGGCATCTCCATCGATGCACCCTCGTTTGATATTACCCATTCGATTCACACATATTTGAATTTCATGGATATGTCCGCCGAGGAGATACGACCGAAGTACATGCGAGGGTACGGTGAATTGACAAGAGAAGCCGCCGATGAATTGGATGCAGTTGCCACGGAGCTTCAGAGGCTTATCAAACAGATGCAGGCCGTTTTGAGGAAATCAATTTGAGCAAAAGGAAAACGGCGATCGAGAAACTCAGAAAAAGCGATGAGGTAAGGCAATGCTGAAACCGGTCGAGAAAAAAAGGGCGTATGAGGACATAGTACAACAGATCCGAACGCTCATTGAAGAGGGGAAATTGAAGCGGAAAGATCATCTCCCCTCTGAACGGGACCTGAGCGAAACCTTTCGGGTATCCCGTACCTCCGTTCGGGAGGCCATCCGCACTCTGGAATCAATGAAGCTCCTCCAGACCCGCCAGGGGGAAGGCACTTATGTTCTTGCTTCGAGCGAAGAGTCTTTGATCCGTCCTTTGGCAGTGGCACTTTTTAAGGAGAAGGACGACATTCGCGATATCTTCTACATCCGGAAAATTATCGAACCTCACGTTGCCGAGCTGGCTGCCGAAAACGCCACACCGCAGGAAATTGAAGAGATGGAAAGAATATTGCGGCAGCAGGAAGAGTCTATCGGACACGGAGAAAGCATTATCGAAACCGATTCCGCTTTCCACAAGCTTATGGTCAAAGCGGCGACAAATCGCGTCATGGAACGCCTCATCGTCGTGCTGATCGATCTTTTAAAACAGTCGCACGAAAAATATCTTACGGCGGACAGAAATGACGAGCGGGCAAAAAGATCCCTGGAAGGCCATCGTCGGGTTCTTTCTGCCGTCAAAAAGGGTGATGGTGACGCCGCCCGAAAGTCGATGCTTCAACACTTAGAAGATATAGAGGGATTATCTTTAACAAATTAATACCCTGTTGCTTGCGGCGGGGATGGTTTATTTGACACACAAGATCATTCTTAATATACTCCCAGCGTGAAAAAGCAACATTTTATCAATTTGAAATGTGTGGAGATCACATGGCTGACCTAAACCTGATCCGCGAACTGGTGACAACCGCCGATACCAAGATCGTGCTGCTCGTGCTGGATGGACTGGGCGGATTGCCACGCGAGTCGGGCGGCCCGACGGAACTTGAATTCGCCCAGACGCCCAACCTGGACAAGCTGGCCCGCGCCGGCGCCATCGGGCTTTCGATGCCGATTGCCAACGGCATAGCGCCCGGCTCGGGGCCGGGACACCTGGCCCTTTTTGGCTATGACCCGCTCAAGTTTCTTATCGGGCGCGGCGTGCTGGAAAGCGTGGGCATCGGCCTGCAACTGACGCCGGACGACGTGGCCGCGCGCGGCAATTTCTGCTCGGTGGACGACAATCTGCTCATCACCGACCGGCGCGCGGGACGCATCCCCACCGAGAAATGCGTCGAACTGGTCAAGATGCTCAAAACGATCACACTGCCCGGCGTCGAAGTGATCGTCGAGGCCGTGCAAGATTATCGCTTTGCCCTCATCTTCCGCGCCCCGGTTCTTTCGGATAAACTCTCTGAGACCGATCCGCAAAAAGTCGGCCTCAAGCCTCTACCGGTCAAGGCGCTTGCGCAGGAAGGCCAGCACACCGCCGACCTGGCTAACGAGTGGATCGCAAAGGCGCGCGAGGTGCTCAAGAATGAAAAACCCGCGAATATGCGCACACTGCGTGGCTGGGCCAAAGAGCCGGGTCTGCCGAGCTTTGCCGATCTGTACAAGCTGCGCTCCGCCGCCATCGCGGTGTACCCGATGTACAAGGGCCTGGCGAGCCTGGCTGGCATGACGCTCATCCCGGGCCTGCACAACCTGGACGAGCAAATCAAGGCGCTGGCGGACAATTGGGCCAATTACGATTTCTTTTTCGTCCATTACAAGTACGCCGACAGCCGGGGCGAAGACGGCAAGTTCGAAGACAAGGCCGTCGAGATCGAAAAAGTGGACACTACGCTCCCGCGCATTCTGGACCTGAAACCCGACGTGCTCATCGTCACGGGCGACCACTCGACGCCCGCCGTGTGGAAAGCTCACTCGTGGCATCCCGTGCCCACGCTGCTCTATGCGCCTGGCCTCACGCGCCGCAACGACGTGTCCGGCTTTGGCGAGACCGAATGCCTCAAGGGAGCGCTCGGCCAGTTCTTGGCCACGGACATTATGCCGATGGCGCTGGCGTATGCCAAGCGGATGAACAAGTTCGGAGCGTGATCGTCGATGCAGATTTTATCCGTCGGCATCGACGAGATGACCGCCGATGCTCGGTTCACCTTCGGCACCAAGGCCCTCCTGAGGGGATCAACTTCATCCCCGCCATCATCGGCGCCTTCGCCGTCGGGGAGATCCTCTCCAAGGCAGAGGAGGGAGGGAGGTTCGGGGAAAGGAACGTTCTGACGAAGATTTCCACGAAACTGTCCAGTATCGCGAATTTCTTAACCCTGAAGTGGACGATGCTCCGCTCCACTGTCATCGGGACCTTCATCGGTATCCTGCCCGGCGTCGGCGCCGTTTCTGTTCCTCGTTCACCATGATCCTGGCCGCCAAGGGGATGCCCCCGGACGGCGGGGGCCGGGTATGCTATGGCCGGGCTTTGGAGAGGGCCTCGATCACTTCCACGAGTTGTGAAGAATCCTGGTTGCCGCCGCCTCGGCCGATCAGCGCATTGAACATCTGCGTGACCAGGGCGGTTCCGGGCAGCGCCATGCCGAGGGTATGGGCCTCGTCCAGCACAATCTGGATGTCCTTGTAGTGGAGACGCGCCTCAATCCCGGGATCGTAATTTTTCTCCACCATCCTTTTCCCCAGTACCTCCAGGATTCTGCTCTGGGCGGCGCCGCCGGACAGGGCCTCATACACCTTCGCCGAATCCAACCCGTTCTTGCGGGCGAAGGCGAAGGCCTCGGCCAGCCCCTGCAGCGCAACGAGCATGACCATCTGGTTGCACGCCTTGGCCACCTGCCCCGCACCGTTCGGGCCGATATGGACGATGTTTTTGCCCATGCAGGAAAAAAGGGGTTTGACCCGTTCAAATATTTCCGGTTTGCCCCCGACCATGATCGAAAGGGTTCCGCTGATGGCCCCGATGCCTCCGCCCGAAACGGGGGCGTCGAGCGCCTCGATGCCGGCATCGGCGAGCCGCGCGGCGATCTCGCGGGTTGCGGCGGGCGAGATGGTGTCCATATCGACGACAATGGCGCCCGGCCGGGCGCCGGCGATGACGCCATGCTCCCCCAGGACGACCTCCTGGACATCCCGGGTTGTGGTCACCATCGTAAAGATCACATCGCACCCGAGGGCCGCCTCTTCCGGCGATTCGCAGGCGACGGCGCCGGCCTCCACCAGCGGGGCCATCGCCTCTTTGCGCCGTCCGAAGACTCGAAGGCTGTAGCCTCCCTTGATCAGGTTCGTGGCCATCGGTTTTCCCATCACGCCCAAACCGATAAAACCAACGCTCGGCAACCCCTCTGCCCCGTTTCGTTCCCCGGAACATTCCCCCGGTCCACCTTTCCCATGGAGGGGTGGGGAGGGGCTTCCCCCGCGCTTTGTCTCTCCGGGAGACCCGGACATTCCATTGAGTCTTTCGATAACCTTGATCAGGGCGGATGAATCGAGTTCACCCTCCCCGCTCCCGATGAGGGCATTCAGGTGCTGGGCCGCCAGGGCGGAGCCGGGCAGCGCAATCCCCATCTGGTGCGCCGTCTCCATGACGATCCGCAGATCCTTTTGATGGAGACGCACCTTGAATCCCGGCCGGAAATCATGATCCAGCATCCGCTGTCCATGGAGTTCGAGAATTCGGCTGTGTGCAAACCCGCCCAAGAGCGCCTCCCGCACCCGTCCGGGATCCACGCCGTTTCTCCGGGCGAAGGTAAACGCCTCGGCCACCCCTTCGATGGTCAAGGAGGCCACGATCTGGTTGCAGGCCTTGGCCGCCTGTCCCGCGCCGTTGTGGCCGATATGGACGATCTTCGTCCCCATCCGCTCGAAGAGCGGTTTGACCCGGGCGAATACCTCGGGTTTGCCGCCGACCATCAGCGAAAGGGCGCCGTTTACAGCCCCGGTTTCGCCTCCCGATACCGGGGCGTCGAGCATCTCTATCCCGCTTTCCATCAGCCGGGCGGCGAGGGAGCGGGTGGCCACAGGCGATATGGTGCTCATATCGACCACGATGGCGCCGGGCTGGGCCCCCGACAGCACCCCCTTCGGTCCCAGGATCACCTGTTCAACGTCTTGCGTATCCGAGACCATGATGAACGTGATGTCCGCGGCGCGGGCCGCCTCTTCCGGCGAGGCGCATGCCCGGGCGCCGGCGGCGGCGAGCGGCGCCATGGATTCAACCCGGCGGCTGTAAACCCAAAGGGGATATCCGCCTTTGACGAGATTCAAGGCCATGGGTTTGCCCATGATCCCCAGGCCGATGAAACCGACGTTCAGATTCATGGCTTCTCCCTCCAGCAGGGGAAGGAAAACAACCCTTCACACCAATGGGCCGAAGAGAGTGTCCGGCCATCCTTCCTGCGCGGGCCCACGATCTGCAACCCCAGCGGCAGCCCGTCGGGACCGAATCCGACCGGAATCGTGATGGCCGGGACGCCGCAGAGGCTCCAGATGGAGCAGAAGCAGGGATTGCCCGTCTGCTCGAGCGTTGCCGGCGCCTCTCCCGTGGCGGGCGGCGTGATGACGGCATCGTATTTCGCCAGGAAACGATCCAGTTCGTCTTGCAGGGTGAGGCGCAGCTTCAGGGACTGCAGATAGACCACCGCCCCCGTAGCCGCCCCCTCGGCGATAAAATCCTTCAAGGTTGAACTCAGCAGGGGGGCCTGTTTGCGATGCAGCTCCTCCAGGTTCAAGGCGGATTCGACGGCCATGATGGTTCGGATGGTCCGGTGGGCGTGGCTGAATATCTCGGGCAGCTCAACCTCCTCAACGCGGGCGCCGCCTTTTCGGATCGTTTCGATGTTTTCCCGGAAATTCTGCTGGGCATCGTCCCCGGCCTGTTCCCAAACGGGGGTTTTGACAGCCGCCAGGCGGGGAGGCGCGGAGCAGGCGGGGATCGATCGAGAGAGTTTTCCTCCTTCGCCGGTCAGCGAGGCCGCCAGCCATCCGGCATCCTGCACGGAACGGGTGAAGATGCCCGGCTGATCCAGCGTGTGGCTGAACGTCAGCGCGCCCGCGATCGGAAGGAGCTCCTGGGTCGGTTTGAAGCCGACAACCCCGCAAAAGGCGGCAGGCCGGATGACGGAACCGTTGGTTTGCGTGCCCAAAGCGGCCGAGACAAAGCCTGCCGCGACCGCTGCGGCGGAACCGCTGGAAGAGCCGCCCGGCGTGTACAGCGGATTCCATGGATTGCGCGTCTTTCCGGGGAAGAGGAAGGCGCATTCGGTGGTGACGGTCTTCCCCATCACAAAGCCGCCCCGGGCCTCAATCCGTTCAACGACCTTGGCCGACCCCTCCGGGATATGGCCGGCAAAGGCGGGGGAGCCCATTTCCGTAGGCACGCCTGCGGTGGCAAAGATGTCCTTTACCCCGATCGGCACTCCCTGGAGGGGGCCGGGTGCACCGCCGGAGTGGAGATGACGGTCGGAAAGGCGCGCGGCCTTGATCGCCTCTTCCGGCTTGAGCCAGGCCCAGGCCCGGATTCCCTCATCCAGCGACGCGATCCTCGCCAGGAGCGCTTCGGTGTACGCTTCGGAGGTGAATTGCCGGTTCTTGATCCCCTTCGTGGCTTCGATCAGGCTTAAGGTGTGCAGTGGTTTGTCCATGATGATATGATCTCCTTTTATACACGGATACCTTTATTGAATTTCTGCCCTTCCTGTCATTGCGAGGGGCGGAGCGACGAAGCAATCTCAAGGTTTATCGGAAGGTTATGGGATTGCTTCGTCGGCCTTTGGCTTACTCGCAATGACAAATGGGACGTTTTTCAAAGGTCTCCCGCTTACTTCCCCTTCACCTCCGGATTCAAAAGGTTCGGGGGATTTCCGGCTGTAAGGGCGGCGACGCAATTTTCCGCGGCCATCATCGCCATTTTGAAACGGGTTCGCTCGGAGGAGCTGGCGATATGGGGCGACAGGACGACGTTTTTCAGCTCCCGGAATCCCGGATGGATGGCCGGCTCCCCTTCGAAGACGTCGAGACCGGCGCCGGCAAGGGTTCCCTTCCGGAGCGCTTCAACCAGCGCCGCATCGTCCAGCACCCCTCCGCGGGCGGCGTGGATGAGGATCGCCGACGGTTTCATGAGGGCGATCTCCGCGGCGCCGACGGAATGGTGGGTCTCCCGGCTGTAGGGTATATGAATCGTTACGATATCCGCCCTGCGGAAGAGCTCATCTTTTGTCACATACCTGGCCCGGCAGGCCGACTCGATCTCGGCGGAGGCCCGGCGGACATCATGGTAGAGCACCTCCATCTCGAAACCCGCCGCACGGCGGGCCACGACCTGGCCGATCCGTCCCAGACCGATGATGCCCAGCGTGGCATGGTGCACATCAAGGCCGAGAAATTGTTTGAGTTTCCACTTGTCCCACCGTCCCTCGCGGATATAGGCCTCGGCCTCGTTCAGCCGGCGGGCCGTGGCGAGGATCAGCGCCCATGCAAAATCGGCGGTGGTATCGTCCAGGACGCCGGGGGTGTTGGTGGCCATGATCCCATGTGCATTGCAGGCGGTCAGATCGAAATTGTTGTATCCCACGGCGATGTTGCATACCGCCTTCAGTTGGGGACAGCGGCTCAGCAGATTCTCGTCGATCCGTTCGGTCAGCGTGGTCAGCGCCCCGTCCTTGTCGGCGAGCGCCAAAGCCAACTCTTCCGTGGAGAGGACTTTGTCTTCCTGATTGGCCGCAACCTCGAAATGGGCCGCCAGAAAATCCAGGACCTCTCCAAAAACCTCCCGGGTAATAAAAATTCTTTTCTTCATCTTACCTGCCTCAAATTGTTTTAACTTGATAATTCCCCCGCAGCAAACTGCGGGGGAATTATCCTTTCGTTTTGATGCCCTTTAGTTTGCTGCAGTGTCATTCATTGAATCCGTGGGACGGCATGGCCGACTTTTCCATAGCCTATATCAGTTTTCTGCGCAAGGAGTAAACGAAATTTCAACTTTCCCTGTCAACTTTCCCTTGACAAATAAATGTTACCGAAGAAGTGTCGAGATTGGGTAACATTGACTGATGTTACCCAGGGCTGTTGTTAACAGAGAAGATTTTTTCATTTTCTTATGCTCAGCGCGGGATCTGCTTTTGGGCCTCAAGGCGGTTTCCCCCAACGGCGATATTGTCATCTTTGTCCTTGACACGACTCCCTGCCGATAGTAGAAAACCAATGATTGAAGGAAAGCCCCACATCCTTTCGGGGCTTCTTTCCCGATTAGGTGATGTATATGTGAAGGTTCAAGGGCAGGGGTATATGTGAAGGTTCAAGGGCAGGGTCATTCAGAAACACCAACCTAACCAAAGAAGAAGAAGGAGGAGATCTTATGGACAAGAAAGTGAAACAGGATAAAACCAGCGTAGAAAAAGGGTCCCGTCGCAGTTTCTTGAAGACCGCGGCTGTGGTGGCCGGCGGCGCGGCGGGAGTCATGGGATTTCCCGGCGTGATGCGCCTGTCGGCGGCGGCCCCGATCAAAATGAAGATGCAGACCGCCTGGGATGCCGGGACGGTCGGGTATGTGAAATTCCAGGATTTTGGTAAGAAGATGGCCGAGGTGACCGAGGGCAAGCTGCTGATCGAATGTCTTCCCGCCGGCGCGATCGTGGGAACTTTTGAAATGTTCGACGCCGTCAAGTCCGGGGTGTTCGACTCCATGTTCTGCTTCGACGTCTACTGGCCCGGCAAGATTCCGGTGGCCACCTTCCTCTCCTCCTACCCCTTCGCGATGGACCGTCCCGACCAGTGGGACACCTGGCACAACGTCCTCGGGGGGAAGGAGATCGCCCGTCAGGCCTTCGGCGCCCACAACATGATGTGGTTCGGGCCGGTCCAGCACGACGACAACCTGATCCACTCCAAGGTGCCGATCCGCTCCTTCGAGGACTTCAAGGGAAAGAAGATCCGGTATCCGGGCGGGATCATCGCCGACATCTACCGCGCCGCCGGCGTCTCCACGGTCCTGCTCCCCGGCGGGGAGGTCTATCCGGCCCTGGAGAAGGGCGTCATCGACGCCTCCGACTTCGTGGGCTGGGCGATCAACTACAACTTAGGGTTCGCCGAGATCGCCAAGTACATCATCATGGGTCCGCCCTCCACGCCGTGCCTGCACCAGCCCGTCGACATCATGAGCATCGCGGTCAACATGAATTCCTGGAAGAAGATCCCCAAGCACCTCCAGGAGATGTTTGAGGCGACGGTGCCCTGGTTCTCTCTCGATCACTACACGGCAATCCAGAAGGCCGACATCGATTCCATTCCCAAGTATCTGGCCAAGGGGGTCGAAATCATCCGTCTGAAGGAGAGTGATCTCGACAAGTTCCGTAAGTTCGCCCCCGAACTCTGGGTGAAATGGGCCCAGAAGGACCCGCTGGCGATGAAGGCCTTCAAGTCCCAGTGGGAGTACATGAAGTCCGAGAAGATGAAGTACTACACAGACAAGGACATGGTGGACCACGCCGGAAAGAAAATCGTCTTCTAATTGGGATTTCGGGGGAAGGGAAGGTTCCCTTCCCCCTTTTTTAATGCCGTTGAAAGGGAACGATAAATATCAGGAAAGGTTGATGCGATGGATAAATTACGAACATTCATGATGGCCGTGGAGAAGACCAACGTCTTCGTGGGCAAGATGATGGCCTATGTGTCGCTCGTCTGTGTCGCGGTCATCTCCTTTGAAGTGATCATGCGATATTTCTTTGGCATGCCGACGAACTGGGGGCATGAAACGATGTTGACCCTGTTCGCGATGTACTACGTCATGATCGCCGGCACGGCCCACTTCTACCGCGCCCATGTGCGGGTGGACGTCGTCTATGCCTCCCGGACCCGCCGGACGCAGGCGATCATGGATCTGATCACCGCCCCGCTTTTCTACCTCTTCGTGCTGGTCTATATCTACACCTCCTGGAATTTCTACTGGAGCTCGCAGATGATGAACTCCGGCAACACCTTCCTGGGGATCGAGATTATCGGCGAGAACTCCTTCACCGACTGGGCGCCGCCGCTCTACCCCGTCAAGTTCCTGATGCCGTTCGGCGGGGTCCTTCTGCTGCTGCAGGTGATCGTCTGGACCATCCGCGACGTCTACACGGCCCGCACAGGGAGGGAATTCGTATGAGCATTGAATATCTCACCATACTGATCTTCGGCACCATGGTGTTTTTCCTCTTCATGGGGCTGCCGGTGGCCTTTTCCTGCGGCGTCACGGGGATCATCTACACGGCCATCTTTCAGGGACCGTCGGCCGTCAACATCGTGCCGACGCGGATCTTCGGCCTGATGGTCAACTATCTGTTGGACGCCATTCCGCTGTTCATTCTGATGGCGAATATCCTCGAGCGGAGCGGGATCATCGAGGATATCTACCACATGGTCTATAACTGGCTGGGTTGGCTGAAGGGCGGCCTCGCCACGGCCACCATCGCCGCCTGCACCATGATGGCGGCCATGGCGGGCGTCGTGGGCGCCACGGAGGTGACCATGGGTCTGATAGCGCTGCCCCAGATGCTCAACCGCAAATATGACAAGTACATCGCCCTGGGCTGCATCCTGGGCGGCGGTACCCTGGGGATTCTGATTCCCCCAAGCGTCATGCTGATCGTCTACGGCATGGTGGACAACTGCTCCATCGGACAGCTTTACGCCGGCGCTTTCCTTCCGGGCTTCCTGCTGGCCGGGCTTTTCATCCTCTACATCACCATCCGCTGCTATATCAATCCGTCTCTGGGTCCGCCCGTCCCCAAAGAGGAGCGGCTGGACTGGCTCGGACTGTTCAAGGTCCTGACGCCGATCATCCCTGCCGCGCTGTTGATCTTCCTGGTTCTGGGAACGATCATCGTCGGGATCGCGGCGCCGACGGAGGCGGCCGGCATTGGCTGTCTGGGTGCCTGGATCATCGCCATGATCAAAGGCCGCATGTCCTGGAAGAGCCTCGTCTTGGCGGCGGAAAACACGATCAAGGCGTCTGCGATGGTTTTTTGGAGCCTGTTCGGGGCGAACATCTTCATCGCTCTGTACATCATGGTGGGCGGCGGCGACTTCGTCAGCGGCATGCTGCTGGGCTCCGGCCTGAGCCCGTGGGCGATCATCTGGATCATGATGGGCATTCTGATCTTCCTGGGGATGTTCATTGACTGGGTCGGGATCATCATGCTCACCGTACCTCTCTTCGGGCCGATCATCCGCCAACTGGGGTTCGACCCGATCTGGTTCGGCGTCCTCTTCGCCGTGAACATGCAGATGGCCTTCCTGTCGCCGCCGTTCGGCTTCTCGCTCTTCTATCTCAAGAGCGTTGCGCCGCCGGAGATCTCCACGGTGGATGTCTGGAAATCGGCCGCCCCGTTTTTGGCCCTGCAGTTCATCGGCCTGGTCCTGTGTATGTATTTTCCCGATATCATCCTGATCGGCCCCAAGTATTTCTTCCGGGGTCTGTAGGGCTGCTGATCGGCGGAGACGGACCATTTTTCACGGGAAGAACATCCGGCGCCCCGTTCCCGACGGGGACCGGTCTCCTTCCCGGACTGTCTTGCAAGGGAAGTATCTTATGGATCAGGCGACGGAGTCGTCGCGGGTTTTCCAGGCCCCGACGGCGTATGTGATTCTTTTCTACCTGTTGCTGCTGGCATGGACCGTCGGGACAGTGCCTCTGGTTTACCTGAAGTTCCGGCAGGGCGGTTTTCTGGGTGACTGGCTCTATGCCGTGATGATCGGATTCTTTTATCTCTACACCTGGTTCTGGTCCCTGGGCCTCTTCTATCGGATCGCCCTGGACGGTGAAGGGCGGATCGTTTTGAGAAGTCTCCGAAGGAACCTGGAGGTCACGGCGAAGCAGGTTCGTACCATCGAAGGATCGCGCTTTCCCGCCGGGTTCGGTTTTATCAAGATGAAGCTGCCCCGGGAGAGCGGCTATCTTTTTTGCCATGGGAAAAACAGGGAACTGGAGGAGATTCTGCAGGGGATCCGGAAAATGAATCCCCTGGTGAGAACCGTCCGGATATAGCCTTCGGGACCGGAATGGATATTCGGCCCTGAAATCAATTGGAAGGAGAGTTTGCGATGACTCAGATGTTTACAATTCCCGGAAACACCCTCCTGGTTGCCGGGGTCGTCATTGTCCTGGCGACCA
>Ga0315286_10006107_pt1 | contig 11690 bp, 12 predicted proteins | sample YL17G10_0_MG_FD_205038 | JGI IMG/M metagenome (GOLD analysis project Ga0315286, IMG submission 205038) | Sediment microbial communities from Yellowstone Lake, YNP, Wyoming, USA - YL17G10_0 | ecosystem: Environmental > Aquatic > Freshwater > Lake > Sediment | place: USA: Wyoming | collected... | reverse complement strand
GGCCTGCCGACCTCGGTCCCGTTGCTGATCGGGTTCGTGCTGGTCTGCCTGGCCGAGGTGGCCGTCGGGGTGATGCTGCTGCTGGATGTCCCGCATGCCGCGACCGTCAGCTACCTGCTGCTGCCCTTCGAGTTCGTGTTCTGGATCGGCTTCGCGCTCCCGTTTGGCCCGCCACTCGGCATCGCCCGAACGATCCTGCTGTTGCTCGCGTGACTCCCGGCTGCTCCGTCGAGCCGCCTGGCGGGCCTCCTGACCGTCCGCCACCCGATGACATGGCCCAAACGGCCAAGTAGAAACCGCGGCCCGCCGCCCCCACGCTTGGGGCATGACGGCGCGCTGGTCCGATCCACACCGGCTCCCGGGCCTCGTCGCCGGGTCGGAGAAGGCGGCGGCCCACCGCCTCGGCCTGTCGCACTCGACCGTGAAGCACCGCCTGGCGAATGCCCGGTCCAAGGTAGGGGCGTGACGACGACGGCGCAGCTCGTGTGGATCCTCGCCCCGCGGTTGCCGGTTCCCGAGAGTCTGGCCCCGCGGGACGACTGGCTGATTCTCGGCAACCTGACTCCCCTTGGCGGTCGCCGTGAATGACCGGGGGGCCCTAGACGCAAACGCGTTCGTGCCCGGCCCGAAACGGCCGCGGAGGCGAGCGTGAAGGCCCGGCGAGGGATCGGCCGCGCGATGATTACGGGGCAGTGGTCGCCGGGGCGGTGCTCGGGCGGCCCCCGGTGCTGAGCTGCCCGACGACCGTGTGGCCGTCTGATGTGTAGACGGGGATGCTGCGCATCTGGCCGGTCGGCGCCCCGATCTGCAACGAAGTCGGCGCGGGCTCGATGAGGTCCCGGCTGTAGACGTAGCCCACCTTGCCGTTGCTGGCGATGGCCGCGACGAGGTCAGGCGTGCCGCGGTCGTTGGCGACCCCGTACGTGAGCCCGTCCGCGTTGACGCCCCACTCGGTGTCCGTCACGCGGGAGTAGGCCGCGACGAGGCGCCACCGCTCGCCCGCGCCCGCGGTGATGGCCGTTGAGTGCTGGCCGGCGACGACGGCCAGGTGCCAGCCCATCTCGCCCGTGCCTGCGCTGGAGGCGTCGCATACGAGCGAGGCGCCGTCGGCCGTCAGGAAGGTCCCGGCCGTCAGGCACGCCAGCCTGATCTCGAGTCCGCGGTCGGGCCTTACCACCGAGCAGCTGATCTACGCCGGGCGGGCTGCCGGGTGGCTGGTCGTGCAGAGCCTTGAACCTCCCTTAGCTCCGCCAAGCATCGCTGTCGTCTGACAAGGGCTCGGTTCTCACTTTGACGGAGTAGATGACATGACATATATTACAGGGCATCTAATCCTCGAAAGGACGACAGACATGACCACCCCGGGCCCAATCCGTCGAGTGAGTGTGCTGAGCACCGGCTCGGTACAGATCCGCCCCGACCACGCCGCCGCCACGTGGAAGCCGATGATGCTGTGGCTGACCACTTCGCGCACCTGGACCGCGCCGTGCCCGATCAACGTCTTCGTCATCGAACACCGAGACGGGCTGGTGCTGTTCGACACCGGCCAGGACCGAGCGTCGGTGACCGACCCCGACTACTTCCCGTCGGGGGTGACCGGCTGGTTCTACCGCCGGACCGCCAAGGCCGACATCCCCGAGGGCCAGACCCTCGCGGCCGGACTGGGTCGGCTCGGCTACCAGGCGTCCGACGTGAAGGCGGCGATTGTGTCCCACCTCCACCAGGACCACATCGGCGGCCTCGCGGAGCTTTCCGGGGCGAGCATCCACGTGAGCCAGGCCGAGTGGGACACCATGGCCGAACCGCGTGCCGAGCTCGCCGGGGTGATGCGCAACCACATCGACCTGCCCGGCCTGATCTGGACCAAGGTCACGCCCGGACCGACCACGGACCCGGCGCTGGCGCCGTTCACCACCTCGCACGACCTGTTCGATGACGGCAGCCTCGTGTTGCTCCCGACGCCAGGTCACACACCAGGTTCGATCTCGCTGATCGTGCGACAGCCCGGCCAGCCATCGCTGGCAATGGTTGGCGATCTCACCTACGCTGCCGACCTGTTCGATCGCGGCCACGTCCCGGGATCAGGGTCGCGCGGGCAGCTCCAGCAGACCACGGCCATGATGAACCAGCTGCGCCTGAGCCTCGGCGGCATGGTGGTCCTCGCCTCGCACGACCCCGGCGCCGCCGCCGAGCTCCACAAGGCCATCCCCAGCTGAGGGCCGCGCCCCGCAGGGGCCACCCCGGACGAAGAGGACCAGCCATGCGCACCGCCGAGGAACTCCGCTACCTCGTGCTGGCCGCCAACTCGGAGGGCAAGCGGCAGCTCGCCCAGCAGCTGCGCCCCCTGGGGCTCACGCCCTCCCAGGCCGAGGTGCTGCGCGTGCTCGCGGACCACGCCCCGCTCACCCTCAACGGGCTCGGGTCCCTGCTGGTCTGCGAGAGCGGGTCCAGCCCCAGCCGCCTGGTCGACCGGGCTGTGGCCCAAGGCCTGGTCAACCGTCGTCCCGGCACCACCGACGGGCGCGAGGTCGAACTCACGCTCACGCCCGAAGGCGAGCGCCTGGCCGTCGAGGTGGCGGTCATCGAAGATGCCATGTACGCAGCGATCGACGCCATCAGCGACCAGGACATCCCCGTTACGTTGGGTTTCCTGCGGAGCTTCGTCAGCGGGTCGCCGTCCGGTGACGCCCTCGCCCGCCGCATCGCCCTAACCGACCAGGTTGGCCGCTGACCGCATGGCTCGGATTCGCTGAGCGTTTCGCAGTCCGAGTGCCCGGGTGGGATCCTCGGGCGTCAGGGCCTCCACGGTGCTTGATCCTGATGGCACTGACGGTCGCTGCAGGCGCTCTATCGTGGCAGCGCCTTTGCGTCCCGCGGGCCGGGGCGTCGACCATGCCGTCCGCGAGCGTCGCCCGCCCGGGCGTCTGCGCCAATTCCGAGGCGAGGATCGCCGACGCCGTTTCGCGCGTCGGCGTTGGCTCGCACGACGCCGAGCGCCAGGCACGCTGGCGGTGGGCTCAAGCGCCGGGTGCGCATGGTAGCGTGACCGAGTTTGGTCACGCGCTCAACCGGCGTCGCGACTCCAACGGGTCCTGCGTCGACTCCTCGGCCCCAGCATGAAGCAGGAGAGATCATGTCCGGCTCTTCCCGGCCACGAACGCGCGAGGAGATCGAAGGCGCTCGCAAGGCGATGCCCGCAACGGCGGCGCGCCTCCTCGCAGCCGCCAGGCGCATCATCATCAGGAGTGGATACGCGAACCTCAGCCTGCGCCGGATCGAGAAGGAATCGGGCGCGAACGAGGCGCTTGTTTCCTACTACTTCGGCAACAAGGCCGGGCTCGTCAGCGCCCTCGTCGACACGCTCTTCGAGAACCCCCGTGTTGGCTACAGCGATGATGTCGAGCGTTTTCCCGAAGGCTGGGAACGGGTGCGTGCGCTCACCAGGTGGCAGCGACGCATGTCGGCGAATCGGAGCGCCAATCGCATGCTGTACGAGCTGCTTCCGAGCGCGATGAGGAGCGTCAAGCTCCGCGGGCGGCTCGCGGAGCTCTATCGCCTGTACCGTGCCTTCGACGGTCAATGCCTCGAGTCGGGTGCGCTCGGCCTCGCCCATGAGAAGACCGAACCCCTCGCCGCGCTCTCCGTCGCCGTCGTGGAGGGTCTTGCAGTGCAGCTCTCCGTCGACCCCAGGGAATTCGATCACGGTGGGGCGTATGCCGTCTGGGAGGAGATGCTCGACTGCTACCTGAAGTCGCAGACACAGCACGGCTCCTCCGCGTCGCCGGTGGACGCGCCCTGACCCTCTGAGGCGCCGGGCGTCCGCCGCCATCCGGGAGCGACGTCGGCTCGCGCGTGCTCACATGTCACGCGCCCTGACCACCCTCTTCTCCGGAAGACTTGACACCCGTCTGCCAGGGGTGTATTTAGGCAAGCACTTAACCAATGGCGGGAGGTTCGATCACCGCCGCCGCTCACGAGGGAGGTCGACACCCATGCGGACTGCTCGTCCCGCCGACCAGGCGACTGCCGTTTCGCTCGCCAGGTTGAGAGGCCGGCACTTCGTCACCGACCAGGCCTACTCTCGCGAGGAGCTGATCGCCCTGCTCGACCTGGCCGGCACCCTCAAGGCCCTGTACCGGCGGCGGCGACTCACGCCGTTCCTTGAAGGCCGCACGCTGGCGACGATCTTCGAACAACCCTCCACGCGCACGCGCATCAGCTTCGAAGCGGGCATGACCGAGTTGGGAGGGCACGCCCAGTACCTGCGCCCAGGTGAGATCCACCTCGGCGGGCACGAGTCCATCGCCGACACCGCGCGGGTGATCTCGCGACTCGTCGACGCGATCATGGCGCGAACGGCGTTTCATTCCACGCTGGTCGAACTGGCCGAGCATGCGACCGTCCCGGTGATCAACGGTCTCACCGACGACTACGACCACCCGGTTCAGTCACTGACGGACGCGTTCACCATCCTCGAGCACCTGGGGACCGTTGAGGGCCTGAAGTGCGCATTCGTGGGCAAGTGCAGCGACGCGATGTGCACATCGGTTTCCCTCACGATGAGCCGTCTGGGCAGCAACATGCTGCTGGCGGCACCGCCCGAGGAGCAGATGGCACCCGAGACCCAGGCGCTCGTGCGCGCGAATTGCGAGCAGAGCGGCGCGGCGCTCACCCTCACCGAGGACCCGGTCGCCGCGGTCCGGGACGCCGACATCGTCTTCACGGTTGGCTGGTGGTGGATGCAGCCCGAAGACGAGAAGGAGGACCTGCGGCGGAGGCTGCGCCCCTACCAGGTGAACGAGGCGCTCTGGAGGCACACGAAACCCGGAGCGAAGTTCATGCACTGCCTCCCAGCCGTGCGCGGCGAGGAGATGACCGACGCCATCATCGACAGCCCGGCGTCGATCGTGCTGGACGAGGCCGAGAACCGCAAGCATCTCCAGAAGGCGCTGCTGCTGGCCCTGATCGGCATCGACGACCTTCCGGCCGATCCCGAGCTGCAGCCCATTGCCCTGGCGTTGCTGACTTGAGCCGGCAGCCACGACCGCGGCTCGCCATCGCGCCGACCCATGGGAAGGAGACAACGTGAGCGAGAGCCTCGCGGACAGCGGCCGTCGCCGCTGGTTCAAGCCACCGGAGATCGAGACCTACGGCGTTGATCGCATCGACGAGAGCGAGCGCACCGCGACGCCGTGGTCGTTCGTGCGCATCGCGATGGGCAACAACATGTCGCTCGGCGTGGTCCTGTTCGGCTGGATCCCGATCACGCTTGGCCTCGGCCTCTGGGACGCCGTCACCTCGATCCTGGTCGGGACCACCGTCGGCGTTGTCATCCTGGCTCCGCTCATCGCGATCGGCTCGCGAACTGCGACTAACAACTCGACGAGCAGCGGCGCCCACTTCGGGGTGCGGGGCCGGCTCATCGGGTCGTTCGTAGGGCTCTCGATTGCCATCGTCTACACGGCGATCGCTGTGTGGACCGGGGCAGATGCGATCCTCGGCTCGATGAACCGGCTGTTCGGAACGCCCGACTCCACGCTCCTCCGGGCCGTCGCCTATGCCGTCCTGACCGTGCTCATCACGATCGTCGCCATCTACGGCTTCCGGTTGCTGTTGCGCTTCGAGACGCTGCTCCTGGTGGTGGGCGGCGCGCTGATCCTGCTGGCCCTGCCGGCCCTCGCGGGACAGTTCACGACCGACTTCCCCGGCGGCGAGTACGCGCTCGGAGGGCAGGCGGAGACATGGCTGCTGTCGGCCCTCGCGGTCGGCGTGGCCGGCCCGCTGGCGCTCGCGGGATTGACCGGCGACTGGGCCCGGTATGTGTTGCCGTCACGCTATCCTGCCCGGCGCCTCGTGCCGCTGGGGATGCTCGGGGTCTACCTCGGCATCGTCATCCCGGAGTTGGTCGGGACCTTTGCGGCGATCACGTTCGCGGACCCGTTCGCCCCGTTCGTCGACGGCCTCATCGGTGCGTCGCCGGACTGGTACGTGGTCTGCATCCTGGTGCTGGGCATCCTCGGGGCCGGGGGCCTGGCCGTGGGGACGGCCTACAGCAGCGGGCTCGACCTGGACGCGATCGTGCCGCAACTGACCAGGGTGCAGGCGACGATCGCCACTAGCCTGGTCGCGGCAGGGCTCGTCTACCTGGGCGCGCTCGTCTTCAATCTCGCCGACTCGGTGCTTGCGATCTCGATCATCCTGCTCGTCCTGAGCACGCCGTGGGCGGTGATCACTGGACTGGGCTATCTCCTGTGCCGCGGCCGGTACGACCTCGACGCCCTCCAGGTCTTCAACCGGGGTGAGCGGGGCGGCCGCTACTGGTTCACGGCTGGGTTCAACTACCGGGCCGTGGTCGCGTTCCTGGCGGGCGCCGTGTTCGGTCTCCTGGCGGCGAACACCACCCTGTACGTGGGTCCGCTTGCCGACATCGCCGGAGGTGTCGACGTGAGCTTCGCCGGGGCGGCGCTGATCTCGGCGACGCTGTACCTCGCGCTGCGGCTGGCGTTCCCGGAGCGGCTCGGCGTGGTGGCTGACGAGTACGCTGCCCTGGCGAATGGGGAAGGCGGAATGTAGCGTGACATTGGTCAACGGCACACCGCGAGCCGACGGGTTTCGCATGCCGGGTGAGTTTGAGCCCCATGGCGGGACCTGGATGATCTGGCCCCAGCGACCCGACAACTGGCGGCTGGGCGGAAAACCGGGGCAGCGCGCGTTCGTGAGTGTCGCCACGGCCATCTCGCAGTTCGAGCCCGTGACCATGGGCGTGAACCACGACCAGTTCGAGAATGCGCGCGACCTGCTGCCCGCGCAGATCCGCGTCGTCGAGATCTCCAGCAACGACGCCTGGATGCGCGACATCGGGCCGACATTCGTCGTCGATGACCGCGGCAGCGTTCGGGCCGTCGACTGGATCTTCAATGCCTGGGGTGGCCTGTACGATGGCCTCTACTTCCCATGGGACAAGGATGACCTCGTGCCGCGCAAGGTGTGCGAGATCGAGGGCATCGACCGGTATCGGGCGCCGCTGGTCATGGAGGGCGGCTCATTCCATGTTGATGGCGAGGGAACGCTCATCACCACGGAGGAATGCCTGCTCTCACCGGGACGCAACCCTGACCTGGCGAGGGAGGACATCGAGCAGCAGTTGGGTGAGTACCTGGGGGTCGAGTCGATCGTGTGGCTGGGCCGAGGCTTCGATCCCGACGAGACGACGGGGCACGTCGACGACGTTGCCTGCTTCGTGCGCCCAGGCGTCGTGGCAATCGCGTGGACCGATGATCCCCAGGACTGGCGCTACGAGATCATGCGCGAGAACCACGAGCGCCTGGCAGCCGCGGTGGACGCGCGCGGTCGCAGGCTCGAGATCGCGAAGCTCCCCGTGCCGGCCGACGTCCTCTTCACCGAGGAGGAGGCGTTCGGAATCGACCGGGTCGAGGGCTCGATCCCGCGTCGCGCCGGCGACCGCATGCCGGCGACGTACGTGAACTTCTACTTCTGCAACGGTGGTGTGGTGGTGCCGGTCTTCGACGACCCCAACGACGATGTAGCCTGCGAGCGGCTGCAGGCACTCGTTCCCGACCGCAGGGTCGTCACCGTCCCCGGGCGCGAGATCGTGCTCTCGGGCGGCAACGTGCACTGCATCACGCAGCAGCAGCCGCTCGGCGTGGCGAGGGCGTGAGCAACCGCCGCAACCGGCGCTGGGAATGGACCTGGCGTTGGACCGGGCCGACGCTGAGTGCCGCCCATGGGGAGTGGTCATGAAGGAACACTTGACGATCGGCCTCGTCCAGATGGCCATGGGCGACGATCGCGAGGCGAATGTCGAGAAGGCGTTCGTGATGGCGCGCGCGGCGCGCGATCGGGGTGCCGACCTCATCGTCCTGCCGGAGCTCTTCAGCGGCATCTACTTCTGCAAGTATCCCGGTGTCCAGCAGTACAACGCCTGGGCGGAACCGGTGCCCGACGGTCCGTTGTGCTCGCGCCTGGCGGACCTGGCGCGCGAGCTCGGGGTCGTCGTCGTGGGCTCGATCTTCGAATACGTGCAGGACGGCCTCTACTTCAACACCGCTGTCGTCTTCGAGCGCGACGGGGCGTACCTGGGCAAGTCGCGCAAGATGCACATCCCCGAGACGGGCCCCGGCTACCAGGAGAAGTACTACTTCGCCCCCGGTGACACCGATTACCCTGTGTTCCGCACGTCGTTGATCGATCTCGCGGTGCCGACCTGCTGGGACCAGTGGTATCCGGAGGTCGCGCGTCTCGCCCGGTTGAAGGGCGCCGAGCTCGTCGTGTATCCGACCTGCATCGGCGACGAGCCGGCCGAGCCCGAGCGCGACACGAGCGAACCCTGGCAACTCGTGATGCGCGGCCACGCCGTCGCCAACAGCATCTTCGTGGCGGCCTGCAACCGGGTCGGTGTCGAGGATGGTCAGGGCTTCTACGGACGCAGCTTCGTGGCGGACCCGACGGGCCAGAGAATCGCCGAGGCGGGCCGCGGCACCGAAGAGGTCGTCACCGCGACGCTGTCGCGCGAGCTGCTGCGCACCGTGCGCGACAGCCACCAGTTCCTGCGCGATCGTCGGCCCGAGAGCTACGGAGGGCTGCTGAAGCGCAGTCTGGGCGAGTAGCCCCCGCCGCCGAACTTCTCAGCCGAGTGCCCGAGTAGGTCAAAGACGGGTCGGGATTGGTCGGTCATGTAGAACGAGCTCCGCCATCCCAGGACGATAGTCGACGACGCAGACGCGCTGCCGCGGCTCCGATCACACCGATGTTCTCGAACATCACGAGGGACTGGTCCCTCAGGCGTAGCACCGCAGGCGAATAGACCGCGGCATCAGTCTCGCTCACGCTCGTTGCGATGTCGAAGGGCGTGCAATCGAGCGTCACCAGCGTCAGGCGCGGCGCCGCCGCGCCGTTCGTGCTCCTCGGCGCCGGCCGTCGGCGCGCCTGATGAAGCTCTGCACGGTCTGCGGTGTGGTCACGAGCCGACCGACTGGACGCTGCGGCGAGCATCCGCGCCGCTCGGGCATCGGTGCCAACCACCACGTCCATGCGGATGCACGATGGGCTCGCCTGTCCAAGCGGATGATCGCGCGCCACGTCGGCCAGTACGGCTACGTGTGCCCGGGCGATGGTCCCGGGCATCCGGCGCACCCGACGCGTGACCTGACGCTCGACCACGTCACCGCGCTCATCGACGGCGGCGCGCCGTTCGACCCTGCCAACACCCGCGTGCTGTGCCGCTCGAGGAACTCGGCCAACGGAGCGCGCCTCGTGAATGCGAGAAGGGCCGACCGGGGGTCCCCACACGCGGGTTCTGCGCTCCTGGAAGTCCGCGCCTCCCAATCGTGTGCACGCGGCCGAGTTTCGCGAAAAACATCCGTGCCCGCCGCGGGCCAGGTTCGCCCACCGGCGCCACAGGGCGCCGGAGTGGCGCGGTGATCATGGCCGTGGCCAATCACGCGACCGAACGTGGAAGGGCCCCGGGTTCGCACCCGGGGGCCGAGGGTCGGCTGGCGGCGGTCGGGCTATCCGGCGTCGCCCTGGGAGCCCGCCGCCGGCACGAGCGCCTTGCGCCCACGCTTGGCCCGGATCGGCTCGGGCGTCGCGTCGGGCTCCGGCTCGGTCGGCACGGCTTCGGCGGCCTTGCGGGCCAGGGCCGCCTTGCGGAGCCCGTTCGTGTACTGGTTCCAGTGGGGCTTGCACATCCGCCCCAGCCCGTCCTTCTGGCTGGGCTGGGCCGGGAACTCGTCGGGCGGCGCCTCGTGCGCCTCGATCCCGAACTTCGTCGAGCCGATGCAGCGGCGCAGCGCCGTCGTGGTGGCGTCCGTGGTCATGCTGTCGATCTCCTTCCTGGCTCAGAGGCCGAACGAGGCGGCGAGCGCCTCGCTCTCCCCGGGTCCCGCGTCGAGGGCGGCAGCGAGCGCCGCGTACATCGCCTCGGTGAACTCCTGGCGCGACAGCCCGTCGAGCGTCGGGTGCTCGAGGCGCATCCAGGCCTCGACGTGGCGCGGGTCAATGTCCTTCGTCCGCTCGGCGATGAACCGCTGGTAGAAGGTCCACCGGGCCATCTCGCCCATCGTCGGCTCCGGCATCGCGGTGCCTCCCTTCGATCGCACACGCCCATCTGGCGTGCTGGCGTCATCCATCACGCTGCCGCCGCGACGATGCAAGGCCGAAGATCGGCGGTCGCCCGATGGCGGCCAAGACGCCCGCCGTCGCGGCGACCCCGACGACGGCCTGGCGCAACCGGATCACCGGCTCCGGGCAGGAGGCGCCCGACCAGCTGCTCGCCAACCCGGCGAACTGGCGGATCCACCCGAAGGCGCAGCAGGACGCCCTCGCCGGGGCGCTGCCGGCCCAGCCCGCCGTCCTCACACCCGACGCGAGTAGGCCCACCCTGTACGAGATCCGCGGCACGGGGCGGTTCCCGTCAACCTAGGACAGGGCGCGCTCCAGCCACTCCCGGGGCGGCATGCCACGGAGCCGGCCGAGAATGCTGGACAGGCGGCCGCTGCGCCTCGACCGCGATCCGCCGGCTCATCGTGACGACCATCGCCTTGCCGTCCATCGTCGGGAGGCGGTCCTCGAAGTGCGAGACCAGGTCGGCGGCGACCAGGCGCACGCGGTGCTCGGCCCCGACCAGCGCCTCGAGCTGGGCCCAGCGGCTCTTGAGCTGCTCCTTGCGGTCGACCTCCTCGCCCTCGGTGACCTCCTCGAAGGCCGGGTCGATCCTGGGGCGCTCGGCCTCGGCGAGGGCGAGCTTCGCGAGCCGGCTCTCGTAGTAGATCGGGACGGTGGCGCCGTCGCGGACCGAGCGCTCGATGTCGTAGACGCTGATGTAGTCGCCGAACACCGAGCGGGTGTTGGCGTCGGTGAGCTCGATCGGCGTGCCGGTGAAGCCGATGAATGACGCCCCGGGGAGCGCGTCGCGCAGGTGGCGCGCGAAGCCGTCGATGAAGTCGTACTGGCTCCGGTGCGCCTCGTCCGCGATCACCACGATGTTCCGCCGGTCGGACAGGACCGGGTGCGTATCGCCCCGCTCGTCGGGCAGGAACTTCTGGATCGTCGTGAACACGACGCCGCCCGAGCCGACGGCGAGCCTCGCGCGCAGGTCGGCGCGGTCCTGCGCCTGGACCGGTTCCTGGCGCAACAGGTCGTGGCAGCGGGCGAACGTCCCGAACAGCTGGTCGTCGAGGTCGTTGCGGTCGGTCAGGACCACGAGCGTCGGGTTCGCCATCGCCGGCTCGAGGACGATCCGCCCTGCGTAGAAGGCCATGGTCAGGCTCTTGCCCGACCCCTGCGTGTGCCAGATGACGCCGACCCGCCGGTCGCCGTGGCCCCCCAGGAGTTGACGGCGTCTCGTACCGGCCGCGCTCCTCGGCGGCGCGCAGGTGGCCGGCAGTGAGCGCGCCGGTCGCGCGGATTGTCTCCTCGACCGCGGCATTGACCGCGTGGAACTGGTGGTACCCGGCGATCTTCTTGGCGATCGTCCCGCCGCCCGCGGCCTCGAACACGACGAAGTGGCGCAGCAGGTCGAGGAACCGGCGGTGCTCGAAGACGCCCTCGAGCAGGACGCGGAGCTCGGGCATCGCCGGGGGCGCGTCGGCCGTCCCCTCGATGGTCCGCCAGGGCTTGAACCACTCCTCGCCCGCGCCGAGGGCGCCGATCCGGGCCGTGGTCCCGTCGGA
>Ga0315286_10006105_pt1 | contig 11694 bp, 8 predicted proteins | sample YL17G10_0_MG_FD_205038 | JGI IMG/M metagenome (GOLD analysis project Ga0315286, IMG submission 205038) | Sediment microbial communities from Yellowstone Lake, YNP, Wyoming, USA - YL17G10_0 | ecosystem: Environmental > Aquatic > Freshwater > Lake > Sediment | place: USA: Wyoming | collected... | reverse complement strand
GATGGGGCCGTGGCTCTTCGCGTACGGCGACCTGAGCGTGTCGAGCCTGCTGCGCCTGCAGGTCTGGCGGCTTATAACGTACATGTTTATACATGCCAGCACAAACCACATCCTGCTGAACATGTTCTTCTTCTGGATGCTGGGGGCGGCGTTCGAGCGGCAGGTGGGGACGAAACAGTTCCTGGCCCTCTACCTGGCGTCCGGCGTGGCGGGCGGCCTGGGCGAGGTCGGCTTCAACGCAGCCATGTACGTGCTGTACAACCAACCGGGGTACCTGTCGCTGCCGGCCGTGGGGGCGTCGGCGGGCGTGGCGGGGCTGCTGGTGGCGTTCGCGACGCTGAACCCGCGGGCCAAGTTCTACGTCATGTTCGTGCTGCCGATGGAGGCGTGGCTGTTCGCCCTCGCTTACGCGGCGATTGAGACGTGGCCGATCGCGCAGGATCTCCTGTACGGGCCTTCTCCCCTGCGCGACGACAAGGTGGCCCACGCGGCCCATTTCGGCGGCATGGCCATGGGGTTTGTCTGGATGAAGTGGGGCGCCGCCCTGGCGGCCCGGGGGTCGGTCAGGGGCCAGCGCGAGCGCGAGCACGTGGCCTGGCGCACCCGCGAGGAGGAACACGTTGAGCTCGACCGCATCCTCCAGAAGGTGCACGACGAGGGCGTCGACAGCCTGACGTCGGCCGAGAAGCTGTTCCTCCAGGAGATGAGCGACAAGTACCGCGATCGGCAGTAGCGGCCGACAGGGAGATGTAAGGCATGTCGTCAGCGTGGGTGGCAACTTTGTCCCTGTTGGTCTTGGGGACGGCATCGAGTGCCGGAGGGCAGAACACGCCCGGACCGTTCACCAATTCGATCGGCATGAAATTTGTCCAGGTTCCGCCGGGCAGCTTCATGATGGGGCAGGCCAGCGGCGGCGACGCGGACGAGCGGCCGGTCCACAAGGTCACGATCGCCGGCGCGCCGGCGATGGCCGTCACCGAGGCGACCAACGCCCAGTACGAGCAGTTCGACCCCGAGCACCGGCGCCTCCGCGGCAAGCTCGGCTTCTCCACCGGGGACGACGAGGCCGCCGTCTTCGTCAGTTGGCACGACGCCGTACGGTTCTGCGAGTGGCTCTCGAAGAAGGAGGGCAAGCCCTACCGCCTGCCGACCGAGGCCGAGTGGGAGTACGCCTGCCGGGCGGGCGCCGCCACGGCGTATCACACCGGCGACACGCTGCCGAAGGAGTTCGCGAAGAACGCGGGCACCACGTGGTTCCCGGACCCGGCCCACAAGCGCGACGCCGACGTGGTGCCGCTGACGGTCGGCCAGACGCCGCCGAACGCGTGGGGCCTGTGCGACATGCACGGCAACGTCGAGGAGTGGTGCCACGACTGGTACGGGCCGTACGAGGCGGGCGACCAGGCGGACCCCGTCGGCCGCGCGGACGGCGACTTCCGCGTCACCCGCGGCGGCAGCCATTCCACGGAGCTCTTCTACCTGCGCTCGGCCAACCGCAGCGGCACGCTGCCGGAGGATGCGAGTTGGATGATCGGCTTTCGCGTGGTCCTCGGCGAGATGCCGAAGACGCCGCCGCGGCCCGCGGCCGCGCCGCCGCTCAGCCGGCGAAACGTCAGCCAGCGACCCCCGGCGGACCCCGCGGCCGCGCCGGACCCGGGCAGGCCGTACTTCAGGGGCCCGCGCAAGTATGTCAATATTACGCCAAGCGACGACGGCCCTCCCTTCGGGCACAACCACGACCCGGCGATCGTGGACTGCCCGAACGGCGACCTCCTGGCCATCTGGTACTCGTGCCGGAGCGAGACCGGCCGCGAACTGGCCATCCTGGCGAGCCGGCTGCGCCGGGGCGCCGAGGATTGGGAGCCCGCGTCGGTCTTCTGGGACGCCCCCGACCGCAACGACCACGCCCCGGCCCTCTGGGCCGACGGCAAGGGCGCGATCTACCACTTCAACGGTCTCTCGGCCGCCGCCACGTGGGGAAGCCTGGCGACGATCCTCCGCGTCTCGACGGATTCGGGAGCCACGTGGTCGAAGGCGCGGATCATCAACCCGGAGCACGGGCTGAGGCACATGCCGGTCGAGTCGGTCATCCAGACGCGCGACGGCGCCATCATCCTGCCGTGCGACGCCGTGACGGGCGGGCAGGGGGGCACGGCCCTGCACTTGAGCCGCGACGGCGGCCGAACGTGGACCGACGCCGGCGGCAAGACCGCGGGCATCCACGCGGGGATCGTCGAGCTCAAGGACGGGCGGCTGATGGCCCTCGGCCGAGGCGACAGCATCGACGGCAGGATGCCGAAGAGCCTCTCGAGCGATCTTGGCAAGACGTGGACCTATAGTGCGAGCCCGTTTTCGCCCATCGGCGGCGGGCAGCGGCTGGTCCTCCTGCGATTGAGGGAAGGGCCGATCTTCCTGGCCTCGTTCGCGGCGTCGATGAAGATCAAGGATGCGGCGGGGCAGGACCGGCAGGTCTCGGGACTCTACGGGGCGCTCTCGCTCGATGAGGGCGAGACGTGGCCGGTCCGCCGCCTGATCACCGACAACGGGCCGGGCCGCGAGGTCGAGGGCACCGACGGCAAACTGTTCACGCTGAGCGCCACGAGCGCCGAGCCTCGCGGTTACCTTTCGGTCTGCCAGGCGCCGAACGGCCTCATCCATGTCATCAGCAGCCGCCAGCACTACGCGTTCACCCTGGCGTGGCTCAGGCAGCCGATGCCGGCGGCGGACAAGTAGCGCTACAGCGGCCCTTGGCGCGGCGGGTCAGGAGACCCGTACATGTATAGCGTGTTGCTCCGGAAGCCGGGTGGCATGCCCACGGCGTCGTTCCGTGGGCATGACTTGACCCTGCCCCGAGGAGCATGCCCACGCGAACAGCGGCGTGGGCATGCCACCCGGCATATGCACGTCGACACGCTAAACAAGTACGGAGACCCGCCGCGCGGAGCTTGGCGGCCGCCGTGCGAAAATTGGTTGCCGGGGGCCGGCGCATCCTTATAATCGGCGGTCACTTCCCCGGCCAGCCGGGCGGCACGGAGGCGCTGCGTGTTCACGCCGTGCCGGCCTCCAAGGAAAGGGGCGCTTCATGAGGTGTGTGCTCGAGATTTTCGTCCTGCTCGGGGTCGCCGCACTCGCCGGGTGCTCGACGCCGGCGGCCGTGCGCTTCGCCAACCCGATGGTCTTCACGAGCGCCAGCCCCGGGCAGGTCGAGGTGGCCGCCAAGCGGACGCTGACGGAGTTGCGGTTCGAGGTGGAGTTCCCGCCTGCCGCCGAGGGCCGCACGACGACGCTGCCCCTGACCGGGGCCTCGTGGTTTGAATTCTGGCGCGAAGATACCCGGGGCCAGTCGCAGAGCGTGGAAGCCAGCATGCACACCATGCGCCGCAAGGCCACCGTGGTCGTGACTCCCAAGGACCAGGGGTGCCAGATACTGGTCAAGGTCGACAAGCAGCGCGCCAGCGCCCCGAACCAGGGGCCGGACAACATCGCCGAGGCGTTCAGCCGGTACCAGCCGTTAGAGAGCGAACTGGTGCGGCAGAACGAGCTGGCGAAGTCGAAGTATAAATGGATCGACATGGGCCGCGACGACGTCCTCGAGCAGTACATCCTCGAGCGCATCCAGTTGGCCGTCGGCCGCGCGGGCAAGGCGCCTCGTCGCGCCGCGCCGGCCGCTCCCGCCCCGCCTCCGGCCGGCGAAGGGCCCGCCGCGCCGCCGTCCTCCTGACGGCAGGATTTCCGGAACCGATGTCGCGGTGTCGGCGTCCATACCCGTAGGCCGGGGCAACGTACGTGCTTGGTACGACATCGCTGCTTTGACTGGTGCGCGGTGGGTCTCCTGACCCACCGCGCAGGAATGGCCCCGTAGCAGTCAGGAAACGCACGCACGCGGCGGGTCAGGAGACCCGCCGCGCAAAGCGGCGCTGTAATGCTGAAAGCGGTCGGGTCGGGAGCCGCCGCGCAAAGCGGCGATGTAGTGCTGAACACGGTCGGCTCAGGAGACCCGCCGCGCCGCCGTCAACAACATGGCGCTCTTGTGCAAAGGAGCCGCCCGTGAACAGCCTCGTAACCATTGCCATCCTGCTGGTCCTGGCCGCCCCGGCCCTGGCGGCCGAGGAAACGATCCGCGGCGACCACGTGGTCGTCACCTATACGGGCGTCGATCAGACGTATCCGGCGGCGATGGGCCGCGTCATCTCGGCGGCGCACGCCCTCGCGGTGAGCGAATTCGGCTTCGACATGCCCCCGTCGGTTGACCTTCGCGTCGTCTGCGGCCCGCAGGAGCAGCCCCGCCTGTTCACCGACGGCAAGGACCATTTCACGCTGAGCGTCTCGGCGGAGAAGCAGCTCCGCAAGCCCGCCGAGACCGGCATCTTCCACCTCTACGGCATGTGTCACGAGCTCGGGCACCTCGCGCAGTATCGGCTGATCCCCCGGCACGACTGGCTGACGACCGCGGGGGCGGAGGGCTGGGCCCACTACCTGGGCTCGCGCCTGGTCGACGGCGTCTACGCCCGCGAGGGCGAGAAGCTCTGGCCCGACGCCTACGACTACCGGGCCGACGGCATGGCCCGCCTCACGCGGCAACTGGCGGCCGCGCAGCCCGACGAGGTCACGGCGGGGGCCGGCCTCTGGCAGGAACTCGACAGGATCGTCGGCGACAAGGGCATCGCCCCCATCTTCAAGGCGTGGGGCCAACTGGAGCCCGACCCGGCCGACCCCGACCCGGCCCTGCGCAAGGCGCTCGTGGCCGCGAACAAGGACGCCCGCCTGGCAGGTTGGTGGAAGAAGGCGGAGCCGGTCCTGATCTTCAAGCGGCCGAAGAGCGGTTTCGCGGCCAAGACGATGTCGTCGAAGGACCTGAGCGGCAAGCCGAACCAACTCGCCCACGACGACGGCACCTCGGCCGGCAAGGCCAGTCTGGCGGGCGGCGGCCACGCGGTCCGCTTCGAGGCGCCGGCCGGCACGTGGTACCTGACGAACGTCGCGGTGTACGGCTCGGCCTACGGCTCCGCGCCGCCGGGCGAGATGTTTCACGTCTGGCTCTGCGACGAGGATTTCAAGGCGATCGCCGACTTCTCGCTGCCTTACGCGGCCTTCCAGCGGGGCGAGCCCCGGTGGGTGCCCTTGGCGATACCGCCGACACTCGTGCCGCCGAAGTTTATCGTCTGCGTGGGCTTCAACCCGACGGCCACCAAGGGCGTCTTCGTCCACCGCGACAAGGAATCGAGCGGCAACTCGCTGACGGGCCTCCCGGGCGACAAGGCCACGCCCTTCACGCAGGGCGACTGGATGATCCGCGTGGAGGTGGATCAGCCGAAAACGGCGCGACGGAAGTAACTGTAGGCCGGGGCAGCGCCCTGGCACGAGCTTGATCCGATCCCGCTGCGGAAGCAGCGGGAGACGCCGGCGCGGCTTGGCCTTTTTCACGTGCCACGGGTTGCTTGCCAACCCGTGATTATTGTGGTCTGTCTTCCATATGGCGTAAAGCAGTCTGGAAAGAGGACCACTGCCATCACGGGTTGACAAGCAACCCGTGGCACGTGAACGGACGCCGGGCAGAGCACTTGCCGAGGCGCTGCTGCGGCCTGCTTTTCGGCCGCTGATTCCGGCCGCTCTCTCTTTCCTTCCCGCCCGCTTTGCGTTATCCTGACCCCGCGTTCCGCAGAAGGTATGACGCGTCATGACCACGCCGGCAATGCAGCAATATAAGAAGCTCAAGGCCGAGTACCCCGACGCCATCCTCTTCTTCCGCATGGGCGACTTCTACGAGATGTTCTACGACGACGCCCGCATCGCCTCGAAGGTGCTGGGCCTCGCCCTCACCAGCCGCACCAAGGGCGAGGGGGCGGTGCCGATGGCGGGCGTGCCGTACCACGCCGTCGACAGCTACCTGGCCAAGATGATCCGGGCGGGTTACCGCGTGGCCATCTGCGAGCAGATGGAGGACCCGGCCCTTGCCAAGGGCCTCGTCAAGCGCGACATCTCGCGCCTGGTCACCCCCGGCACGCTGACCGACGATGCGATGCTGGAGGGCAAGGAGAACAATTTCCTGGCCGCGGTGCACCTCGACGGGGCGCGGGCGGGCCTGGCGTGGGTCGACCTCTCGACGGGCGGCTTCTCGGCCCGGGACCTGGCGCGCGACGCGGTCTTCGACGAGTTGACGCGCCTGCGGCCGCGCGAGTGCCTTCTGATCGAGGGCTCCGCCGAGGCCGCGCCCGACCTCGTCCGGACGATCCGCGAGGCCACCGGCGCGATCATCTCCGAGCGGTCCGCCTTCGTCTTCGACCACGACGAGGCCGAGCGCGTGCTGACGGCCCACTTCGGCACCGATTCGCTCGACGGCTTCGGCGTCGCGGACCTGGCGGGCGGCATCTCGGCGGCAGGGGCGGTCCTCGATTACCTCCAGGAGACGCAGCGGACGAGCCTGGGCCACATCCGCCGCATCGAGCGGGTCGAGAGCGGCCGGTGGCTCTACCTCGATGAACCGACGCAGCGAAGCCTCGAGCTGGTCGAGACCCTGCGCGAGCGGCGACGCGAGCACAGCCTCCTGTGGGTCCTCGACCGCACGCAGACGGCGATGGGCGGGCGGCTGCTCCGCCGGTGGATCAACTTCCCGCTGGCCGACGCCGAGGCGATCCGCGGGCGTCTCGACGCCGTCGAGGAGCTCGTCAAGACGCGCGACCTGCGCGAGGAGCTCGCGCGGCTTCTGGCCGACACGTCCGACGTGGAACGCATCGTGGGCCGCGTGGCCACCGGCCGGGCCGGGCCGCGGGACCTGCTGGGGCTGGGCCGGACGCTCGCCCAGCTTCCCGCCATCAAGGCCCGCCTGACGGCCCGCGAGAGCGACCTCCTGGCGGCCATCGAGCGCGACCTCGACCTCCTGGGCGACGTGCGCGAGACCATCGCCGCCTCAATCGCCGAGGATGCGCCGCTGCGCCTGAGCGACGGCGGGATGATCAAGCCGGGGCATAGCGAGGAGCTGGACCGCCTGCGCGACATCGGCTCGTCGGGCGCCCGGTGGCTGGCGGAGTTCCAGGCCGGCGAGGCCCGGCGGACCGGCATCGCCACGCTCAAGGTCGGCTTCAACCAGGTTTTCGGCTACTACATCGAGATCACGAACACGAACCGCGACCGCGTGCCGCCGGACTACGTGCGCAAGCAGACCGTCAAGAACGCCGAGCGGTACATCACACCCCAGCTCAAGGACCACGAGGTCGAGGTCCTCTCGGCCGAGGAGAAGGCGAAGGCCATGGAACTGCGGCTCTTCGAGGAGATCCGTACGCGCGTTGCGGCCGAAATTCCGCGCCTCCAGAAGACCGCGGAGGCCCTCGCGCGGCTGGACGTGCTCGGCAGCCTGGCGCGCGTGGCGGCGGAGCGCGGATACGTCAAGCCGGTGATGGCCGCCGAGTCGGTCCTCGACATCCGCGACGGCAGGCACCCGGTGCTCGAGCAGGTCCTGGGCTCCCAATTCGTGCCGAACGACGTGGCCCTCGGCGGCGAGCATCCGCGCGTCGCCATCATCACCGGGCCAAACATGGCGGGCAAATCAACATATATTCGCCAGGTGGCGCTCCTGGCGCTCATGGCCCACATGGGCTCGTGGGTGCCGGCGAAGACCGCCCTCGTGGGCCTCGTGGACCGTATCTTCACCCGCGTGGGCGCCGCCGACGAGCTCGCGCGCGGCCGCAGCACTTTCATGGTCGAGATGAGCGAGACCGCCAACATCCTCAACAACGCGACCGCCCGCAGCCTCGTGATCCTCGACGAGGTCGGCCGCGGCACGAGCACCTTTGACGGTGTCGCCCTGGCGTGGGCCGCGACCGAGCACATCGCCGAGCGCCTGGGCTGCCGCACGCTCTTTGCCACGCACTACCACGAGCTCACCGAACTCTCGGACGTGCTGGAGGGCGTGGCGAACTTCAACGTGGCGGTCCGCGAGTGGCAGGACCAGGTGGTCTTCCTCCATAGGATCATCCCCGGCGGCACGGACAAGAGTTACGGCGTGCACGTGGCGCGGCTGGCGGGCGTGCCGAAGGAGGTGGTCGACCGCGCCCGCGAGATCCTGTCGGAGCTTGAGGCGGCCCACCTCGACCCCTCCGGCAAACCCCGCATCGCCCCGGCCTCTGGCGGCCCGAAGGTCCGCAAAGTGCAGCTCACCCTTTTCGAAGGCGTGGAGTCGGCCATCGCCGAGGAACTGAGGCGCCTCGACCTTGATACCATGAAGCCCATCGACGCGCTGAACAAGCTGCGCGAACTCAAAGAGGGGCTATGAAGCGGCACGTTTAGCGGGGAGCCGAAGGCGACCGCGAGGCAGCTGCGGATTGCGGATTGCGGATTGGCGGGGAGTGGCTTACTGCTCAGGCTGGGCGTGGGCGAGGAGCGCCGCGAGATGTTGCTCGACGGCTTCGCGGATGTTGCGCTTGGCTTCCTCGACGGTGCGGCCGTTGCTGAAGCATCCCGGCAGCGTGGGGCTGTACGCGTAGTAGCCCTCGTCTTCGGGTTCTTTTTCGATGACGATCTGGAAGGAATAGAATTTCATAGCCTTCTCCCTTCTGGCCACACGAATTATACCGCTTGGGTCTTACGCCGCCAACATTCTCGTTGAACATTCTCGTTGGACGTGGGTCGCGGCAACGGCACGGCATCCTTCGAGCCCGCCGCGGGAGCGGCGGGAGATGTGCACGTTGGGAGTCTCCCGCCGCTCCCGCGGCGGGCGCGGACGAAATGGCAAAGCCTCGGCGCTGCCGCGGCCCGTATCGGCCCAAACCGGCTTTGTGTTGACAGTTCGCCCCGCCCCTGACAGAATACGTGCTTGGATAGCTGAAAGGGTGAGGGCAGTTTGTCTACGGAAAGGCGTCTCGAGATGGCCACAGAAGAATTCTACAGCGCGCGGGTGGTGGACGGCGTCAACGTTGTCACGTTCCGGCAGGGGCACATTCTGGATGCCGTTGCCATCGACCGCATGGCGTCGAACCTGAAGGAGTTGGTCCACGCGGCGCCCCAAGGCCGGTACGTTTTCGATTTCCAGCACGTGACGTTCCTCTCCTCCAGCGCCCTGAGGATGCTGATCGAGCTCCAGCGGCTCATCGGCCAGGGCAAGGCCCGCATGAAGCTCGCCGGCCTGAACGACGATCTCATGGAACCGTTCCGCCAGACCAAGCTGGACACGTGGTTCGACATCTATAAGAACGTGGAGGCCGCGATCGAGGCGAGCCGCAAGAACCAGTAGGCGGCTGTGCCGCAAGCAGCGCGATGGACAGGAGGGCGGCGCATGGCGGAGCACGCGGGCAAGGGCATGGTGGAGCGGCGCCAGCGCGGGCAGGTCGACGTCCTGCACGTCGGCGTGGCCGAGGCGTGGCAGGCCGACACGATCGAACATCTCGGCCACGATCTCCGCGCCGCCATCGGGCTCTCGCCCAACGCCGCGTTTGTGCTGGACCTCTCGGCGGTGCGGTTCATGACCAGCGCCGTCCTGAGCCTGCTCATCAACATCCGCGTGCACCTTCAGGGGCGGGGTTATGGCTTCGCCGTGGCGGGGGCTACGGGCGACGTCGCCCGGATGGTCGAGCACACCCGCCTGGCCGACGTCATGCCGGTCTACCGGACCGTCGACGAGGCCACGGCGGCCCTGGACCCGTGCCGCGACTGCAAAAAGTAGACTGCATTCGGGCATGGGCATGCGCGGTGCACCTCTGACCCAGGACCCGTTTAGAAGCTGTTTCACAAGCGCCTATCAGCGCTGCATGGCGCGGCGGGCAGTCGTGCCCGCCGCGAGTAGGCGGGCGCGTACGCGCGGTGGGCAAGACTGCCCACCGCGCAACAGTCAATGTAGCGCTGTCGTACTAAGAGCGGGCGGGTCGTGAGGCCCGCCGCGCCACAACGGGCTGAGGCAGGGCGAGAGGCCCATCTCAAGTCATGTCACTGGATTGGACCATCCGGGGGGGCGTGCTGCTCGACGGCGAGTCGGGCCTCCGCCGCGGCGACCTCAAGATCCGCGACGGGCGGATCGAGCAGGTCGCGGCCCAGCTACCGCCCGGCGCCCTGGACCTCGACGCCGGGGGCCTGACGGTCGCGCCCGGATTTATCGACATCCATTGTCACAGCGAGCTCTCGGCGTTCGTCTTCCCTCGGGCCGAGAGCAAGGTCCTGTCGGGCGTCACGACCGACGTGTCGGGCAACTGCGGGGCGAGCCCGTTCCCGATGGTGGGCGAGTTCCGCGAGCGGCGCCGGGCGGAGTTCGCGCCGTACGGCCTCAAGATCAACTGGGAATCGGCCCGCGAGTTCTACACCCGGGCCGAGGCGTCGCCGTGCAGCCTCAACCGCGCGATCCTGGCCGGCCACGGGGCCCTGCGCGCCGCGGTGGTCGGCTACGCGGGCCGTGCGGCATCGGCCGAGGAGCGCCGCCGCATGCGGAAGCTGCTGGCCGAGGCCCTCGACGAGGGGGCCTTCGGCCTGTCGTCGGGCCTGATCTACCCGCCCGGCTGCTACGCCGGCGTCGACGAGCTGGCGGACCTCTCGCGCGTGGTCGCCGGCGCGGGCGGCTTCTACTCCAGCCACATCCGCGACGAAGGCGCGGGGCTCGTCGACGCAATCGACGAGTTCCTTGCGGTGGTGCGCCAGGCGGGCGTCCGCGGCCAGGTCAGCCACCTCAAGGCCTCGGGCGCCGCCAACTGGCCGAAGATGGGCGAGGCCATCCGCCGCCTGCGGGCCGCGCGGGCCGCCGGCCTCGCCGTGACGGCCGACCGCTATCCGTACCTGGCGAGCATGACCGACCTCGATTCGCTGATGCTCCCGAACTGGGCGGTCGAGGGCGGGCGGGAGCAGGAACTCGCGCGCCTCAAGGACCCGCCGACCCGCCGGCGCCTGGCCGACGAGATCCTGGCGAAGCACCCCGAGCCGGAGTACTTCGAGCGCATCCTCATCGCCTCGGTCGAGCCCGGCGGGCCCGAGGAGGCCGTGGGCAAGAACCTCCGCCAGTGGGCCGAGGTGGCCCGGCGCGACCCGCTCGACGCGGCCTTCGACCTCATCATCGAGCACGAGACGCAGGTCAGCGCCATCGCCTTCACGATGAGCGAGGACAACCTGCGGGCCGTCCTGGCCGAGCCGTACGTCGCCATCGGGTCCGACGCCAGCCTCCGCCGCGTGCCGGAGAACCTCGACAAGGTGCCCGGGGGCCTGGCGCATCCGCGGGCCTACGGCACGTCGGCGCGGTTCCTCGGAACCTATGTGCGGGAGGCCCGACTCATGGACTGGCGCGAGGGCATCCGGCGCCTGACGAGCCTTCCGGCCGACATCGTCGGCCTGTGGGACCGCGGGCGGCTGGCGCCGGGCACGTGGGCCGACCTCGTCCTCTTCGACCGCGAGACGATTGCCGACCGCGCCACGTACGAGCGTCCGTGGGTTGCCCCGGCGGGCATCCGCCACGTCTTCGTCAACGGCGAGCGCGTCGTGTCCGACGGCCGGCACACCGGCGCCACGCCCGGGCGCGTCCTGCGGCGGGGGCGCTCATGAGGTCCCGCATCGCCCTCACCGCCAGCCTCTCGACGCTCGACGGCTGCGAGCGCGTGCACCTGCCCGTGGCCTACGTTGAGGCCGTGGCGGCGGGCGGGGGCACGCCCGTTGTCTTGCCGCCGGGCGAGGGAACTCGGGCGGAGGAACTCCTCGCCGTCGCCGACGGCCTGCTGCTCATCGGCGGCC
>Ga0315286_10006104_pt1 | contig 11694 bp, 9 predicted proteins | sample YL17G10_0_MG_FD_205038 | JGI IMG/M metagenome (GOLD analysis project Ga0315286, IMG submission 205038) | Sediment microbial communities from Yellowstone Lake, YNP, Wyoming, USA - YL17G10_0 | ecosystem: Environmental > Aquatic > Freshwater > Lake > Sediment | place: USA: Wyoming | collected... | reverse complement strand
TCATTTCCGCATCGGGATGTTCTTGCACGGAGTTGTACAGCTCCTGGTAAACTGCAAGCCGCTGGTGGGTTACCTGCAGCCCGTGGCCTCTCAAAACCTCGATGAAACTGCCATCAGTGGCTTCCATATGCGCCCCTTCGAATGTTTCCGGCCGATCTCCGTAGCTCATCAATGCCTCTCGTATCATCAGCCGGCTGCCGGTGGCCGAATGCGCGACCCATCCCGTGATCGGACTGCCTAAGCCAATAGCTCTTATTTTACAACTAATTCTACGATAGCACAATAGTTTTCTAATTTCTGCCAGCATGTCATCATCACGCATTGGGATGCCCATTGCCATGCCGGATGTAGCCTGTGGAATGCATGCCAAACCCGCGCTGACTAGATGAGTCGATCATGAACCACGGGAGAGAATCTTCAATCCTTGGTTGTCTCCGCCAACCAATGCTATGATGAGTAGCCAGAGGGGAGACCAAATCGTTGGCTGGCACTGGAGTGACTGCCCACCACGCAGGGAAAAGGTTGCCCACGACCGTAGCAACCCGGGAACAATCGATACTGCGTTGCACCGAGTCACCAAAACTGATTGACCCACACGGCGGTGATCGCCTATAAAAAGCTCATGGTCTTTGTTAGTGATCGGCCATCCGCTTCAAGTGTAGTTCAGACTGCAGACTGAGAAGGAAACGATGGGCACTTCCAGCCGTGCAGCCCCTGTAACGTTGTTGCCATCAGAATACCGAGGGAAATATGCATCTGCGCAAACGAATCCTGGTCACGGGCGGCGCGGGCTTTGTGGGCTCGCACCTTTGCGAACGACTCCTTAGCGAAGGCAATGATGTCCTTTGCGTTGACAACCTGTACACGGGTAGCAAACGTAACATCGTCCACATTATTGGCAATCCTTACTTTGAGCTGGTGCGCCACGACATCACCTTCCCACTTTATGTCGAAGTAGATGAAGTGTACAATTTAGCCTGTCCTGCTTCCCCCATTCACTACCAGAATGATCCGGTACAGACCACCAAGGTGAACGTCCACGGCTCCATTAACATGCTGGGGCTCGCCAAACGAGTCGGAGCCAAGATTCTCCAGGCATCCACCTCCGAGGTTTATGGTGACCCGACCGAACACCCCCAGACAGAATCCTACCGCGGCAACGTCAACTGCATTGGCCCCCGATCTTGCTATGATGAGGGCAAACGTTGCGCGGAGACTTTATTTTTCGACTATCATCGCCAGCATGGGTTGCGGATCAAGATTGCTCGTATCTTTAACACCTACGGTCCGCGCATGCATCCCAATGACGGCCGGGTGGTTTCCAACTTCATCATTCAGGCGCTCAAAGGTGAACCCATCACGATTTATGGAGATGGTTCTCAGACCCGTTCATTCTGCTACGTGGATGACCTGGTCGACGGTCTGATCCGCCTCATGAACACCCCCGATGACTTCACTGGACCGGTCAACCTGGGGAATCCGGGCGAATTCACCATTGTGGAGCTGGCCACCAAGGTGATCGAACTTACCGGTTCCAAGTCGCCCCTCATTAACAATCCTCTTCCGATCGATGATCCGCGCCAGCGACGCCCTGACATTTCGCTCGCGAAGGAAAAACTGGGCTGGCAACCCAAAATTCCTTTGCAGGAAGGTTTGGTCAAGGCCATCGCCTACTTTGACAATCTTTTGCGGCATGGGTTTTGACCAGCGCACCGGCAATGCATTCGGGCTACAAGTGATCGAGTGGTTGTGATTCGCGGGCTGATCCCACCCCCAGTGAGATTAGCCCGTGTCCGATAACTCGAGCATCTTTCATGCCATGGAGAACTAGTCCCGACCGGCGCCCATAGAGACACGGCATTCAGAACGACCGCGGGCGGCGGCGCGGCCCCCAAAAAGCTCACGAGTTCGCTTGAATTGCTTCAAATAATGGGCAAGCTGATGTCCATGAGGAGCTGGTGAGTGCCTTGACGACGGAGATGGATCAGACCGCCGTGCTTGTGGATGATCATTTTGGCCAGAGGCAGATCTAACATCTCGCCTTCATCCACCTGGCTGATGAATGGATAGAAGAAGTGCTCAATGTCGTCATCGTCTACCTTGCTGGCATCCTCGATGATCTCCAAGTAGGCCGCCGCCTCATCGCGATAGGTCTGTAGCTGCATCCTCCCGCCTGATCTGGCATAGGCCACCATCCCTCGAATCAGACTTTCGAGAACTCGTTTGAACAGGATCTGATCCAGATAGACGTAAGGGAGAGTCCGATCCAGGCGGGTTTCTACGTTGATCCCGCGCTCTTTTAGGAACTGCTCTTGAAACAGCAGGGCATCGCGAATGAGTTCATTTAGGGAGGTCCGTTCGGGAAGCATTTCGAAGGGTTTGAGGTAAGCGATGGTCCTTTCCAAGATCCTTTCCAGACGGGCCACTTCGGATACAATGATCTTCACCTTGTCCCGGTGCGGATCGCTTTCACTCAGCGATTGCAGCAATCGCCGCGCAAAACCGCCGGCTGAGACCAAAGGATTGCGGATCTCATGCGCCAGCCGTGCCGACACCTCGCTTAGGGTGCGCAGTTCTTCAGTCTGGATGATCTGCTCCTGGAGCTGATGGCGGTCGCTCACATCTTCCAGAAAACCGTCCACAGTTTCCACCTTGCCGTTTTCATCCATCACCGGCATGGCATGATCCAGTACATACAACAGTTTGCCGCTGGCGTGGCGGACCCGGTATTCCGCTTTAAATTCGCGTCCCTGACTCAGACATTTGTCCATGAGGGGCCAGATGCGCTCTCGATCCTCTTCCGCCACCTTCTCTCGCCAGAAGGAAGGGTCCTGCAACACTTCACTCACCGGGACTCCCAACAGATCTTCAATGATATGATTGACAAAAATAAAGCGGCCGTCCTCCAGTAACCGATACACGACCAGCGGGACGTTTTCCACCAGCGTCCGATACTTTTCTTCGGACTCCCGTAATGCTCGGGTGCGGAGATGGACCATCTGCTCCAAGTTGTGAGTGTAATCGCGGATCTTCTGCCTAGATTCCTCCAAAGACACCAGCATGTCGTTGAGAGCATCGGCTAGCACCCCAATTTCCGCTGCCGGTCGCATGTCCAGCTTCTGCAGACGTTCGCCGGAGGCGATTTCCCGCGCAAAGCTGACCATTCGGGCAATAGGCTTGGTGAAGTAGTGACTGACCAGATAGATGGCGCCGACCGAAAGAACCATGCCCACAATGCCGACCCACAGCATGATCTTCCAGTAATGATCGATCAATCGCAGCGTTTCCGTGCGGTCAACACTGAGTTCCACCAGGCCGACGATCCCTCCCTTATAATCACGAATGGGACCGATCAAAATGGCCAGAGCGCTTTGCGATGATTCGCCGAACAGCAACTCTGGCTCTCCACGCCGGTACACTCGCTGATAGGGAACATCCGAACGTACGACCGGCCCGGCCATGGTGGCCGCCAGCGACTGAAAACTTCCGGGTTGAGAACTGGGGACGAGGATGACCGCTTCCAGATCGAACTGTTTCTTAAGTTGCTGCAGAAAAATAGTCCAGAAGGAAAAACCGACTTCCACCGCACCCACCACCGCTCCCTTGGAGAAGACCGGCGCCGTGCCGCGGATGCCATAACCGGTCAAACCTCCCTCCAGGCCATAGACCCCTTTGCCCTGAGACATGGCATCGACGCCACCCTGGCGGTATAAGCCCAAGGTGTCACCATATTCATAAAGACGGTGAAGACGCAGGAGAACACGGTCGGGGGGGATTTCAAAGAGAAACTGGCTAATGCCGTATTTCTCCTTCATTTCCACATATACGGGATAGGAATGCTGCAACAAGCCAACGCGGTCGCGGTTGGCCAGGAAGTTGGCCACTTCGGGATCATAAGCAGCAGTCGTGGCCAGGCTCAAGGCCCAACGACCCTGAAGATCAAGGCCATGTTCAAAGGCCCGGAAGTAGCCAAACAGTCGCTGGTGTTCGTGCTGCTGGATGAGATCATTCTGACTGCTGATCGCCAGCCAGACCAGGGAAAAGGTGCCAAAAAAGGCGAGAAATAGAAAGGGAATGCTCATGCGATAGCGCAGCGGCAGTGCGTGCAACCAGGCCAACGGAGCTATGTTAGGTAGTGCCAGGGCCATAACAGTCGCTTTGCGGGTGAAGGCTCATTAATTCCCCCTAACTCCAACAGCACATAGCCCACTCCGATGAAGGAGAGGTTGAGGAGGTTGTATTACCAATCGGATTTCCCGGGGAAGCACTAAAGCTGTATCGGCAGGCTCGCAGCAGCTAAGAACGAGTCTCAAGGCGAGTCCCGGACAATGAATTCCATAGCTTCCCGCAGACGACCCAGGACGGTTCCCTTACCCAAAACATCGATGACTTCGAACAAACCGGGACTCACGGTCTTCCCGGTCAGCGCCACCCGCACCGGCTGGGCCACTTTGCCGAGTTTCAAGCCGAGCTTTTCCACTACTCCTTGAAACACCTCTTCCAGCTTTTCTTCATCAAAACCGTCGAGTTGTTCCAGAGCTGTCAATAGTTCCGCGAACGGTGCCTTCATCTCGGGCGTAAGGAACTTCTTGGCCGCCTGCGGTTCATAGGAAACCGTGTCAACCATATAGATCCCCATGGCCTCGGCCATATCCACCAGCGTCTGGCAGCGGCTCTGCAGCGTGGCGATGGCTTTGGCCAGGTAGCTGGAAGGTCGGGAGGGATACCCATGGGCTGCAAGAAAGGGTTCGACCAGTGGCACCAGTTCTTCCGGCTGTTTTTCCTTGATGTAATGCGCATTCAACCACAGGAGTTTCTCGATATTATACACCCCGGCGGCTTTGCCGACATGTTCCAGGCTGAACTTGTCGATCAGTTCGTCGCGTGCAAAAATTTCCTGGTCCCCGTAGGACCACCCGAGACGCACCAGATAGTTCACCAGCGCCTCCGGCAGATAACCCATCTCCTTGTAGGCCATAACGGAAGTCGCACCATGTCGTTTCGACAACCGGGTGCGATCCGGCCCGAGGATCATCGGCAGATGGCCAAAGAGCGGCAAGGGGACCGCCAACGCCTGATAGATGAGGATCTGCCGCGGCGAATTGTTGACGTGATCATCACCACGGATGACGTGGGTGATGTTCATGGTGACGTCATCGATCACGACCGCGAAGTTGTACGTGGGGACCCCATCGCTACGCTGCAGCACGAGGTCGTCCAGTTCGGTGTTATTGAAAGAAATCGGCCCCTTGATGAGGTCGTCCAGAATCGTGGTGCCCATGTCCGGGCAGCGAAAGCGCACCACCCGGTTGCGCCCGGGCCCCAGCCCACGATCGCGGCAGCGGCCATCATACTTGGGTTTGCGACCTTCGGCCAAGGCCTGCTGGCGGCGCTTCTCCAGGTCCTCCGGACTACAGTCGCAGTGGTAGGCATGACCGCTGTTGAGGAGCTTCTGCAGATACTCGCGGTAAATATCGAAACGCTGGGTTTGGAAGTAGGGGCCTTCGTCCCATTCCAGCCCCAACCATTCCATGGCATCCAGGATGGCTTTCACCGATTCTTCGGTAGAACGAGCCAGATCGGTATCTTCGATGCGCAGGATGAATCTGCCACCGTGGTGACGGGCGAACAGCCAGTTGAACAATGCGGTGCGAGCCCCGCCGATATGGAGGTATCCGGTAGGGCTCGGAGGGAATCGAGTGATCACGGGCTGCATAGCGCAAGATGCTCCTTGATATAATGATTCTGAGAAGTTAGTTTCTTACCACAACGCTTGGGCAAACTCAAGGATGATCCCCAAATCCCTTGCCAAAATTCCTTGACAGGCCTCGGTGAATCTTTATACTCAGCGTTTTACGGGTAGCGGTGAGAGGGCGCCATGCGTGTTCATGTTGATGAAATCCCGGAAGCTGGGCGATTTCTCCATTTCCACTGGGGCGAAGACCGGTTTCAGCACTTTCTTCCCCCGGATGATCCTCTGACCATCCGTTTCGAACGCCCGGTGATTGTGGATCTGGAAATCCACCAGCGGTCGGACCACATCCGCGCGCAGGGTCTGATCCGAGCCGAGTTTCGGCTGGTTTGCCACCGCTGCCTGGAAAGCTACCCCTGGCGCCTGGAACAACCCATGGATCTGTTCCTGTTGCGGCAGAAGAAAAGCGAAGACCAAAGCGAAGAAGACCAGGACAGGGATGTTGAGGACCTGGATTACGAATTCTTCGACGGTGAGGAAATCGATATTGACCTCTTGGTAGTGGAACAGATCGTTCTGGCTTTGCCTTTCAAGGCCCTCTGTTCCGAAGAATGCAAAGGTATTTGCCCGCACTGCGGCGCCAATCTCAATCTGGAACCCTGTCGGTGCGCCGGCAAGCAAGCAGATTCACCGTTTGCCACGCTGCAAGCGATCAAACAACGACTGCCTGACAAAGCTAACCCGTGAAACTCGCGGGTATTGGCACTTTAGGGTAAGGTGAAAGGAGTAATCAACCATGGGGGTACCCAAACGAAAAACATCCCAAGCGCGGCGGGACAAGAGGCGCGCCCATAAGAAGTTGACCGTGGTGTCGTTGTCCAAATGTCCTCAGTGTACCGAACAGCGCATGCCCCACCGAGTATGCCCTTCTTGCGGCTACTATCATGGCCGCGAAGTGATTGAAGCAGGAGAAAGCTAGAGCATCAAGGCGGAAGACATCCCGCTAAAGAGATTGCGGTCGATGTCATGGGTGGCGACCACACCCGGAAACCATCCTTGCCGGAGCACTCCTGGCCCCATCGCTTTGCACAGCGGATCTTGCCTTGGTCGGACCTGAAGACCGGCTCCGCCGGATTCCGGAGGCGAAGGGCACGCAGCCACGCCGGCAGGTACTCCATGCCCCGATCGTCAAGGGAGCAACACCTGCCGCGCAACGGCCTTTCGGCCAAAGCGAAGGCGAGCCTGCAGCAGTATTGTCGGCAACGGAAGAGTCGCTTAAAGCACTGGGAGTGGGTGGGACCCCCCTTTGCTTGGGGTGCTTAGGGCCGTGGCCGGGGCCCATGGCTGATCCCGCGAAGCAGCCATCGCCAATGCCATTTATGTTGCGGGGAGAGTGATCGAATTTCAAACCGTCGCGCACGTGGTTGACTCCCTGGAGACAATGGCCTTCCTCTCAGAACTGAAACACTACTCTGCCCGCTGGGTACTGGACCACTGGAAAAGCAGATGGGGGGTCCACAAGAAACAGTCATAACATGCCGATTTGTCCTGCCACCGCAGTCCCGCTTTGTTTCGTGCATTCCAATTTGCTTGCATCGCTTGCCTGAAACCCAATGAACAGGCACCACGGAGGATGACCGCAGTGGATTATTTCCTTACTGAAGAACAACAGATGATCAAGGAACTGGCAGCCCAGATCGCCCGCGAAAAGGTGCGCCCAGTACGTGCTCACCTGGATGAAGGCGAAGAGTTCCCCTGGGACATCATGAAGGTCCTGGCTCAGTCCGACCTCTATGGCCTCTACATTCCCGAAGAGTATGGAGGCATGGGCGGCGGTATTTTTGAGAACTGCCTGGCGGTGGAGCAGTTGGCAACGGCCTGCATTGGCGTGGCCACGACCTTTGCCGCCAGCGGCCTGGGCGCCTACCCCATCTTGATCGGTGGCAGCGTAGAACAAAAGCACACCTATCTTTCCCAGATCGCCGCCGGCAAGCGACTGGCCGCCTTTGGTCTCACCGAATCGGGAGCCGGGAGCGATGTTTCCGGCGTGCAAACCACCGCCGTCCGCGACGGCGATCACTACATCCTGAACGGCACCAAACAGTGGATCACCAACGGCGGCGAAGCCGAAATCTACTCGGTGCTGGCCATCACCGATCGATCCAAGGGGGCCCGTGGCGGCAGCTTTTTCATCGTGGAAAAAGGTGATCCCGGTTTTTCCTTTGGCAAGAAGGAAAAGAAGCTCGGCATCCGTGCTTCATCCACCCGTGAACTGGTCTTCCAGGACTGCCGCATACCCAAAGACCGCTTGATTGGAAAAGAAGGCACGGGATTCATCATCGCCATGAAGACCTTCGATAAATCGCGTCCCGGCATCGGCGCCCTCGGTGTCGGGCTGGCCCAGGGAGCTTTGGACATCTCCGTGGAATACGCTCGCAAACGCTTCCAGTTCGGCAAACCCATCATCAGTTTCCAGGCCATCCAGCACAAATTGGCCGATATGGCTACCAAGACGGAAGCGGCCCGCGCTCTGGTCTATGCCGGCGCCCGCTTTCTCGATAGCGACCCTCATGAGGCGAGCAAAATCGCCGCGATGTGCAAGATGTATCCTGCCGATGTGGCTATGGAAGTGGCCATCGAAGCCGTGCAGGTGCTCGGCGGCTATGGGTACATGCAGGATTACCCGGTGGAAAAGATGATGCGCGACGCCAAGATTCTGCAAATTTACGAAGGAACCAACGAAATCCAGCGCAACATCATCGGCCAGGAATTGAACAAGGAATATGGACGGCTGAAGGAGAGCTTCTTCTAAACGCTTGGGGCGCGATTGAACCCGATATGTTGGTGTTGAGCAAATTTTGATTGGGCACCAAGATCTGAATGCCAAATGCCAAAATCCAAATTATAAATGAATGTCAAATGATTCAAGTCCAAATCTGTACAGGCTGCTCCCGCCGCGCGGGAATGGAATTCATTTGACTTTCGGACTTCATTTGGCATTTGAGCTTTGGAATTTGAGCTTCATATTCTAGAGCCAAAGAGGAAAAACCGATTCATGCACATTGTAGTCTGTATCAAGCAAGTACCCGATGCCAAGAACGTGCGTATCGATCCCAACACGCACACTCTCGTGCGGCAAGGGGTGGAATCCATCGTCAACCCCTTCGACATGTTTGCGGTGGAAGCCGCGCTGCGTATCAAGGACCAGTCCGGTGCCCGGGTGACGACTCTCACCATGGGTCCGCCCCAGGCCGCTGAAGCTTTGCGAGAAACCCTCTCCCTCGGGGTGGACGATGCCCTGCTGCTCAGCGACCGTGCCTTCGCCGGAGCCGACACCTGGGCGACATCGACGACTCTGGCTGCCGCCATTCGCAAGATGGGTACGGTGGACCTCATTATCTGCGGCAAACAGGCCATCGACGGCGACACTGCTCAAGTGGGTCCGGAACTGGCCACCCAGTTGGACATTCCCTACGCTACCTTCGCGAAGCACATCGAATACCAGGATCCCGGGCATCTCAAAGTCACGCGCCGTACCGAGGAAGGCGCCGAAGTGTGGCAACTGCCGCTTCCTGCGCTCCTCACGGTACTCAAGGAAGTGGGGGAGCCGCGGGTGCCGTCTCTGCGCCACAAGATGCGCGCCAAAAAAGCCGACATCCCGGTTTGGGGCGTTGCCGACCTAAAGCTTGATCCCAATGATGTCGGGCTTACCGGTTCCTTCACCCAGGTGGTTCGAGTCTTTAGCCCGCCACGGCGTGGCGACCGCATCATGCTGGAGGGCTCCGTCGAAGAACAGGCGGAACAGCTCTACCGTTATCTCAAGGAAGCGAAGGTGCCCGGTCTATGAAAGCCATCGTTGATCCTCAGAAGTGTACCGTTTGCGGCGTCTGCCAGGACGTGTGCCCGGTGGGGGCCATCACGGTCACCGAAACCGCCGCCGAGATCTCGGACAGCTGCACGCTCTGCGGCATGTGCGTTGACACCTGTGAATTCGGCGCCCTTTCCCTCCCGGAAGTGGGGACTGGAGCCAGCGACGACCTGGCATCGTACCAGGGTGTGTGGGTTTTTGCCGAATGGCGTCAGGGTCAGGTGCACCGCGTCGCGCATGAACTGCTCGGGAGCGGCCGCAAACTGGCCGACAAGCGCAAGGTGGAACTGGCCGCGGTGCTAATTGGGCATCAACTGGATGGCCACATCAGCGAACTGATTGCCCATGGCGCCGATGCGGTTTATGTGGTGGATCGTCCCGAACTGGCCCACTTCACTGATGAGGCCTATGCCGGCGTGCTCCACGAACTGATTCGTCGGAAGAAACCGGAGATTCTGCTGGCCGGCGCGACCAGCATGGGCCGATCTTTCATCCCCCGGGTGGCAGCCCTGGTGAGCACCGGGCTGACAGCCGACTGTACCGAACTGGACATTAGCGACGAAGGGCTGCTGCTGCAAACCCGCCCGGCTTTCGGCGGCAACGTCATGGCCACCATTGTCTGCCCGAACCGCCGCCCGCAGATGGCCACAGTCCGGCCCAAAGTCATGAAACCCTGCTGCGACACGTCCCGGAAAGCGCGGGTAGAGATGGTGGACGTTCCCACTTCCTGTTTCCAGACCCGCGTGCAGGTGCTGGAAGTCATTCCGGAGCAAGAAGCTACGGCGAAACTCGCCGAGGCCGAGGTGATCGTCTCGGGCGGCCGAGGGCTACGTAATGCCGACAACTTTGAACTGCTCGCCGAATTGGCTCGCCTCATCAATGGCGCTGTGGGCGCTTCCCGGGGAGCGGTGGATGAAGGCTGGATGGACCCATCCCGCCAGGTGGGTCAAACCGGCCAGACGGTGGCCCCCACCCTGTACCTGGCCGTCGGCCTTGCCGGAGCCATTCAGCATGTGGTAGGCATGCAGGGTTCTAAGCTGATTGTTGCGGTCAACAAAGATGCCCATGCTCCCATCTTCGATGTGGCAAGCTGCGGCGTGGTTGCCGATTTGTTTGATCTTATCCCCGCGCTCATCCGCAAGATCAAGGCGGAACGCGGTGATGAGACCTGCAAGATGCCTGGAGCTTAAGACACAAGACACAGGACTTAAGACATAAGACTCCAGACTCAGGACGCGCGACCTGACATGACCATGGGCAGACATCTATATCGAAATAGGCAGACGGCTTGAGGAGCGGGACCCATGAACGAACGGCAAAAGCGGGTGGTAGTGGTTACCGGTGCCAGTCGCGGCATTGGCAGGGCCATCGCGGTGGCGTTGGCGGCGCCCGGCCACGAAGTCATTGTGAACTATCATGCCAGCCCGGAAGGCGCCGAAGAAACCGCCAAGGCAGTGGTAGCCCACGGCGGGGAGGCACACCTGCGTCGCTTCAATGTGGCGGATGCCCAGGAAGTGCAAGAAGCTTTCAAGGAAATCGTCGCCACATATGGGCGAGTAGACATACTCGTCAATAACGCCGGGATTACTCGAGACAACCTGGTGGTCTTGATGAAGCCCTCCGAATGGGACGATGTTTTGGATACCGACCTGAAGGGTATTTTCCTCTGCTCCCAGGCCGTAGTAAAGCCCATGATGCGGCAACGCTACGGCCGCATGGTCAATGTGACATCGGTGGTGGGTGTGATCGGCAACGCCGGACAGTGTAACTATGCCGCCGCCAAGGCTGGGATCATCGGGTTTACTCGCTCGCTGGCGCGCGAGCTCATTTCCCGCAACATCACCGTGAATGCCGTGGCGCCGGGTTATATCGCAACCGAAATGACCGGCGCCATGCCGGACAAAGCTCGGGAAACGCTGCTCAGCCAAATCCCGGCAGGACGCGTGGGGACTCCCGAGGAAGTGGCTGCCGCCGTGAAATTCCTCATCTCCGATGAGGCGAGCTACATCACCGGCCAGGTCATTCATGTCAATGGCGGAATGTACATGGGCTGAACCGTAGCGTCACGACCCATAGGCAAGATCGTAATTCTACTTTGTCACATTTCAACATTTCAACATGACATTACGTTTTC
>Ga0315286_10006101_pt1 | contig 11696 bp, 10 predicted proteins | sample YL17G10_0_MG_FD_205038 | JGI IMG/M metagenome (GOLD analysis project Ga0315286, IMG submission 205038) | Sediment microbial communities from Yellowstone Lake, YNP, Wyoming, USA - YL17G10_0 | ecosystem: Environmental > Aquatic > Freshwater > Lake > Sediment | place: USA: Wyoming | collected... | reverse complement strand
AGTGTAAACGTCCCTCCAAGCGTTCATCGAGATGAAGACCTCTCTATGTTCGTCCGGTGAGGGATCAGGGCCCAAGTATTAGATTCGCCACAGCTCCCATGGTCAGCGCGAGCGAGAATGATGCCAACGCCACCATGGTAGTGCTTCGCGGACCGAACTCCTTCAGCATGACCGCGAACGCTGCGAGACAGGGCATGAACACCGCCATCACCAATGCGAACACGAACATCTGATGCTGAGTCAGCACCAGAGCTATGTTGCTCGTGCCCGCGATTACCATCATCATCTGAAGGGCCATCTCCTTTCTCAGTATGCCGAACACGAGCGCAACTGCTGTGAACGCGGGAAGGCCGAGCACCGTCAGCATGAATGGTCCCGCTGGTTCGAGGATCTGTTGCAGGACATCGACGGCCAGGAGTATCTCGAGGATGATGCTTCCAGTGAGCAGCAGAGGGAACGCTATCGTCAGGAATTCCTTGAGCCGGATGTAGGTCTTCGTCGCGGTTTGCTTCAAGGACGGCCATCTCATGTCGGGGATCTCGATGCACATGCCTGTCGGCTCGAACTTGATGAACCGGTGAAGGGCAAGGCCCAGGACCACGAGAGTCCCCATCATTACGACATATATCAGGAGAGCCCACCAAGCTCCTGCGAACTTGCCGACCGAACCGATGATAATCGCGGTCTGAGCCGAGCAGGGCACTGCGATCGTGATGAGCACGGCGAGAATCAGTCTCTCCCTTCTGGAACCCATTGCCTTTGTTGCCAGAATCGCGGGAACGTTGCACCCAAACCCGACGACCATCGGGATCACGGCTCTCCCGTGCAAGCCCAGCCTGTGCATCACGCCATCCAGCAGGGATACAACCCTCACGAGGTATCCGGTGTCCTCCAGTATCGAGAGCATCACGTAGAACACCAGAATGTACGGCACTACCAGGGCCAGCATCGCCTCTATGCTGAGAGACACGCCCATTGTGATGCCCGACAGGATGCCATTGTGGGTTTGGGCTGCGAGGTCCTCAAAGAAAACCCTTCCCGTGTCGGCGTAAGCACCGACAAGGATGCTTTCGATGGCACCACCAGCGAAGACAAGTGTGACGAAGACGAGAGCAAGGACTCCAATCAGGATCGGGATGCCGGTCAACGGCCTCAGCGTGATGTCCGTGGCCAGGCTCTTGGCTTTCTTTCTTGCGGTGGCTGCGGTGCCGATGACCTCTTTCGCGATTCGCCCAGCCTCGCCGAACCGGTCCCTCTGGATATGCACAACCAAATCCTCGCCGTGGCCTGCAGCGAACTCCTGACGGAGTCTCTCGGCCGTGCCTTTGATTTCCGGCGATGCTTTGTTCAGTACGTTCTGATCCGCCGATAGCAGCCTGACAGCCACTGCTCTTAGCGGTAGGTCCCATTCGTCCTCTTTCAGACTATCCTCCAGTTGAGCAATCATGGTCTCGATGTGCGAGTCGTATCTCACACGGAAAGTGCTCTTTCGGCGGAGCTGGACCGCCGTGTAGAGAAGGGAGTCGATGCCCTCGTCCTTGGTGGCCACTGTCGGGATCACGGGCATCATCAGAATGCGCTCCAGCCCTCCGATGTCTATGCTTAGCTTGCTCTTCCTGACCATGTCGTACATGTTGAGCGCAACAACGACGTTGTGACCAGATTCGATCAGTTCGAACAGGAACACGAGGTTGCGCTCGAGTCTAGTGGCATCGAGGACTGCGATGACTGTGTCGGACTTCCTCTCGTACAATAGATTGGTCGCCACTCGCTCCTCGTGTGTATTGCCGGCCAGCGAGTAAGAGCCAGGGAGGTCGATCACAGTGACGGTCATACCCATGAACTTAGCTTGTCCCACTTCGTACTCTATGGTCGTCCCTGGATAGTTGGCGCTTATCACTCCCACGCCGGTGAGCTTGCTGAAAATGATGCTCTTCCCGACATTGGGGTTCCCGGCGAGGGCGATCTCCACAGCTTCTGCCTCCTTCTCAGGCTTTCACTACGTGGAGCAAATTGCCCCTGTCTCGCGCGATCGCCACTTTGGTCCCCTTCAGGCTGACAATGATTGGTCCTCCCATGGGTATCTTCTTCTCGACCCTGACTTCCGCCCCTGGCACGAACCCCATTGAGAGCATGGAACAGAGTTCGTCTTGGTTCCTCGACATCAAGTGTGAGACGATCACGCGCTGCCCTTCAGCGATTTCCGACAGCGGAGTGTCGGTGCTAGTGCATTTCTCGCACGTTGTGGACCTGTCGCACTTCGGTATCCTCTTTCCGTGAGGACACTCCGTGGGATGGTGCATTATCCTGCACAGGTTCTTCTCCGCCTCGTCCGTAAGGGCGTGTTCCATCTTGCACGCCTGTTCGTGTCGCGATTTGCCAGACACGCCGACGAAGTCCGCAAGGAACCTTTCGAGGAGTCGGTGCTTTCTCGAGACCTTGCACGCGATCTTCATTCCTCTGGGTCGCAGAACAACCCCCTTGTAAGGTTCGTGCCTGACGTATCCTTTGTCTGAGAGCTTATGGATCATCTCGGTGACGCTTGCGGGTGCAATATCCATGGCTGAAGCAATGTCAGTGGTCTTCGCCATCCCTCCATCTTCAGTCAGGTTGTAGATCACTTTCAGGTACTGCTCGACTATCTCATGTGCCATCGTATAGCAAGTTAGGCGCGCCTAAATCTTAAAGTTTTCCCCTCTCGCTGGTTGCTGGGGCCCATCTTCTTCGCATCCGTGCGGCCCTCGCTTACTTCTTGGAATCTAGATGCTTCTTGAAAGGAAAGGTCTTCAGCTTCATCTTGCCCTCGCCATTGGGAGGATATTCCTCGTCGTACTCCTTCTTGGCGAGCGCGAGGTCCTTCTTGTTCAAGTCCTTCGCCTTGAGATTGTACACCTGGACGAGCCATGTATCGAAATCCCACCTCAATTTGCCACCGAGAAGGAACTGGGCACCAAGGTCATTAAACCTACTGCGAAATGGCAGCTCACGGTCGTCGTCTTTCGAGCTCGGTGAGAGCGCACTTGGGATCCTCGGCAAACAGATCTCCTGTCATTGCATATGATCGAGCGCGACATCCGCCGCACACTTTCTTCTGCGAACACTCTCCACATATGCCCTTCAAGTTGTTGCGGTTCCTAAGGCTCTTGAAGAGGTCTGAGTTGTTCCAGATATCCACGGGTGTCGAAGTCTTGAGATTCCCACCGCTCAAGGGGACGAATGCGCATGGCCAGACATCGCCGTTCGGCTTGATGTAGAACATTCCGTTGCCGCAGATGCATCCTCGTAGGACATCGTTCACTTTTCCCCCGTTCTTCAGGACATTGTGCAGTGCCCAATACTCGGGGAGGCCAACTGGTGCGATCACCGGATGCAGATTCCTTTGCTGTGCTCCTACCTTGAGTATCTCGTCTCGGAATTCGTCTGTGGTCAGCTCCAGTGCCGAGTTTTCCTCGCCTCGTCCTGATGGAATGAACTGGTAGAGCAATATGACATGCGCTCTGAGATCGTCTGCAAATGCGATGATTTCTGGCAATTCATCCTTGTTGATCTTGGACGCCGTGATGTTGATCTGGATGTACATGCCCTCGGCAGCAGCGTTCGCAATGCCTTCCTTCGCGAGCTTCAGGGCACCCTGCTTCTTTCGGAATGCGTCGTGCACATCGTCCTTCAGCGAGTCTATGCTAGCCGCGATGCCGAGCGTGCCTGCTTTCTTGAGCTGCTCTGCGACCGCTGGAGTGATCAGAGTAGCATTGGTCGCAATGATGGGATAGAAACCTCGCATCTTCGCATGCGCGATCAGTTCGAAGATGTCCTCTCGCACCAGAGGTTCTCCTCCTGAGAATATAAGGCTCTTGAAGTCGTCGACCTGGGCGAGCGGGTCGATTACTCTCTCCTTGGCCTCATCAGTCGTCAGCTCGTCAGGGCACTCTGATTCTCCTGCGCGAGCGTGGCAATGCTCGCAGGTGAGATTGCATCTCGCAGTGACCTCCCAGACCGGGTGCACGGGATAGCCGAAGCAACCGACTCCTTGGCAGCCAGCCGCTATTTGGAAGATTTTGCCTGCTTGCGTGGCCCACCAAGGCAACTTTGTCCAGCCTGTAAGCCTTCGTATCAGGAGGGCGCTCCTGAGCTGCTTGATGAGCAGAGAAGGAGGATTGTAGAACGGTTTGACTGTCTTCTGTCCCACTTGAACTCACCAGATGAGCACGACGGGTATGAACATCAGAGATGAAAGCAGGTTGGCCAGCAGCGTCAGCCCGGAGATCTTCATTTGAGTAGATGGCGAACCGAAGCCACCTTTCAAGGCCATCGCGGTCGTGACGATTGCAAGCGCAAGAATGGGCAACCCGGCGACAGCTATCCAGGGATTCATGCCCACTGCGATGGTCGCAAGCATGGCAGGGTAGACGAGCATCATGACCCCGGCGTACAAGAGGACGCTTTTCTGAGGGCCGAGTCGGACTACCAGGTTGCGCTTGTTCACGGCCTTGTCCGCTTCATAGTCAGGGAACTCGTTCGCAAAGATCACCAGGAATATTGTCAAGGATGCCGGAAGACCGACCAGTAGCATGTTCAGGTTCAGGACTCCAGACACCAGATAGAAGCCGCTTACTAACGTGAGAATTCCGTAGCAGCCCCCGATGACGATTTCGCCGATTCCCTGATAGGCCCACTGGAACGGGGGATGAGAGTAGAACACGCCGCAGAAGGCGCCGAAGAGCGCAAGAGGAATCAGGAGAGGGTAGTCTTCGAAGTAGAAGAGCATGTAGACGACAGCGATGGCGGCCAGGACAGCAACAGACGAATATCCCGCGATCCGTGCGACCGGCCTCGGGACCATATTGTCAGGAAGCGCCCTGCTCCCACCTGAGAACATGATGAAAGTCTTGTTGATGATGTCGCCTTCGTAGTCGAAGTACTCGTTGAAGTAGTAGGTTGCCAGCATGATGAGTACTAACCCGAGGATCGACATCCAGACGAGCCCCTCGCTCGGGTCGTATCCTTCGCTCAGAGCGATCACGATCCCGGTGATCAAAGCAGCCACTCCAGGAGACAGGAAGGGCAGTCTCGAAAGGACTAGGAATCCCTTGACGGCAGCGCCCTTGTTCGCAGGTCCCGCCTTTCTATCCACATCATCTGCCATTGATCTATCAGCATCTCCCGGAGCCCTGATTTACCTTATTGCCTTTTCTGATATGGTGAATCCTATGGGAAATCACGGTGCCTTCCTCCGACCGTCGACAAGATGAGCGATTGCCAGCGCTGGGTGCCTTGACAACATGCGAGGACCAGCATATCTCATGACAGCCCTGATTCTCTCGCGCTTTCGTGTCTCATAGCAATGGATCTTGCAGTTCAGACAGGTAGGTTTGTTTGCGATCAGGGGACAGTTGTCAACGCGTCGGTTGGCATAATCCAGAAGCTCTTGACAATCGTTGCAGAGGGACTTTCCGTTCCCGTGACTGCCCATGCAGTAGATCCTGATCATCACCTCGAGAGTCTTCTTCTCTCTCAAGATCCTTGCAAGCTTCTTGTCTCGCGCCACTTGAACTCGCTCCATCGGTGAATGACTCGTGGGTTTTTAACAAAGGGCGGTGGGCCCAACCGGATTTGAACCGGTGATCTACGCCGTGTAAGGGCGTTGTCATAACCACTAGACCATGGGCCCGCTGAGCCAATATGCTATCCCATTCTAATACATTGTCAAGCTGATTTTCTCCTCGACACCGCGTCAAACCCTTTCGAGAACGCTGCCAGATTCTCCCGGACATTGCGCGTGATGTTCATCTCTATGGCTTTCTCGAAGTGTTTCTTGTCAAGGTTCGTCAAACCTGTACCTGCCAAAGCGCCGACCATCACTATGTTAGAAGACATTGGCACCCCGGCCTCCCCGGCGAGCTTGGAAGCTTCGATCAGCACGAACTCCTCTGCAATCTTGGCGACCTCTATTCGAACCTCATCAAGCGTCGGATATTTGAGTTTCTGCGATGACACGCTGAGCGGAATCATCCTCTCGTTGGAGCTTACAACAACTGTATTCTTCGACGCCTTGCAGACAGCCCTCAAGGTTTCCAGCAGCTCGAATGACAGGACGACATCTGCCTGACCGTCTGGTATCAAAGGGCTGTAGACTTCTCCAATCCTGGCGGTGCAAACGACCGAACCGCCTCTTTGGGCCATCCCGTGCGTCTCACTGAGGAGAACGTTCTTCCCTGCGAGGATCGCAGCATCTCCAATGATCCTCGATGCGGTGATGATCCCCTGACCGCCGACGCCTACCAAGTAGATGTCGGCCATCACCTAGCCTCCTTGATGGCCTTGTGGGGACATACCTGGGCGCATGCTCCGCATCCTGCGCATGATGTGTCATCGATTGTCTGGACCTTATCGATACTTGAGATGGCGGGACATTGGAACTTGTCCACGCAGGTCCTGCACTTCTTGCAGACCTCTTGGTCGATGTACTGCTTCTTCAGGATCGCGCCTTTCTGGTCTCTCTTCGTGATCAGGGCGCATTCCCTCCTGGCAATGATGACCGAAACGCCGTTCTGTGTCAACGCCTGTTTGACCGTATCTGTCGTAGTCTTGATGTCGTACGGATCGACGACCTTGAGCCACCTGACCCCGCAACCCTTGACAACCTCTTCGATAGAGACCGATGTTATGTCGCAGCAGGATGGACCTCTGTCGCTGCCTGGATGAGGCTGGTGTCCAGTCATTGCGGTGGTTCGATTGTCCAGGATCATCAGGAGGAACTTGTGACCGTGGTGCACGGCATTGATCAAACCCGGAATGCCAGCATGGAAGAATGTGGAGTCTCCGATGAACGCGATCACTGGCTGGTCGTTCACCTTCGCCAGTCCTCCCGCAGTCCCGACGCTCGAGCCCATGCAGACAAGGAGGTCGGCGGCGTTGTAGGGAGGTGCGACTCCGAGCGTGTAGCAACCGATGTCGGATGCGAATATCGCTTTACGGTTAGTTGCCTTGTTGACGGCGAAGTATGTGGCGCTGTGCGGACAGCCAGCGCAGAGCACCGGGGGTCTGACCGGCAGGTCCTGCAAATCCACAGAGACAGTCTTCGTAATCTCTCCTTTCAGACCAAACGCCTTCACAAGTCCTGAGGCTACGATTGCCTGATCGAACTCGTAAGCCTGCGGGAATGCGCCATCAGCTTTGCCAAGTATCTTCGTCTTAAGGCCTTCGTGTTGCGCGACCGCTCTGACAGAGATTTCGAGGATCGGCTCAAGTTCCTCCACGACTGCGACCGAATCGTGTGTCTTGAGAAACCCGGCAATCAAGTTCGTTGGAAGTGGGTGCGAGAACCCGAGCTTGAGTACATCCGTCGCCATTCCCAGCACCTTCGCCGCATCCATGACGTAGTTGAACGCTGCAGACGATGTGATGATCCCGGACCTGCCCCCAGCTCCGATCTTGTAGATTCGATTGAGAGCGGATCCATCAGCCAGCTTCGAAGCTTCTTGCAGTCTTTCTAGGAGTATCAAATGCCTTGCTCTGGCAACCGCAGGCATGGTGACGAATCGTTTTGGATCCTTCACGAACTCCTTCTTCTTTGGTCCCGGGACTATCTCGCCGACCACGACGGGCCCCCGCACGTGCGACACTCTCGTGGTCGTCCTGAGAATCACAGGCAACTCAAGCTTCTCGGAGAGCGCGAACGCCTCCTTGGTCATCTGATAGCATTCCTGCGGCGAAGAAGGTTCGAGGAGTGGAATCCCACCGAGCAGAGCGTAGTACCGGTTGTCCTGCTCGTTCTGGCTCGAATGGCAGGATGGGTCATCGGCTGTCACCAGGACGAACCCGCCACGCGTGCCTGTATACGCAAAGGTCAATAGCGCATCTGCGGCCACGTTGAGCCCAACGTGCTTCATGCTGACGAGAGCCCTCACGCCTGAGGCGGCGGCTCCGATGGCAAACTCGGTCGCGACCATCTCGTTGGTCGAGTACTCGAAGTATATTCCTGCGTCCTTGGCCACGCGCGCGAGCGCGTCCCCGATCTCTGAAGCGGGCGTGCCCGGATACGTGGTCGCTACTGCGACTCCCGCTTCAAGAGCTCCTCTGGCGATAGCTTCGTTCCCTAGGAGGAGCACCTTCGACCCCGGAGCCGCATCAAGAACTCTGTCCATTGCGGCGAAGTGATTGGGTACTTAGTGGAAATACCTTTTCCAGCTATGCGCAAACTTACGCTCATTTCATGTTTTGACCAAGAATGCTGTAGTTCCTGACTGGCCTCCTTGTTCGTCATTATGAAATACAGACACCTAGTTTGAGTAGCCGTGGCGGGCAGGACGTTTGCTGAGAAGGTCCTTGGGAGAGCCTCAGGGAACCCGAAGGCCAAGGCGGGAGAAATCGTCGAGGCCTCTCCGGATCTGGTAATGTCTCACGAGAACACGTTCCTCGTGGACAGGTCGTTCTCCGAGTTCGGGCTTGACCGTCCTTGGGATTCAGACAGAATCGCGATTGTTCTTGACCATCGTACGCCAGCGAACACCGTTCAGACCGCGTCAGTTCATGCACGGATCAGGAAGCTGGTCAATGACTTCGGCATCAAGCGGTTCTACGACGCTGGCGAAGGGATATGTCACCAGCTACTTGTCGAGGAGCGGCTCGTGAGGCCTGGGCAGCTGGTGCTAGGCACGGATTCCCATACGACGACCGCCGGAGCGGTCGGGGCATTCGCAACTGGGGTCGGCGCGACCGAGATGGCGGGTGTTTGGGCAACCGGGAGTCTTTGGTTGAGGATACCTGAGACTCACAGGGTCGAGCTGTCAGGGCACCTCCAAAAGGGAACATATCCGAAGGACGTGACTCTGAGGATTGCCGCGATGATCGGGCCGTCGGGTGCTGATTACAAGTGCATCGAGTTCGACGGTTCTCTTATCCAGGACATGCCAATAGCCGGCAGAATGGTCCTCTGCAACATGAGTGTGGAGATGGGCGCCAAGGCTGCAATCGTCGTTCCCGATGCGGTGACTAAGGAATGGTTCAGAGGATCTGCCCCTACCGTCAAGGCCCTAGTGCGGTCCGATCCGGATGCCGAATTCGAGCGTCGGATGGACGTCGACGTGTCGAAGTTGTCTCCAATAGTAGCAGGTCCTGATAAGGTGGAGATCTCCAGGAGTGTGGACAAGTTCGAAAGCGTCGGTATAGACCAGGCATTCATTGGAACATGCACCAACGGTCGTTTGGAGGATCTAATTGCGGCTGCGGAGGTACTCAAGGGCAGAAAGGTATCCCCAAGCTGCAGACTCCTAGTCGCACCCGCGTCTCGGAAGATACTAGTCGATGCCATCGGCATGGGCGTTGCCCAGACAATCGTATCGGCGGGCGGCACGTTGCTGCCTCCTGGCTGTGGACCGTGTCTTGGCTCTCACGAGGGGGTGCTGGGTCCGGGAGAAGTCTGTATCTCATCAAGCAACAGGAACTTCCGTGGGCGGATGGGATCCGAGGAGGCTGTCATATACCTCGCGAGCCCCGCGACGGTGGCTGCGAGCGCGATCGAGGGCAAGATCGCCGACCCGAGGAGGTTCTTGAGATGAGCTGCAAATCACGGATCTGGCTCTTCGGGGACGATGTCAATACTGACCTGATAATCCCTGGGAGATATCTGGACAGCTACGATCCCGCCCATCTCGCTTCTCATGCGATGGAGGGCGCAAACAAGAACTTTGCAGCGGGAGTCAGGGAAGGGGATATCATCGTAGCTGGTAGGAACTTCGGGTGTGGCTCGAGCCGGGAACAGGCGGTCATCGCACTCAAGCGCAGTGGGGTTCAAGCCATCGTCGCAAGATCGTTCGCGCGGATATTCTACAGGAATGCAATCAATCTAGGAATGCGTGTAGTCGTTTCGGGCACAGCCGATTCCGTGTTCAAGGATGGCGATTCTGCAGTGCTTGAAGTTGAAGCGGGCACTCTTGCTTCTATTGATGGCTCCAAGATGGCGGCTCTTGACAGGATCCCAGAGCACGTTAGGGTGATTCTTGACCATGGCGGTCTGATCCCGCATGTCAAAGCGAAGCTCGGAAAGAAGTGATTCGGCCCAATCCTATTGAAGAGGGAGTTTGATGCTTCTTGCTGCATGACTGGCGCTTTCATCGAGTATCCTTTTGGTATGCTGGGCCTGGCCATCCTCCTGTTCATCCTTGTGTACATCCTTCTCCGTTTGTTGACTCACAGACATTGATGCCTTCGCCAAAGGATATTAAAGGCTGGGCCAATCACTATCCAGGGCCCGTGGGGTAGTTAGGATATCCTTTTGGCCTTCGAAGCCGACGACGTGGGTTCAAATCCCACCGGGCCCGCTCTCACGCACAGCCAGTAACCTCATCCTCTGGTTCAATCAGGGAGGAATTGACCGCGGTCCAGCGGGAGTCCGGAAAAGCCAATAGGGTAGGAAAGGCGATGCCCCCCCGAGGCGATTGGCGTGGTGGATGTACTACAAGTGCTAGAAGGGGCGACGTACGCGGCTTTCATCGTGGGCGCAATAGTTGCGATCTATGAGCTGCTATCTGCCTCCAAGGACAGAAGGACAGACATTCTCATACGAACAAACGAATTCTGGTGCTCTAGGGAATTTGAAGAGACGTTCTTGAAGATGAGGCAGGCGTACGAGGACAATGTGCAGGACTTTCACGAATTGGAGAATAGGGTGGGCAAGCTTGCCCTCTGGACGCAGGTTGATTATCTTGATGGGGTTGCAAGTTTGGCCCAAACAAAAGCGATAGACAAGAAAACCATTCTTGGCATGTTTGGATGGTATCGGATGTGGAGCGGACTGGAGCCCTGGATCAGCAATAAGCGTAAGAATGGCTATCCCCAATTGGCTACGGCCTTCGAGTGGCTTGCGGCGGAAGACAAGCGGTTGAACCATTCAACCTGAGACCGTGGGCAGCGGAACCTCTCAATGTGGACAAGCGGGAACAGAAGAACAAAGGGGTTTGGATCCAAGCGCATTATCCCTCAGATTGAACTCTCCTATCGATCTACTGGCTGGATGATGGTGCGATTCCCACCGGGCCCGCAAAGCTCCCTTTGCTCTGGCGGTGGATGCTCTGTAGAAACCCTCTGAAAAGCGACATTCTGGAAAGATAGAAACGTCGGCACGACATGGCCCCTCCCTGGAGTCAAGCCAGTTCCTCAAGAGTTGTCTTGACTCCAGGATGGGATGGCCTCGTGCCGTGGGATGGGAAGAAAGCGAACCAGCATAAACTGGTTCGCATCGTTCGTCGTCAGAAGAGGGTCTTGAAGAGGGCCAGATACCCTCTTCGAGGGTCAAAGTATGCGAATCACCTGTACACGGATCACCAGCATGTGGTCCTGCTGGCGCTCCGCCAGCATTTCAGGAAGTCGTACAGGGACTTCTGTGAGATGCTCGAGGTCTGCACCGAGATCATGGACGAGCTCGGCCTGAAGAGAGTGCCTCACTGGACCACGCTCCAGAAGTTCTCCAAGAGGGCAGATACGAGGAGGCTGGAGCGCCTCCTCCTCGCATACCTGGTGGAGGCGAGACTGAGCGTGTTGCATCTGGCCATTGATTCGACGGGGTTCAGCTCGACATCCGCGAGCACCTATTACACGCGTGTGCTCGAGGACAGGAAGAGCAAGATCGGTGGACACCATCGTGGTGTCCTTACGCGCCACTACATGAAGCAGACCGCAGCAGTAGAGACGAGGGAGCA
>Ga0315286_10006100_pt1 | contig 11697 bp, 9 predicted proteins | sample YL17G10_0_MG_FD_205038 | JGI IMG/M metagenome (GOLD analysis project Ga0315286, IMG submission 205038) | Sediment microbial communities from Yellowstone Lake, YNP, Wyoming, USA - YL17G10_0 | ecosystem: Environmental > Aquatic > Freshwater > Lake > Sediment | place: USA: Wyoming | collected... | reverse complement strand
GCTCCGCCGGATCGACGAGTTCGTACAAATGTAGTGAAGACTTTTGACAAAAAACGCCCTTGGCGCTATCAAGAAGGCCTATTCACCCTCCTAACTGTGTAACTTGGGCTACCAGTTGCAGCCCGAGGCCATCGAGAACACTGTCACCAGCCGGACGCGGGCCGTGGTCACGATCTCCCCAAACAATCCGACCGGCGCCGTCTACCCGCCCGATGCGCTTCGTCAGGTCAACGACATCTGCCGGCGGCGAGGCATCTATCACATTTCCGACGAGGCCTACGAGTACTTCACGTATGACAGCGTGACGCACTTCTCCCCCGGCTCCATCGAAGCCAGCTCGCAGCACACGATTTCACTGTTCTCGCTGTCGAAGGCCTACGGTTTCGCAAGCTGGCGGATCGGCTGGATGGTGCTCCCGGAGCGGCTCTTCATGCCGATCCGGAAAATCCAGGACACAATCCTCATCTGTTCGCCCGTGATCTCGCAATGGGCGGCGGTCGGCGCCATGCACGCCGGCCGGGCCTACTGCGAGGACAAGCTCCACGAAACCCGCGAAATCCGCCAGCTCGTGCTCGAAAGGCTGCGTGAGATCGCAGACCTCGTCACGATCCCGCGCGCGGACGGGGCTTTCTACCTGCTGGCCCGCGTCCACACCGGCATGGACCCGATGCACCTCGCCCAGCGATTGATCGAGGAGCACAAAGTCGCCGTCATCCCCGGCACCACCTTCGGCGTCCAAGACCAGTGTCTCCTCCGCATCGCCTACGGCGCCCTGCAAAAAGACACCGCCGCCGAAGGCATCGGCCGGTTGGTCCACGGCTTGAGGCAAATCTTGACAGCTTGATCCCCAGTGATAGAGAAAGCCGGTGAAGCGATCCAGGAAGCGCTCAATTGACCGGGCCTATCCCTGCAACACGTGGCACACCGGCTACCTTAATCTGGTGGACCGATTCGGAGGGTGTTTCCTCGTAGGGCGAGCGTCCCCGCTCGCGTAAAAGATGTCGTGCGGAGACGCACGACCTACGAAAAGGCGTGCAATGGCACACCCTGTCCGGCTTACCAACTCTTGGCGGCCTCTTCGGCATCGGCCAATTCCTCATCCCGGCGGTGGTAGCCGCACTGCTCGATCAGCTTGCGGGCGGCGGCGAGGTCGTCTTTCGGCCCGCGCGGCTTGCCTTGTTCATCCTTATCCCACGGATACGGCGTCACGGCGTGGAAGAGCCGGGCGCGGTACAGGTGGATGTTGGCCAAGAACAACCGCATGGGGCCACGCTCGGCGATCTCCCAGGCTTCGTCCAGATCAGCCCGTGCGCCGTCGGCGTCGCCCTCCACCCACCGCAGCCAGGCGCGGGTAAGAAGGCCGAGAGGGAGGTATTGCTGCTGGCCAGCGCGGCGGAGGCCAGCCACGGCGTGGTCAATGTGGGAGAAGTCAGAATGCTCCAGAATTGCCGCGTAGAGCGCGGCGCGGCCCAGGGTGAGGTGGTCGAGGGCGATGCTGAGGATGTCCATGCGTGCAGCCTCGACCCACTTGAGCGTCTGCGCCACGCGCTGCTCGACGGAGCGGCAGGCTTCAAGGACAGTTTGCAGTTCACGGTTCTCAGTTTTCAGTTGGAGCCCATGACGCCACGCGGCGCGCTCGCTCGTCGCCAGGAGCAGGTCGCAACAACTAAAGCCCGGCAGCGAGTAGAGCAGCGGGTATGCGGGCTCGTCTTTGGCCTGCATGGCCTCGGCCTTGCGGAAGCAAGCCCCCGCCTCGGCCCGGTGGCCCGCTTGGTGCAAGGCATCGGCCGACACGGCGCGCGTGACCTCGCGCATAAACGCACCGCCGCTGCGGTCGGCGTAGGCCACAGACTGCTCGCCGTCCCCCACTGCCCCGGCCATCTTCACTGCGCCCACCACCGTCGGCTCGATCAAGCCCAACGTCAGCTCCAGCTCGCTCAGGTTGCTGTAACTCCTGGCAGCGCCGTCCCATTCCTTGCGCTCCGCGTCCATCTCTCCTGAAACCCGCATCGGTTCGAGGGCCTCGGTCAGCCGGCCCAAGGCGCGAAGGTAAAAGGCGGCTTCGTTTAGGAGCCAGGCTTGATCAGCTTCCTTGAGCGACGGCGAGACGCGCCTCCACGGTAGCTCGAAGAAACAAGCGACCGCTCCCACGTTCGAACCCATCGCGCCGAGCTTTTTTGAGCTGAAGAAATCATTGCCTCGCAGGATGCGGTGTTTGTAGACCTTGTCACACACTTCTTGTTGCAGCCCCGCCTGGCAGCCGTGGGCCACGGCTTGGTAGAGCGGTTGGAAGGCTTCGAGCGTGGGCTGGTCGCCTTCCTTCGTGGTCGCGCAGAGGTGTTCGTAGAGCCGCCGGTGCGCGGCCCGCCAAGTGTCCGGGTCCTTCTCGCGTAGTTGCTGGGCGAAGCGCTCCCTGAGCAGTGGGTGCGCATCCACGACTGGCCTGCGGGAGTCCTTGTGGCGGACATGGATGAGCCGGAGCCTTTCCAGGTGGCCCAGCACGCGGTCCCAGTCGGCATCACTCGATTCCGCAACGCGGTCGGCGAGGCCGGGGATGGGCGGCTTGGCACGTAAGGCGCCAAGGCAGCCTGCGTCCGCAGGCCGGTCGAACAGGCCGAGTATCCGCAAGACCTCCAGTTCCGCGCTATCTGCGAGCGATTGCTCGAAGCCCGCCAGCACGCGGTCAATGGGTCTCTTGCCGGGCATCTGCTCCAGCGCCTTTGCAGGGCCAATGCCGTGGTGGGGGTCCCTCTCGTGGAGGTAGACCCCGAGCAGAGACACGGCCAGAGCGTGCGGCCCGAACCGCCCGGCCAGGGCCTCCAGCTCCGCGTCCGTGCCCACCACCCTTGCAGTGCGCAGGAGCGCACGTCCCGCCTCAGGCGAGATCTGCTCCAGGTCGCGCGACGCGAAGCCGGGCCGGCCGGCCAAGTCCGTCAACGGCTCTCGCGTGGTGATAAGGCACAGGCCACCCGATCCCCGGGCCAGACCGCGAAGCAGGGATTCCAGGGCCGGGTCACGGAGCTTGCCTTTGTCGAAAGTCTGCCCGGACTGGAGCGGCTCCATGCCGTCCAGTACCACCAGGGCACGTTCCGCACCGGCCAGACGGGCCAGGCGTTCGCCCTTGTCCCACGCCGATCCGGATGCCGGGTCCCGGTCGCCAAAGAAACGCAAGGCGGCATCAATAAACGTGTCCGCCGAGGCCATCCCTTCCTCTCGTGCACCCTGGCTGTAGAACGACCAGCCGAAGACCCGCGTCGTTCCACGGAAGTGGTCTCTCTGCATGTCTTGGAGCCAGTGGTTGACCAGCGTGGACTTGCCCACGCCGCCATAAGCCACAAAGGCCAGGACGCGGGTTTGGGCCTCCCCGGGTTTCTCTCCGGAGGACCAGGCTTGGTCGAGTAGCTTCAATTCCTTATCGCGGCCGAACAAGGCTGCACCCGTCTCCGGCAGCCGGGTGAGGTCGATGCGGTCGGCCGGGGGCTCAGGCCATTTCGATATGGGGGGAGATTCCGCGAAGGTGCCCACCCCGTGCGCGCGAACTGAGGCAACACCGCCGCCCGTACCCGAGTAGACTGGGGAGTCACTCACCGCGCGTGCGCGAGCTGAGACCAGTTCGTGGACCGCTTTGGGAAGTGCGGCTCCTGCCTGGGGCTGCGCGGCAAGACGCGCGAAGTGGTCGAATACACGCTCGGCCACATCGGTGAAGACGCCATCGGCAAGGTCGCCCGGGAAATCGATGGCAACGCATTTGCCGTCGCGCGGGAGCATCTGGCGGTCGGCCAGCCAGCGGTGGGCCTTCCACGGGCATTTGCGGATGAGCACAGGGATCAGGAGCATCCCTTCCTGCTCCTGGCGATTCAGCAGATATGGCACCTCCTCCTTGATGCAGAAGTTAGAGGCCAGGTAGTCGGCGGAGATCAGCAATACGGACACAGCGGCGTCGGCCATGGCCTGCTCAATGGCCGGATGCCACTTCTCCCCTGCGTCGATCTGGCGGTCCTCCCAAACGATCATGTCCACGCCGGCCTGCTCCAGGGCCTTGAGATGCGGGCGGAGTTTGTCTTTCCACTTCTCGTCCTTGTGGCTGTAGCTGATGAAGACCTTCATGGCCGTGTTCTCGACATCGCTCTTTGGCATAGGCAGTCTCAGCCTTTCACCTCGAACATCGCAGAACGCGCTCGGACGGCGGGCTTGTCCTCGCGATTGTGGGACAGGAAGAGATCGAACGCCTGTTTCTCCCGGGCCGCGTCCTTCATAAGTGCAAGAGTATACCACCGATTCGGCCACAGGGCAAGGGCCTGTCAATCCCGATGCAAAAAAGACAATGACCCGCTCGAAGGCTACATGGGGTTTCAGCCACAGAGGACACAGAGGTCACAGAGACAAAGAAAGTGAGAAGGTGGGAAACCAAGAAGGCCGGAAGGTCTCGCGTTCTGGCCTTCCCACCTGCGCTCTTCTCTGTGTTCTCGGTGACCTCTGTGGCTTCCTTCATTTCTTAGCTTTTGACCGGGCCGTTGAAAAAAGACCGACATCCGCGTAGCTGACCCCGACGCGCAGCGGCGCTGCGGGCATAGGATATTTGACCGGCCGCAGGCACTGAATTCCCTTGCCTGAAGTGCCACATGTGGTTAGCCTTGTTGCCGGGGACCGTGGGGTCCCGTGTCGAGGGGATGCTGATAATGCCGGTGGGATAAGGACACTCATGAATATCCGAATGCACAGTGACGTAAGACGAATATCAGTTCACGCCGGACTGGTCGTCCTTCTGGCGATGGTTTTGATGGGCCTGCCGGGCCGGGCGATCTGTCAGGAGCCGGCGGATTTTCGCCAGATCATCAGCCGGGCCAAGGCGGAGGTGTTCCCGGCGCTGATCTTCGTCAAGCCCATCGTCGAAGACTACGGCAGCGGCGAGAAGAAGCAGCAAGAGGTCTTCGGCTCCGGCGTCATCATCAGCCCGGACGGGTACGCCGTGACCAACTGGCACGTCGTGGACAAGGCTGTCAGCATCAACTGCGTCCTGTACGACGAGCGCCAGGTCAAGGTGGAGCTGATCGGGTCGGACCGGGACACGGACCTGGCCCTGCTCAAGCTGCCGGCCCCGCCGGAAGGCAAAAGCTATCCCAGCGCCCGCTTCGCGGACACGACGGGCGTGCAGGAAGGCGATTTCGTCATGGCCCTGGGTAGTCCCTTTGGCTTTCAGCGTTCGATCAGCCTGGGTATCATCTCCAACGCCCAGCGGTACATCGGCTTCGACACCGAGTACAAATACAACACCTGGATTCAGACGGACGCCGCGATCAATCCGGGCAACAGCGGCGGGCCTTTGATCGATACCAAAGGGGCCATCGTCGGCATCAACACCCTCGGCGTGGAGGGCAGCGGATTGGGCTTCAGCATCCCGGCGTCGCGCGTGCAGGACGTCGCCGAGCGGCTCAAACGCGACGGCAAGGTCATCCGGGCCAGCACGGGGCTGCGGCTCCAGGCGTTGAAGGACTTCCACAGCAATACCTTCGTCGAAGCCGAGCATGGGGTCCTGGTTTCCGGCGTAGAAGAGAACAGTCCCGCCGCGCAGGCGGGCATCCGGGCGGGCGACCTCCTGCTGACCATCGACGGCAAGCCGGTCGAGGGGCTCTACGCCGAGATGCTTCCGGCGATCTGGCGGACGCTGGTCGATCTGAAGGCGGGCAGTCCGGTCCCGATGGAATTGCAGCGCGGCGGGGAGAAGGTCCAGGTCACGATTACGCCGGAGCTGAAGGGCCAAGCCGAGGGCGAGGATTTCGACTGTCGGCGGTGGAACATGACCGTCAAGGAGATCAACAAGGACCGGACGCCGCAACTTTACTACCTCCGGGAAAAGGGCGTCTTCGTGCAAGGCATCCGCTATCCGGGCAACGCCGCCAGCTCGGGACTGGGCCGGCGCGACATCATCCTGACCATCGACAAAGAGCCGGTCCAGACCATCGAAGACGTCAAGCGGGTGTACGAACGGGTCGTGAAGGACGAAAAACGAGAGAAGAAAGTGGTCGTCGAGGTCCTGCGCGGCGGACTGCGGAATTGGGTCGTGCTGGACTATCGCCGGGACTATGAACAGGAGTAGACAACAAGAAGTAGCATGTAGGATGGGCTTAAGCCCATGCAGACACTGTCCTGCTATGCCAATTACTCCGCATGGGCTAAAGCCCATCCTACGTGACCTGTAAATAGGAGTAGAACGATGCGAATAAAGAATCTGCGAGCGTGGATCGTGACGACGGTTGTAGTGTCGATGGGTCTGGGACTGTGCGGGCGGGTTGCCCGGTCGGCCGAAGAGGACAGCGGGCCGGTGCAGAAGATTCATCAGCAAACCACCCGTAGCTTCGTGATCGTCAGCTACTACTTGAAGAAGAGCGACCGGCCTTATATGAACGAGGGGGATGCGTCCGACTTCGCCGCGGGCGGGGTCCTCCAGCGGATTCTCAACAAGAATGCGATGGACGTGGTCGGCGTCATTCTCAACGACAAGGGCGAAGTGTTCACGTTCGAAAGAGAGCCCACGCATCGGGAGGTGATCGAGCGAATCACGGTGAAGGGCCCCGATGGGGTCGTCGTGCCCGCCCAGGCCGACCGGCTCCTGACCAAGGCGCCCGGCCGAATCCTGCGGATCGAGGGCAAGCTGCCTGCCGGCTGGCAGCCCCTGCAATTCGCCGAGCTGAGCGAGATGACGGCCCAGACGAAGCTCTACGTCGCCACGATGGGGATCGGCAAGTACTATCACATCTACGTCCGGCCGTGCGAGTACGGTCTCAACTGGGACAGCAGCACGAGCACGGAGTGCGGCCACTCCCTCCGCGTTCCCGGCGTGTACTCGGCGGGCATTCTGTGCAACACCGAGGGCCGGCCGGTCGGCGTCACCTGCCTCGATGAGATCGACCTCGGCCCCGGCGGACCCGCCTGGCGAGGCAAGGATATCCTGGCGGACCCGGGAATCTCCGAGGAACAGCAGAAACAGCTCGAAGAGAAGATCGCCAAGCAGTTCGCGAAGAACATCTACGAGATCCGGATCATGCCCCGGCCCGAGCCGCAGGAAGAAGAAGAGATGGACTTCGGCGGGCGCCGCTTCCGCGGGCGCTCGTCCGGGCAGCAGGCCGTGGAGGAGGTACTGGTCTACGGCCTGGGCTTTGCCGAGAACAAGCTCCTGATCCCGGAGGCCCTGTCCAAAGAGGTGGCCGCCGGGATCGACACGATCACGGTCAAGGTGGGGGACAAGGACGTGCCCGCCCGCTTCGGCGGCGTTCTCAAGGAGTGCAGCGCGACCGTCATTGAGCTGCAGGAAGGCAAGCTGCCTCAGACCGTCGCCTTCCCGGCGGACGGCAAGGTGGCCCGGCTGGAGCCATTCTGGGCGGTCCTTGCCAGCGAGCTGGCCGGCATGGACGTGCGGACCGAGTGCAGCCGATGGGTCGATAAGCAGCAGGGCTACGAGGACAAGTGGTACGCGGCAGCGGAGCGACCGCTCCCCTCGGGCAGTTGGCTCCTGGACCGCCAGGGCAACCTCATCGGCTTCCTGGGCCAGGCCCGGCACGAGAGTGACCGGCTGGGGCCGTATTTGCTCGGACGGGACCAGGGCCGCTATCGCTCATACAGAAATCCGTACCCCACCAGGTCGCGTTCGATGGTCCGAACCAGTGCTCGCTACGGCTACGCCGGTGACACGCGCGTGCTCGACGCGGCCGAGATGGCCCGGATGCTCGGCGACCTGCCCGCCAATTACGATCCGCACGTGCGGCACCTCGACAAGGACGAGCAGAAGCGCCGGGTCTGGCTGGGCGTCGAATACACCGCCCCGGAAAAGGAGATGATCAAGCAGATGAACCTGCGCGAGCCCACCCAGGATGGGCGAATCGGCGTGCTGGTCAACCGCGTGTACGCCGGCTCCCCGGCGGCCGAGATGGGCCTGACCGAGGGCGACATCCTGCTCAAGATCACCGTGCCGGGGACGCCGTGGCCGATTGAGCTGGCCGGCGATGACCGGGAAGGCTATGGCGTTCCCGAATTCGATGAGGCCGATATCCCGAAGGAATTCGCGGCGATGGGCTACGGGATGCCCCGGCGGCGGCCGTGGCCCAGCCAGGACAACTACCTGACCCGCCTGCTCGGCGAGATCGGCCGGGGGGCGACGGTCAAGCTCAGCTACATCCACGGCACCGAGACCCTGGAAAAGGAGTTCACGATCCAGCAGGCCCCGCGGGACATGCTCAGCGCCGCCAAGTACAAGAACGACAAGCTCGGTCTGACCGTCAAAGATCTGACCTACGAGGTCCGCGCCGCCCTGCGCTTGAAGCCGGACGACCCGACCATCGTCGTGGTCAAGGTCGAGCAAGGCACCCCCGCCGCATTGGCCCGCATCAACGCTTACGAGATGATCCGCGCCGTGGACGGCGCTTCGGTGGACAATGTCGCCACCTTCGAGAAGCTGATCGCCCAGGCCCAGGAGGCGAAGAAGGAGTCCGTCCGCGTCACGGTGGAATGGATGGGCAAAACCCGTCTGGCCGACCTGAAATTCGAGGCCAAACCGCCCGCCGGCCTGCTCAACTCCCTCCTCCGGGGCCCAAAGGAGCCCTGAGTCTCACGGAATGGATCGAATGGCGACGGGTGGCGCCGGCAAGCCTGTATGTTTGACGCGCAGATCGCTGTGCGTTTTGCCGTTCCGGCGAAGCAGGAATCCGGAAACCTGCGGTGCACCGGTACCTGAAGAGAGACGACATCTGAGTGAAATGCCTACAGCCAATTGCGGAATCCGGCGCGGGTTGACCTGTGCCTGGGTTTTGGCTACGATGCGCATACAGCAGTGGTGATTGATTGACGACTTCGAGTCCGCGTGAAGGGAATGCACCATGAGCACGTATGCAATAGTCATGATCGTCGGCATCATCGTTGTAGTTGGGGGGTGGGCCGCATATTTCCTCTGGGACTACAAACAGCGCAAAGAAGAGGAGAAGCAGCCGAAACCGCAGTCTGCGCGGCTCCAGAAGACCAAGAGCGAAATGTCGGATTGGGCCAAGAAAATGGCCGAATTCAAAGGCCCCCCCAAGCGGCCCGCCAGCGGCGCTGGGACATAATAGAAGGAGCATTATGCCAGAGCAATTCCTCACCGAGGGTTTTTTACTCCAAACCAAGACCGCCAGGGCCCTCTACCACGAGCACGCGGAAAAGATGCCTATTTACGACTACCACTGCCACCTGCCCGCCCAGCAGATCGCCGCGGATCACCGTTTCGACAACCTCACGCAGGCGTGGCTCGCCGGGGACCATTACAAATGGCGCGCGATGCGCACCAACGGCATCGACGAGAGATACGTCACCGGTGATGCGGGCGACGAGGAGAAGTTCGCCCAATGGGCCCAGACGGTGCCCTTCTGTCTGGGCAACCCGCTCTACCATTGGACCCATCTGGAGCTCAAACGGCTGTTCGGCATCCGGGGCAAGCTGCTCGACAGCGGCACGGCCAAGGCCATCTACCAGGAATGCAGCGAGAAGCTGCGCTCGCCCGAGTTCAGCGTCCGCAACATCATGCGGAGGATGAACGTCAAGCTCGTCTGCACGACCGAAGGCCCGCTCGACACGCTCGAACACCACCGGAAAATCAAGCAGGACGGCTTCGAGATCAAGGTACACACGGCGTGGCGGCCCGACCAGGCGATGGCCGTCGAGGCCCAAGACCCCACGTCTCTCCAGAAGGTCAACGTCTTCATCGACAAGCTCGAAGGTCTGTGCGACGTGGAAATCTCCGACTTCGGAAAGTACGTCGAGGCCCTGCGCAAGCGGCACACGTTCTTCCACGAGAACGGCTGCCGGCTCTCCGACCACGGCCTGGAGACCGCCTACGCCGAAGACTACACGGACAGCGAGGTCAAAACCATCTTCACAAAGGTCCGGACCGGCAAGCCCTTGACTGAGCGAGAGGCCCGGCAGTTCAAATCGGCGCTGATGGTCGAGTTCGGCCTGATGGACGCCGAACGCGGATGGGTGCAGCAGCTTCACCTGGGCGCCCTGCGGAACAACTCGACCCGGCTCTTCCGCAAGCTCGGGCCGGACATTGGTTGCGACTCGATGGGCGACCTCGAAGTCGCCAAGCCGCTCTCGAAGTTCCTCGACCGCTTAGACCAGCAGGGCAAGCTGCCCAAGACGGTCCTCTACAACCTCAACCCGCGGGACAACGCGGTCTTAGCCACGATGGCCGGCAACTTCCAGGACGGCTCCGTCCCCGGCAAGCTCCAGTTCGGCTCCGGCTGGTGGTTCCTCGACCAGAAGAACGGCATGGAGGACCAGATGCGAACCCTGGCCAACATGGGCCTGTTGAGCCGGTTCGTCGGGATGCTGACCGATTCGAGGAGCTTCCTGTCCTATCCGCGGCACGAGTATTTCCGCCGGGTCCTGTGCAACCTTCTCGGCAGCGACGTCGAAGCGGGCCTCCTGCCCAACGACCTCAACCTGCTCGGCCAGATGGTCGAGGACATCAGCTTCAACAACGCCAGGAACTACTTCCCCATGGAATGTGACTAACAACTGCTTTTCAACCACAGAGGTCTTGACGCGGCCTCCGCCCGCAACCAAAACTACTTCGCGCAGAGACGCAGAGATCACGCTATACAGCGATTCAGGGGCGTTCGCCCTTGCTCCCGGCCGGGATTTCTGGTAGTCTATCGCTATGAAGCCGACCGTCTACGTTGAGACGTCTGTGATCAGCTACCTGACGGCTCAGGTGAGCCGCGACCTGATTGTTGCCGCTCACCAGCAGATGACGGCGGAATGGTGGGAACAAGCCTTGCCGAAGCTTGAGCCTTTCATATCACCGGTAGTTTTGGAAGAGATCGGCAGAGGCGATCCGGACGCCGCCCAAAGACGTATAAGAGCCGTAGGTGGCTTCGGAGTTCTTGACGTAGGGCCGGAAGTCCGGGATTTAGCCGAGCATTACTTTGCGGTGATTGATCTTCCCGAGAAGGCGAGGGCCGATGCCTACCATCTGGCTTTGGCGGTCTGGCACGGCATGGACTACCTTGTTACCTGGAACTGTACGCACATTGCCGGCGGGAAGGTCAAGTTGATTGTGGAAGGGATTAACGCCGGGCGCGGCATTGGCTCCCCGGTCATTTGTACGCCTGAAGAGCTGATGGAGGTCTGACGATATGGAAAGAGATCCGATTGTCCAGCAGGTACGTGCCATCCGCAAGGAGATTGAGCAGCAGTACCCGGATGCCGCCTCGTTCTACCAGCACTTGGAACAGATGCAGAAGACCTGCCGCAAGCGGCTCGTGCGACGCCGCCCCAAGAAAGCCCCGCGCGCCCAAGCCTCATGATCGGCAAGGCTCGGGAATTCAGGGTAGTTGACCACGAAGGCAAGCAGTGGAACCGCAGATAGACGCCCTTGCGACTGAGTGTTACGCGCCTCTCCGCGAAAATGCTCCAGGCCTCTTTAGCTTCCCCCTCGGCTCGGACGTCGAAGCGGGCCTCCTACCGGGTGACATGAACCTGCTCGGCCCAATGGTCGAGGACATCAGTTTCAACAACGCCAAGAACTACTTCCCCATGGAATGCGACTGACAACTGCGTCTCAGCCACAGAGGTCACAGAGGGGCACAGAGGTAAGAACGAGCCATGTGATACGGCCTGTGCAGCCGCGAAATACGCGAACCATGCGAAATGGCCAGGAGGTCATCCGCA
>Ga0315286_10006099_pt1 | contig 11698 bp, 12 predicted proteins | sample YL17G10_0_MG_FD_205038 | JGI IMG/M metagenome (GOLD analysis project Ga0315286, IMG submission 205038) | Sediment microbial communities from Yellowstone Lake, YNP, Wyoming, USA - YL17G10_0 | ecosystem: Environmental > Aquatic > Freshwater > Lake > Sediment | place: USA: Wyoming | collected... | reverse complement strand
GAGGAAGCAGAACCCGACGCCGCCGAGAATGCACATGACGCCGATGAGGCAGACCAAGCCGTGGGCAGGCAGAACCACCTCGGCGATCAGGAGGATGATGCCGGCGGCGAAGAGGAAGATGGACCATGCAGCGTGGCTCATGGTTTTCGTGGGTCGGCGGGCCGGACGACGATGCGGTTGCCTGCGACTTCGCGGACGACAAGAGGTGTGCCGCGCGTCACGAAGCCGCTGTCACAGACGACGGAGACGACATGGGTACCGCCGGCGGCATCGCGGAACTGCGCGGAACCGCCCGGACAGAGATCGGTCATGGCCGTGCCGGTGACGCCGACGGCGGGCGCGAGTTCTGAGGGATCGATGTTGGTGAGGCTGCCGACCATACCGGATTCGGAACCGACGGTGGTGGTGAGGATGAGGCGGTTGAAGTAGGGCAGTCTTGGCAGATAGTGACGGAGCCACCAGCAGAGCAGGAGGGAGGCGACGAGGCCGCCGACGACGACCGCCAGCCCATTCTGGAGGGAGGTCCAGGTCATGGGGAGGCGTGGGAGCGACAGGGGGGAGCGTCCGGGTTCGGGGGCGACGAAGGTGAGGATGAGCCCGCTGAGGATGAGGGTGATGCCGATGAGACCGGCGGCGCCGAAGCCGGGGATGACGAAGAGTTCGAGCGCGAGCAGGCCGATGCCGAGGAGGATGGCGACGATCTCCCACCACTGGGCGAAGCCTGTCAGCAGAGGCACGCCGAGGAGAACGGCCAGAGCAAGTACGGCCACCGCTTCGGCCAGACCGTGGCCTGGGGCGTGGAGGGCGATGTAGAGTGTCGTCAGGAAGATGACGAGGAAGACCAGTCGCACGGGGCTGCTGCCGAGGAAGCCGATGATCTGATCGCCGGCGGATGGGCGGAAGGTGCCGATGAGGTTGAGGTTCAGATCGTGGAGGAGTTGGGTGAGATCGGCGGCGGATTGCCTGGCGAGGCCGAGGCGGATGGCGCCGTCGGTGGAGACGGTCAGCAGGCTGTCGGCGGAGTTGATAGGGTCAGGGAGGTCCTCGACAGTCTTCCAGCCTTCGGCGGCGAGCTTGGCGAGCTGGGTACCATCGACGAAACGTCGCTGGCCGTCTTTCTGGACCCAGTGGACGACGCGGTTAATGGCGACCATGGACTGGACGAGCAGGGGATCGTAGCCGTTGCGGAGGGCGCTGTCCTGGAAATCGGCGAGGATGGGGCTTTCCTGTTTGGCGCGTTCGGTGGGGGGCAGCGGCTGGAGACCGGCGAGGCCGATGGCAATGGGCGCGCAATCACCCAGAGCCGCGACGGGGGCCATGACGATCTCGTTACAGGCCAAGGCGATCATAGCGCCGGCGGAGTAGGCCTTGCTGTTCACATAGGCGATGACGCGGAGATCGACTTGCTGCTTGATGAAGTGGGAAAGCTCAAGGGCGCTGGTGACGACGCCGCCGTAGGTGTCCAGATCGATGATGATGACCTTGGCGCCGAGTTGGCGAGCGAGGTTCACATGCCGGACGAAGGTGCCTTGGCTGTAGGCGTTGATCTGGCCATGGAGGACGATGACGGCAGCGGGAGTCGTTTGCAGGGGCGAGGAAACCTCTGACGTCTCAGCAGCGGGGATGTGGCTTGCGAGGGCGCCCATCGCCGCGATGACAAGGCACGGCAGGATGGCAAGTGGTTTGAGCATACCACGCATATTGTACGCGATTGCGTCCGAGGTGGAATGGGATGGGCCGTTATAACCTTGGAGGATGTTTTGAATCGCGAGGGGGATGCTACGCGGGCGTTTTGGCGATCTGCGAGGCCTTGACGAGCGACTCGAGGGTCTGCATGGCGCGGCCGGAGTCGATGGCGGTGGCGACGCGGGGAAGCGCGTCGGCTAGAGTTTTCTCGACTTCGGCGACGACGAGCGAAGCGGCGGCGTTGAGGAGCGAGATATCGCGTTTAGGGCCTTTTTCGCCCGAAAGGACCTGGCGGATCGCTTCGGCGGCCTGATCGACGTTGTCGATGCGGAGGTCGGAGAGGCGCGCGTAGGGCAGGCCGAGTGTGGTGGGATCGAGGAACCAGGTCTGGACCTCGCCGTCCCACAATTCGCTGATGCGGGTGCGGCCGAGGGTGGAGAGTTCATCGAGGCCGTCCTCGGCGTGGACAACCCAGGCGTGTTTGCTGCCGAGCTCACGGAGGACGGTTGCGAGGCGATCGGTCAGCTCGGGGCGGAAAACGCCAAGGAGCTGATGGCGAGCGCGGGCGGGGTTGGTCAGGGGGCCGAGGAGGTTAAAAACGGTGGGTATGCCGAGGGAGGCGCGTGCGGCGCCGACGAATTTCATGGCGGGATGATGGTACCGCGCGAACGCGAAGCAGATGCCTGTGGCGTCGAGGCACTGCTTGAGCTGCTGGGGATTGAGCTCGAGGTTCACGCCGAGTTTCTCGAGGACATCGGCGGAGCCGGCTTTTCCGCTGGCGGAGCGGTTGCCGTGCTTGACAACGCGCACGCCGGCGGCGGCGACGATGATGGCGGCGGCGGTGGAGATGTTGAAGGTCGATCGGACGTCCCCGCCTGTGCCGCACGTGTCGATGATGACGCCTTCGTCATTAGCTTCGATGGGGATGGCCTTCTCCCGCATGACCGTGGCGGCGCCCACGAGTTCTTCAACGGTCGTGCCTTTGGCGGCCAGGCCCACCAGGAGGCCGCCGATCTGGGCATCAGTGGCCTGGCCCGACATGATGTGGAGAAAGGCTTCGCGCGCCTCAGAGCGTGTAAGGTCTTCGCGGCGGCAGAGTTTGAGGAGAATATCGCGGAAAAGCGTTGGGGTGGTCATGCTTGGGCCCTTTCAGATACGAGTTGAGCACGAGTAGTAGAGCATAGAGAAAGCGAGCGAGAGGGCAAGTGCGCAAGAGGGCAATCGCACGTTTCAGATGTGGAAGATACGGCGGTTCGATCCCACTGCTCGGCGAGACCGATCGGTGTCCGCACAGCACAGAAGCATCGGGCGCGGCTACTGGAGCATCCCCGCACCGGGCGCGGGTGTGGTGACGAACGCGGTGGGTGTTAGCTTGAATGTGTCGCTGTAGGTGCGATGGAGATGCGAGATGAGGGGATCGACGGCGCGGGGCTGGGTCAGGGCGACGATGCATCCGCCGAATCCGCCGCCGGTCATGCGGGCGCCGTATACGCCTTTGACCTTCATGGACTGTTCGGCCAGGAAATCCAACTCGGGACAGCTCACCTGATAGTCATCGCGGAGCGAGGCGTGGCTCTGGAGCATGAGCTGCCCCACGCGCTCGTATGCTCTTCGCCCGATGAGCTTGGCGGCCTCAGTGGTGCGGGCGTTTTCGGTGACGACGTGGCGGCAGCGGCGATAGACGATATCGCCGAGGCTGTCCCTGGCTTCTTCGATCTGGTTAGGGGTGATGTCTCGCATCGCTTTCACGGAGGGGTTTTGCGGCTTGAAGAGCGCAACGCCCTGTTCGCACTGGCCGCGGCGCTGGGCGTACTCGCTGCCGGAAAGCTCGTGCTTGACCATGCTGTTGACGATGACGACGCGAAGCTCGTTGGGATCGAGGGGTACGAACTGGCGAGCGAGGTCGCGGCAGTCGAGGAGCATGGCGTGCCCGGCGCGGGCGCCGATGACGATCGTCTGGTCCATGATGCCGCAGGGCACGCCGGCGTACTCGTGCTCGGCCTTCTGGCAGAGCAATGCGAGGCGCGCGGCGTCGATTTCCATGCCGCCGAGCGAGAGGAAACACCAGGCGGTGGCGACCTCGATGGCGGCGCTGCTGGAGAGCCCGCCGCCGACCGGCAGGGTGTTGGCAATGAGGGCATCCATGCCGGTGAGGGGGATGCCAGCGCCGAGGAGTTGGGCGGCGACGCCGCGGGAATAGTTGGCCCAGGTGGGTTCGGCGCGCTCGATCTTCGAATGCAGGGCGAACTCGACGCACTGGCCGGGGAAAGCGGTGGAAGCCAGGCGTATCTTCCCGTCGTCGCGGGCGCGGCAGGCCATACGCACTTCGGGCTCAATGGCCATGGGAAGCACAAAGCCGTCGTTGTAGTCGGTGTGCTCGCCGATGAGATTGACTCTACCCGGGGCACGGATGAGCAGGGGATCGCCCTCCGTGCCGAAAACGTCCCTGAATTGCCGCTTGATCGAGTCGATGGAGGCATCCATACGGAGGCTGAATGTATGGGCGTGCAGAGGGATAATCAAGCAATCGGGCCCCGGTGAGCCGAAGGGACAGATGAGCATCATAGAGAACGCGGCGTGCTGGCGCAGGAGGGCGCCATTCCATGCGGGACGGAGTGGACTGCCAAGGGCGGGTCTGTAGGATGTGAGCCATTGCTTATGGCACAGAAGACGGACGCACAGGACGTGTTGGCGCTGCGGGGCAGGTTCATCGTGCTCGATGGGCCGGAAGGCTGCGGGAAGAGCACGCAGGCGAAGATGCTTGGGGAGAGGCTCGCGAAAGCGGGAGCACCGGCGGCGCTGGTGCGCGATCCGGGAACGACGCGTATCGGCGAGAGGATTCGTGACATCCTCCTTGACACGCTGCACATTGAGATGGCGATGCGGTGCGAGATGCTTCTGTACATGGCGGCTCGCGCCCAGATGATGAGGGAGATGATTCTGCCGGCGCTGGGGGCGGGCAAGGTGGTGGTGTGCGACCGGTTCGTCTCAAGCACACTGGCGTACCAGCTTGGCGGCGACGGGTTGACGGCGGAGGAAATTCGCAGGGTCGGGCAGGTTGCCATCAGCGGGCGCTGGCCGGATCTGACGATCATACTGGATATGCCGGTGGAGGAGAGTTTCGCGCGAGTCAAGCGTGAGAAGGACCGGATCGAGCAGCGGCCGGCGGAATATCACCAGCGTGTACGGCGGAGTTTTCTGGCGCAGACCGAAGCGGACCCGGCCGGGTACCGCGTGATCGCGGCCGATCGGCGCCCGGATGAAGTACACGAGGATGTGTGGCGGGCCGTGGTCCAATTCGCGGAAAGAGGCTGACCGTTCATGGAGCAGGAACCTCAAAATCCAATACAGCAGTATCCAGCATCATCGGCGCCTGTGGTCCCGGTGGACCATGAGGCCCCGAAGACTCAACAGGCGACCAAGCCGCCGCTGACACCGGCGGAGGAGCCGTTTTTCCGGGTGTGCGGGACGTTGGTGTCGGGTTTTGCGTTGGCGGTGGGGATCGTGTCGGTGCTGGCGGTGGTGTATGTGATGTATCGAGTGGTCCGTTGGGCATGGTTTACGCCGTGATGCGAAAACTGTCGGACATTCTCGGGCAGGATGGCGCGGTGGGGTGGCTGCGGGCGGCGGACCAGGCCGATCGCCTGCCGCACGGGCTGATTTTCGCCGGGCCGGCGGGCGTGGGCAAAGGCACGACAGCCGAGGCGCTGGCGGGGTTGTTCCTGTGTGAGAAACCCAAGGCCAGCGATGCCTGCGGCCAGTGCCCAAGCTGCGTGGTTTTCGCCGCGGGGAATCATCCTGATTACCACCTTGTGTACAGGCAACTCATCCGGCTGGAGCATAAAGACCGCACGGCCAAGGATCTGCCTGTCGAGGTCGTCAGACAGTGCCTCGTGGGGCCTGCGAATCTCAAATCGGCGATGGGGCGAGGCAAGGTCTTCGTGGTCGAAGAAGCGGACATGATGAACGCCTACGCCCAGAACGCACTGCTCAAGACTCTGGAGGAGCCATACGGCCGGACGCTGACCGTTCTCCTGACGGATCAGCCAGGCGCTCTGCTGCCGACGATCCAGAGCCGATGCCAGGTCGTGCGTTTTGCGGCCATGGAGAGCGGCCTTGTGGCGCGGGAGCTGAGCAAGCGCGGCCTGGATTCCGCGGACGCGGCGGATGCTGCCGTTCTGGCTGAGGGGTCGCTGGGCCTGGCGATCAAGTGGATCGAGGATGGGGTGGTCGCGCGGGGCAGAGAGCTTCGGGATCGTGTGGAAGCGATGCTGGGTGGTCAGGAGGGGGCCGATCTGCCGGACTGGTTCAAGGCGGCATCCGAGAACTACGCCGAGAAGCAACTGGAGCGGGACGAGCTGGCCAGCAAGGAGCAGGCGACGCGCGAAGGGCTTGGGGTGTACCTGCGGCTGATGTCGCAGATGTTCTGCCGCCGATTGCGCCAGAGCAGCACCCACGGGCAAGCGGAGGTTCTTTGTGGGGTGATCGAGGCGTTGGGGCGTGCCGAGCGGTATCTGGACTCGAACGTCAACGTATCCTTGATTTTCCAGCAGCTTGCAGTCACATTGGAGCAGTTGCTGGCGATGGGGGGTGGCCAGCGACGTTGAGAGAGTGGTTCTCAGCCGCGCAGGGCGGGGCCGTCGGGCCCTGATCCGGATCAAGACGACAGCAAGGCCATATGTCATCAGAAGAGATGCCCGTTGTTCAGGAATTGCCGGTGTTTCAGCCGCGTTGTCTGATTGTGCGTTTTGGCCACATGAGGACGATCGGGGAGCTGGCGTATGACGGAGAGACTTGGCCGACCTGCGGCGCGAAGGTTGTGATTCATACGAAACGTGGGACGGAAATGGGCGAGGTTCTCGGCGTGACCGGGGGGCCGGGGCCGATGAACGTGACGCGCGAGCAGATTCAGGCGTACATAGAAGGCTCAGGCGGGGCGGACTATCCGTACACAAGGGAAGGGCGGGTGTTGCGGATTGCGACGGCGGACGACCATCAGCAACAGCTTCGGATTGAGCATGACAAGCCGCGGTATCTGCGAGTTTGCGAGGAGCTGATCCGTGAGATGGAGCTGCCGATGAAGCTGGTGGACGGCGACCTCCTGCTCGGGGGTGAAATGGCGACGTTTTATTTCCTCTCGGAGCACCGGGTGGATTTCCGGGCTTTGGTGAAGCGACTGGCGGCGCAGTTTCACACGCGGATCCAGATGCATCAGGTCGGCGCTCGAGACGAAGCGAGGCTGGTGGCGGACTATGAAACGTGCGGGCGGCACTGCTGCTGCCGGCAGTTTCTCAAGATCCTCAAGCCCGTCAGCATGGGCAGCGCCAAGATGCAGAAGGCGACGTTGGACCCTAGCAAGATCAGCGGCCGCTGCGGGCGACTGAAGTGTTGCCTGCGCTACGAAGAGGCGACGTACGAAGAGCTGAGAAAGAGGCTGCCGCGTCCGGGCAACCGGGTGCGCGTAACCGATGGTGTGGGCGTGGTAGAGGAGACGATGATCCTCACGCAGCTTGTCAAGGTGCGGCTGGAAGACGGCCGTGCGGTTGCTGTCAGGGTGGAGGAGTTGTTGGAGCGTGACTTGCCGGAGGCTGCGCCTCCGCGTGAGCGCGGTGAAGGAGCCGGCGAACGCGACGCTCAGGTGCGTGAGCAGCGGCGGGAGCAGCCGGTCAGGACGCCGCCTCGACCAGGCCCGACTCTGGCGCCCAAGCGGCAGGCCGAGGTGCGGCCCATCACACCGCGCGTGGAAGAAGAAAATGAACTGCCGACAGAGCGCGAAGGAGTTACCCCGTCGGCGGCTGCGGCCAGTCCGCCCGGCGAGGCGCCGAAGGGTGCCGGCGGGGGCGGCCAGCAGCCAGGGGTAGGAATGCCCGGTCGCCGACGCCGGCGACGGCGAGGGCGGGGCAGAAGCAGTGCGGACGGCGCTGCCGGGAACAAAGGCCCTCAGGGTACGTGAGCCATTGGAAGTGGATTATTGTTGGCGGCGTCGATGTCGACGCGGTTGTGCGATTCTCCTGCTGTCCGTACGCTCGCTCGATGTGTTGGCGTAGGCGGAAGACGCGGCGACTTGTGTGAACGCGCGGGCTGCCCCTGCGGGCCGCAGTGAATCCTGCTATTCCTCGCCCTCAGCGATCGCGTCAATACGCCGCAACTGGCGGTTGCTCAGCCACCGGAAGAGGCCGCCGACGATCCCGAAGGTGAAAAACGTCCCCAGGAACGCTTTGAACATCCAAGCCGATCGCGGGTCTGCTTCCCGGGGGAAGTCGGCGATGAAATCGACGGCAATCAGCGCATTGGTCACGGCGTAGACCGCCAACCAGGCGAGGATCATTGCCGAGGCGGCCAGGAAGACCAAGACCGTCGCCGTACGCGGGTGCCGCTGCGGTTCTGTGTTGTCCAGTTCAAGTACGTCCACCATAAAGACCTCGTTAATGACTGACATAGGGGATATACGATACTGGCGGGGAATAGGCAAAATGACAAAGGTGGGGAAAACAGGTCGAGTGGCTCTTAACAGGCTTATTGTGACCTGCCGGCGATCTCAGGGAGCATCCGAGCGGTTGTAAGCTGTGGATTCGACAGGGGATAGTCTGATAACTGATCCAGTCTGATCCACGCTCGGGCGTTTGCGGGCTTCAGCGAATGCGAAGTCGCGGCCGCCCTGCAGAAAAACGCGTCGAACTGATATTGCCGATGGGTCAGGCTGTGGGCAACTGTGCCAATCAGGCGAAGGCCTGTCACGGCCAGGCCGGTGTAGGCTTGGATCTGGGTGGCGGTGGGCGCGGCGTCGTCTGCAGGTAGGGTGGGGAACTGCCACATGCTGGGCCAGCGCCCGTCGGGCGGACGTTGCTCGATCAGCCAACGATTGCGGCGGCGGATGCAGAGGATCCAGCGCCGCTCGACGGCGCGAGGCTTGGGGCGACGCGCGGGGGGGATCCTGTGTTGAATGCCGGCGTGCGATGCCTGGCAGTGCGCTCGAATGGGGCAAAGGAAACAAGCGGGCCTACGCGGGGTACAGACGGTCGCGCCCAGTTCCATCAAGGCTGAATTGAAGTCACCAATGCGCTTTTGTGGCAGGATTTCTTCCGCACGCCGCCAGAGCAACTGCCGGATTGCCGGTTTATGCGGGTCTGCCTTCACCGCGTCAAGGCGGCAAAGGACACGTGTCACATTGCCGTCGAGAGTGGGTGCCCGACGGTCAAAAGCGAGGGACGCGATCGCCCCCGCAGTGTAACGCCCGATGCCGGGCAGCTTCAGTAGCTGCTCCACCTCGGAGGGGATGCGGCCGCCCAAGTCACGCACCACGGTTTGGGTGGCCTGAAGGAGGCGACGCGCTCGGCTGTAGTAGCCAAGTCCCTGCCACAGGCGGAGCACTTCCTGGGGTCGGGCGCAGGCCAGAGCGCGGAGGGTGGGAAATCGGCGAATGAAACGTCTGAAGTAGGGGATAGCGGTCGCGACCTGAGTCTGCTGAAGCATCGCTTCACTGACCAGCACGTAGTACGGATCGGGCGTGGCTCCGGCGGGAGCATCATGCCGGACGCGCCAAGGCAGATCACGCCGTTGGCGGGCATACCAGCCGACGAGTCTGGCTCGAAGCAGGGCGGTCTTACCTAACATAGGTTAGAACCCGGCGTGCCTTATGGACGGAGAGGGCGGGCAAGTCAAGGACGGTGGGCTGATGGGCAATCTGCGTAAACTTCAGCGACAGGGCTTGCTTCTTCCCGCTAAGTGGTCTAGAGTGTTCGACTTGGGGATGGGAAGATGCGCTTCATGCCTGGATTCACGGAGGATGCAGCATGCGCAAGCCACGTATCGATGATTTTGTGCGGCTGACAACCGACATACCCGAGTTGTGCTTACGACGCGGCGATGTGGGGGTGGTGCGCAGCACCTGGTTTGCCCCGACGACCGCATATGAGGTGGAATTTCACCCGGTCGGAGTGAACAACCAGACCCGCGCGCTGCTGCTTGCCGAGCAAGTTCAAGTCGAGGAGGGGCCTCTCTTTGACGCACAGCGAGTGTGACGGCCGGATCAGCCCAGGCCTCGCCCGGTGAGGGCTTTGGCGATCGTGTTGCGCGAGGCGGGGATCGATCCCGGGCCGTGACCGTCCACGATCTGCACCGCGGGGCGACGGCTGCTTTCGACGGGCGGTTTGCCGATCACCGAAGCCATGGCGTTCACCTCTTCCCGTTTCTCACTCAGCTTGGCCTCCAACTCCTCCAACTGTGCTTCGATGCTCTGGTATTCCCTCAGAGCCGTTTCGTAGATCGACTCGCCTTCCTGCAACCAATCCTTGAACGACTTGGACACGGGCCTCTCCTGCTAGTGGAACCGCGATCGTAACTCGCACGCTGCGGCGGACGATGCACGTCACACCCGATGCCTCTAAGATCGGGTATGGGAACACGCTTTATAACCTCGCGGGGAAGGTCCGAGAACCTGGCTGCTCATACGTATTCCCTCCTGCCCGCGTGGGAAAGCGCAAAAATTGCCTCATGGGGAGTCGAGGCCCAGGCGGCGGCGACCTCGTCTTCGCTAAGGCCCTCTCCCATGAGCACGACGGCGTCTCCGACGCGGTCGGCAGGACCCACTTCGACGTAGGCCGACTGCATGCCCACTTCAAGGATCTGCCGGCGCTGGCCATTGACCAGGCAGGGCCCTTTCCGCAGGCCGTTGCTGTAGCCGCAGAGGATCACGCCGTGACGCGGCGCTTTGAAGCCGGTGTATCCGAGGGGGCCGGCGGCGCTCCCGGCCTCGATGAGCCGAGCGGAGACGTGCAGAGCGCCGCGGTACATGGCCAGCCCCGGCCGGACGGCATCGAGGAGGGCTTCGGGTTCCTCCAGCAGGTTGGACGCTGCCGCGTGCAAACGAAGGCCCCGACCGTCGAGCAGCCCGCGCAGTTTCCGCGCGTGTTCGAGCGCGGTGGCATGGGTAAACGCCTCGCGGAAATGTGCGGCCTGGAGGACGGCCTCGACGCGTTCGGGCGGGCACGCGAATCGCTGCATTCCCGTGTCCACGCACAACAGCGGATCGGCGCGGCATAGGGCAGCCGCTTGCTCGACCGTGGATACGCCGGGGCGCACGTGGTGCTCGATGTAGTCGGCGGGCCACAGGGAAGCTGCCGGGCCCAGCGTGATCGACGGCCTGCCCGTGCGCTGGAAGAGCCGAGCCTCGGCGGCTTCGGACACCGAGAAGACGCACCAGGCTTCAACGAGATCCTTGATGGCGTCGGTTACGGGCACAACGCCCAGGCCATACGCGTCGGCCTTCACGACGGCGTAGATCGGCACCCGCGTACGCGAGGCGATCTGTCGCACATTCTCTCTGATGTGTGCCAGGTCGATGCGGATGCTCACGGCTGGGCTGGCGATCATGGCATGGAGATTGAAACCGCTACGGCTGGGAACGTCCAGTGCGATACGAACGGACGCACCGTCGAAACAGGAAGATGATCGTCAGGCTTAATCCGTGCCAGGGTTCCCGAGCACGCGAACCTCACCGGCCCGTGTCCGCTCGAAGGCGTGAAGGATGCTGCCTTTGGCGTTGATCAGCCGGACGCGAGCGGTCCGGGAGTCAGCCTGGAAGTGGGCGAAGCCGATGACGGCCTGTGTGAAGAGGGCTTTGTGGCCGTTGACGGGGCGTTCGACGTTCTCCCCGCCGCCGCCGCTGATGACGAAGCTCGTCTTCCAGCCGTCGGGTTGTGTGTGCTCCAGAACGTGGTCATGGCCCGAGAAGTAGAAGTCGACGTTGTACTTCTTCAGCAGCGGGCCGAACTGCGTCTGCACCGTCTGGCTGTCTCCATGCTGGCCGTCGCTGAACGCGGGCTTGTGGGCGCAGCAGATGGTCCAGGCGGCGGCGCGAGGCGTGGCCAACTCATTCTCCAGCCATTTGATCTGGTTCTTCCAGTCCCCCGACGACATTTTGTCACGGTTGCTGTCAAGCATCAAAACGGTCACCAGTGGCGAAGCGGCGGGCAGGTCGATGCGGTACCATCGTGCGGGCATCTTCCATCGT
>Ga0315286_10006098_pt1 | contig 11699 bp, 8 predicted proteins | sample YL17G10_0_MG_FD_205038 | JGI IMG/M metagenome (GOLD analysis project Ga0315286, IMG submission 205038) | Sediment microbial communities from Yellowstone Lake, YNP, Wyoming, USA - YL17G10_0 | ecosystem: Environmental > Aquatic > Freshwater > Lake > Sediment | place: USA: Wyoming | collected... | reverse complement strand
TCGCTCCGCGACTATCTCCCCCTCTTCGCCGACCTGCCCCTCGCCTTCGAGCCGGGGACGCGGAACCTCTATTCCAACGGCGGCTACATCGTCCTCGGCCTCATCGTGGAGAAGGCCTCGGGCCAGGACTATTATGAATATGTCCGGGAGAACATCTTCAAGCCCGCGGGGATGGCCGATACCGATTCCATTCCCAAGGATGCCGCCGTCGACAACCGGGCCCTCGGCTATACCGGAACCGGCCGCGACCGGAAGCAGAACTACGATACACTACCCGGACGCGGGAGCTCCGCCGGCGGAGGGTATTCGACCGCGGCGGATCTCCTGAAATTCGTCCTGGCCCTTGACTCGAGTGTCCTCGGCGCCGCCCCGGATATGCGGGGCGGCTACGCGATCGCCGGCGGCGCCCCCGGCCTCAACGCCATGATCGACTGGGATCCCAAGAGCCGCGTCGCCGTCATCGTCCTGGCCAACCTCGATCCCCCGGCGGCCGTGAGCATGGCCCAGAGGATCCGGAGCTGGGTGCCGCGCTGAGCCGGACGGTTCCTCAGGCGGGATCGGCCCGGAACGGCCGCCGGTCGCGGCGGCAGAGGAGCTGGATCACGGCCCGCCCCGAGGCCGCGACGATGGGCAGTCCCCCGCCCGGCTCGACCCACTGCCCGGCCATGTGGAAACGATCGAGGCCGGGCAGGGTCTTCTTCATGGGCATCATCAGCGTCCGGGTCGTCGCGTCCCACCCGATCGGGGCGGCCTTCCAGTTCCCCGTATAGCGCTCGAAGGTGAGGGGCGTCGCGACGTCCGTCATCTCGACCTGCGAGGCGAAACCGGGGAAGCGCTTGTCGAGGAGGGCCGTTGCGGCACCGACGACGGCGTCCTTCTCGGCCCGGTAGGCCCTGGGATCTCTCCGGAGTTCATCCCAATAGGCGAAACTCGTGGGCAGATAGAGCCGGACGAACGTCCTTCCTTGGGGAGCGAGGGTCGGATCGAAATTGTAGACCATCGGCCGGATCATGCGGAAATCCCGCCCGCCGAGGCGCGCGGGCTCATCGAGCAGGATCATCCTGCCCAGAGCCGACCAGGGGAGCTCCGGGAACGTCCGGGCCACGCCGAAACCGACGATGATCACGCTCTCGGACACGGGCAAGCTTTGGTAGCGGTCGCGCAGGGCGGCGTCGATGAACTCGCCGCCCAGCAAATCGAAGATCGTCGTCCGGCCGTCGGCCGCCGAGATGATATCGTCGGCGAGGAATTCGCGGCCGTCGGCCAGCCGAACCCCGGCCGCCCGCCCGTTCTTGACCAGGATCTTGACCACCCGGGCCCGGTACTCGATCTCGCCAGCGAGGGCGAGAAACCGGCGCTCGATCGCCCGCGAGAATTCGAGGGCGCCTCCGAGAGGGTAGCCGCAGGAGGCCTTGTGGCTCCAGGCGAGGGCCAGCTGGAGGAAAGCGAGCGGCAGGTCCTCGGAGAAGATCCGGGCGAATTCGACGAGCCCTTCCCGGAGAAGGGGGCTCTTGAGGCGCGCGGCGAAGGCCGTGACGGACGTCCTCTTTCCCCTGGCCATCGCCCGGAGGAGGGGGAAACGCGTGACCAGGATCCGCAGCATGTCGGCCGGCCCCATCAGCGCGCGGGGCTTTTCGAGGGGAAGGTCATAGGCGGCGAAGGCCCGGACGCCTCGAAGCAGGCCGTCGATGGTCCGGGCGTCGTCCGGGGCCCGCTCTTTCCAGTGGCGCTCGAGCCGGTCGAGATCGGCCGGGAATTCGATCGTCTCCCCGTTCCGGCCCTCCACTACGAGGAGATGCTCGTAGTCGATGAAGCGGACGGCCGGCACGACGCCGAGCTCCCGCCAGAACCGGTGAAGCCCGATGCCGGGGCCCGAACCGGCGACAAAGGCCATGTTGCCGTGGATCGTGTAGCCTTTCCGGTCCCAGGCCGTGACCAGCCCGCCCGGCCGGGTGTCCTGCTCGAAGATCCGGACCTCGTACCCGTTCATCCGGGCGTAGCACCCTGCCGACAGGCCGGCCAGCCCGGCGCCGATGACGATGACGGAGCTTTGGCCCATAGGAAATCCTCCTCGGGCTCAACCGATTCTGGCTTTGAGGTCCTTGATCCGCGGATCGGCGAAGAGCGCGGCCGCCGTGGGGATGGTCGAAAAGGCCAGGTGGAGCAGGTGGGGCAGGAAGTAGTCGTGACTCCGGGCGGACTTTTCCATTTCGGCGACCGCCTCGTCCAGGCGGTTCAATCCCGCATAGATCAGGGCCTTGGTCAACGGCGCGGCGTATTTCCGGCGGAGGCCGCGGAACGGCTTCAGCCCGGGCTTAAAGACGAGGAGCAGCCGCTTGACCGGCGGGATGAACCATTCCCGTTCGACGGCTTCCACCCGGGCCAGGATCTTTTCGGCGTCTCCGGCCCGTCCCGCCTGGGCGTAGGCCAGGCCCAGCCAGCCCAGGGCGAATGTTATGCCGAAACCGGCCGCCTTCTCCAGGTATTCGATGGCCAGGTCGGTCCGGGCGGGAGAGGTCAGGGCGACGATGCCCAGGAAGAGATACGGCATGGGCTGGGCCGGATCCATGGCGATGGCCTTGAGGATCTGGGCCCGCCCCTCCTCCGCGCGTCCCGAGACTCCGAGGATGATTCCTTTCAGGGAGGCGAACAGGTTGAACATCGGATCCAGAGCGATCGCCCGCTCGATTTCCGCGGCCGCCTCGCCGACCCGGCCCATCGTCATCAGCGCCACGCTGTACCAGGCGTGGGCATAGGAGTTCCGGGGATTGAGCTCGAGGCTGCGCCGGTAGAGCGCGTCGGAGGCGGGGAGGTCCGCTTCGTAGCTCTGGGCCATGAATCCCATGGAGCTGTAGATATCGCTCACCGAATCGTCGATCTCCAGCGCCCGCTGGAGGGCCGTCTTTGACTGGGCGTAGGCGTTGCCCGGAGGGATGAAGGCCCACTGGCCGAAGATGTTGAAGACGTCGGCGATCCCGACATAGGGCAGGACGTATTCCGGATCGCGGCGAATGGCCCGCCCGAAGAAATCGACGGCTTTGATCATGTCGCCGCGATACCGGCGGTTCCAGTAGTAACGGCCCTGGAGATAGAGGTTGTAAGCATCCTTGTCCCGCGTGTGCTTCTTGACGAGCTTCTCTTTTTCCCCCTCCCGCAATCCGACCCGGAGCTTTCCGACGATGGCCATCGAGATCTCATCCTGGACGGCGAAGACGTCCTTCATCGACCGGTCGAACTTCTCGGACCAGATCTGGTAGCCGTCCGCGACGTCGACGAGCTGGGCCGTGATCCGCAGCCGGCCGCCCGATTTTTGGACGCTCCCTTCGAGGACCGCTCCGACGTTCAGGGCGGACCCGATGCCGCGGACGTCCTCATCCTTGGCTTTGAACGAGAACGAGGACGTCCGGGCGGCGACCCGGAGGTCCTCGATCTGGGTCAGGGCGTTGATGAGCTCCTCGGCCAAGCCCTCGCACAAGTAGTCCTGGTCGCGCTGCGGGCTGAGGTCCTTGAAGGGAAGGACGGCGATCGAGCGGACCGGGCCCCGCTCGGCCGTGGGCGGCCGGGTGCCGGACGGCCGCGAAACCGGTCCGGTCCTCGACGTCTCCGGCGGAACGGCCGAGAACCCTCCGGCGATCTCATCCAGGGCTCCCTTGAGCTCCCCGGCCTTCTGGAACCGCGCGGCGGAGTCCTTCTCCAGGCATTTGAGGACCGCGGCGCGGAGGAGGTCGGGGACCTGGGGATTGAACGCCCGGGGATCGGGCGGCGGGGCCGTCCGGTGCTGGTGGAGGACGCCCAAGGCCGTCTCGCTCTGGAAGGGGACCCGTCCGGTCAGCATCTCGTACAGGATGACGCCGAGCGAGTAGATGTCCGATCGCGGATCCGCGGGGCGGCCTTCGGCCTGCTCGGGGGTCATGTAATCGGGGGTTCCGATGAGCGCGCCGGGATCGGTCAGGTCCGTGCCTCCCTGGAGCCGGGCGATGCCGAAATCCATGATGCGCGGCCGGCCGTCCCGGTCGAGGAGGATATTGTGGGGCTTGAGGTCCCTGTGGATGACGCCCAGCCGGTGCGCCTCCGCGAGGCCCTCGCAGATCTGGGTCGCGAGCTCCACGGTCTTTTCGGGGGAAAGCCGTCCGGCCCGGCGGAGGAGGCTTTTCAAGTCCTCGCCGGGGACGTATTCCATGGTGATAAACGTCAGGCCGTCGACCTCGTGAAAATCATAGACCCGGCCGACGTTCCTGTGGAGGATCCGGCGGGCCAGCTTGAGCTCGTTCTTGAAGCGCTCGGCGGCTCTCGCGTCCGCGGCGACTTCCGGGGCCAGGCGCTTGAGGGCCATCTCCTCGTTGAGCTTGGTGTCGAGGACGCGGTAGACCGATCCCATCCCGCCCTGGCCGATCTTCTCGAGGATCTCATAGCGGCCGCCGAGGAGGCGGCCGCGTCCCCATTCGCCCGGCGGGGTTTCGATCGTCCGGGTGAAAGCGGGGGACCCGGCGTTGGGCTCTCCCAGCTTCGTGCCGCAGGCCCCGCAATAGAGGGTGTCCGCCGGATTGTTCTTCCCGCACCGGCCGCATTCCATGCCGATCCTCTCCTTTCAGCTTTTCCAGCCAAGCATAATCGGGCCCGCACGATTAGTCAATTTTCTGGTAGAATGTCGGCGGTCCATGATCCCGATCGTCGTCCCCGCCGTCCTGCTTCTCCTCGTCTGCGCCGCCCTCGCCTTCGAGCGAACCCGGCTCGGGCGGTGGCGCCGGACGATCCCCCTCCGCGTCGCCGTTACCGGGACGCGGGGAAAATCGACCGTGACCCGGCTCGTTGCGGCCGCCATGCGCGAGTCGGGCCTTCGGGTCGTGGCCAAGACCACGGGCTCCAAGCCCGTACTCATCCTCCCCGACGGGAGCGAGAGGGCGATCCGGCGCTCCGGCCTGCCTTCGATCCTCGAGCAGAAGCGAGTCTTGGGCCGGGCCGCCGCTCTCGGGGCCAATGCCCTGGTCGCGGAAATGATGGGGGTCCGGGCCGAGACTCTCGGCGCCGAGTCGCGCCGGATCCTCCAGCCCCGGATCCTCGGGATCACCAACGTCCGCCTCGACCACCTCGACGACATGGGGCGGACGAGGGCCGCCATCGCGGCCGCGCTGTCCGCGGCCGTGCCCGCGGACGCCGTCGTCCTCGTTCCATCCTCGGACGATGATCCCGCTTTCGGAGCGGCCTCGGCCGCCCGAAGGTCCACGCTCAAATGCGTCCCCGAGACCGGCCCGAAGGACATCCCCCTTGGACTCGGATTTCCGGAGAACGTCCGGCTCGCCCTGGCTATGGCCGCCGAAGCCGGCGTCGATCGGGAGACCGCCCTGCGCGGGATGGCTTCGGCTGTCCCCGATTTCGGGAGCCTCAAAATCTGGCGGATGGGAGCCGCGGGAGCGGGCTTTTTCTGCCTGAGCCTGTTCGCCGCGAACGAGCCCGAATCCACCTGGACGGCCCTCGCCGCGGGCCTGGCCCTTCTTCCGGCTCGGCCGGCCTCGCTTATCGGGCTCCTCAACCTCCGGGCCGACCGCGGCGATCGGACGCGGCAGTGGCTCGACGCCCTGGCCGCCGGCTTCTTCCGCGAGTTCGCCAGGCTCGTCTTCATCGGCGACCATGCCCGGGCCCTTGGCCGCCGGAAGCGCTGGACCCGGATGTCCTCTCCCGCCGTCGGCGCCGTGGCTTCCCGCCGCCCCGAGGTGATCATGGCCGCCCTCCGGCCCCATCTCACCGCCGGAGCGGCCGTCGTCGGCTTGGGAAACATGGGCGGTCCCGGAGAGGAGCTCGTCGAGCTCTGGTCGCGCATCGGAGAAGAGTCATGACCGTCACCGTGCTTCTTGTCGGGGTCGTCCTGGCCCTGATTTATACCGAGATCACCGGGATCCTGCCGGGCGGGATCATCGTCCCGGCCGCCCTGGCCCTGGCCATGGACAGCCCGGGCCGCGTTCTGGCCACGGTCCTGGCCGCCCTTCTCGCCCTGGCCGCATACCGTGCCCTCAGCTCCTTCTTCCTCCTTTTCGGGCGCCGCCGCTATGTCGTCATGATCCTGGCCGGGGCGCTCGTCGGACAGCTATGGCTCCTTCTCTGGCCCCGCTTGGGCGCGGCGTCACTCGATCTCCGCGTCGTCGGCCTCATCGTTCCCGGCCTCCTGGCCAACAACCTCGTCCGCCAGAAAGTCCTGCCCACCTTGGCTTCGCTTGCCGCGGTCTCGGTCCTGACATATTTCACCGCCAAGCTCATCGGAATGCTCGGATGAGATCGCCGTCCCCCGGTCTTCGATGGATCTACATTCTGGGACTGGCCGGCCTCGCCTTTTACGCCGCCGACCGGATCGCCGCCTCGTCCCCGGCCCGCGCGGTCGAGAGCGACGTCCTCCGCGCTTCCCGGCTCATGGACCGGGCCGTCCGGGCTCTCGCTCCATGCGCGGCCGAGCGCGGGGTGGCCGTCGATCCGGCGACCGACCTCAACCGGACCGGCCTCATCGGCCGGGCGAGCTCCCCGATCACGACCTCGCCCGGGCAGATCGAGGCCAAGCGCACGGCGGCCAATCCGAACTTCGCCGGCTGCCTCGTCCGGATGCTCGGCCGGGCCGGTGTCCGGAAGGGCGAAGCCGTGGCGATCGGGGCCTCGAGCTCGTTCCCGGCCCTCATCCTCGCCACGCTTTCGGCCGTCCGGACGATCGGGGCTCGGCCGGTGATGATCTCCTCGCTCGGGGCCTCGAACTGGGGGGCGAACGACCCGGCCTTCACCCAGCTCGAGATCCTGGACTGCCTGCGCGCGGCGGGAATTCTTGACGTAAGGCCGGCCGCGCTGGCCGTCGGCGGCGAGAACGACGACGGCTCGGACATGCCCGCGGAGGGCCGGGACTTCCTCCTCGAAAAGATCCGAGCGGCCGGTCTTCCCGTTATCGAGGCGGGCGACCTGGAGTCCGATGTCCTGGCCCGGATGGCCGTCTACGAGGGCGGCGCCGCCGGGGCGCGGATCGCGGCCTTCGTCAATATCGGGGGGAGCTGGGCGAACATGGGGGTGGATTCGAGCGTGCTGAAGCTCGAGCCCGGACTGACCGAGGTCGCGGATATCCCGCCCGCCGGAAAGCGCGGGGTCATCCAGGAGATGGCTTCGCGCGGCGTCCCCGTCATCCATCTGCTGTTCGTCAAGGGACTGGCCGAGAGATGCGGACTGCCCTGGGATCCCGTTCCCCTGCCGGCGCCGGGCGAGGGCGGGGCGGACTCCGGGCCGAGTCGACCGTGGGGAATCCCGCTCATCCTGATGTCGGCCTATGTCCTCCTCTCCGTGGTCGGCTTGGTCGGCCTGGCCTTTCGGGGACGCATCATCGACATCGGGTGAGCGATGGCGGTGTCCGCAATATCCATACTCGGGAGGGGACCGATGAGATCAAAAACCGTCAAAAACGCTCTTCGCGGCCGCCGCGCCCTCGCCCTCGCTTTGCTTCTTCTTCCGGCCGGGTTCGCCCCGGCGGGCCAGGCTCTTGTCCTGGCCCCCGATCCGGCCGTTCTCAAAACGCTGGCCGAGGCCAAAGCGAAGCTCCAGGCCGGAATCGATGACTGGGACTTCGCGGTCATGAAGGGCGCCCGCGACCTCTTCCGGAAATGCCTTGTCCTCGAGAAAAAGCAGAACGCCTTCCTTTGGTACTATGTCGGACTGGCCGACTACAGCCTGGCGACCCATGCCCTTGCCGGGGAGGATGCGGCCGCCTGTGACGAGGCGATCTTGGATGGGCAGGACCACCTGCAGGCGGCGATCGAAATCGACCCGGAATTCGGAGAAGCCGCGGCCCTTCAAGGCATGCTTCTCGGCCTCGAGCTGGCCAACCATCTCGAGCGGGCTTTTACCCTGGGCCGGAGGATCTTCCAGTCCTTCGACCGCGCCCTGGAGCTCGACGGCGACAATCCCCGGGTTCTTCTCCTGCGCGGCATCTATCAGACATACCTGCCCGAGGCTTTCGGCGGAGGCCCGGAGAGCGCCCTCGACTATCTGGACAAGGCGATCGCCCTTTTCGAGACGGAGCGTATCTCCGATCCGCTCCGGCCCTCCTGGGGCCGGGAGGAAGCCCTTCTCAACGCCGCCCTGGCCCACAAGCAGATGGGCCGGACGGCCAGGGCCGTCGAGCTGCTGAAGAAGGCCCTCGTCGTCAATCCGAACAGCGGCCGCGTCCGCGGCGAGCTCGCTGCGATCGAGAAGTGAAGGCCGTTGCCAAACCCGGGCCTCCGGATATAATACCTTCATGAAACTCCACTGGGCCGATCTCACCGTCTTCATCGCCTTCTTCGTCCTGGTCATCGGGGTGAGCATGTTCAAGAGCCGCAAGGGCCGCACGGGAGAGGACTTCTTCCTCGCCGGCCGCGGCCTCGTCTGGCCCCTCATCGGCTTTTCGCTCATCGCCGCCAACATTTCGACCGAGCATTTCGTCGGGATGTCCGGCCAGGGGGCGGGACCGGCCGGCCTGGCCGTGGCGAGCTACGAATGGATGGCCGCCATCACCCTGGTCGTCGTGGCCCTCTTTTTCCTGCCCAAGTTCCTCAAGGCGGGCATCTACACCATCCCCGAATACCTGGAATACCGTTATTCGCCGGCCGCCCGCGGCATTATGGCCTTCTACCTCCTCATCATCTATGTCGCCGTCAGCATCGCCGCCGTCGTCTATACCGGGGCCCTGGCCCTCTATACGATCTTCGGGATCGACCTGGTCAAGTCCGTCTGGCTCATCGGGATCATCGCCGCGGTCTACACGACCTGGGGCGGCTTGAAGGCAGTCGCCTGGGCCGATCTCTTCCAGGGCTCGGCCCTGATCCTGGGCGGCCTCGTGACCCTGATCGTCGGGCTCAAGGCCGTCGGCGGGGTTGGTCTCTTCGCCCAAGCCAACGCGGACAAGCTCCACGTCATCCTGCCCGCGAGCCATCCCGTCATCCCCTGGACGACGCTCCTCGTCGGCCTGTGGATCCCGAACTTCTACTATTGGGGCTTGAACCAGTTCATCACCCAGCGGACGCTGGCGGCCAAGAGCCTCCGCCAGGGCCAGCTCGGCATCCTGTTCGCGGCCGGCCTCAAGCTCCTCATCCCGTTCATCATCATCATGCCCGGGATCATCTCCTGGCAGCTCTACAAGGCCCAGCTGACCGCGCCCGGCGCGACGACCGATCAGGCCTACCCCCTCCTGATCAAGAACCTCGTCGGACCGGGCTTGCGCGGATTCATCCTGGCCGCCATCGCCGGCGCGGTCATCAGCACCCTCGGCTCGCTCCTGAATTCCGTGGCCACCCTCCTGACCATGGACATCTACAAGCGGCACCTGAGGAAGAACGCCACCGGAAAGTCCCTCATCCTGATCGGCCGGGCCTCGACGCTCGTCTTCGTCGTGGCCGTCTGTCTCATCGCCCCGCAGCTCGGGAATCCCAAGTTCAAAGGCATCTTCAACTATATCCAGGAGTTCCAGGGGTTCATCTCGCCCGGCATCCTGGCGGCCTTCGTCTTCGGCCTGTTCGTCAAGAAGGCGCCGCGCTCGGCGGGAGTCGTCTCGCTCCTCGTCAGCGTCCCGATCTACGGGCTGCTGATGTGGCAGTTCGGCTCGATCGCCTTTCTCAACCGGATCGCCATCACCTTTGTGATCATGCTCGCCGTGCTGGCGGTCATGACGGCGCTCCGCCCCCTGCGCGAGCCGGTCGTGATGCCCGTCCAGCAGGGCTTCGATATGACTCCGTCGCGCGAGATCCGCTGGCTGGGCCCGCTGATCGTCGCGACGACCGTGGTCCTCTACATCATCTTCCGCTGAGCGGCGGGCCGGCTTGACGGTCTCTTCCGTTGCGCTTATAATCGCCCCTGGGAAGAAGATACGATGGCTCATCAACCCGAGATCTCGAGGCGATCGAAAGTCGTCGTCATCAAGGATATCCTTTCGACCGACCTGTCCGGCGAGGCCGCCATCCTGAACCTGAAGAACGGGATCTACTACGGGCTTGACCCCATCGGCGCGCGGATCTGGAACCTGGTCCAGCGGCCGACAACTTTCACGGAGATCCGGGACACCATTCTCGATGAATACGACGTCGAGCGGGAGAAATGTGAGAGCGACATCTTGCTGCTGCTCGGCCAATTGGCTGCCGAAGGGCTCATCGAGGTCGTCGAAGAGACGGCCGAGTGATCCCGGCCGTCGGAGCCCGCGAGCGCCTTCTTGAACCTCGGAGAATGACGATCCCCGCCGTCGGACCTCGCGTCGAAGCCGTCGCGGGCGAATCCAGCCCCTTCCATCACCGGAATTCCTGTCCGGATTAGCCTCATGAGCCGGATCGCAGGAATCTGGAACCTGGACGGCCGCCCTGTCGAAGGATCCCTCCTGGAAAAGGTCGGCGGGGCGATGGCCCATCCAGGGCTTGAAGACGCGAGGTCTTGGATCCGGGGAGGCGTCGGGCTGAGCTGCCGTCTATTCAAGTGCATGCCGGAATCCGGGGAAGAGGTCCAGCCGCTCGAGGACGCCTCGGGCGTCGTCCTCGTGTTCGACGGCCGCCTGGACAACCGGGAGGAGCTTCTCTCGGCGCTGAGGGGCGGTCATGACGTCTCGTCGCGCTCCCCGGACCCGGAGATCGTTCTGGCGGCTTATCTGGAGGACGGGGACCGCTTTCCCGAATCCTTGAACGGGGACTTCGCCCTGGCGCTCTTCGATCCCCGGCGGCCCCGGTTGGTCCTGGCCCGCGACGCGATCGGGCTCCGAGCCCTTTATTACCGCCATGCCGGTTCGACCTTTCTTTTCGCCTCGGAGATCAACGGGCTCCTCGCCCATCCGGACGTTTCGATCCGCCCGGACGACGAGATGCTGGCCGGATTTATTTTTGGCGGCCTCGGTCTCGGCTATCAGGACAGGACGTTTTTCCGAGGTCTCCACTGCCTTCCCCCCGCGCATGCGGCGGTCCTGACCCCGGAAGGCCTGGCTCTCCGAAAGTACTGGGATTTTGATCCCGCCGGCTCGGTCCGCTTGGGCGCTTTCGCCGACTGCGCGGAGGCTTTTCGCTTCCATTTCGAGACCGCCGTCCGGCGCCGCATGCGCAGCGCGTATCCCGTCGGAGTCTCCATCAGCGGCGGGCTCGACTCCTCGGCCATTCTCTGTTTCGGCGAAACGATCCGCCGCAGCGATCCGGACCGCCATCCCGCCGTTCTCGGTGTGTCCTACTCGACCGCGGACGGCTCGTCCTCGGACGAGAGGCGCTTTATCGAGGAAATCGAGCGGTCCCTTCAGCTGGCCGTCGACTTCGTTCCGATCGGAGCCCCGAGCGGGCTTCTGGACAATTTCTGGACCGGCGTCCGGCAAGTCGAGATGCCCTGGCTGGAATACGGATGCGATCACACCCGGATATTCATGGAGACCGTCGTTCGAAAAGGCGTGAGGGTCCTCCTGTCCGGGCATTGGGGAGACCAGGTTCTGTTCGACTGGAGCTATCTTTTCAGCCGGGCCCGGAGATTCGCCTGGCGGAGCCTGCGGAGCGAGTTCGAGGAGGTCTCTTCATGGTTCGCGGATGTCGATCCGCGGCTCTTCAGGAAGACCTTCCTCCGGGCCCTCGTCCAGGCGTCCTTGCCGGAGAGCGCCGTCGCGCTCATCCGAAGGGCGAAAAACAGGATTCCCGGACGGGCTGGATCCGGAGCGCTCTACACGCGGGAATTTCGTGAGAATGTGGTCG
>Ga0315286_10006097_pt1 | contig 11699 bp, 7 predicted proteins | sample YL17G10_0_MG_FD_205038 | JGI IMG/M metagenome (GOLD analysis project Ga0315286, IMG submission 205038) | Sediment microbial communities from Yellowstone Lake, YNP, Wyoming, USA - YL17G10_0 | ecosystem: Environmental > Aquatic > Freshwater > Lake > Sediment | place: USA: Wyoming | collected... | reverse complement strand
AGCGCAATCGCTACGCCATGGCGCGGGTGCTATTGGCTCCCTCGAACTTTCTGCTGTTGGACGAGCCCACCAATCACCTGGACCTGCGCGCCAAGGACGTGCTGCTGGAGGCGCTCGGCGAGTTCACGGGCACGCTGGTGTTCGTCTCGCACGACCGCCACTTCATCGACGGGCTGGCGACCCGGGTCTTCGAGGTCGGCAACGGCGGCATCGCCATTTACGCGGGCAATTACGAAGACTATCTGCGCCAGAAGGAAGGCCGCGCGGAGGCGGAAACGGCTAGGCCGCCGACAGAGCCGTCCCGCCCTGCGGGATCAGCGAGCGGGCTATCCGGCGACGGCCAACCTGCCCCGGAAAAGGACCAGCAGCCGCGCCGCATCAATCCCATCAAGCTCGAGCAGATGCGCCGCCGGGCCGCCGAAATCGAAGAAGAAATCGGCAAGCTGGAGTCGGAGATCGGCGAGCTGCAGGAGCGCCTGGCGCAGGCCGCCGCCTATCCGCAAACCGAAGAACTTCTACGGCTGATGACCCAGCGGAACCGGGAGCTCGAAGCCCTCTACCGCGACTGGGAAGAGCTGCAGTCGGCCGTCCAAGCCAATCAGTAAAACCCCAGCCGCAGATTTCGCAGATTTCCACAGATTAGATCTGGGGAACCGGTAAATCGCTCCAGGTTGGACTATCGGTAGGCGCTGGCCCTTGGGCGGACACGCAAGACCCGCATCAGCGACCCGTGCGGTCGCGTGAAGATAACCCGCCAGTCACCAACGCGCAGACGATAGTGTCCCTCTCGACCGTGCAGTTTTTTGATGTCGCCGTGCCCTGTAATCGCGAATCGCTCCGTTGCTTCAAGAACGCGTTCTTGGTTTTGCGGATCCAGGCGCTCGAAGTCTGATTGCGCGGCAGGCGAGAAATCAACGCTCATGGCCTAACCGCCGCATCATTTCGTTCCAGCTCACCGGGCCGTGCTCCTGGAGCTGGCGGCTGGCCTCTTCGACGGCTGCGGCATCTTCGGCGGTAAACGGCTCGTCGTCTACCGGCGCATTTTGAAGCGCGCGTTCCACCGCTTGGTCGCCCGAGGCGCAAAGGAACTCCAGGAAGCGGCGAGCGGCCGGCACGTCGCCCTCCGGCAGCTTCTCAATCAGCAGTTGCAGCTCTTCCCTGGCGGTCATGCAAGTCCTTCGCTTAAATTATATCCACATCCGCGCCTTGGCAGCTTTATCAAAAGTAGAACAGCGAATTGAACAGCAGCGTGTAAGTGCCGTGGGACTGGGCGCGGTACTGGGGGCGGATGCCGAACAGGACCACGTGTCCGCGGCCCACCTGGGCATCCACCACCACGGGCCGCTTGTGGAGCAGGTTGTCGCCCAGCAGCCAGCCGGACAGCAGCGGGTTGGTCTCCGGGAAGGTGGCCACCGGCTTGATGGTATCGGCGGCGCTGGCCGGGATTTCAAACGCCGGCCCTTGCTCGAACCAGGCCGCGGCTTCCGCATCCATGCCCCAGCCCAGCGGGTGGCGGGTGTCCACCTGGATGCGGAGCAGCGAGCCGGGGGCGTAGAACTCGCGCGTGGCGACCCCCGACAACACGTTCTTGATGCTCACGCCGAGTTCCGAGCCGAAGGCGCAGGCGCGGTTGAGCAGGACGACGGCGCCGCCCTGCTGCACGAACTCGTGCAGCGCGCGCACGCCCGCTTCGCCCAGTCCGCCGGCGTACTCCTCGGGCATGGGGCCGGTGAAGAACGGCAGCTCGCCCCGCTCGCGCTCGCCGGGGCGGGGCTCGGCGGGCAGCGGCCCGGTGTCCCGGCCCCGCTGGCCCGCGCTGGGGTACCCCTCGACGATCACCCGCCTGCTCATGTCCGCGATCAGGATCACGTCGCAGCTCTCGTTCAACTTTCCCGCGCGAATGTCTTTGTCGTACAGGGTGCGGTACGGGAATTCGAACTGCTCGAGCACGAACCGGGTCCAGCCCTCGTCCATGCTCGGCACGTAGCTCTGGTAGACACCGATGCGCGGCGGGCGCAACGGCCGCGCGCGGCGCGCGCCGCGTTCCAGCGCCCGGAACTGCAGCCCGAATTCGTCGGCCAGGGGCTTGATGGCGGCCGCCGGCGCCCGCACCACGAAGTTGCCGCGGCTGTCGCGGCTGACCGGAACCTGCTTCTTCAAGAGCCGGTTGACCGCCTGGAAGGCGCTGGTGGAAGTGGGCTGGAGCAGGAAGGCGGCGGCCGAGGCGCCCGTGATTGCGCCCGGCGGCGGAACCAGGTCGGAGCGCACCAGCTCGGCCTCGGCCTCTAACTTGTTGCGCACCTCCACGGTCTTGACGCCCATCAGCAACGGGAGCGTGTGGGCGGTGACGTCGTAAGGGCGCTTGGGAGGTCCGCCGGGGTATTGCCGCAGGTCGGGATACTTCTGCCGCTCCAGCATGGTCTTGGCCCACGGGCTGTAAGGCTGCTCCAGCGAGATGATGTAGGTCCCGGCCGGGTATTCGGCGCCGTCGGCTGTAAACGGTTTCTTGGCCTGCTGCACCTCGACCATCCCGAACCGCAGGACGTTGAGCATCTTGGCGGCGGTGGCCGGGTCTTTCTGGTCGGGCGGGACCAGAAAGGCGGCGGGCTTGCCGGGCCACGGCTCCAGTGCGTTCTTGCCGATGCGGTAGAAATTGCGCAGGAACATTTCCCGGTTCTGCGCGGTGTAGAACAGGCAGGCCTCCATGGCGATCAACTCGTAATCGACGATGTCCCGCAGCCGCCAAGCGCCGCCCGGCCAGGGGTCGGGATGATTCCAGGTGGCCTGCTGCGCGCTGTAGCCGAGGGCGCCGGTGTCCAGTTGCTCGAAACGGATGTCCACCGGGGTGGCCAGCCGGGCGGAGGCGGCCTCGGTGAGGATGCGCAATCCACCGTGATAACTCTGGTAGTGGCGCGCCGGCCCCCAATAGTCGTACATGGCGTTGACCACCACGCCCTTCTTGCCCGCCGTGGCCAGGTCGGCGGCCATGGCCGTCCCCAGCATGTTGACTTCGCTGACCAGCAGCGGATCGATATTGGGATCGACCGGATCCAGCCAGGGCGGCGTGAACATGCGGGCCGCGTACAGGCCCATCTGGTGCATGTCGTAGACGACGTGCGGGTGCCACACGTTGTGCACCTGGCCCACCATCAGCCGCGTCTCGGCCTGGGTGAACATGTACCAGTCGCGGTTGTCATCATGGCCCACATAGCGGTGGTAGAGGAACGGCGGAGGCGAGCCCTCCCACCGGGCGCCCAGCGACTTGCGGTACCAGTCGGCGACCATATCCAGGCCGTCGGGATTCAGCGACGGAACCAGCAGAAAGATGGTGTTTTCCAGGATCAGGCGATGGCGCGGAGTATCTTCGGTCAGCAGCCGGTAGACATACTCGATGGCGGCCAGCGTGGAGGCCACCTCGGTGGAGTGCACCGTGCAGGTAATCAGGACCACGGCCTTCCCCTCGCGGATCAGCCGGTTGGCTTCCTCCTCGGAAAGGCCGCGCGGATCGGCCAGGCGGGCCTGCAGGCCCCGGTAGTGCTCCAGGCGCGCCATGTTGCCGGCCGAAGAAATCGTGACCAGCGCGAATGGCCGACCGTCGGTGGTTTTTCCCAGTTCCGCGTACTTGACCCGCTCCGGATCGCCCGCCGCCACCTTCTGGAAGTAGCCGATCACCTGGTTCCAGTCGGCCAGCTTGCGATCTTCGCCCATCTCGAATCCCAGCACCTGCCTGGGCGCCGGGATGGCTGCCTGCACCGCGACGGCCGCCAATAGCGCCAGCACCGCAAGTACCGGCACGATTGCCGCTGCTTTCTGTCTCACGGATTTCTCCTGGGTACCGCCTCCCGTTCCTTTGTTGGCGAATTCTATCAGAGGTCGCGGGCGGTCTGAAGTCCAAAGTCCAAAGTTCAAGGTCCAATGCGTGATGTGTTTCGGGCGTGCTACAGTAAACGTGTGGAGACCGCCTACTATTCGTTCATTTCCTCGCCGCTGGGTCGGCTAACGATTTGCTGCACCGAGAAAGGACTGCTGCGGCTGGACCTGCGGGGCCGCAGACCGGCCGATCGGCGATTCGATTGGGTGCGTGCGGAAGAAAAAACCCGGCCGGCGGCGTCGGAGCTGGCCGAGTATTTCGCCGGACAGCGCCAGCGCTTCACCATTCCCCTGGACCTGCGTGGAACGCCATTTCAACGCCAGGCCTGGAAGGCGCTGTTGGCCATTCCCTACGGCCGGACGCGCTCCTACGGCGATATCGCGCGGCAGATCGGCCGGCCCAGGGCGTACCGCGCCGTGGGCCAGGCCAACCATCGGAACCCCATGGCGATTGTGGTGCCCTGCCATCGGGTGGTGGCGGCCGACGGCGGCTTGGGCGGCTACGGCGGCGGCCTCGACAGGAAGCAATTCTTGCTGGACCTGGAACAACGGGGACGCAGACAGAGGCTGTAGCGGCGATCCCGCCAAGCGGGACCGCCGCTACAGACCGCCGCTACAGACTGAGGTTATGCCGGCCCACGCGCCCGCCGACCACAACACGGGATGGGTACTGAAGGTTGCCGCGCTGGCAACGCTGGCCTTCTTCGGAGCCGAGCTGGCCTGCGGCTACTATGCGCGAAGCCTGGCCCTGATCAGCGACGCCTGGCACAACTTCTCCGACGCTTTGGCGCTGTTCGTCACCTGGTTCGCCTTCCAGGCCCAGGCCAGGGCCCCCAGCCGGCACAGGACCTACGGCTACCATCGTGCCGGCGTGCTGGCCGCTTTCGTCGCCGGGCTGTTGGTCCTGGGGCCCGCCGGGTGGCTTTTCTACCGCGGCGCGCAACGCCTGCTGGCTCCCGGCCAACCGGATTTCCGCATCATGCTGGCGCTGGGAGCGGCCGGAGTGGTCCTGAACGCTGTGGTGTCTGTGGCCTTACGGCGCGCGGCCCGCGGGGAGCAGTGCCCGCCCCGCGTGTTCCTGCACATGGCGGGGGACGCGCTCGCCGGCCTGGGCATCCTCCTGGCCGCCCTGCTGATTCGCATCTGGGGCCTGCGCGCGGCGGACCCGCTACTGGGCCTGCTGATTGCCGGGCTGGTGGTCTGGACGGTGTGGGATGTGATGGTGGAGTCGCTCGACATCCTGCTGGAAGGCTTGCCCCGTGGGCTGGAATTGGAGCAGGTGGAGGCGGCCATCCGCAGCGTGCCGCGCGTCCAGGACGTTCACGACCTGCACATCTGGAGCCTGGGCGTCGGCGCCCAGGCGTTTACCTGCCACGTGCGCATTCCGCCGCTGCCCTTTGCCGATGGTGAAGCGATCTTGGACCAGGTTAACGCGCTGCTGGAACGCCGTTTCCGGATCCGCCACGTCACCGTCCAGCTTGAATGCCAGGAATGCGAGGCCGTCAACGGCTGCCACATTCCAGGTGCCAGGTAGGTCCAAAGTCCAAGGTCAGGGACGCCATCCGACTTTTGACTTTGGACCTTGGACTTTGGACCGTTCTTAGTGTACCCAGCGGTCTTCTCTTCCGCGCTCTTCCTTGGTGCGTTCCTGCTCGCGCATGTATACGTCGAATCTCCTGCGGGCTCGCCGGAGTTGCCAGCGCCGGTAACCCTGCCCGACCCGGACCGTCCAGGGCAGTTGTTCCGAACCCCAGGAGGACGTAGCGTGCCGGTGGCCGCGGCGCGGCAACCAAAGCCGGATGTAAAGGAGGCCGAACAGCATGCCGCCCAGGTGAGCGATGTGGCTGATACCGCTGCCCGGTTGCGCCCATTGCATGAAGAATTCGATGCCGGCCATCAGGATGGCGAAGTACTTGGCCGGCAACGGGAACAGGAACATGAAGTAGACCGGGGTGTCGGGGAACAACAGGCCAAAAGCCAGGATCAGGCCGTAGATGGCGCCCGAGGAGCCGATGGTGGCCGAGACCAGCCCGCTGCGGCTGAACAAGGCAACCAGCACCACGCAAATTCCGGCGGCCACCCCGCACAGCAGGTAATAGGCGGCAAAACGCCGGGTTCCCCACGCTTGTTCAACCGCCGTCCCGAACATCCATAGCGTCAGCATGTTGAATAGAAAGTGCATGAAGCCGCCATGGAAGAACATGTAGGTGAAGACCTGCCAGATCATTCCATGGCGCAGCACCAGCGCCGGCACCAGGTACAGGAACCCCAGCGGCGTGGCCAGCAGGTCCAGGTTGAGGAGCGCCGGGATGACATACAGCGCGGCATTGATGATCAGCAGGATCTTGACGGCCGGCGTCAGGACGAAGCCGCCGAATCCCATGGATGGACGGTAGCGATAGTAGTTGCCCATGCCGAAGTATTGCTCCCACCAGAATAGAGGCTTTTCGGGATTCTGTCCAACACCGGGGAGCCGACCGGTGTGACCCGAACGCGGGGGAAAGGGGTCGAATTCACCCGGCCCGGACCACGCGGCGATCCGGGGAAGGGGCTAATTGTCAGGCAGGAAAGGGCCTGGGCGATGGAATGCCAATTGCTCTCCTCTATGGCAGTTAGATCTTGTGCAACCACCCGAGCAAGGGGCGCACGCTGTTGTGCGCCCCTCTTTTCTTATTTGCCCGTAAACCGTCGGCCCGCGGCGCTATTGAATCGCGATTGTAACCGCGTTGGAGGCCACGCCGCTCACGCTGAGCACCAGCGGCACTGCGTTTCCCAAGGGCGCTGCGTCCGGTACCTGCACGTTGACCTGATAAAGGCCCACGAATCCGGGCGCCAGCCCGGAGAAGGTGACCGGCGCGCTGACGCTGCCGATGGAGGCCAGCGGCCCGGCCAGCGTAGTGGAGAGCGAACCGGCGGGAGCGGCCTCGCCGCTGGCCGGCCGCGTGGTGACATCCCCCAGTCCGGTGCAAAAAACAGAGATGTATTCGCCGCGGCGCACCGGCCGCGACGATGCGCCGGAAATGCTGTTGGCCGGGGCCGCCACTTCACCGCCCGGCGCGATCAGCACCGCCCCCTGGCCGGTGCCCTGCGAGTTTATGCTGAAGATGCCCGGGGCAACCGCGGCCAGGCTCACAGTTTGCGGCGCGGTGGTGTTCCCGCCTGCCGTGACGGTGATGCCGGCCTGCGACTGCCCCAGCAGCTCGAACGGCGCCAGGAAGTTGATTTGCGTGGCAGAAACATAGAACAGCGGCGCGGCCACACCGTTGATCCGGACGCTGACGCCGCCGAGCGATGTCGGAAGAGGCACGGTAGCCGCCGACTGCTGGCTGGAGGCAAAGTTCGATCCGAACAGCGAGGCGATCATGCCCCCGCTCAAACCGCCGGCGAAACTGGCGCCGTTCACCATGCCCCCCGCACTGATGAGCGGCACTGCGGTGGTGATGGTAAAGATTGCGGGAGCGGAGAGGGCAGCCACCGGCGGCGAACTGACCACGGTGATGGCGGCGGCGCCCATGGCGGTGATATCGCTGGCCAGGATGGCCGCCTGTAGTTGTGTGGGGCTGACGTAGACGGTCGCCCGGTCCAGGCCGTTCCAGCGCACCACCGCGCCGCTGGAGAAACCTGACCCGTTGACGGCCAGGGCGAAGGCCGGGCCGCCGCCAGGCACGCTGGCCGGCTGCAAGGAGCTGATCGACGGCACCGCGGCCGTCACGATCTTGGCCACAAACGCGGTCCCCATGACCCCGGCCCGGTTGGTGGCAAACAGCGGGTTGGCGGTGGGAAAGTTTTGAGAATAGGTGGTGCCGGTCACGTAGGCGCTGCCGGCCGAATCCACTCCCAGGCCCCTTCCCTCCTCGCTGCCGCCGCCTCCCAGCCACGTGGAATACAACAGCGCGGAAGCAGTGGTGTTCAAGTTGGCGACGAAGGCGTCGGCGCCGCCGCCCGCCCCGGTCTGCAGGGCTTTGGCCGCCGGGAAATCGCTGGATTGCGTGTAGCCGGTGACATAGGCGTTGCCCGAGACATCGACGGCGATGGCGTACGCGGCATCGTCGCTGCTTCCGCCGAGATACGTGGAGTAGGCCAGCGCCGAGCCCGTAGCGCTCAGCTTGGCGACGAAGGCATCCGTGCAGGCGCCGCCCGCCGAGGCGCGCGCGCATTGGGGTTGGGCCACGCCGGCCGTCACCGGGAAGTCGGGCGAAACGGTCTTCCCCGCCACATACGCGCTGCCGCTGGCGTCCACGGCGATCCCGTAGGCCACGTCGTCGAATGCCCCCCCCAGGTAGGTGGAATAGAGCAAGGCGGAGCCCGCGGCATTCAGCTTGGCCACGAAGGCATCCTGACCGCCCGCCGTGCCGCTGGCGTAGAGCGTCGAGGGCGCAGCCGGGTTCAGCACCAGCATATTGACGGGGCCGGAAGGCAGCCCGGTGCTGACCGGCCTCCAGGAGGCCGTCCGGTCGATTTTATAAACGCCATTGTCGGTGCCGGCATAGACGGCCGAAGAAGGATCAACCACCAGGCTGTAAGCGGGACGCGACAAGCCGGTGCTGGGGTCCCAACTGTAGCCGGCATCGCTGCTGACAAACGCACCGGCATCGGTGCCCACCCATATGACGGCGCGATAAACCGGGTTGATGGCCAGGGCATAGATGTTTCCCGCGGGCAGCACGGCCAACAGGTTTTCCCAGCTCCGGCCGCCATCGACGGACCGCCAGAGCCCGCTGCCGAGCGTGCCGGCGTAAATACTCAGCGGATATTGGTAGTCCACGGCGACGGCCGTGACCGCGCCGCAGCAGGGCAGATAGGCCCAGGTGCTGCCGCCGTCGGGACTGCGATAGACGCCGGGGTCGGTCGCCGCGTACAGGGTGGATCGGCTCGAAGGATCGAAGACCATGCTGCGCACACGAATACCGGGGTCCATGCCGGTGGCCGCCCAGGTGAGGCCATAGTTGGCGCTGCGCAGAATGCCCGCGTCGGTGCCGGCGTAGACCTTGGAGCCATCCGTCGGATCGACCAGCAGCGCGGTAATCGTGCGATCCACCAGCCCGACCCGCGTCCAGGTGCCGCCGCCGTCGATGCTGCGGTAAAGGCCCTGATCGGTCCCCGCATACTGGCGGGAGGCATCGCTGGGGTCGATGGCCAGCGAGCGGACCGCCGGGGCGCTCAATCCGGCGCTGGTCGGGATCCAACTGGCTCCCGAGTTGGTCGTCTTGAACAGGACGCCGGCGCCCAACCCCGACTGGAAGGCGTTCATTGTCGGAAAATGCGCGGAAGCTGTTTGCCCCGCCACAAACGCGTTCCCGGCCGAATCGACGGCAATGGAGGTGGCAAAGTCACGCTGGTCCCCGCCCAGGTAGGTGGCATACACCAGCGAAGAGCCGGCCGCGTTCAGTTTCAGGACAAAGGCATCGCCCGCGCTGCCCCGCGCCGTCTGGTACGCTCCCGCGGTCGCCTGCAGGCCGGCCGAGACGATCGACCCGGCCAGGTAGGCGCTTCCGGCGCTATCCACGGCGATGCCGGCGGTTTCATCTACCGGCAGGTAGGTGGAGTACACCAGCGCGTCGCCGGCCGCGCTCAGCTTGCTGACAAAGCACGGAGCGGCGGCGGCCTGGAAGGCGCCGGCGGTGGTGGGGAAATCGGTGGACTGCGTGGTCCCGGTGACGTAGGCGTTGCCGCTGGAATCCACGGCGATGTCGCGGGCCGCCTCCGCCTGCCGCCCGCCCAAATAAGTGGAGTACACCAATGTCGTGCCCGCCGCGCTCAGCTTGGCGATAAACACGTCCGGCAGACCCACCGGCGCGCTCTGCAAGGACCTGGTGGTGGGGAAGTCCGACGAACTGGTGGTGCCCACGACGTAGGCATTGCCCGCGGCGTCCACCGCCACCCGTGAGCCCGTGCCGGCCCCGCTGCCCCCCAGATAGGTCGAGTAGGTCAGCACCGGGTCGATGAACAGCGTCCGGGACCGGTCGTAGCCGCCCAGTTGGAAGCGGACGTGGCCCCGCCGGCCGACGGCATAGCGGCCCGCGACCCGGCGCTTCCCGCCCTTCGCTTGTTGGTAGACGAGCGGGGCGCGGAGGCGCACCTCGCCGCCGCCGGCGCTCAACACCAGGTCGCCGCCAGGATCGACTGCCACACGCTCCGCGCCCTCCACGGCAAAGTGTATGAGACGGGCATCGGCGCCCGGGGCTACCACAAAGTCGTACTCCAACTGCCCCTGCGTTCCGTAATAGGCCAGGTCAATTCCCGGATAGACGCCGCGGTAGACGACCCTTTGGAACGTGCCCACCCCGGTCCGCCAGGACGCTGCGTGGTTCCCCAGCAGGTAGTTGGTCTTGCCCGGCAGCGGGTCGGCGCCCGTGACCGAAGCCGGTTGCTTGGCCTCCAACAGCCGCAGGCGAATTACCTCGGCGCGGGTGGCCGCCGCGCGGTCGGGACGTTGCAGCGAGAAAACGGCGTCCCGGTCGGTGAGGAACAGGGTGTACCCCTGGCCGCGCGACAGGAATTTCACCCGGGGGTCGGTCTGTCCCCGGTTCTCCTCGAAGCTCAGCGGCAATTGGCCGAAACCGGCCACCGCCGCCACCTGCCGGCCTGCCACGGTATCCGCGCGGGAACCGGCAATGGCCAACGGCGCCACAAGAACCAGCAACAGCACCCCAATCCACGGAGCCAGACCACACGCGCGGCACCCGCACGACGAGCCGTGACGCATACCGTATCCCCCATTCAGCAATGTGCTTCCTCCGCCGCCGCTCGCCGCTGGCCCAACGCACTGAGCGGTGAACGGCGCCGGTAACCGAAACCATGAGGAGTCGCCGGAAACGGATTTTTTCAGTCTGCAGGCCAAGTTAGAGCAACGGTGCAAGCGATGTCAACACACAATTAGATTGCCGTGTGCTTCGCCGGTCGCGCCTGATCCATCGCTGTTAATATGACAATTATGCCGGTTGCGGAACCCGCCGACCAGCGACCAGAAGCCGCAGAGCCCCAGAATCGGGCCTGGGCGGCGGTCTTGCGGGTGTTCTACGAACCGCGCCTTGCCGGCCCCGACCTGGCCGGTTGTGCGCTGTGGCTTCCCTTGTTGTTGCTGGCGGTTTCGGCGGCGCTGGCTTCCTATCCCTTGCTTTTCCGGCTGGGCGCGCCGGCGCTGGTGGACCTGAAGGTCCATAACACTCCCGAGGGGCTGACGCGCCCGGCCATCATGGTGTTCCTGTTCCTGCAGTTCGCCGCCCCGCTGTTGATCGTGATCGCGGCATGGCTGGCCGGCCGGATCACGGATGCCTGGCTGCTCTTCGTCGTGGACGCGGGGGCGGAGCGGCGGCCGGTGCTCCGCGCCACCGCCCATGGAATGCTGCCGCTGGCGGCCGGCAACGTCATCGCGGCCGCCGTCCGCGCCCTGGCCGGGCCTGACTCCAACCCGCTCAATCCCCTGGCTTCCAATCTCGCCTTCTTCCTCAATCCCGCCGAGACCGCCGTATTCTGGTATGAGTTCGCCCTGGGCCTGGATGTCTTCTCGGTTTGGGCCATATTCACAACCGGCCTTGCGCTCGCCGGCCTGGTCCGCCGGAAGGTGGGCGCCGTGGTTCCCGCGCTGATCGGCGCATGGCTGGGGATGCTGGCGCTGCGGGCCTGGCTGCTCGCCTAGCCGGGCCCTTCGCGGGAGCTGTAGCGGCGATCCCGCGGAGCGGGACCGCCGCTGCGATTTTCCCAGGCTGCCGCGTGCTATAGTCGGAGATTATGCGTTGTGACGGACGGCAGCCTGAGCAGATGCGGCCGGTGCGGATGACACCGAACTTTATCACCACGGCCGACGGCTCTGCGCTCATCGAGATCGG
>Ga0315286_10006096_pt1 | contig 11700 bp, 9 predicted proteins | sample YL17G10_0_MG_FD_205038 | JGI IMG/M metagenome (GOLD analysis project Ga0315286, IMG submission 205038) | Sediment microbial communities from Yellowstone Lake, YNP, Wyoming, USA - YL17G10_0 | ecosystem: Environmental > Aquatic > Freshwater > Lake > Sediment | place: USA: Wyoming | collected... | reverse complement strand
CTGTTTTCGTGGATGATCCCGCGCTTCGACCCGGCGCGATTCAACGTGTCCCTCGTGAGCCTCCGGAAGAAGGATCTCTCGGAGGAAACCCTCGAGTCGATCGGGGTCGACATCAGCTACCTGCACAGGTCCAAGTTCGACCCGGCCACCTTGACCGCCCTGTTGAAGGTGATCGATCGGAAGTCCATAGACATCCTGCACATGCACGGGTACGGTGCCACGACGTTCGGGCGGGCCGCAGCCGCTTTCCGACGGTTGCCGACGATCCTGCACGAGCACGCCAACCTGACCGACACGCCCTGGTATCAGAAGGCGGCCGATCGCGCGCTCGAGCCGTTCACGGATATCGCCATCGCGGTGTCCCGGAGCACGGCGGACTTCGTCGTCCGTGCACGCCTGGTGCCGGCCAAGAAGGTCAAGGTCGTGTACCTGGGCGCACCGGTCGACGAGTTCAGCCGGGAGCGCAGCGCGGAGGACGTCGCGGCCGCTCGCCGCAGTATCGGGCTGGCCGCGGACGACTTCGCGATCGGCGCGGTGACGCGATTGCACGATTCGAAGGGCAACGAGTTCCTGGTGGATGCCGCGAAACTGGTCCTGGACGTCCGGCCACAGGCCAGGTTCTACCTGGTAGGCGAGGGGCCATTGCGTGCGGACCTGGAGTCTCAGGCCAGGCGGCTGAATCTGGGTCACCGTTTCGTGTTCGCCGGATTCGCCAGGGACGTGGCCGGCATGCTCGCAGCCTTCGACCTGAGTGTGTTTCCTTCCCTGTGGGAGGGCACGCCGCTCACGGCGTTTGAGGCCCTGGCGGCGGGCAAGGCCATCGTCGCCACCGACGCCGACGGATTGCTCGATATCCTGCACGACGGCCACGACGCTCGCATCGTCCCGAAGCGGAATGCCCGGGCGCTGGCTGATCAGATGGTCGCACTGATGGACGCCCCGGTGGAGCGCGCCCGCCTCTCCGCCAACGCGAGGAACACCGGCCGCGGGTACGACATCGGGGCGTTCGTGCGCAAGATGGAACGGCTGTACGAGATCCTGCACGGCGTCTCACGCCGTACGCACCGGCGAGGAGTGCTGGAGCAGGACTTGTCATTTCTCAACGGGGGACGCGCGTCGTGAGCCTGATCGCCATGCACCGGCGTGATGCCGTCCCGGGCGTCCTCGCGGCGGTGCTGATCGCCTGCGTCTATGGCGGGATCGCGCTCTCCGTGGACTTCTCCCGGGCGGCCTTCGGCTTTCAGAGCGACGAGGCGACGTACTACATGATGGGGCACAGCCTCGCAGAGGACTTCGATCTCTCGTATCGCCGGGAGGACCTGGCCCGCGTCTGGCGCGAGTTCCCGTCGGGACCTTCCGGGGTGTTCCTGAAGAAGGGGCGCGACTTGGACGTCCGGGTGACGGACGCGGTCCCCTTCGTGCGGATGGAGGGCAGGCCCGATCCGGACTCCGCCCGGCTGTACTTCGGAAAGTCGTACATCTATCCCCTCAGCGCGTCGCCATTCGTCGCGGCATTCGGGACCAACGGCTTCCTGGTCTTCCATGCGTTGCTGCTCGGCCTGGTCGTGCTGGCCGGATACCTGTTTCTCAACGCGCGATCGTCTCCAGGCGTGTCCGTCGTGCTCGTGTCCGGGTTCCTCATGGCGTCGGTGGCGCCGACGTACTTCGTCTGGATGACCCCCGAGCTCTTCAACTTCAGCCTGGTGGTGCTCGGGTATTTCTGCTGGCTCTACAAGGAAGTGGCTTCACCGGACGCGCCGGTCCGCGGCACCGGCTGGCTGTTTCGTCCCGGTTCGGACCGGGCCGCGGCGGTCCTGCTCGGCGTCGCGACCTTCTCCAAGCCGTCGAATCTCCTGTTGATCCTGCCGCTGCTCGCGTGGCTGCTCATCCGCCGGCAATGGCGGCGCGCCTTCGTGGCGGGAGCCATCTTCGCCGCCGTCGGCGCGCTGCTGGTCGCCGGGAATCTGGCGATCACGGGCGACTGGAACTTCCAGGGTGGCGATCGCCGTACCTTCTACGGCACGTTCCCGTTCCAGAACCAGGCGGTGCAGTGGGACGACATGGGACAGGACCGCGCCACGAACCGTGTGCTGTGGGAGCACATCTTCGACCGGCGCGTGTTCTGGACGGTGTTCTCTCACAACCTCGGCTATTTCGTGGTGGGGCGATTCTCGGGCCTGCTCCCGTACTTCTTTCCGGGACTGTTTGCGGCCGTCGCGTTCCTCCTGGCCCGCGGCCGGCGGCTGCGCTGGCAGTGGCTGGTGTTCGGCGCGGCCCTGGCGGAGATTCTGCTCCTGCTCATCTGGGTGCCGTACACCTACAACGGCGGAGGGGGATCGATCGGCAACCGTTACTTCATGAATACCTACGGCATCCTGCTGTTCCTCCTGCCGCCGATCAGCAGCGCGGGCATCGCGGTCATTCCCTGGCTCGTCGGCTGCCTGTTCTCGGCGCAGGTGACATTCAACCCGTTCTTTTCGTCCTTCAACCCCTCGGAGCAGGCGAAGCAGGGCCCGCTGCGCTGGCTGCCCGTCGAGTTGACCCTCGTGAACGACCTGCCGATCAACACCCAGGCGAATCGCGCACGGGTGTGGTTCGGCCAGCAGCGGCGTTTCCAGATCTACTTCCTCGATGACAACGGATACGCCCGTGAAGGCCTGAGTTTCTGGGTCCGCGGCCGCTCGACGGCGGATGTCCTGGTCAAGACCGTTGAGCCGGCATCCGCCCTCGACCTGGACCTCGCGAGCGGCAGTGCGCCCACAACGGTCACCGTCACTCGAGGCTGGCACTCGCAGCGTGTTGAGATCGCCGCCAATGCCACCGCGCGCATCAGCGTGCCCCTCGACGACGGGTTTCCGTACATCGGCACGAGGGTGTGGAACATCTCGATTCGCAGCAGCGACGGATTCGTGCCCTACTTCGCGATCCCGGGATCGCAGGACACGCGATTTCTCGGCGTGCAGGTGACGCCTGAATTGCGGCAGTAGCGCCCGGTCGACACCCATGAGAACCGCATCATGAAAGTCGCCGTCGTGACGTCGAGCCCTCCGCTCGCCGAGGGCGGTCATCTGGTGATCGCCCGGTCGGTCGTCGAGGCCCTCCGCGAGGCGGGTCACGAGGCGGGGCTTGTCGTGACGCCGCAGAACCGATTCGGCCGCCAGGCCTCGGCGTACCTCGCGAACTGGATGACCGACGTCGGCGTGGCCCACGACGGTGCTGCCATCGACCAGGTGATCTCGTTCAGGTATCCGAGCTACGCGGTCCGCCACCCCCGTCACGTCGTGTGGCTGAACCACCGGATGCGGGAGTACTACGACCTCTGGGAACGCTTCCAGTCGACGCTGTCGTGGAAAGGCCGCCTGAAGGAGGGCGTGCGCCGAACGGCGATTCACGCGGTCGATCACTACCTGTTGACCCGGCACGTCAGCCGGGTCTACGCGCAATCCGCCACGATCCAGCGCCGGCTTCGACAGTTCGGCAAGATCCCATCCGAGGTGTTGTACCCGCCACCGCCGCCGCGGCCCTACCGCTGCGACGGATATGGCGGAGAGCTCTTCGCGGTCTCTCGACTGACCCCGCTGAAGCGCATGGACCTGCTGCTCCGCGCCCTCGCCGAGCCGGCGGCGGCCGGCGTGCGTTGCACGATTGCGGGCGACGGGGAAGAGGCGCCGCGGTTGCGACAGATGGTGCGCGATCTGGGTCTCGAGGCCCAGGTGCGCCTGGTCGGGAGCATCGACTCTGACGCGCTTGTGGCTCACCTCGCGACGTGCCGGGCGGTGGTGTTCCCCGCGCGCGACGAGGATTACGGGCTTGTCACGATTGAGGCGTTTGCCTCGGCCAAGGCCGTCATCACATGCCGTGACAGCGGCGGGCCCGCCGAGTTGGTGGAGACTGGCCGGTCGGGCATCGTCTGCGAGTCCACGCCTGCGTCCATGGCGCAGGCTCTCAGCGCGCTGGCGGGCGACCAGCCGCTCGCCGAACGGATGGGCGCCGAAGCGTCTCGCGTGGCCGCCGGCATCACCTGGCCGCGCGCCATCGCGACATTGATCCTGCGGTAGACAACGCTGCCCCATGTCGTATCGAAACACACGTGAAGCCCGCCTGGCCCGAAAGGTGACGCGGGCCATCACGGCGCATGGCCTGATCGAGGACGGCGACCGCGTGATGGTCGGGCTGTCGGGTGGCAAAGACAGCTGGGCGCTGATGCAGATCCTCGACGTGCTGCGCCGTCGCGCGCCCATTACGTTCAGCCTCGTGGCAGTCACCGTCGACTCGGGGTACGACGGATTCCAGCACGATCTCATCCACCAGGCCTGCGTGGCCCGGGGATGGGAACACCACGTCGAACGCACGTCGATCGGCTCGGTGATGGATGATCTGCTCGACCCGGGGGATACGCCGTGTTCGCTCTGCGCCAGGTTTCGCCGAGGCGTCCTCTATCGTGTCGCTGCCGGCGTCGGCGCCACGAAGATTGCGCTGGGCCATCACAGCGACGACTTCATCGAGACGGCTCTGTTGAACCTGTTCTTCGCGGGCGCCCTGAAGGCCATGCCCGCGAAACTGGTGTCGGACAACGGCCACCATGTCGTGATTCGACCGCTGTTCCTCGTGTCCGAGGACGAAGCCCGGGCCTACGCGAAGGAGAGCGACCTCCCGATCGTCGGATGCTGCTGCTCGGCCTGCGGCGATCTTGGCCTGCAGCGGCAGCGCGTCAAGCGGTTGATCTTCGATCTCGAACGCGAGCACGCCGGCGTGAAGTCGTCGATGCTGCGCGCGCTATCGAACGTCGTCGCGAGCCACCTCCTCGACACGCGTGTGAATCCGCAGGCAGAGCTCGCGCTGGAAGCCCGGACGCTGACCATCGCGGGACTGGATGGTGCGTGATGAGGGCGGTCGTGCAGCGCGTTCGCGAGGCCCGGGTGAGCGTCGACGGCGCCGTGGTGGGAGAAGTCGGTGAGGGCCTGCTCGCCCTCGTTGGCGTTGCAAGGGACGATGGTCCGGCGGATGTGGCGTACGTGGCCGCCAAGATCCGAGACTTGCGGGTGTTCGAAGACAGCGCCGGGAAGATGAACCTGTCGCTCAGCGAGGTGGGCGGCGCCATCCTGGCCGTGTCCCAGATCACGCTGTACGGAGACTGCCGAAAAGGCCGCCGCCCATCCTTCGACCGTGCGGCGGGACCTGATGCGGGACGCCTGCTCTTCGATGCGGTCGTCGGAGAGCTTCGGTCCAGCGGCGTACGCGTCGAGACAGGAACCTATCAGGCCCACATGCGCGTAGAACTCGTCAACGACGGTCCGGTGACGATGCTCATCGATAGCCGCAAGGAGTTCTGAGGCGCTAGACGACCTTGTAGAAGTCCCTCACCGCCTCGACCTCGCGAGCAAGACGCCTGGGGTCCCATTGACAGGCGCGGGCCATGAGCGCCCCGCAGACATCGACGACCGCGTCTCCCGGGTAGCCCGCAGCCCCGAGGGGCGTTCGACGCACCACGATGTCGGCCAGCGTGCAGGCCATCTCGTGCTGCACCGCGTAGGGCACGACCGCGCGCGGGAGCGCCATGCAGGGCGCGATCGGTTCCGCCAGTTCAGCGTCGGTCCGGCACAAGTCCGCGACCGCCCGCCAGCCGGTGCCATGCGTCGCCACCAGCGCCTCGATGCTCTCTGGAGACAACAGTCGGCCCACTTCTGACCGAGCTCTGTCCGTCTCCGCGCGAACCGAATCGAAGCCGGCTCCCGGGAGGCGCGTCGTCCCCGTTCGGCAGGGCGGCGCAGGTCGGCCCAGCTTCCGCCCGATGAGGTCAACGACCTGCTCCGCCACGCCGCGACCGGTGGTGTACTTCACTCCCACGACCGATACAGCGCCTTCGATGCCATCGACCCGGTGGTCGTGCACGCGATGGCGCCCCATCAGTTCCAGCACGCCGCGCCGATCTGGCACCGCCGGCACCACGCCCCGATGTACGAGCGACACTTCATCGGCCCTGAGGGCGAGCGCCGGAAACGCCGAATTGACCTCGTCCACGAAACTGGCGAGTTCGCCCTGGCTCACGGTGTTGTCGCCCGGTTCGGCGGCAGTGTCCGAATGCGACGTGCCGACCAGCATGCGGCCGTGCCAAGGCATGATGAGCAGCAGGCGCCCGCCGGAGGTGGGCGCTCCCATGGCGACTGGGCCGGCCGGCCGCGTGGTGACGAGGTTCATCGCCTTCAGGAGCGGAAAGTCCGGCTTCGCCCCGAAGGCGCTCATCCACGGCCGGCAGGAGGCACCAGCCGCGTTGACAGTGACCCGCGCCGCGATCTCGATCGTCGTGTCGTCGAGACGGTCCACGGCGCGAATGCCCTCCACGCGGCCCTCGCGCACCAGTGGATCCAGAGCCTCGAGATAGTTGGCGAGCACGGCTCCATGCACACAGGCGGCCTGCGCAAACGCCAGCGTCAGCCGGTCGGACTCGGGCATGTGGTAGTCCGTCCAATGGCCCCCGCCCGTCGCCTCGGCACTCGCGTTCGCGCGAAACAGCGCGCGATACGAATCCCTCGGAATCACGCGGCCGGCCGGCAGGCGGAGGCGAGGCTCGACGCCGGCGTTGCGGTCGATTCCGATCACGGCATCCGCCAGGAACCCCGCCCGGAGGGCCATCTTCGAGCGCAGGAGCGTGCGAGTCGTCGCCATCACGAACGCCAGGGGCGTCACCATGTGGGGCGCGATCCGCGCCATCGCTCGCCGTTCACGTACCGAGAACCGGGCCCTGAACACGTCGCCGGACTGGAGAGACCGCAACCCTCCGTGCAACGTTTTGGCGTGATTGAACGAGCTGCCGCTCCCGAAATCGCCGCGTTCGACGAGCGCGACCTCGTATCCACGCTGGGCGGCGTCGTACGCCACGGCCAGGCCGTGGATGCCGCCACCGATCACGAGGACGTCAAAGGGAGCCGAGGTCAGCCGGGAGAGATCACGGGTCATGGCGCGTGCATTCCGCCGCCGGCGCGTTGCCGGAAAGGCCTGAGTATTCTATAGTAATCGCCCGTGCCTGACAGACTTGCCCCGCCGGCGCCCGACATCACTGCCGTTCGGGCTTACTGGAACCGCCACATCCACGATCTTGAGATTACGGCCCACCCGGTGGGATCGCCGGGGTTCTTTGCCGACCTCGATGAGTACCACTTCGACAAACTGCACCATCTCCTGCAATTGATCGATTTCGACGGGTACGCCGGCCGGCGCGTGCTGGAAGTCGGATGCGGAGCGGGCGTCGACCTGGTGCGGTTCGCGAGGGGAGGCGCCCGGGTCACCGGCGTCGATGTGGCCGACTCGGCCATCCGCCTGGCTCGCGGGAACTTCCAGCATCAGGGCCTTCCGGTCGCCCTGTGTGTCGGCGACGGCGAACAGTTGCCGTTTCCTGCGGACACCTTCGACTTCGTCTATGCCCATGGCGTTGTCCAGTACACCGGCGGCGACCAGGCGGTGGTCGACGAGTGCCGTCGCGTGCTCAGGCCGGGCGGCACGGCGTTCTTCCAGGTCTACAACCGGGTGTCCTGGCTTCATGCATTGTCGCGTGTGATGAACGTCGAACTGGAACACGAGGACGCGCCGGTGCTGCGCAAGTACAGTCCGGGCGAGTTTCGCCGGCTCTTGCGGGGCTTCTCTTCGGCGCGCATCGTGCCGGAGCGGTTTCCGGTCAGGTCGCGCCTGCATGGCGGGTGGAAGGGCGCGCTCTACAACAACCTGTTCGTCGGCACGTTCAACGCGATTCCGCGGCCGCTCGTGCGGCGCTTTGGCTGGCATCTGCTCGCGTTCTGCCGGAAGTAGGGCACGTAAATGAATAACCGTGACATTGCGGGCGTTCTGACCGGCCATAAGAGCCTGTAAGAAAACAAACACTGGCACCTTTGTTTTCTAACAGGCTCTAAGGCATGCGGATCCCGGAGGACATCGTGGGACTGCAACTGGCGAAGGCGCACGCCTACGGAAACGACTTCCTGTACCTCCAGACGGATGCGCTCGATCGTCCGGACGGCCCGAGCCTGGCTCGCACCCTCTGCGAACGTCACACGGGTGTCGGCGCGGACGGGTTGATCCTGTATCGGGCCTCCGCTCACGGCGCCGACATGCGGCTGTACAACGCCGACGGCAGTTTCTCCGAGGTGTCGGGCAACGGTGTGCGCGGCCTGGCTGCCCTCCGGTGCTGGTCCGCGGTCCGGGCCGGCCTCGCTCTGCCGGCGTCAGTCGTCATTCACACGGACGCGGGCGACAAGGATGTATCCATCCTCGACTCCGCTCCGCCACGATTCGTGTGCCGTGCGGCGATGGGGCATCCGCAGAATGTGAGACAGGCTGTGCTGAACGTCGGTGGGGAATCGGTGAGTGTCATCGCGCTGCGTGTTGGCAACCCCCAGTGCGTGGTCCTTGAGTCCGCTCTGGATGAGGAACGGTACCGGGCGGTGGGCCCGGCGCTCGAGCATCACCCGTTCTTCCCCGACGGCACCAACGTCGAGTTCGCCGTCGTCGAACACCCGACACGTGTGCGCATCCTGGTCTGGGAACGGGGTGTCGGGCCGACCCGCGCGTCGGGGACCGGCGCATGCGCGGCCGCCGTGGCGGGCATGACCTTTGGCGGCGCTGCCCGCGACGTCGAGGTCGTCTCGCCCGGGGGAACCCAGCGCGTCGAGTGGCTCGACGACGGGCTCCACCTCACCGGCTGGGCCGAGGTGGTATGGGAGGGTCAATGGACCCGCTGATCCGGAACAGACACCAGGCGGTCGAAGCCGTCGAGGCATACTCGCCCGCGGAGCAGCAGTTCAATCAGCGCCGAAAGACCATCGGGATGGTATTGGGGCCGGCGGTATTCGTCGCCCTCCTCGCCACGCCGATGGCATCGCTCGCGCCGCCCGCGCACCGACTGGCGGCCATCCTCGGGTTGGTTGTGGTGTGCTGGATGACCGAGGCCCTGCCGCTGGCCGTCACCGCGCTGGTGGGCCCGCTGCTCGCCATCGTGCTGCAGGTCGCCCCCGCGCAGAAGGCGCTGGCGTCGTTCGCCGATCCCATCATCTTTCTGTTCATCGGCAGCTTCATCCTGGCCGAATCGATGTACGTCCACGGGCTCGATCGCCGCATCGCGTACTCGGCGCTCTCGTCCCGTTTTGTCGGACGCAGCGCAGGGCGCCTGCTCGTCGTGTTCGGCGGCGTGTCCCTGGTGATTTCGATGTGGATCAGCAACACGGCAACCGCCGCGATGATGTTCCCGATCGGGATGTCCATCGTGACGCATCTCTCGAGGCAGAGCGTCGCGGGCACGCCGCAGTTCCGGCGTTTCGCGACGACACTGATGCTGATTACCGCGTTCGGCGCGTCGCTCGGGGGCCTCGCCACGCCGATTGGCACGCCGCCCAATCTCATCGGCCTCGGGATGATGCGGGAGCTGATCGGGATCCAGATCTCGTTCTTCAGGTGGATGATGTTCGGGCTTCCTCTCGCCGTCGTCCTGTATGCGGTGCTGGCGCTGGGGTTCTGGTTCGTCGGCGCCCGGGGACTGCAGTTGTCGCAGGACACGTCCGAGCTCGTCCGCCGTCAACTGGCGCTCCTGGGGCGGATGTCGCGTGGAGAGCGCAACGTCATGGTGGCGTTCTTCGTGACCGTTGCGCTCTGGATCCTGCCGGGCGCTCTCTCGATCCTCGGCCAGCGCGACACCTGGTTTGCGCGGACGTATGAATCGTCCATGCCCGAAGCGGCTGCGGCGTTGGCAGGCGCGGTGCTTCTGTTCCTGCTGCCCGTTGACTGGCGGCAGAGGCGGTTTACGATGTCGTGGGAGGAGGCCGTCCGAATTGACTGGGGCACCGTCCTGCTGTTCGGCGGGGGACTGGCGATGGGGTCCCTGGCCTTCTCGACGGGGCTGGCCGAGGTGATGGGCAGAAGCGTGTCGTCCCTGGTGCCGTCGCACTCGCCGCTGGCCTTCACCGCCTTGTTCACCGGATTCGCGGTGATGCTGTCCGAAATGACGTCGAATACCGCGTCGGCGAGCATGATCGTGCCGGTCGCCATCGCCGTGAGCCAGGCCGCCGGTATCAGCCCGATCGGGCCGGCACTGGGCGCCACCCTCGGCGCGAGCGTGGGATTCATGCTGCCGATTTCCACGCCGCCGAACGCCATCGCGTACAGTTCGGGACATGTGCCGATCACCAGCATGATGAAGTACGGCGTCGCGCTGGACGTGGTGTCATTCGTCGTCATCGTCGCGATGGTGTCGATTGTGGTCCCGCTGCTGTTCTGATCGTCCGCAGCAGTGCAGAATCTGCGTACCCGGCCGCTGCGCAGGCGCGCAAAAGACGAGAGGTGCCAGCCTGTCGGCTTGCGGCGACGCCTCTGCCACGACGCGATGGCTTTTTCCATCGACGCCGCAGCGCGCGCCAATTGCGTCGATGCCCGCCCGGCTGCCGCCAGACCGCTCGGATAGTCGCCCCGCCCGACAAGTGAGCGCGCTTCTTGCAAGGTCCGTTCAGCAGCAGCGGCCGCGCCGCGACCCGGTGGCGCGCGCGGCGTCGAAGGCGCCCTCGGCCTGATCGATCCCCTTGTTCGGCGCGTTGTTGCAGGGCGCGAGCAGGAAGGCGGCGCATGCGATCGCGAGCACACGAGAAAGACCTCGAGACGGCATTTGTTAGAATATGTGGATCGTGTCCAGCAGCGTCCGCGCACCACACCGGGTGACGGGTATCGAGAGGGTCCCCACCGATGCCTGACGTCGGGCTGACCCTCGTCCTGGCGTGCCTGCGTGCGGCGCGCTCGGTCGTGGCGACGACGGGCGCCGGTATCTCGGCGGAAAGCGGCGTGCCGACGTTTCGGGGATCCGGAGGCCTCTGGCGGACCTTCAGCGCGTCCGACCTGGCGACACCAGAAGCCTTCGCTCGTGACCCGCGGCTGGTGTGGGAGTGGTATCGCTGGCGGCGGGACCGCATCCGCCCCGCGAAGCCGAACGCAGGTCATTTCGTCCTTGCGCGGTTCGAGAGGACCCTGCCGCACTTCCAGTTGGTGACGCAGAACGTCGACGGCCTGCACCAGCGAGCGGGCAGCCGAACGCTCATCGAACTGCACGGCAACATCTGGCGCTCACGATGCGCCTCCGGATGCGGACGGGTGACCGAGGTGTCTGGCGACGGCGGCCCGGCGCGGTCGGGCGATGCGCCCGGCACCGCGCTTCCGACCTGCACCTGCGGCGGGCTGCTGCGGCCGGACGTGGTCTGGTTCGGAGAGGCTCTCGAGCCTGGAAACATCGAACGGGCGATGGACGCGGCGCGGGCGTGCGACGTGCTGCTGGTGGTCGGCACGTCCGCGGTGGTTTACCCTGCAGCCGCCCTTCCCCGGGTAGCTCACGCTGCGGGCGCACTGGTCGTGGAAATAAACGTCGAGGACACGCCGCTCACGGCTGAAGCCGACGTGGTGCTCCGCGGGCCGGCGGCGGAGGTGCTCCCCGCACTGGAGGCGCTCTCGTGACGTCCGCGGCCCAACGCGACCGTCCGAGAGAGAAGCTGGCGCGCCTCGGCATCTCGGCGCTCGGGGACAACGAATTGCTCGCCCTTGTGCTCGGGTCGGGGACCCGCCAGATGAATGCCCTGGCTCTCGCCAACCTCGTGATCGAGTCGTCGGGGGGCCTGCACGGTCTCCCCGCATCCAGTCGCGACGATCTCCAGCGGATCCCTGGTGTCGGCGGTGCCC
>Ga0315286_10006095_pt1 | contig 11700 bp, 7 predicted proteins | sample YL17G10_0_MG_FD_205038 | JGI IMG/M metagenome (GOLD analysis project Ga0315286, IMG submission 205038) | Sediment microbial communities from Yellowstone Lake, YNP, Wyoming, USA - YL17G10_0 | ecosystem: Environmental > Aquatic > Freshwater > Lake > Sediment | place: USA: Wyoming | collected... | reverse complement strand
CAGGGCCCGCAAGACCAGCTTTTCCGCCGAGCCGGCAAAGACCCGGTCGAGCAGGTCCCGCACGAGCTCCTTCTGCGTCCTCTCCTCGGACAGGGTGGGCCGGTAGACGTGCCTGCGGCCGTTGTCGTCCCGTGCAAGCAGGCCCTTTTCGATCATGATCTGCATGAGCTTCAGCGTGGTCGTGTAGCCCGTTTCCATGTCCTGGTGCAGGGCCTCATGGACCCCCCGCACGGTGCTGGGACCCTTCTCCCACAGCACGCTTAAGATGGCCAACTCCCGATCCGTCGGCCCCAACGTTTTCTTTCGAGCCATTGGTGGTCTCCTTGCATCCGTTCGGTTCGTTTTGCCCCTATATCGGCAAGCTACGAACGAATTCGTAATAGTTCAACGAAAAAATTCGTAGATCGCAAGAAAATTCTCCGAGTGGGGGAGAGCCGGCGAACTGGCTACCTGCCGTCGGCAGGTAGTGTTCCGGCCGCTCCAATGTGGTAAGCACACTTGGATGGCGCGTCTATCGGTATTGGTGATATGGCTTGTCTTTTCGGTTGGGAGTTCCGTGTCCACGCAGTCCTGGACCGCCTGAAGGCGGAACTCCGAACGGCGCTGCCGCTCTGCGTTTCTTGCGTCTCGACCCGCCTCATTGGCGCAGCCGGAGTAGTAGTGTCTCCTACCAGCCCCAGGTGTATCCGGCGCTGCCTACCGTGCTGCGGTCGCTTTCCGTGAGGAGCCGATGGAGCGTTCCCCGCACTTGGCCGAGTTCACCCCGCAAGTTCTGCACGTCGGCTTTCAAGTCGGCTTCCGCTTTGAGGCGCCCTTGTTCGAGCTCGCCCACCGTCCGGCCCATCCGCTGCAGGTCTTTGCGTACGCCGTCCAGTTGTTGGCCGTGGATCTTCGCGTCCGTATTGGTCTGTTCTTTCACGGCCCCCAGTTGTTTCTCCACGTCGCGAACCTTTGCCTGGAGCAGTTCCTGCTGGCGGCGGATTTCCTCGGATTGGCTCTGCTGCTTGCCGGACTCCTCGCGGGCCGCCCGCATTCGTTCCGCCATCCCCTGCACGCGTTCGGTGATCGTGCTCAGGCTCTTCTCGATTTCTTGCCATCTTGCCGCTTCTCTCTCCCGCTGCTGCCGCATCTCCCGCAATTCCTGCCGGAGAGTCGCGATGCTCTCCTTCACCTCCTGGCGGAGGGCCTGCGCGTTCTCCTTCATTTCCTGCCGCCACTGGAGCTCCCGCTGCGCTTGTTCTTGTGCTTTGAGAGCTTCCGCGCCGGGCGGTGTGGCGGATGCAGTCGCCGCCTGCTGCGGCTTGGGCTCGGTTGGCTTCGGTGCGGCCGGCGGTTCCTGGCCGACGGCCGCGAAGGCGGCCCCCACGAGGATGAAACCTGAGGCAAATATGCATCGGATTAGGATTGACGGGCCGACGCTTCCATGCTCTGCGGTGCTGCGAATTCCTTTTTCCATGACCTTCTCCTTTCCATCCCTGGACGATTGGCGGGACCGCCGTCCGTCGCTGACCTGAGCGGTGCAACTGCGGTTCCGCATGACCTGCGGCCCCACCTTGGCCGGCAGCGGATCATTGTACCCTTATATGCCGACGGCTGCCATCAACAACCAACGCTCGTCAAAGGTACTCTGATTCCTCTGCTCTATAGTCTCACCCTCACGGGCGGAACCTTCGTATGTGTGGAACAAGCGGAGAGGTGTCCCATCACCGCTGTTCTCCTGCGCGTTCCCGTGTTTGACCTCGTGCCCCGGCCTGTTCCATGAGCCTTTGCATCTGCTGCATTTGTTCCCGCAACTCACGCATCTGGTTGCGGAGCTCCTCGACCTGGGCTTCGAGTCTGGGATTCTCTGCCGGGGCCGTTCGCGGTCTGGGGGCGGCAGGGGCGCCGGCCCGCTCGACTCGGCCCTGCACGCGTGGGAGTCCTTCCGGCCGGTTGTTGAGCTCGGCCATCTGGGCCCGGATCGCCTGCAGCCGAACCCGAAGCTCGCGGGCTTCCTGGTCCTGGTCAGGTCCCAGTCCTTTGATGCGTTCCTCGATGAGACGCGATTCTTCCGTCAACTCCGCGCGGCGCTGTCTCAAGTTCTCCGGTTGTGCTTGTGGCTGGGCCGGCCTTGTTCTCGCTTGGCCGGCCCGTCTGGGCCCTCCTTCGAGATCGCGAAGCTGCTGCTCCACGAGCTGAATCTGCTCGTGCAAAGCATCGAGCTCGGCGTGCAGGATGCGGCCCTCCGGTCCCGCGTCGTCGCCGCGCTGGCGGATCGCGGCCTCCGTGTCGCGGGCCTGCTGTTGGAGCTGATCTCGCAGCCTGGTCAGCACGTTCCGGCGTCCGGCGACCGCCGGCCTCTGGGCGGCCTGCTCCTGCCGGACCTGGGGCTGTTGCCCATCTTCTCTTCGCTCCGGCGCCGCAGGCCGCTGCTGTGCGAGGGCCGCGCCTACGCTGGCAAGCACGGCCAGGGCACTCACTCCCATCGCCCATCGGACCCCAATCCTGGGGTTGTCACACTCATTCCTCACGATTCTGCGAATTCTCTCTTTCATGGCTTTCTCCTTTCCAACAATGGTTGGCACAAATGCCGCTTGTCCGGCTGGCGCCAGATCGAGCAGCGACTGGGCATAATCCAACCCGATTTGTCCGCTGGCGACGACCCAATCGTCACACACTTGCTCGCTAAGCTTCAACAGCCGGCCCCTGGCCCACCACACGAACGGATGCCAGGGGAACACCGCCGCCAGCACCTCCGCGAACAGGCCGCTGATGTGATCGAGCCGCTTCCAATGGCTCAGCTCATGGCAGAAGACGCCCACCCAGTCTGTGTTGTCCCGGCAATGAGAGGCACTTTCGTGCACGAGCAGAACGGGCTCTGTGCCCCAACACCAGATGACCGGGCTGCGCACTTCTTTACTGCATCGGACATCGACCGATCCGCTGATTCCGAGCTTGCTCTTGGCGGTCTCGATGGCGCGACACAGACGTTCGCTCTCCAGCGGGCGAGCCATATGGACGACGTGCAGACCCAGGATGAATCGCAGGACCAGTCGGATCAGCAGTGTCGCGGTCGCTGCGATCCAGCAGGCAAGCCCAATGATGCCCCAAGGCACGCGTGTCGTCGCCGCATCATAAGCAGGGTCCTCAGCGACGGGCTCCCCGATGACGGGCGGCCCTGGCTCGTAAGCAAGCGCCGTCGTGGGCGGGGGGATGTCCAAGGGTTGAGTTTCTGTGGCCTCTTGTGCCGGCGGAGTTGTTCTCGACGCGAGGAGGCCCAACTCCCAGTGTCCCGCCGCCAAGTACAGACTCGGCATGAGCACCGAGGCCAACAAGGCCGTGAGCAGAGCCTGATGGGCTCGGGCTGCTCTGTGCCGGAGCACACAACTGGCCGCCAGGCCCAGAGCAAGACAGGCGGTGCCTTGCGCCACCAGAAGCACCCCCAGACTCTCGAAGATCATCTCGCCGATCATGGTCTCCTCTCCTTTCGCTTCTCGTCGATCATCGCGCGAAGTTCGCTGAGGTCCTCATCACTCAGCACGCTCTCGCGGATCAGGTGCTGAAACATAGCGACGGCATCACCCTCGAAGACTCGCTTGAGGAACTGCCGCACCGAACCGGCCCCAGCCTCCTCCCGGCTGGCGGTCGGAGCATAGATGTAGCTTTTGCCCTCATTTCGGTGTTCGAGCCAGCCCGCTTTTTCGAGCTTCTGCAGGACGGTCAGTACGGTCGTGTAGGCCAGCTTCTTGCGGCGGCCAAACTGCTTGAGGACATCGTGCACGCTGGCCTCGCCGAGTCTCCAAACCACTTCCATAGCAGCCCGCTGAAGCTCACCGAGATTGTCGAGTGACTGTCTATCCATGCCCTTGATCTCCTATTCGACCGATCCTGCAATATCTACGATCTATGAAAGTACTATACTAAATAGTAGATGTCAACAGAAGAAATGCGAGTGCGTGAAGATTTTCATCGCCGGGTCTGGGTCGGACTCCGGGTGGCAGCCTCAAGGCCGGAGGCCTTGGGGATGGTGATAGAGGGGAGCCTCATCAACCCTTCATTCCGTCACGAACCAGACCTCGACAGGCTCCGTGCGGACCTCGAAATGCAGTTCCGTCTGTGCCGTCAGATGATCCAGGAGCACCCGCAATTGTCTCGCCCTCTCCTGTTCATCCCGGCCCCTTCTTACGGAGTACGACGAAGAATGGCGTCGGTATGGAATTCGGGTAGGCTCGATTTGCTCGGTTCGATCGATCACTGGCAGGTTGACTTGGTTGCCAAGCGTCTGGAGGAACTGGCTCAGGGAGTCGGCCCTTTCACCTCCGGTGCCCCAATAATCCAAGTCCGAGTCCTTGGTGTACAGGTGGATGAGGGTATTCTCCCGCGCGCCGGCCAGCGGATGGAATTTGAATCGACCGGTGACAATGAGCACCTCCCGTTCCACCGAACGCTTCTCAAAGTGAATTTTGCGTCCCAGCTCCCGTGCGACAAGTTCTTCCAGTGCCCGCAGCTTGACCTGTTGGGGAGCTTCGTCGCGAATGATCCAATCGCCCGGCAACTCCCAATCCAGCAATGACCGGGGTGCGTCATACTCATGGCTCTTGAGCCGAAGCACGGCGCTGAGGATTGAGTCGAATCCCTGCACTCTCCCGAAACTCATGTGCCAGTTCTTCAACTGCCCGTCCCAATGGAATATGATTTGCTCTGGCCCCCTCGGGATTGCCTCAACCTGGCGGCTCGGCTGAGTGCGGCCGTAGGCCATGCGCTCAGCAATGAACGGTGGGGCGATCCACTTGAGGACTTCGCCATCCGCAAGACGATAGACCTCGTTGAATCGCTGTCGCCACCCAGGCGGGAGCGGCTCCTGCCGCAGGGCGAGCATTTGGGAGATGGTTTCCTTGGCACGAGATGGCTGTAGTTGGCCGACAATGTTACCCTCCGCGTCGATCAGTACGTCCTTTGGGTAGCCCGGGATGGCATATCTTCCATATGTCGCTCCGCGGCGCTCGACATTGCTTCCCTCATAGACGGTAGATTCCCCGCCGTCGATCGCTATACGGAAGGGGACTTCCGCAGCGCCGCCGAACTGCTTGTACGCGTCGCTCCATTTTCGGTCCAGTTCCTCCATCGAGGCGCAGTTGAAGATCGCGATGATCGTCAGCCCTTTATCCCCAAGAGCCCGGTGGATCTCCAGAAGTGTTGGCAACGCCGTGAGCAAGCCTGGGTTGTCGCCGGCGAAATGCAACCAGACCATCTGTCCCCGCAGGCTCGCCAGAGTAACGGCGGCCCCATTTTTCCACGCCTTCATGGGTCCGATCTCCGGCGCCGGGCTGCCGGTCATGGTCGACAGTTTTGTTGGACGAAGGTCGATCACGCCCATGTCGAGGTCGGATTGCCCCCTGGCGATGGTGATCGGGAGATTCTTGTTGTACTCCGTGCCGGCGATGATGCCAGGCAGGTCGTCGCCTTTGCCTCCCCATCCGTAAGAATTCCACAGCAGGTACTCCCCCGGTGGCAACGGAAACTCGAAGCCGTGTTTTCGCGGGTTGAAGGAGCACCGAAGCAGGGTGAAGAGGTGCGCATGGAGGACCTCGATTTCGGTCCATTGCAGCGGCATGCCTATGGCGGTTAGGCCGGCACTGTCGAGGGTTCCATGTACATGGCAGACAGGGCCCAGCACAATGGGTGACTCCTCGCTTGTTTTTCCTCGGAGGACCTGATGAATTGCCCCAATTCTTCGTTCCTCGTGCAGAATATAGACAGGGGCCTCGTTCAGTTGTCCCGGGAAGAGATCTTTCATTTCCAGGACGACTCGCCCATCGCCATCGGAGGTGCTCGTGGCGCGGAACCATTCGAGCTTACTGCCGAGCACGGGTATCTCGCATACGCGTACAGATTCAAAAGCGGCGGCTTTCGCTCCAACCACGGGCCGGCCGTTGGGATCGACGAGCCGCAGCATGATCTTGTCTTCATGGACGGCAGTCTTTTCTTCGGCGGCCTCAGCTTGCGGCGGCGCGTTCTGCGTTTCGGGACTCTGTGGCAGGGGGCGGGTTTGGGCGAAGACAAGGCCGAGCGGGATACATCCGGCGAATGCCACGATAGTGAGCGTCCGTCGCAAGCCTGGATTCGGATCACGGCACGAATGCTGCACAAGTCTCTCGTCGATCATGGTTGACCCTTTTCATTATCTTCCATGACTTCCTTCAGCCGTGACCAAGAGTAGTCGGTGCGATGATGCCTGTCAATGGGAAAGCGGATTCCTCCGAAGGTCGAGGGTCTCCTTCTCGATCCGGTGTCCGCGCAGCAAAACGGGCTCCACACCGCCTGGTGAGGAGCCCGTCGAAGACTGCGAAGGCGGGGGGTGTACTATTCTTCCTCTTCCTCCTTTTTCTTTCCGTAGACGGCGACGATCTGCTGCTGGACGTTCGGGGGGACCGGCTCGTAGTGGCTCAGGGTCATGGAGTAGCTGCCGCGGCCGCCGGTGACGCTCTTGAGCTGGCTGGTGTACTGCGAGACTTCCGCCAACGGGACCTGGGCCTTCATCACGATGAAATTGCCCGGCAGCATGTCCTGGCCGATGACGCGGCCTCGCTTGGACGACAGGTCGCCGGCGATGTCGCCGACGTTCTCGGCGGGGATCGTGATCTCGATGTTCACGATCGGCTCCAGCAGGGCGGGCTTGGCCTTCTTCACCGCGTCGATGAACGCGCCCTTGCCCGCCGAACGGAAGGCGACTTCCTTCGAGTCCACGGGATGATACTTGCCGTCGGTGATCGAGACCTTGACGTCTTGCATCGGGAATCCCGCGATGGGGCCGCTCTGCATCACGTCGTTGATGCCCTTGTGAACCGCCGGCTCGAACTGGCCGGGGATCGTGCCGCCGTAAATGTCCCAACTGAACTGCAAAGGCGGCTCGCTGCCGCGCTCGGCCGGCTCGATGTTCAGGTACACCTCGCCGAACTGGCCGGCACCGCCAGTCTGCTTCTTGTGGCGATAATGGCCTTCGGCCTTGGCCGTGATCGTTTCCTTGTACGGGATCTTCGGTTCCTTCGTGTGCACGGACAGCTTGAAGCGGTTCTGCATCTTCTCGATCATGACCCGCAGGTGCAGGTCGCCCAAACCCTGGGCCACCAACTCCTTCGTCTGGCTGTCGCGGGTCGTCCGGAAGCAGGGGTCTTCTTCGCGAAGCCGGTCGAGGGCGCCGCCGATCTTCTGCTCGTCGCCGCGGGAGGCCGGCTCCAGGGCCAGGGCGAACATCGGCTCGGGCAACGCGGGCATGGCGAGCTTGCCGGAGACCCGGCCGTCGTGCACGAGATCACCGATCTTGAGCTCTTCGAGCTTGGCCAGGGTGACGATGTCGCCGGCGAGGCCGACGTCGATTTCCTGTGTTTCGCCGCCCTGCGGCTTGAGGATGTGGCCGGGCCGCATGCCCTTCTTCTCATCGTTGCGCATCAGGTTGGTATCGGACTTGAGCGTGCCGCTGAATACGCGGATGCTCGAGAACTTCATGTTGGATCGCGGATCGAAGGCGACGCGAAAGACCAAGCCCGCCAGCGGTCCGCTGGGCTCGGCCTTGAGCTCGGCTACCTTCTCGCCGTCCACGAGTTTGGTCGGCTCGGCGTCGACCGGCGACGGGGTGTACTTGACGATCAGGTTGAGCAGCTCCTTGATGCCGATCTCCCGCCGGGCGTCCGTAAAGACGATGGGGATGAGCGTGCCCGCCTTGAGGGCTTTGACGAACACGGCCGTGATTTCCTCCGGCTTGATCTCCTCACCGCCCAGGTACCGCTCCATCAGGGCGTCGTCCGCCTCGATCACGCTCTCGATCAGTTGCGTGTGGGCGTCCGCCACGTCCATCACGGGCGAATCGCCGCCGCTGTTCTCGATGCAGTCGATGACGGCGTTGCGATCCGCGGAGGGCAAATTGGCGCAGCGGCACTGAGAGCCAAAGGTCTCTTGAATGGCGGCTAACAGCTCTGGGAATTCGACATTCTCGGCGTCCATCTTGTTGATCACGATCACACGCGGCTTGTTCGCCTCGCCGGTGAGATGGAAGAATTTGCGGGTATTGGTCTCGATGCCGGAGGCGGCGCCGATGACGAGGAGGGCCGTCTCGGCCGCCGGGATGGAGACGATCGCCGGGCCGATGAAGTCGGGATATCCCGGCGTATCGATCACGTTGATCTGCTTGCCGTTGTGCTGCGTATGAACGATCGACGCGAGGATCGAGTGCTGATGCTCCTTCTCCTCGTCATAATAGTCGCTGACCGTCGTCTTGTCGTCGACGCTCCCCAGCCGGTTGATGGCGCCGGTGGTATGCAGGATCGCCTCGGTGATCGAGGTCTTGCCGCTGCCGCCGTGTCCCAATATAACCACGTTTCGAATGTCGCCCGTTGCGGTCACTGTTTCACCTCCAACAACGTTTCCACGGATTCACAGAGCTTCAAAAACTCCCTATAGTACTGCGCATTCGGGGGTCCACTCAAGAGGTTTTTTCACGAATTCAGTGGGGTCGCCGGACGCGGAATGCACGAGAAGATTGAGGCAAGGCAGGTATCACTTCCGTGGGTGGTGCCCGCAATCGCAGTGTGTGTTCGGTCCGGCAGCCGCTCTGGGGGTGGCACGGTCAAGCAAGTTCGGCGGTGCCCCCCGGAGCAGATGCCGAATCTGATGCGTAACGAGTGCGTACGCAGTGGGAATCCATGGATTCTCTGGGATTGCCCAGGAGGGAAAGCCCGTGTTCCGCAACAATTTGCGGATTCTTTCTCTACAGTGTACCACAATATGCCCATCCCATTTTATTGGACAGTGACATTCATGGCCGAATGTCTCCGGCCGACGGGACTATATGTAGTGGCTGATGCCAGAGGAGGTATTGTATGTGGTGTATCCGGTTATAGGGCGTCTGGGGGCAGCCCTAGCAGGTTACTAAAGGAAACCCCCATGTGGTGTCGATATGCGTCACGTCGTTCGTCAAGCAACGCTGTGCTGTCTTTGAGGATTTGAGCATGAACAAGAAAGAGATCATCGAGTGCATCCGTGAGATCAATAAGAGCGCCAAGCCCGAATTCCTCACCTCGTTCTCCGAGGAGGAGTTGCGTTCCTATCTGGACCACCTGATGGAGGTGGACGTCGAAGAGCTGTCGATCGCCGATTGATCGAGAATCCGCTCAGCTGTTTCGTCACCGGCCCACGCTACCGGCCGGTGATCGGTCCCATGGGGAGGCGTGCCAACGGGACCTGCCTCACATCAATTCTCCGGCACCTGGGGGCCAACCAAGCTCTGACCGACGGGACTGAGTCCTTTGCCTTGCTTGTTGCGGTTCTTGCCCTTATTGGAGTCCTTTGGCGATTTCGTCCCGGGCGGCGCCGGCTGCTGAGCGCCGGGTTCGGCATTGGCCGGTGGTGCCGCTTGTGCCTCTGCGGGCTCGCTGCCTGGGGTCGCCTCCGGGGTCGCCGGGGGGGCGCCGAACGGCACGGGTTGCGGGGCGTCTTCCGGCGACGCGGGCGCGGATACCTGCACGACGTTGTCGCGTTTGAATTCCAGTAGCACGGGCACCAGATTGGTGGGGACGTGGAAACCGAGATCCATCGTGATGGGGTCGCCCTGGACCTTGGAGAGATCCGTCACCTCGTCCAAGGACTTACGCTCGAAGCGGCCGCCTGAGCCGATGTATCCCGCCGGGTACGCGGCCTGGCCCTTGCCGGCCAGAGGATGACCGGCGCCGCCCTTGAGGCCGCAGACCAGACACCATTGCGAGAGAGTGAATTTCGACGAATTCTTGAAGGCATTTCGCTTGAGGGTGACCCGGACGAGCATGAGGTTCGTGCCGGCCGGCGCCGACAACGGCTTTCCCTCCGCGTCCCGCAGGCTCTCCGGGGCGTTCCAGACCCCCGCCTTACGGGGCACGTCGATCGCGGGCGAGCCGGTCATCAGTTGCACTTCCTTGCCCTTGTGGCGATTCAGATAAAGCTGATCCACATATCCGGCGTGCAGCATGGCGAAGCTCTTGGGCTCGCGGATGGGGCTGAGGCTGCCTTTGCTGACCGTTCCGAACAGGCCGGTGATGAATCCATCCGGGCTCAGCAGAGGCTTCTTGGGGCTGGAGGGGCTCGGGTTGCGATCGCCGAAGCGAGGATAGGGGTACTGGCTCGGCAGGGGAGCCATCGCCGCGGCGATGAGCAGGTAGCCCGTGGCCACGTACCCGAGGACCAGGCCCGAGACCGGCCGGCCGATCTGCTCCGGCGTCGGGCCCAGATCGATCTTCTCCTTGTTGATCTGCATCTCGACGGCCTGGAGGACTGCAAACACCAGGATCAGCAGCAAGAGGAAAGACGCCATCGGCGCCCACGGGGCGATGCCGGGCGAGTACTTGATCAGGTACGTTGACGCGATCTCAAAGAAGCCGAAGGCGACGAAGCCGGCGATCATCGCGTTGAAAATCATGACGATCCCCTGCGCCAGTGTCCCCTTGAGATACAGGAAGACGGCACATCCGGCCATGATGGCGAGCATTGCTAAACTGACCATTCCACGTTCTCCATTTTGCAGAAGTTCCACTCACACTGTCACTGCGACGACGCCGGGCTGGCTTGTTTCTTCGCCGAGGCCAGCACGCGCAGCATTTCGTTGACCGCCGTGGTCCCGGCGATCGCCTTGCGAAGCGCCTGCTCCTGCAGGTAGAGCATCTTGGCCCGCCGGAACAGCATGCCAAGCTCCGGCAACTGCTTGACGGTCCGGACGGCTTTTTTGAGCTCCTCGTCGAGCATGATCATCTCGAATACGCCGGTCCGGCCGACGAAGCCGGTTCCCTGGCAGGTATCACACGTGGAGGGCTTGCCGCGTTTGTCGAAGACCTCCTTGCCCGGCCGGTACAACACTTTGGCCTTCTCCGCCGGCAGGTTGAACTTCTTGAGAAGCTCCTTGTTCGGGGCGTACCCCTGCTTACAGGTCGCACAGAGTTTGCGGAGCAGCCTCTGGTTGCTGAGGCCCTGGAGGGTTTCCGCCACCAGCCTGCGGTCTTCCACCATCTTGAGCCACTTGCCGAGCGCCTGGAGTACGCTGTCGGCTTCCATGACGACGTAGACGATCTTGCCGTCCTTCGCCGCGGCACTGGCCATCTTGGCGGTCTCGGCGTCTTCGCATTCGCCGACCCCGACGATGTTCGGTCCCATGCGGATGATCGACTGCAGCTTCTTGGCGTAGGTCGTGGTCCCCGTGTCGGTGAGGGAATAGACCGTCTGGGTGACATTGAGCAGTACGGAGGACGGCTGCTTCTCGATGGTATTGATGTTGTTGAGGAACGCATCGTGGTTCCGCACGAGGGCGTACATGGTCGTGGTTACGCCGTTCTTCTTCGGTCCCGTGACGAGGAACAGCCCCTGTTCGGCCTGCCGGAAGCGATCCATCTGCTCGAGATGGTCCTGCGCCAGTCCCAGATCGGACAACCGCAACGCGCTTTCCTTGCTGATCGGCTTGAGCCAGACCTGCTCACCCGCCGTCGATCCTGCCGTGGTCACTTCCCAGTCGCTGCTCTCCTTGTTCTGGCGGGAGCGGAACTTGCCCTTCTGGGGCTTGCGCTTCTCTTTGGCATCGAGGCCGGCGACCTCCTTCAAGAAGTAGATGAGGTACTCCATCTGATCCCGCGGCAGGGACGGCTGCCGCGTCGCGGCGCCGTCGATACTGTACGTCACTTCGTAGGTGTCGCCCTTCGGCGCGAAACC
>Ga0315286_10006094_pt1 | contig 11701 bp, 10 predicted proteins | sample YL17G10_0_MG_FD_205038 | JGI IMG/M metagenome (GOLD analysis project Ga0315286, IMG submission 205038) | Sediment microbial communities from Yellowstone Lake, YNP, Wyoming, USA - YL17G10_0 | ecosystem: Environmental > Aquatic > Freshwater > Lake > Sediment | place: USA: Wyoming | collected... | reverse complement strand
GGTCGAGTTCGCCACCGTCGTCGGAGCGCTGGCGCAGGCACAGGAGCGGTTGGGGAGAGACGTCAACCCGTCGGTGTATCCTCCCGCCGAGTTTCGCGACAAGCTCGCGCGGCACCACCACTTCTTGACCACCCTGATGCGTGAGCCGCGGGTATTCATCATCGGAGGCGACAATGAGCTTGTCGGATTGGGAGCGAAACGGCTGGGTGGTGAAGCACCGGACGAGCCGTCAGGAGATCCACGACCTGCTGCAGGTCGTCGAACGCGATCTCGCCGATAGCGCCGCCGAAGGCCTGAGCGCGGACTGGCGGATGAACATCGCCTACAATGCGGCGCTGCAGGCCGCTACGGCGGCGTTGGCGGCCGCCGGCTACCGGCCGTCCCGCGAGGCGCATCACTACCGCGTCATTCAGTCACTGCGTGAGACCATCGGCGCAGAGGCCTCGGTCGTCGCGACCTTCGATGCGTTTCGCAAGAAGCGGAACATCAGCGGCTACGAGCGAATCGGTCTCGTGTCCGATGCTGATGCCGAGGCGATGCGTGCCCTGGCCGTGACACTCCGCGGCGACGTCACGTCGTGGCTGAGCCAATTCCACGCGGATGTGCTGAACGAGTAGAGTCCTCGACCGGGAAGATCTCTGCTCCCGCCACAACGTCTTCCCGATCCGCATGCCGCCGCGTCCGGGCTCAGCCCCGCGACGCTCTACAGCCGCATGAAGAAACTGGGGATCCAGCTGCGGTCATCGTCTTGACATCGGTTTAATATTTCGGCGAATATCTAAACCAACATATGCGCATCGCCCGCCAGCTCCAGCCGATCCTCGCCAGGCACCTTGCCCGCGGCAAGAGCGTGCTGTTGCTGGGCCCGCGTCAGACCGGCAAGACGACGCTGGTGGCCGAACTCGGCGCGGACCTGGCGGTGTCGCTGGCGTCGCCCTCGGTACGCCAGCGCTACGAACGGGACCCTTCGGCGCTGGCGGACGAAATCGGCGCGATCCGTGCGCAGGCACCGCGCCGGCCGCCCCCCCTCGTGACGATCGACGAGGTGCAGAAGGTCCCCGCCCTGATGGACGTGGGGCAGGATCTCATCGACCGCCGGCAGGCACGGTTCGTGTTCACCGGGTCGTCTGCACGGAAGCTCCGCCGCGGGCGCGATCTCAACCTGCTGCCGGGACGGGTGGTCGTGCTCCGCCTGGATCCGCTGACGCTCGAGGAACGTCCGGCGAGCAGCCTCGATGAAGCGCTCCTGGACGGGGCGTTGCCCGCGATCCGCCTGACGAAGGACACCGGGGACCGCGAGGCCGACTTGCGCTCGTACGTCGAGACCTACCTCGAGGAGGAGGTGCGGCAGGAGGCGCTGGTCCGGAATGTCGGCGCGTACGGCCGGTTCGTGGAACTGGCGGCGCGCGAGGCCGGACGCGTGGCCAACTACTCCCGAATCTCCCAGGACGTCGGCGTGTCCTCCGTCACGATTCAGAGCTACTACGACATCCTGTGCGACTGCCTCGTCGCCGAGCGCGTCGAGCCTGTGACCCGGAGCGCATCACGGAAGAAACTGACGAAGGCCAGCCGCTTTCTCCTGTTCGACACCGGTGTGGCGCGCGCCGCTGCGCGAGAGGGGCGAAGGCTCCCGCTGTCTCGCCGGGGCGAGTTGTTCGAGCAGTTCGTCGGGATCGAGGCCATCCGGTTCTGCCGCCTCCACGCCCCGGACGCCCGCCTCCGGTTCTGGCGCGATCCGGACGGCCCCGAGGTTGACTGGGTTATCGAGCACCCCGGCGGGCTCCTGCCGATCGAGGTCAAGCTCGGAGACCGGCCCACCGAACGGGACACGCGCCATCTGCACGTGTTCCTCGAGGAGTACGGCGGACGCCAGGGACTGGTGGTCTGTTCTGCGCCGCGCCCCCTCCGGTTGACACGCCTGGTCACCGCCGTTCCCTGGCAGGACCTTCCAGGCGCGTTGGCATCCGCCTTGAGGGGCTGAACGGGCTCGACGCGATGGCGGCGGCGGCCGACGAAGTGCCGCTATACTCTCCTGGAATGTCCTCGGTCGATCCGCACGCACCGTCCGCCGATCCCGTCGGAGGCCGTTTCGAATTCGAGACGATGCTCGCGGAGCTGTCGTCGAGGTTCGTCAACCTGGCGCCTGCCGACGTGGACCATGAGATCGAAGACGCGCTGCGCCGGGTCTCTGAGTCGATCGGCATCGACTTTGCCGTGCTCTGGCAGTGGTCGGCGACGGAACCGCCGGTCATCACGCCGACCCATTCGTACGACGTCAACAAGGCCTATCGGCCCACCGATCCGCTGCAGCAGGAGGACTATCCCTGGGTCGCGCAGCAGATGCTGGCAGGCCGGACCGTCGCGATCAGTACGCCCGACGATCTGCCGGCCGAGGCCGACATCGACCGGACGAGCGCCCGACGGACCGGCATCGTGTCGAACCTGACGCTCCCGCTCGCGATTGGAGGCGAGCCGCCGGTCGGAGCGCTCGCGTTCAACACGCTTGTGCGGGAGCGCGAGTGGCCCGACACACTGGTGGCCAGGCTGCAACTGGTCGCGCAGGTCCTGACCAACGCGATCGCCAGGAAGCGCGCCGACCAGGCCCTGCGCGAGAGCGACGAGCGTCTGAGCCTGGCGGCGGACGCGGCCGACGCGGGGCTCTGGACGTTCGATGCCGCCAGCGGCCTCTTCTGGGCGACCGCGCGGGCGCGTGCGCTCTTCGGGTACTCGCCAGACGAGGTCATCAGCCTGGCGCGACTCCAGTCGTCCGTGCATCCGGACGACCGGGAGGCCGTCCTGACGGCGATCGAGCGGTCCGTGCAAGCGGGCGATCCCGTCAACGTGGAGTACCGGATCGTCCTTCCCGACGGCAGCGTGCGGTGGATTGCCTCGCGTGGCCGGCGGCAGGTCGCGCCGACGCGGGGGGCGGCTCACCTGATGGGTGTGTCGACCGACGTCACCGAGCGGCGGCGCGCAGAAGAGGCCCTTCGCGTCAGCGAAACGCGCCTCTCGACCGGAGCCGACCTGGCCGGCCTCGCATTCTATGAGGTGGACCTGGGCAACCGCACCGCCCATGTCGACGACCGGTTCCGCGACATCTGCGGCGTGCCCGCTGACTGCGAACCGGCATTCGGGGTCCTGGACTTCTGGATGGAGCACCTGCATCCTGACGATCGCCCGCGCGTGCTCGATCAGCGCGAGGCGATGCACGGCGGCCGGATCGAAAGGCTCTCGATCGAATACCGTTTCATGCATCCCACCGACGGGGAGCGCTGGATTCACCACGCGGCCGGCGTCGCAACGCGCGACCCTGCCGGCCACGCGACGCGCACGTTCGGAGTCCTGCGCGACGTCACAGCGGTGAAGAGGGTGGAGGGGGAGTTGCGCAGCCTGAGCCAGCGCCTGATCCGGGCTCAGGAAGAGGAACGCGCCCTGCTGGCCCGCGAACTGCACGACGACGTGACGCAGCGCCTCGCCGTGCTGGCGATCGACGCCGGCCGCGCCGAACTGGCCGCGCACGGCGGGGCTCACGCCGAGGTCATGAGGACGATCCGCGAGGGCATCGTACGCCTCAGCGAGGATATTCACGCCCTGGCGTACCAGCTGCACCCGTCCGTCCTCGAGGAGCTCGGCCTGGCCGAGGCGCTCAAGGCGGAGTGCGAACGTCAGGGCCGTCGAAGCGGCCTCGACATCTCGGCCGACGTCGCCGCGCCGCTGCCGGCCGTCAGTGCAGATGCGGCGCTCTGCCTGTACCGTGTCGCGCAGGAGGCGTTGAACAACGTCGCCAGGCATGCCCAGGCGCGTTCGGCGCGCGTCGTCCTGCGTCAGGTCGATGCCGGGCTGCTGCTGGCCGTCCGCGACGACGGCGTCGGGTTCGATCCCGCCGATCCGGGGCGTGGGAGAAGCCTCGGCCTGGCGAGCATGCGCGAGCGCCTCCAGTTCGTGCATGGCACGCTCGATATCGAAAGCGTTCCTGGCAGTGGAACGGCCGTCATCGCCTGGGTGCCCGGGGCGGGGGCCTCACCGTGAGCCCGGCCTATCGCCCCCGCGTCCTCCTCTGTGACGATCACCTCATGGTAGCCGAGGCGCTGAAGAGCCTGCTGGCCCCGGAGTTCGACCTCGTCGGTGTGGTCGAGGACGGCCGCGCCATGGTCGAGGCGGCGGGCCGGCTTCGGCCGGACGTGATTGTCGCCGACGTCACCATGCCACACCTCAACGGCATCGACGCCCTGGCGCAGCTGAGGCAGGCCGGCGATCTGGTGCCGGTGGTGTTTCTGACGATGCACCGGGACGTGACCTTCGCGCGCCGCGCGCTCGAGGCCGGGGCGTCGGGATTCGTGCTCAAGCACTCCGCCCCGGCGGAACTCGTCCTGGCCATCCGCGCCGCGCTGGAGGGCCACACGTACATCACGCCTCAGCTGGCGGGCGAGGTCCTGGCGTCCATGAAGCAGGGGCCGCAGACGGCCCGTGACCCGGTCGTGTCCCTCACGCCGCGGCAACGGGAGGTGCTCCAGCTCCTGGCGGAGGGGCAGTCGGCGAAGGAGATTGCCGCGAGCCTCTCGATTTCGGCCCGCACGGTGGAGTTCCACAAGTACCAGCTGATGGAGACGCTGGGCCTTCACACGAACGCCGAGCTTGTCCACTTCGCCATCAAGCACGGTCTGGTCGAGCTGTAGGTCTTGCCTCGCGTCTTGCCTCGCGACCTTGACCGGGACGCGATGTCGGCCTAATCTGTGCCCATGAGCCCAGCCGAATCAGCCATCGTGTCGCGGAGTCCGGATGTCATGAGCGGGGCTCCTGTCTTCACAGGGACCCGGGTACCGATCCAGACGCTGCTGGACTACCTCGAAGGCGGCGAGTCGATCGACGACTTCCTCGAGGGGTTTCCGTCCGTCACCCGCGCGCAGGTGGTGGCATTTCTCGAAGAAGCCAAGGCGCTGCTCGTCGCCAAGGTGTCATGAAGATCCTGCTCGACGAGTGCGTCGATTGGCGCCTGTCGCGCGAACTCCTGGGACATGACGTCAAGACGGCGCGCCAGATGGGTTGGGCCACGATCAAGAACGGTGACTTGCTCGCGCTGGCGTCCAGGACCTTCGATGTGTTCGTCACGGTCGACCGCAAGCTGCCTTTCCAGCAGAACCTGAGCGGGCTTGCGTTGGCGGTCGTCGTGTTGCGTGCGCGGACGAATCGACTCGCAGATCTCCGGCCACTCGTACCGGCCTTGCTGGTCGTCCTGCCTCAAGCGAAACCCGGAACCGCAACGGTTGTCGAGCCGTAGTCCCGCACATCCCGCCCCCGACCTCGTAATCTCCCGGAGCCGACCTCGTAGTTTCCCGAGGTCACAAGCCGGAGCCTCCCGACTACGCTTCATGGGCCGTCGTCTGCCGACCCCCGTGACCGCACCGCCTGGCCCCCCAGGATCCGCGTCGATGCCCGACAAACCGCTGAGCTGCGTGCTGCTGGCAGACCGCCACCACGGCCTCACCGAAGGCGTGCGCGGGCTGCTCGAGACGGCATTCGGGTCGGTCGTCATGGTGGCCGACGAGGCGTCGCTTGTCGATGCCGCGGGCCGGCTACGGCCGGACGTCGTCATCGTCGACCTCTCTCTGGCTCAAGACCGGGGATTGGGCTGGCTCCGGGCGTTGCGGGAGCGCTGCCCGGGGCTCAAGGTCGTTGTCATCAGTGTCCATGACGAGGCGAGCGTCCGTCTGGCCGCCATGAATGCCGGCGCAGACGGGTTCGTGCTCAAGCGCGACATCGCGACGGACCTGCTGGCTGCCGTTGAACTCGTCCGGGGGAGCCACGAGACGGAACACATCATGGGAGAGAACCGATGAAAGTCATCATTGTAGGCGGAGTGGCTGGCGGGGCCTCGTGCGCGGCGCGCCTGCGCAGGCTGGATGAAAGGGCTGACATCCTCATGGTGGAGCGCGGGCCGTACGTGTCGTACGCGAACTGCGGGCTGCCGTACCACGTCGGCGGCGTGATTGCGGAGGAGTCGAGCCTCCTGGTGGCGACCGAACAGATGTTCCGGGCGGTCTTCAACGTCGACGCGAGAACGCGGTGCGAGGCGACCGCCATTTCGCCGAAGGACAAGACCGTCCAGTTGAAGAACCTTGCGACGGGAGAGGTCACCACCGAGTCGTACGACAAGCTCGTCTTGTCGCCAGGCGCGGCCCCGATTCGGCCGCCACTGCCTGGCATCGACCTGCCCGGGATCTTCTCCGTGCGCACCGTCCCCGATGCCCGGGTCATTCGCGAGTGGCTCCATCGCGGCGAGGAAGCGAAGACGGGGATGGACTCGTACACGGGATTCCAGACCGCCACGAAACCCAAGCGCGCGGTGGTCGTCGGCGGCGGGTTCATCGGCCTCGAGATGGTGGAGAACTTCGCGCACCTGGGGCTCGAGGTGACGCTGGTCGAGAAACTCAATCAGGTGATGCCGCCGCTCGATCCGGAAATGGCGCGCCTGGTCGAACGCTACCTGGTGAAGAACGGCGTGCACCTCGAACTGCGCGACGGCGTCGCCGGGTTCCGGCAGGCCGCGGATGGCTCCCTCGAGGTCCTCACGGAGTCGGGCAAGGCCCACCTGGCGGACGTCGTGATCCTGGCGATCGGCGTGCGCCCGGAAACCGCCCTCGCGAAAGCGGCCGGCCTCGAGATCGGCAAGCGCGGCGGCATCCGCGTCGACGAGCACATGCGCACGAGCGACCCGGACATCCTCGCCGTCGGGGACGCGGTCGAGGTGAAGGACTACGTCACCGGGCAGTGGACGCTCATCCCGCTGGCGGGGCCCGCGAACCGTCAGGGCCGGATTGCCGCCGACGTGATTGCCGGGATGGACTCGCGCTACCGCGGCACGCAGGGCACGTCGATCTGCAGGATCTTCGAGGGCGAGATCGGCCAGACCGGCGCCAGCGAGAAGCTGCTGACGATGCTTGGCGACACGGACTTTGAGAAGGTCTACATCTACCAGAACTCCCATGCCGGGTACTACCCCGGCGCGAAGATGATGGCGATCAAGGTCATCTTCCGGAAGTCCGATGGCCGCCTCCTGGGCGCGCAGCTGCTCAGCGAAGACGGCGTGGCCAAGCGGGTCGACGCGTTTGCGATGGCGATCCAGATGCGCGCGACCATTCACGACCTGGCGGAAGCCGAGCTGTGCTACGCGCCGCCGTTCGGCAGCGCGAAAGACCCGGTCAATTTCGCCGGCATGGTGGCCGGGAACCTGCTGAGCGGCAGCATGCCGATCGTGCACTGGGACGGCATCGGGCAGGGGCTCCTGCTCGACGTTCGCAACCCGCCGGAACTCGAGGTCGAGTCGGTGCCCGGCGCCATCAACATCCCGTTGCCGCAGCTGCGCGCACGGCTCGCGGAACTCCCGCGCGACCGGGAGATCCTGGTGATCTGCCGCTCGGCCGTGCGCGCCTACTACGCGACGCGCATCCTGATCCAGAACGGTTTCAAGGCCCGGAACATCTCGGGCGGCATGCTCGCGCGGTCGCACCGCGCCTAAGGCTGACGGTGACCGGGAGGTTGGTGCTCAATGACACTTAGACGCGTTCCGTCGCGCGGGTTCGTCCTGCCCCTGCTCTTCGTGCTCATCGTCCCGCAGGGGCTCTTTGCGCAGCAGGACAAGGTGGCCGCGCTGAAACAGTCGCTGGCTGCCAACGCGACGCTGCAGAAGCAGTACCGGTGGGTCGAGACCACGGTCGTCAGCATGAAGGGCGAGGAGAAGTCCCGCGTCCAGAAGCAGTGCTTCTACGGCCCTGACGGCAAGGTCCAGAAGCAGCAGCTGACCGCGCCGCCACCACAAGAGCCGGCGCCGACCGGCCTGAAGGGCAAGATCGTCGCGAAGAAGAAGGCGGAGATTTCTGAGGTCATGAAGCAGGCGGTGGGGCTGGTGCAGTCGTACGTGCCGCCCGATCCGCAGCGCATTCAGGCCGCCAAGGCCGCCGGCAACCTCGCGATGAGCCCGACGGGCCCGGATTCGATGCGCCTGGATCTGCGCAACTACGTGAAGAGCGGAGACACGTTCAGCCTCGGACTCGACACGGCACGCTTCGCGATCCAGACGGTGAGCGTGAAGTCGTATCTCGAATCCCAGGAGGACGCCGTCACGCTGGACGTGACCTTTGCGCGGCTGCGCGACGGGCTCTCGTACCCCGGCAACGTCGTGCTCAACGTGCCCGGGCAGAACATCCAGGTGGTGGTCCAGAACTCCGGTTACCAGCGCCTGACGCCAGCCGCGTCGGCGGCGGCGCCGGCTGTGGCCGCCAAGCCCGCGGCCGCGCCGGCGCCGGCCAAGCCGAGTGCGTCGGAGGCGGCTCTCGACACGCTGACCGGGCCCATCGCGCTGTACCCGGATGCGCTGGTCTCCCAGATCCTGGAGGCGTCGAAGGACGTCGCCGCCGTGCAGAAGTTCGCCGGCTGGCTGAAGACGAATAGCGCCCTCAAGGGCACCGAGCTCCAGGACGCCGCGCAGAAGGCCGGTTTCGCGGCCCCCTATATTGCCCTGGCGCCGTTCCCGCAGGTGGTCCAGACGATGGTCGAGAAGCCGGACTGGACGAAGCAGCTTGGCGCGGCCTTTACGAGCGACGAGCAGGCCGTCTACCAGTCCATCCAACGCCTGCGCGCGGCGGCGATGGCGCTGGGCAACCTGACGACCACGCCGCAGCAGCAGATCGTGACGGAAGCGTCCTCCACCGGCCAGACGATCATCCTCGTCCAGCCCGCCAACCCCCAGGTGGTGTACGTCCCGGTCTACAACACGCAGGTCGTCTACGTGCAGCCGGCCCCTCCGCCGCCCGCGCCGTCGGCGTCGTCCTCGGACGTCGCCGCGGCGGCGCTGGTCGGCTTCACGGTGGGCATCATCATCGGGGCCTCGTCGAATCACTACTACTACGGGCCGTACGCGTGGCACGGCGGCGGCGCGGCGTACCACTACGCCTACGAACGGCGGGAAGACTACGTGGACCACCGCCAGGACATGTATGGAGACCGCCAGGACTTCCGCCAGGACACCTACGACAACCGCAGCGACAACGTCCAGCAGAACCAGTCGCAGCGGCAGTCCGCCGCGCAGACGAATCAGTCGCAGCGGCAGACCACCGCGCAGACGAACCAGTCGGCACGGCAGACAACAGCCAGCACCGGGAGCGGTGGGAGCGGCGCGACAGCGCAAGCCAATCAGGCGAACCGACAGTCCACGGCGCAGTCGAGCCAGTCGAGCCGTCAGTCCACCGCCAGCACCTCCGGCTACCAGAGTGGCGGTGCCGCACGGGCCCAAAGTGCGAGGGGCAGCTCCAGCCGCGCCAGCAGCCGGAGTGGAGGAGGCGGCGGCAGCCGTCGGCGGTAGGTCGATGATCACTGGGAGAACTCACATGAGACGTCCTGAACAGCGCATCCTGCCCGCGGTCCTGGGCCTGATGCTGCTCCTGTTGCCGGCGTGCGCATCGGCGCCTGAGCCAGCGCCTGACCGGACGACCTTCGCCAACCCGGACGAGGCCGCCAAGGCCATGGTGAAGGCGCTCGAGACGAACAACGCCCAGGAGTTGAAGGCCATCTTCGGTCCCTTCGTCGAAAAGGATCTGTCGTCGGGCGACCCGGTCTCCGATCGTCACGATCGCGAGGTGATGGCCATCGCCATGGGACAGTCCTGGCGCTGGGCGACCGCCGGTGCGGACACACAGGAGCTGGTGATCGGCGACGAGCACTGGCCGTTCCCCGTGCCCCTGGCGAAGGTCCGCGGCGGGTGGCAATTCGACACCGACGCGGGCGCCGACGAGATCATCTCGCGGCGCATCGGCCGTAACGAACTCCGGGTGATCGACGTCGGCCGCGACTACGTAGGGATGCAGAAGGCGTACGCGAGCCAGCCGCGCGACGGCAAGCTCGCCGGCCTCTACGCGCAGCAGTTCCGGAGCAGCCCGGGACGGCAGGACGGCCTCTACTGGCGCACGGGCGCCGCGGAGACGCCCAGTCCGATGGGCCATCTGGTCGCCCAGGCGGTGGTGGAAGGGTACGACGAGAACAAGAGCGCGTCGCAGCCGCTGTGGGGGTACCACTTCCGCGTCCTGACGGCCCAGGGGGCCGCCGCGAAGGGCGGCGCCCGAAGCTACATCGTCAACGGCGAGATGTCCGGCGGGTTCGGCCTTATCGCCTATCCCGCCGACTACGGTCGAGCCGGCATCATGACCTTCATCGTGAACCAGGACGGGGTGGTCTACCAGAAGGACCTGGGCGAGGACACGCTCAAGGTGGCTGCCGGGCTGAATGAATACAACCCTGACGGGACGTGGGCCGAAGTGAAGACGCCGCAGTCGTAACGCGGCGCGCATCTATTCAAGTGAACACGAGACGAGTCACACATTCACGACAGACACACAGGAGACAGCACGATGGCGACTGAAACGAAAAGCAGCACAGCCGGCGTTAAGGCCGACAAGGCTCGGATCGATCGACTCAAGGAACAGCTCCGATCGACCCCCTACGAGGTCGATTTCGAGCGTGTCCGGATCATGGCGGACGTCTACGAGGACACCGCCGGTGATCCGCAGATCATCCGCCGTGCCAAGTTGCTGGCGGCCGTGCTGGACCGGAAGAAGCTGTACATCGACGAAAACCTCTTCGTGGGCAGCATGGCGGGCAGCGTCAACGCCATGTACACGTTCCCGGAGTGGAACGTGGACTGGATGAAGGAAGAGGGCACCGTCGAGAAGTCGAAGACCCCGGAGGACCGGAAGGCCAACGAGTGGGTCATCAAGTACTGGGAGAAACGCTCCATGCGCCCGCGCGTGCTGGAGATCTTCGAGAAACGCTACGGCTTCGATCCCCGCCCGGTCTATCAGGCCGGCCTCATCGCCGATTTCTTCAGCTGGCCCGGGGGCGGCGGCAACCTGAACTACCCCAAGGTCTTCAACGAGGGCCTGGCCAGCATTCTCAAGGACGTCAAAGAGCGCCAGATGGCCCTCGAGATGCGGCAGCCGAACACCTCCAAGCTCTACTTCTACGAGGCCTGCCAAGTCGTCATGAAGGCGATCATCCGTTTCTCCCACCGCTATGCCGAGCTGGCCAGGGAGATGGCGGCAAAGGAGAGCAACGCCACCCGCAAGGCCGAGCTGATCGCCATTGCCGAGACCTGCGAGTGGGTGCCCGAGCATCCCGCGCGGAATCTGCGGGAGGCCATGCAGTGCCACTTCCTCTGCCACCTGTGCGCAGAACTCGAGCAGATCGGCTGCGGTTATTCCGAAGCCTTCCTGGGCCAGAACTTCGAGCCGTTCTACCAGCGCGACAAAGCCGCCGGGCTCGTCACCTATGACGACGCGGTCTTCATGTTCGAGAACCTCGCGATCAAGCTGAACGAGATCAGCTACTACTACGGCGAGGCGGTCGCCAAGCAGAACTCGGCCGACCTGGGGCAGAGCATCACCCTCGGTGGCTATTCCGAGGACGGTGGAGATGCGACTGCGGAGATGGACTACGTGATCCTCGACTCCTGCGGCTACCTGGCGTTGCCTCAGCCTCCGCTGTCTGTTGCGATCACCCCGTCCACACCGGGCAAGCTGATCGAGAAATGCTTCGATGTCATCGGCACCGGCCTGGGCATGCCTCAGTTCCTCAACGCCGAGGTGATGTTCAAGCGGGCCCTGCACCTCTGGGGCTACACCGAACGGATGGGCCACCTCCCGGTAGGCAAAGC
>Ga0315286_10006093_pt1 | contig 11702 bp, 8 predicted proteins | sample YL17G10_0_MG_FD_205038 | JGI IMG/M metagenome (GOLD analysis project Ga0315286, IMG submission 205038) | Sediment microbial communities from Yellowstone Lake, YNP, Wyoming, USA - YL17G10_0 | ecosystem: Environmental > Aquatic > Freshwater > Lake > Sediment | place: USA: Wyoming | collected... | reverse complement strand
CACCGCCTTGAGCAGTGCCTCCTCGATGCACCGCCCGATGGCCATCACCTCGCCGGTGGACTTCATCGACGTCCCCAGCCGGCGGTCGGCCGTGCGGAACTTGTCGAACGGCCACCGCGGTATCTTCAGGACGCAATAATCCAGCGAGGGCTCGAACGAGGCGAACGTCTTCCCCGTTATCGAGTTGGGTATCTCATCGAGCGTCATCCCGATGGCTATCTTGGCCGCCACGCGCGCTATGGGATATCCGGTCGCTTTCGAGGCCAGCGCCGACGACCGGGATACGCGCGGGTTGACCTCGATCACACGGTACTCGCCGTTTTGGACATTCACGGCGAACTGGATGTTGCAGCCGCCCTCTATCTTGAGCGCCCTTATTATCTTCAGCGCCGCCGACCGCAGCATCTGGTGGTCAGGGTCGCTCAGGGTCTGCGCCGGGGCGATGACGATGCTTTCGCCGGTGTGGATCCCCATCGGGTCCAGGTTCTCCATGTTGCACACGGTGATGCAGTTGTCGGCGCCGTCGCGCATCACCTCGTACTCGAACTCGATCCAGCCGAGCACGCACTCCTCGACTAGCACCTGCCGGATGCGCGAGTAGGCCAGGCCCAGGGAGACGATGTGCTCCAACTCCTCGTCGGCCCGGGCGATGCCCGAGCCCGTCCCGCCGAGCGTGTAGGCGGCCCTTATTATGACCGGGTAGCCGCCCAGTTTCTTGACTATCTGCCGGGCCTCGTCGAGGCTTCCGCAGGCAAAGCTCCGGGGAACGGGCTCGCCGATATCGACCATCGTCTGGCGGAACAGGTCCCGGTCCTCCGAGGCGGCTATGGCCGAAAGCTGCGTGCCCAGAAGCTCCACGCCGTATTTTTCCAAAACGCCCAGCTCTCCCAGCTCGGCGCACATGTTGAGCCCGGTCTGGCCGCCCATGCCCGAGAGGATTCCCTGAGGGCGCTCCTTCTCGATTATCCGGGTGATGACCTCGGCCGTCAGCGGCTCGATATAGACGGCGTCGGCCATCTCCGGGTCCGTCTGGATGGTCGCCGGGTTGGAGTTCACAAGCACGGTCCTGTAGCCTTCCTCCCTCAGCGAGCGGCAGGCCTGCGACCCCGAAAAATCGAATTCAGCCGCCTGGCCGATGACGATGGGCCCGGAGCCTATTATCATGACCGTGTGAAGGTCGGTCCGCTTCGGCACCTAGGCGCCTCCACGGTGCCGGACCATAATGTCGCGGAACTGGCCGAAGATGAAATGGGCGTCGCGCGGTCCCGGCGAGGCCTCCGGGTGGTACTGCACCGAGAATATTGGCAGCTCCCGGTGGCGCAGGGCCTCGACGGTGCCGTCGTTGACATTGACCTCGGTGAGCTCCAGTTCCGACGGGAGTTCGGGGTGGACGGCGAAGCCGTGGTTTTGTGAGGTGATGACAACTTTCCTCGTTCGCTCGTCCCTCACCGGCTGGTTGGCCCCGCGGTGGCCGAACTTTAGCTTGAATGTCTTCCCGCCAAAGGCAAGCGCTATTATCTGGTGGCCCAGGCAGATGCCCATGAGCGGCACCCGCCCCGCCAGCGCCCGGGCCGCTTTGACGGTGGTGGCCATCACCGCCGGGTGCGCCGGGTCGCCGGGGCCGTTGGAAATGAGAACGCCGTCGGGCCGGAAGGCCAATATCTCATCGGCCGTCGCAGAGTACGGGACCTGCACCACCTCGGAAAACTCGTTGAGGTTGCGGATGATGCTTGATTTGATGCCGCAGTCCACCGCCACCACTCGCAGCCCGCCGTCCGCAGTCGGGTGTCCGCCGAAAGAATGGACCCGGGGCTCTTTCACGGAAACCTCACCGACCAGGTTCTCCCGGTCGGGGAAGTCCATCGTCCGGACCTTCTCCAGGGCCTCCCCGGCCTCTTCCTCGGGCACTATGCCGGCGCGCATGGTGCCCCGTTCCCTGGTCCGGAGGGTGAGCGAGCGCGTGTCCACGCCCGAGATGCCGACGATGCCCTGGTCCGAGAGGAACTCGTGAAGGGTCTTTTTGGAGGCGCGGTGGCTGGGCCGCCGGCAGTGCTCGCGCACGACGAACGCCTCGGCCTGGACCTTGGCGGATTCGAAGGCCGTCTCGCTGATGCCGTAGTTGCCAATCAGCGGGTAGGTCATCATCAGGAGCTGGCCGTTGTACGATGGGTCCGTGAGCGCCTCCTGGTAGCCGATCATCCCGGTGTTGAAGACGAGTTCGCCGAAAATGCTGCCCTCTGCGCCGAAGGCATGCCCTCGTATCACCGTTTGGTCATCGAGCACGAGGGCGTATTTTTGGTCCATTCTTGTGGCCTTACCCGGATAGGGCTTTGATGATTTGAATGTTTAGATTTGCGGTATTTGGTCAGCCGTCTGAAGTCTGACGGTTAAGCGTTTTACCAACGTTTTACGCGTTTACCAAAGAATTCAAATAGTTGGGATATCCTATGGATATCCCATGAAACGCATATCAATGACGACGGCAACCGAATTGGCAATTCGAAACATCGAAGGCTTCTATATCCGGCGTGTGACTCCTTTCGGACATAGTGCCAAAGTTGATTGCCCGAAAGAACACTTGGGAAAGAAGGTCTATCTCGTGGTGATCAACGAATGACCGTCCTGGATGAAAAGGAGCGCTTCCAACGGGAGAACGAGCGCCTCAAGAGAGAAAATGAGGAATTGAGAAAAAAGTATGATGCCCTTAAGAAAGAATACGAGGAATACAAGGCTCGCCATCCCGAGATTGTCGGCGTGAAGAACGGCAAACCGTATGTAATCGTTGCGCCGAATGTCTCGCCCGAAAGGAAGACACCGGGTGCCAGGCCGGGCCACAAACCAGCCTGGCGAAGCTTGCCAGTTACAATCGATAGGAGAGTCCGGGTTCCGGTAAAGACATGTCCGGAATGCGGCTGCACCGAATTGAGCGATGTTCAAGAACTCCGAAAGCGGATTATCGAAGACATTCCTATCACGCATCCGATCGTCACAAAGTATGTGATTGAACGACGGTACTGCCCGACATGCAAATGCCTGGTCGAAGCTCCAGTAACGGCGGCGTTTCCGAAAGCCCGGCTTGGTATTCGCTTGATGCTCATGGTTGCCTGGCTCAAGGTCGGTCTGCGGATGACCGAGCAAGCAATTCCGGAACTCCTGAAAGCCTCATTTGGGATTACTATTTCCGAGGGCGAAGTAATAAACATCCTAGACCAGGTCGCCAACGCTTTCGGTCCGTTCTACAAGGACCTGACGAAACTGATTCGCCATGCAAAGGCGCGGAACATGGACGATACCAGCTGGAGAATCTTCGGTGAGGACCGAAATCTATGGGTCTTTGTCACGAAAGCTGAAGCACTCTATGTGATAGCGAAATCCCGGAGCCATGAGGTTCCATTGAAAGTCCTAGGTCGAAGGCCGAATGGCGCCGATATCCATGACCGCCATTCGGCCTTCGAGACGCTGGCCAGAAAGACTGGGAATCGTCCCCAACAATATTGTTGGGCGCATGTCCTTGCCGACGCCAAGGAACTTGCCCAGTTCATCGGTGAAGAGGGCGGGCTTATTCTTCGAGTATTGAAGAAGACATTTGACGACGCCAAAAAGGTTGAGCATGTCGGAAGCCCCGAGGATGTGGAAAGGCTCTTCCATTACATGAAGGACAATTTCACCAGGCATTTCGAATCGACCAAGTGCCGGAAGTTCGCCCAGAAGCTATTGACCGAGAAGGACCGGTTGTTCTTGTTCGTCACCAATCCGGATGTGGATGCGACGAACAACGCGGCCGAACGGGCGCTCAGGCATAGCGTGATCGCCCGCAAGATCAGCGGAGGCAGCAAATCGGAAAAGGGTGCTATGGTCTATCAAAACCTGATCAGCGTCATCCAGACCCTTAAAACCAGGGGTCAGGACCTTCTCACAGCAGGCCCCTCTATCCTCCTCGCTTCACATGGCTGACCAAATACGATTTGCGAGCGCTTCCTTCCGCGCCAGCCAGCCACGGCCACAGCCGAGAGCGGGATGGCCAGAGCCATCCATATGACCCCGCAGGCGCCCGTATCCGGTTTCTTCTTCAGTTCGAGGTCCTTCGTTATGTTCCCCGAGAGCGTGATGTTCCCGGAATAGTTCCAGTAGCCGTCGGCCGTGACCCCGATGGTGTAATCGCCCGCCAGCATGTCCAGCCTGAAGAAACCGGAATCGTCGCTGACCATTGTCTTGGTCCCGACCGTCACCTGCGCGCCCGATACGGCCTTCCCCGTCCCGGCCTCAAGCACCTTGCCGGAGATCGTGTAGTAGACGGTATCCTCGGCCGGTGCGACTGGCAATATCCCTATCAGCACGACAGCGCACGCCGCCGCCAGCGCAAATGCGGCCTTCAACATCCTCATGGACCCAAAATCGCAGTCCCGATATTTAAGGCCCGGCACCGCCACCGCGCCCGTCGGCCGGATAGCACAGCGTGTTGCGCCCTTTCTGCTCCAGCCTGACCCTGCCCCTGCGGGCCAGCACCCGGACGTGGTAGCTTGCCACCTGGTGGCTTGCGCCAAGTTTACCGGCCAATTCCTTGGGGGTGATGCCCGGCGAGCCCTCGATGAGATCAAGAATCCTTCGGTGGGTCTCGCGCACGTTGCTCTTGAACCGCACCCGCGCCGGGTCCAGCCCGCTGGGATAGAACCGCCGGAAGATGCCGTCCATGCGCGAGAAGACGAAGCTCTCGCGCTCGAGTGTGCGCACGTGGTATGCCAGCGTGCCGTTTTTGAGCTTCAGCGTCTGCCTGATGGAGCTGTAGTGGTCCCCCGGGTTGGCCTGTATGTAGCCGAAGACCTGGCCCCGGACGAACTGGTCGAGCACCTCCTCCTTGCGAATCTTCGAATAGAGCGGGACCAGCGCCAGCATCAGCTTGAACCGCCCCGCCTCGGTGCCTGCGATGAGCGCCGCCCCGGCGACCACCGCGAGGAAAGAGCCGGCGGCGACCGCCTGACCCATCGCCGCGGGCGCTCCAATGGAGGGTCGCAGAGGGCCCTGCCCGGCCTCGACGGTCCTCAGTGCAACGTTCGAAAGAACGGACGATCCGCCCACCGCGCCGCCGCCCTGGAACGAGGCACCTACGCTGAGGTTCCCGGCGGAGCGGTCCACCGCGCAGCGGACCCGGAAGCGGCCCGATTGGTCCGTCACGCCGGTGTAGTCCCTCCCGCCGAAAGAAACGGCGACATTGGCGTCCCGGACCGGATCGCCCGGCGCGCCGTCGCGGTCCTCCGATAGCGTCCCGGCGACCTCGGCCCAGCCTCCCGGGACCGGGGGCGAAAGCTCGTCCAGCCGGAGAATGCTTCGGGCCGTCAGGATGAAAACGGCCTCCTTGCGCGCAGCAGGCGACGAAGGCAGGCTGGCCACGGCCTCCAGCAAAAGCTCTCCGGCGGGCTCGGACCAGTCCGCCGTCCATTCCAGGGCGAAATAGCCTCCCTGGCCGGTGCGCAGGCCTCCCAGCACCTCCGCGCCGCCGGCGCGCAATGCCCGAATGGCCACCTCGACCCCGGCCGCCCCCGCCCCCGAGTCGTCCGTGACCTTCCCCGCCAGGCCGTTGAACCGCTGGCCGTCCAGCGTGGTCTGGACCGGGCGTCCCTTCCCGAGAGCGGCGCCATCGAACGTTACCGAAAGTCTCCTGGTCACCGGAATTTCCACCGATCTTTCGGCCGGTTCGAGGGGTCCCGGCCCCGCCGGCAGGCCGCCGGCGAAACCGACGACGGCCCGAAGCGAGGTGCCGGACCAGTCCGGCAAAACGGTGAAATGGTACGAGAAGCCCCCGTCCGGGCCCGTCGTCAGGCTGGCATTCCAGCTCGGGCCACGGATGGACACGGCAACGCCCGCCACCGGTTCGCCGCCGACGAGCAGCCGCCCGGAGACGGTCGCCTCTCCTCCCCGGAGGACCGCTTTGACCGGCTCCATTTCGAAACGGGGCACGCCACGCACGGTGCAACGAACCCGCGTTTGCGTTTCCTGGTAGCCCGGGCTTCCCCCGAAGCGCAGGATGAACGAAGCGTTGGCCGATTTCCCGTCCGGAGGCAACCGCTGGGCGCAGGCGAACCAGCCGGTGATGTTGGGCCCGGCGACCGAGGAAGCCTCCGTGAGGTTCCCCCGCCCGTCGTCCCAGAAAGCCTGCAACAGGCCCGAATTTTCTCGGCCAAGCGGCAGCGCCAGCGGGCGCCCGCCTGTGTCAGTCAGTTGGCCCTTTACCTCGGCCCAGCCGCCGGCGACCGCGCAAATGCCTCCGGCTATTTCGAACCGCGTCCGGGCCCGGACATCCAGTTTGAGGTTCCCGAACGAGCGGACGTACGGGCCGTCGGGGGAAAACCGCAGGTCCAGAAACACGGGCCCGGACGGCGCGTCATCCGGTATCGCCCATTCCAATGAGAATGCACCGTCGGACACCACGGCCGAGGGCGTCGTGCTCTCCAGCCAAAACCTGATTTTTAGGTCGGTCGTGCCTGTGAGCGGGAATGGAAGGCCTCCGCATGTCTGGGCGCCCAGCTCGACATTGACGGTTGTCCATTCGCGCCGGGTCCCGCCTGTCAGCGCCACCGGGTCGGACCAGGTGCTTCCGTTCCAGACCCGCACGCTCCCAAGATCTCCTTCGTGCAGGTCCCTCCAGAGCGAAAAAGTCAGCCGCGCTTCCGAGGGGAATTTAGAAAGGTCGATCGAAGGCGATTCCACCCACTCATCGGCAAGGTGGGAATAGGAGCCGTCCAGGCCGGTGCCGAGGCAGGTTCGGCCGCGGTAGGCCGATACGCCGGATACAGGCGCGCCAACCTCCCAGTCGCCGCCTTCACCGCCCGATGACCAGTCGCTCGCACCGGTCTCGAAGCCCTCCCGGTATACAACGGTCGGTATGCCCGGCACCGAGACCTCGAGCTCGTCGACGAAGAGGCCTTCGGGCAGCGCCGGGCCCAGCGTCCTCTTTCCATCGGAGACGACCATCCCGCCGGAGGGACGCCCGCCGTCGGAAGACCGGACCTCGCCCCCGATGAGCGTGGAGGCGCCGGCGTCGGACGGGCCTTCCGCGGACCGGGGAATGGTCCGGGTCGGGAAAAGGACCGTCACGTTCAGCGGCGCCATCTCGCAGGGGGGATAGACCTGGAACTCGCCCAGCCCCGGATAGCTCAGGCGGGTGCCGGCGAAGCTGAAGCGCATCCGGTAAACGCCGGCATAAGGCGCAAGACCGCTATCGGGCACCCAGTCATTTACGAAGAAGGTGCCGTTTATCAGGTCGTGGTTTTCATTTCCAGGGGCCCTCCAGACCACGGGAAGGGGCGGCTGCTCGGCGCCGTTGAACCACCAACGGACGGATTCGCCGTGGCCGGCCACGCCCCGGTTGCGCCGGGCCGCCTCGCGTCCGCCGCCGTGGGATAGCAGCGAATAGTTTCCATCCACGAGCTGGCCGACGAGCCTAAGCGGCCGGTCCACCCGAAAGGCGGCATTTCCCTCCTCGAACGGCTCCAGGCCTTTGTCGAAGCTGCCCTGCGCCAGCGTGATGGAGACATTGTCCGAAAGCACCACAATGTCGCGGCCGGCTGCCCCGCCTTCAACGGCAGCCACCCCTTCGCGGTCGGCAAGCGGGGCCGCCGCTTGGGATATCGATGAGGGGGTGAAAGCCCCGAACTCACCTGGCGCGGAAGGCCCTGGCGCTGTGGCGGGCGCCGGTTGTGTTGGAGGCCCGGCGCAGGCGGCCGCGTCGGAAAAGGCGCCGGCCGCCACCGCCCACAGCACGAGCAGGGCGCCAAACCAGGCCCGCCCGCTCCGCTTCGCCAACATCATATCATTATTCTTTCCCACTCCATATATAACATTGTTTGATTGCGGCTTTGTTTATTATATAAACGTTGCTAGAAATTGAAGGACAGCCTACATCCGGAGGATTATGGTCAGCACGTCGTTGTCTTCGAGCGTGTGGTCCAGCCCGACACGCTGGCCGGCGTACTTGACGGAGGTTCCCCAGACCATCGCGTAACGGAACTTTTTCCTGAAGTCCTTGTGCAGATGGTCGCATACGTCGCCCACGGTGCCGCCCCGCTTGAGGATAAGCGGCTGGCCCATGTCCGGCTCGCCGCCCTGCGGCCGCAGGTATATGCGCCTGAACTGGAGCGCCTCGTAGATGCCCTTCTTGAAGGCCTCCAGCCCCGTGCCCTTGTCGGCGCTTATCGGGAAGACCTTCCAGCCCTTCAGCAGGGCCAGCCGGGCCTTCAACTCCTCCGGCGAAATCATGTCTATCTTGTTCAGGGCGACGATGGCCGGTATGTAGGCGCACTTTGACGACAGGAAGTCGATGAGGTCGTCGGCGGAGGCGTTCAGGCGGAACACGATATCGCCGTTGACGACGCCGAACTCGTTGAGGATGCCCTTGGCGGTGACCGCGTCCATCCGCGTCATCCTCACGGTGGAGTTGATGGTGATGCCGCCGCGGTTGCGCTTGGCAAACGATATCTCGGGCGGTCTTTCGTTGACCCGGATGCCGACCCCGCGCGCCTCCTGCACGACCGACTCCAGGCTCATGTCGAACACGTCGATATAGATGACCAGCAGGTCGGCCGAGCGGGCGACGCCCAGGACCTCCTTGCCCCGGCCCCTGCCGACGGACGCGCCCGGGACGATGCCGGGCATGTCCAGAATCTGGATCAGGGCGCCGCCATATCGCAGGGCCCCGGGCATGATGTCCGTGGTGGTGAAGGCGAAGTTGCCGACCTCGCTTTGGGCCTCCGTCATTTTGTTTATGAGCGTGCTCTTGCCGGTGTTGGGCGGCCCGAGAAGCGCCACGGTGGCGTTGCCGCTCTTTTTCACCGCAAAATGCTTCCCGCCCCCGCCGCCCTTGCTGCGGGCCAGCTCCGCCTCCTGCTTCAGTCGGGCGACCTTGGCCTTCAGCTTCCCGATATGGTGGGAGGAGCTCTTGTTGTACTCGGTCTTGCGAATCTCGTCCTCCACCTCCTTGATGCGGTCCTCGATGGTGCCCATGGCGGTCTCCCAATCGCATGGAATATAATAAATTGTACCATTCTCATGGCCGGGCCATGGCCGAAAGGACCTTCCCGGCATCCGTCGAGGACATATTGCGCCTGCTTGCGTCCGACCGGGCCTCGGGCGCCTCGGTGCTTCTGGAGCTTGCGGCCTCGGCCTTTCCCGCGCTGGCCCAGAGCACCGTTTCCACGGGAAGCCGGGCGCTTTCCGCCGAGGTCGAGGACCTCTGCCAAAACATCGTCGCCATCCAGCCCTTCATGGCCCCGTTCTACAACCTGTGCGCCCGGGTGCTGCCCCATGCCGACCCGAAGCTGCCCCTTCCCAACCTGAAGCGCTCCGTCGCCCGCGCCGCGGCACACCACGCGGACGGGGCCGCCGCCGGTCTCGAACGGGCGGCGGCGCAGGCCGCAAAGCTCGTGATGGACGGCGGGCGGGTGCTCACCCTCAGTTCGAGCGCCGCGGTGCTCGGCGCGCTGGAAAAGGCCCATGCCGACCGCAAGCGGTTCTCCGTCGTCGTCTTGGAATCCCGGCCGATGCTCGAAGGACGGGAGGCGGCCGCCCGGCTGGCCGCGGCCGGTATTCCCGTGGAGCTGACGATTGACGCCGCACTGGTCCTCGAGGTGCGCCGGGCCGGCCAGCTCATGGTCGGCGCGGATGCCCTCACCGACGAGGTGCTCGTCAACAAATGCGGAACGCTTCCGCTTGCGCTTGTTGCAAAGGAGTACGGCGTGCCATTGTTTTGTGTGGCGGAGTCTTCCAAGCTCGTTCCCAATTATCTGCTTCCCGAAAACGACCGGCCACGGGACCCCCGCGAGGTCTGGGACGGCGCCCCCCCGGGCGCGACCGTCCGGAACCGCTACTTCGAGAAGGTCCCGCTGAAATATATCAGGACCTTCGTGCTTGAGGACGGGCCGGCCGATGAACGGTCAGTGAAAAAAAATCTGGAAAGGCCCCGGCCCGGCCTGGAAAGGCTGGCCGGGTTGCTTGCCAGATGACTACTTCTTCTCGTCCTTTGCGATGGTCTCCTCTATGAACTGCGCCAGCGTGAAGGGGTGCACCTTCTTTTTGCGCTTTCGGGCCACGACCTCCATGCTGTGGGAGCAGGCGGGACAGGTGGTGACCATGACCGCGGACACGCATTCGGCCATGTCGAGCCGCTTGAGCGCTATGGCGTCCGAGGTTTCGCCGAACGCTATCCGTGCCCCTCCGCCGGAGCCGCAGCAAAGCGCCTTCTCTTTCGTGGCGGGCATCTCCTTGATGTTGGCAAACCTCGACAGCACCTTGCGCGGCAGGTCGTACAGCTTCATGTGCCGGCCCAGGTCGCACGAGTCGTGGTAGGTGACCGTTTCCTTCACCTTGGGTTCGGGCAATTTGTACAAATTCTCGGCGATGAGTTCGGCGATATGCTTGACCGCGATGTCCGATCTGACCGACTTCGGGTACACTTCCTTGAACATCCGGTAGCAGCCGTCGCAGCTCAGTACAAGTGTCTTGACGCCGAGCTTCCCGAGCCTCTCGATGTTCTCGCGGGCCACCTTCTCGAATCCGGCGCCCAGAAGGTGGGCCGGGTAGCCGCAGCACATCTCGTTGAACATCGTGAACTCGATGCCCATCCGCCGAAGCAGCTTGCGGGTTGCCGCAGCCGGCTTTCGGGCGGAGAAGCTGCTCACGCAGCCGGCGAAATAGGCGACGGGCGAGCGGTGCTCCGTCTCGTTGTGCATCTCCGAGGTCGGCGTGCTGTCGCCGAAGATGTTGCCATTTTGGTCGATTCGCTTGAGCACCTCCTTGTGGGAGGGCAGGAGCCGGCCCGAATCGGCCAGGTCCCTTCGGGCCGCCTCCAGGATATTTAGGATCTTGAGCTTCGACGAGCATTCGGTCTCGCACTTCCGGCAGAGGGTGCATCTGTAGACCGCCTCCACCGCCTTTTCGTCGGGCGGGATGAGGTCGTGCAGGAGCGCGTACGAAAGCAAAATCCTTCCGCGCGAGGTGTTGGAGTCCCAGCCCAGCTGGTTGAAGAACGGGCAGCTCTCCTTGCAGTACCCGCACATCGTGCAGGTCAGTATGTCGGATTCGGCGCCCTTGAGGCCCTTTTTGACCGGGAGCTTGTCGGCGGCGGCCATGTCAATCGCACTCCCCGGTTATGTAGCGGTTGTCGGCGAGCATGTCGTCGGGAGCGTCGAATATCTTGCCCGGGTTGAGGATGTTTTTGGGGTCGAGCGCTTTCTTGATCCTTTGCATCACCTCGATGGAGGCGCCCCGCTCGACCTTGAACAGCCGGCCGCGGGTCAGGCCGATCCCGTGCTCGGCGCTCATCGTCCCTCCCGCCTTGAGCACCTCCCCGTAGATCTCGTCGGTGGCCTTGCGGGCGGCCTCCCAGTCCTTTTCGGACTTGACGTTGATGAGCACTTTGCAGTGGATGTTGCCCTCGCCGGCGTGGCCGTAGGCGCCGATTACCAGGCCGTTGCTTTTGGCGATCTCGCCCAGCCTCCGGAGCACCTCGGGCACCTTCGAAATGGGCATTCCCAGGTCGTCGGCCAGCGACACCGGGCCCTTCCCGCCGGAGCCGGCCATCGACGGGAGCACCTGCTTGCGGCTCTCCCAGATCATCGCTATCTTGGCCGGGTCCGTGGCGTAGTCGATGTCGCCGGCCCCGGCGGCCCGGCCGATGTCGCCGGCCGCCCGGAGGTCCTCCACGGCCACCC
>Ga0315286_10006091_pt1 | contig 11703 bp, 13 predicted proteins | sample YL17G10_0_MG_FD_205038 | JGI IMG/M metagenome (GOLD analysis project Ga0315286, IMG submission 205038) | Sediment microbial communities from Yellowstone Lake, YNP, Wyoming, USA - YL17G10_0 | ecosystem: Environmental > Aquatic > Freshwater > Lake > Sediment | place: USA: Wyoming | collected... | reverse complement strand
CATACCCTTGGGTGCGAAGGACCTGCTCGCCACCAAGGGAATTCCAACCACCTGGGGAGCCAAGCCCTACGAGAACCAGGTCTTCGATTATGATGCAACCGTCGTGGAGAGACTCCACAAAGCAGGCGCCGGTCGAAAAGTTGCGCGTCGGCTACGTCAAGGCCGAATTTGATGCGGTGCAGGATGAGGAGCCGCGGAAGATTTTTAACGACGCGCTCGAGTGGCACAAGAAAAGGCCCCCCCTTTAATTGCTAATTGCAGATTGAAGACAGCAAGTCAACCCCTACTGGTCCAATTTGCAATTAGCAATTTGCAATTACGAGCGTTGCTCTTTATTCGATGGCAAGACAAAATAGCGTTTATAGCGGTCGGGGATGCGAGCCGGACGCATCCGGGAATCGGTCACGACGTGCACCGTTTCTCCGGTCGCCAGCAGTTGAGCCGTTCTCTGATTGCGAATTTCGTACTGAAAACGGATTACCTTCTCGGTAGCTCCGGCCACGGCGGTGCGGATAACAATGTCGTCCTCGAAACGCGCGGGAGCCTTGTAGCGGCATGTGGCTTCCGCGACTACCATGAAATGGCCGTCGACGGATTCCATGTCACGGTATTGAAATCCTTTGGCCCTGCACCAGGCCACTCGGCCGACTTCAAACCAGGTGAGGTAATTGCCGTAGTAAACCACCCCCATCTGATCCGTCTCGGCATAGCGAACGTTGATCAAGGTATCGACGAATTCGGGCTCGGTTGATGTTTTTTGCATGGCCAAAATCTACTCGCAAATCCCCCGCAGCGCAACGGCCACCGCAGAAAATACAATTGCCACGGATTACGCGGAATTTTCTGTGTAATCCGTGTAATCTGTGGCTCTGATTGTTTTGTCTTTGCGAAACCAGGGAGGTTCATGTGATGAGTTTGCGTCGCGTCGTTGCAGTTTCAGCTTTTGTTGGCATAATGGCCCTGATGGGCACAGCCATGGCAGCAAAGCCGGAAACCGGCTTTCTCAATCGCACGGTTCAGATAGGGGGCACAGCCTATCGCTACCAGGTATATGTGCCGGCCGACTGGAATAAGAACCGGAAATGGCCCGTAATTCTCTTCCTGCATGGCGCGGGCGAACGCGGCGACGACGGCCTTCTGCAGACACAGGTAGGAATCGCGACAGCTGCCCGCCAGCACCGGGACCGGTTCTCCTGCATCATGGTCATTCCCCAGTGCCGCAAAGACAGCTGGTGGACGGCGCCTGCCATGGAGGCTCAGGCTTTAAAGGCCCTGGACCAATCCATAAAGGAGTTCAAGGGCAACCCCGATCGGATCTATCTGACCGGGCTTTCCATGGGCGGGTATGGCACCTGGGACATCGCATTCAAGCACCCCGGCAAGTTCGCGGCTTTTGCCCCCATCTGCGGCGGCATTCGTCCGCCCGGACGAGTGCCGTCGCCCGAGGGAAGTCCCTTGGCCGATCCCAAAGTAAATCCCTACGAACTGGTGGCTCAGAAGGTCGGTAAAACGCCCGTCTGGATCTTCCATGGAGGCGCCGATAACGCCGTGCCCGTTGCCGAATCGCAGAAGATGAATGACGCATTGAAGGCGGCGGGAGGCAACGTGAAATACACCGAGTATCCCGGTGTGGGACACAACTCCTGGGACAGAGCCTACGCGGAGCCGGAATTCATGACCTGGCTCCTCTCCCAGCATCTCAAATAGAGAGATGTGCCGGCTTCATTTGAAGTTCCAGAGGAACTCGATGGCTATGCCGCCGATGGAGTCGGCGTCGCTGTAGGCGAACTTGCCGGACCCCGGCGCCATTTCCGGAGATTTGAGATTGATTTGCCGGTGCCGCGGCGTTAAATTTGGAGCCATTGCTCCGGGCTTGTCTTGCCCGCGCCGAGGCAAAAACAATCGAGAATCCTTTTTCCGGTTTTGAGGAGACGAATCAATGAAAAAACAGTCTGACGCCAACAAAAAGGAATGCGAGGGGGCTTCGCGCAGAACATTTGTCAAGGCAAGTGTCGCCGGAGCCATGGGGCTGACCCTCGGGAGTCGGGTATCCGATGCCGCCCAGCAACCCGCGGCTCCCGGCGCCGGCGCCCCCACATTCAACTCGCGCACGCATCTTGCGATGCCCATGCGCAATCTCGGGAAAACAGGCTACAGGACCGGCATCTTCAGCCTGGGCGGGCAGGCCACCATCGAGCAGCCCAACAAGGAAGAGGAATCTATCGCCCTCGTCAATCGCGCGATTGACCTGGGCGTCAACTACATCGACACGGCGGCTGCTTACGGCGGGCCGGATCAGTGGAGCCAGAAGTACATAGGAAAGGTGATGAAGACCCGCCGCAACGAAGTGTGGCTCTCCAGCAAAACCCACAACCGCACCTACGATGGCTCGATGAAACTCCTCGAGTCCAGCCTGCAGCAGCTCAACACCGACCATCTCGATCTGTGGCAATTGCACAACATTCAGAACATGGAGCAGCTCGACACCCTCTTCTCCAAAGACGGCGCGATCAAGGCGCTGGAAAAAGCGCGGGAGCAGAAAATGGTTCGCTTTCTGGGAATCACCGGTCACTTCGATCCCGGCGTTCTGATGGAAGGGCTCCGGCGTTACAAGTTCGATACGATCCTCCTGGCATTGAACGCCGCCGACCCGCACCACATGAGCTTCAGGGAAAAACTTCTCCCCATGGCGCTCGAGATGCAGCTCGGAATCATAGGCATGAAGATACCGGCCCGCGGGCGCATCCTGGCCAACTGGACTCCCCCGCCCCCGGACAAGCAGCCTGCCTTCGGAAAGGCCACGCGCAGCGGGACGCTCGTGATGAAGGAAGCCATGGAGTACGTTCTGTCCCTGCCGGTCAGCACGGTCATCATCGGTTGCGACAACGTGGCGCAGTTGGAAGAAAACGTGAAGATCGCGCGCGAATTCACGCCTCTCAACGAAACGAAAATGGCCGAACTTACCGCCAAAACCACCGAGGTCAAGGAGCAGGCGCTCTTTTTCCGCAAATGGGCCTGAAAAAAGCTTTGCCACGGATTACACGGATTAAATGAAAAAAATCAGCGGATGATGCGCTTGATTTGAAGGGATTTTGCGCCGAAGTTAAGAAGGATGGCGAGGCGGATACTTGTTGCCGCCAGATAATGGTGTGCCTGCGATTCGTGGGCACGAACCAAACCTGAAACGGCCTTGATTTCGAGAACGATCCTGCGATCGATTACAAAGTCCGCCCGATATTCCCCTATCTGGATCTCCTTGTAAGCCACCTTGATTGAAACTTGCCGTTCAAAACAAATCTGCCTCAACCCGAGTTCGTGAGCCAGAGCCTGTTCGTACACTGACTCAAGAAATCCGGGACCAAGAACCCGGTGCACCTCAAGGGCTGCCCCCAAGATCAGGTAGGACAGATCCTCATACAAAATCTTTTCCATGACCTATAAAGTAGCCGGCCGCCCTTTGGTCCAGTTTTTTTGTGTAATCCGTGAAATCTGTGGCAGGTTTCTTATGAGGCGAGCTCGAAGCCGAGGCCGAGCAGAACTGAGGCGACGATCAGCAGGAGGGTCATTCCCGCCCCGGGAGCGAGCCCCTGGTTGATCAGGCTGTGAACCAGCGGCACACTCGCCGTCGAGCAGAGGTAGGTCAGCACGCCAAAGACCACGCTGAAGGAGGCACAAGCCGTTTCTGCCGGCGCAGAAGACGATGCCGAGGGCCTCAGGCCGTTTCCGAGCAGACCCACCGCCAATCCCATTGCAATCACGGCAAAGAAAATATAGACCGCGAATTGAGATCCCATGACGATGTAAGCAACGATCAGCGCGCTTACCGATGTTGCCGGCGTCGTGACGAGAAAAGCAAGAATCGGCCCCAGCTTCGCCCCTTTCTGCCTCAGACTCACGGCAATGGGCAGGCTTCCCCAGCAGCAAACCGGAAGCAGGGTTCCCACGACCGTCGCATAGAGGACAGGCTTAATTCCATCGCGGCCGAGATGCCTGTAAACAGCCCCCTCCGGCACGAGTTCGTAGACCACGCCGCTCACGAGAAATCCGGCCGCAAGCGCGGGCACGATATCCACCGTGTAGGCTATTAATACCTGGATGAAACGCTCCCTGTCGGACTCCGGGGCTTATCTGAAAACAACCTTACCATCAAATATGGTCATCACCACCCTCGTCTTGTGAATCTCCAGCGCCGGGATTTTATACAGATCCTTGCTCAAAACGGCGACATCCGCCAGCATTCCTTCCTCGAGAGTCCCTTTGACCTTTTCCTCGAAGGAGGCGAAGGCGCCGCCCGCGGTATAGGCGCGCAGGGCGGTTTGCAGCGAGACGCGTTCCTGGGGAAGCCAACCGTCGGGAGGCATGCCGTCGATGGTGCGCCGGTTCACGGCATTGTGAAGACCTCGCACCGGATCGACGCTGATGGTGGCAGGCCAGTCGCTCGAAAAGATGAGCCGGGCTCCCGCCTTTTCCAGCGAACGCCAGGCGAAGCCGCGCTGTGCCCGCTCCGGTCCGACCGCGGGCTCCCACACATCGTTCGTCCCGGGATCGGCATGGATTGGCTCCATGGATGCCAGAACGCCGAGTCGGGCGAAGCGCGCGATATCTGAGGCTGCGATCGTCTCGATGTGTTCGATTCGAAAACGCGCGTCGTGCGCCCCGTTCACCGACAGGGCATGCGCATAAGCGTCCAGCGCCATCCTCACGGCGCGGTCGCCGATCGCGTGAACATATACCTGCAGTCCTGCCTGGTCGCTGAGCCGCACCAGATCATTCAACCGGCTTTGAGTGAAGGAAGCAGAACCCGAAGTTCCCGGAACATCGCTATAGGGGGCGAGCATCGCCGCCGTGTGGGCTTCGATGACGCCGTCCAGCAGGATTTTTACCGCTCCCACGCGCAAAAGCGGGCCGGGGAATTTCTTTTTCAACTCCGCATAACGGGCAATATCCCGGGCCGTCGTCTTCGCTCCGAGAGACATCGCCATGGAAACCCGGCAGGTAAATTCGCCTCTCTCCTTCAGCTCTTCATAGAGCGCCAGTTCTTCCGGATTGCCGCTGGCATTTTGAAAGCTCGTGATCCCGAGCGCAGCCGCCAGCCGGAGTCCCTGCCTGAGCGCCGAGAGCTTTTTTCCTTTCGAGGGCGGCGGAATCGCGCTTCGAACCAGACTCTGCGCGGACTCCTTGAGAACGCCCGTCGGCTTGCCTGTTCGGGGATCGAGCACCAGTTCTCCGTAGCCCGAGAATCCCGATGCTCCGGTAATATGCGCGATCTCCAGCGCCCGGGTATTCACCCAGCCGGTGTGACCGTCATAGGCGCTCAGAAAAACGGGCCGGTCGCGCACTGCGGCATCCAGGTCCGCACGCGTCGGCAGGCGCTTTTCCGGAAAAATCGAATACTCCCAGCCTGCGCCGGTGATCCACGGCTGTTCGGGATGGGACGCTGCAAACTCGGCCACGCGCTGCTGGACTTCGGCCAGCGAGCGGGCTCCGACCAGGTCCACTTCGGACAAGCCCAGGGAGCCGCTCAGAAAATGGGTGTGGGCGTCGTTGAATCCGGGGACGGCCATTTTGCCGCCGAGATCGATCACCTGAGTTTCTCGACCGGCAGTCTTGCGCACCTCTGATGCGCTGCCGACCTTCAGGATCCTGTTCGCCTTTATGGCAAGCGCTTCGGCCCATGGCTGAGCCTCGCTGCCGGTCCAGATCCTGGCGTTGGTGAGGATCAGATCCGCATCGGAAGGCGGGCTTTGAAAACCCGCCGATAGAACGAACAACACTGAAAGTGCCAGCAGTCTCTGCATGAGAGTCCCGTCTCCGGTATCAAATACCTATGTGGGATTGCGTCTTCATGGTCTGCACTTTACACGAATCTCGCCCTTATGAAGCGGACCCAACTGCGTCGCCCTGCTGTACATCGTCGAGGAGCGCCAACGCCGCAGATGCCCCCGCGCCGCCCGGAACCCGAAGGGCGCACGGGGATTGCGGGCGATCTCTGCACTGCTCGTCGTCAACGATGTGCACCGACATCGCTTCCTCCTCGCGCCTTGAGCTCGCCTCGCAAGCCCCATGCGCGCCACCCCTCCCAATTCTCGGACGGGCTCCTAATACGGACAAAAACCCTACCGCATGTTATGTTATAGATGTGCCGAAGCAGGAAGGTCGGACACACGGAACCATTAGCGCAGATACATCCGGTCGGACATGCACGAGTTGGGCATCGCTCAAGGTATCCTGGAAATCATTCAGCAGTATGTCCCCGAAGAGCAGGCAGGCAGCATCCGGTCGGTCAAGGTCCGGGTCGGGCAGCTATCGGGAGTCGTCGCCGATTCGCTGGATTTTTCCTTCGGTGCCATTATTGCGGATACTCCATGGCAGGCAGCCCGGTTGAACCTTGAGCATATTCCGGCCGTGTCGCATTGCAGCGGATGCGCCGTGAACTTCGAGATTGAAGACCTCGCCTTCTGCTGCCCCGCCTGCGGCAGCACAGAAATTCGGTTGATCTCCGGGACCGAGCTCCAGGTGGTCGAAATCGAGGTCGACGATGGAGGTTGACAAAAACTTGCCACGAATTACACGAATTACACGAAATTGAATTTGTGGATTTCGTGTAATTCGTGGCTGTTTTTTCTTGCGATGGATTGGGGTTGTATGAGCATCATCACCATTGAACGCAAGGTGCTGGAGAAGAACGATGAGATCGCGCGGCAGAACCGCGCGGCATTTCTCCAACAAGGATTGTTCGTCTTCAACATGGTGAGCTCGCCCGGGGCGGGCAAGACCAGCATTCTCGAACGCACCCTCGAGCATCTCCAGGGAGCCTTGCGCGTCGGGGTCATCGAAGGCGACGTGCAGACCGACTTCGATGCGCGGCGTGTGGCGCGCTACCAGGTGCCGGTGGTTCAAATCATCACCAACGGAGGGTGCCACCTCGAAGCCAGGCTGGTGCAGGACGCGCTGGCCAGCCTCGATCTGGCAGCCCTGGATATGCTGATCATCGAGAATGTCGGGAACCTGGTTTGTCCCGCCAACTATGATCTCGGAGAGGCATTGAAGGTGGTTGTTCTCAGCACCACGGAAGGGGACGACAAACCTCTTAAATATCCGGGCATGTTCCTCAACGCGTCGGTGCTGATCATCAACAAGACAGACCTGATTCCCTACGTAAACTGCGATCCGGCCGCCCTGCGGCGCCACGCCCTGCAGATCAATCCGTCGCTGATAATATTCGAGACCTCGTGCACCACCCTGGCCGGAATCCCCGAGTGGTGCGACTGGCTCAAAAGCAAGGTTTCACGCCGACCGTGATCCAGCGCATCCATATCGTCATCCGGGGTGCTGTCCAGGGTGTAGGTTTCCGTCCGTTCGTCTATCGCCTCGCCGGAGATCTGCGGCTGCCCGGATGGGTAATGAACTCCGCGCAGGGAATCTTTATCGAAGCGGAAGGCGAGCAGGATGTCCTGCGGAAGTTTTTATTGCGGCTGGAAAAAGAGCGGCCCGCGCGCGCTTATATCCAAAGCCTGGAATGCTCCTTCCTCGACCCTGCGGGCTTCACGGTTTTTGAAATCCGGGAGAGCGACGCTGCCGGCGAGAGGTGCGCGCTGGTGCTTCCGGATATCGCGGTCTGCCCCGATTGCCTGCGGGAGATTCTCGATCCGGCCGACCGGCGCTTCCGCTACCCGTTCACGAACTGCACCAACTGCGGGCCGAGATTCTCCATCATCGAAGCTCTTCCCTACGATCGCGCTCACACATCGATGCGCTCTTTCGAAATGTGTTCCGCCTGCAAGGAAGAATACAACGATCCGCGTAACCGGCGTTTCCACGCCCAGCCAAACGCCTGCCCGGAATGCGGCCCGCGCCTGGAATTGTGGGATGCCGGCGGCAAGGTCACTGCCGCAGGGCACGACGCGCTCCTGGCCGCCGCCGCGTGCATCCGGTCCGGGGGCATTGCAGCGGTCAAGGGCCTGGGCGGGTTTCACCTGATGACGGATGCCTGCAGCGAGACGGCCGTCGCGCGCCTCAGGGAACGAAAGCACCGAGAGGAGAAGCCCTTTGCGCTGATGTATCCAACCCTCGCGCAGATCGGTTCGGAATGCGAGCTGTCGGCGCTCGAGCAGCGCCTCCTGTGCTCGCCCGAAGCGCCGATCGTCCTGCTGCGCCGCGCCGGCGCCGCGGTTGCCGCATCGGTCGCACCCGGCAATCCATACCTGGGGGTGATGTTGCCCTATACTCCCCTGCACCATCTCCTGATGCGCGAACTGGGCGCTCCTGTGGTGGCCACCAGCGGCAATCTGTCGGATGAACCGATCTGCATCGACGAGCAGGAGGCGCTGGCCCGCCTGCGTTCGATCGCCGATCTCTTCCTGGTTCACAACCGTCTCATCGTGCGGCATGTCGACGACTCGATTGCCCGGATCATGCTGGGGCGCGAGCTGGTGCTCCGGCGGGCGCGCGGTTATGCCCCCCTGCCGGTGCAGGTCGCAGACGCGCTGCCCCGCATCCTCGCCGTGGGCGCCCACCTGAAAAACACCATCGCGTTGACGGTGGGGAAGAACGTTTTCATCAGCCAGCACATCGGAGACCTGGAGAACCGCGAGGCATCCGATGCGTTCCGCAAGGTGATCGACAGCTTCCGCAGCCTGTATGCCGTCGATCCAGAGCGGCTGGCGGCGGACATGCATCCGGATTACCTCTCTACCCGATACGCGCAAAGCTGCCCTATGCCGGTTTCATCCATCCAGCATCATTATGCCCACGTGGTCTCCTGCATGGCAGAAAACAAACTCGAAGGGACGGTGCTGGGTGTGTCCTGGGATGGCACCGGCTATGGACCGGATGGAACCGTGTGGGGCGGGGAGTTTCTGCTCACCACGGATACTTCGTTCAGGCGCGTAGCGACTTTCCGAAGATTCGGGCTGCCCGGCGGTGAACGCGCCGTGAGGGAGCCCAGGCGAGCCGCGTTGGGCTTGCTTTATGAAATCTTCGGAGAGACCCTGCGCGAGCGGCGCGACCTCATCCCGCTTGCGTCGTTCGGCGCGCACGAACTCGCGCCACTCCTGCAGATGATGGCCAGGGGAATCAACACCCCCAGGACCTCCAGTGCGGGACGCCTTTTCGATGCCGTGGCCTCCATCGCCGGCCTGCGGCAGCAAACGAACTTCGAAGGGCAGGCTGCAATGGAAATGGAGTTTGCCCTCGATCCCGCCGAGAGTGACGAGAGATACCCCTTTGAGACTCAGCGTGAACCGGCCTCGGGGGAAAACCCGGAACTGGTGACAGTCGATTGGGCCCCGATGATCCTTGCCCTCCTCGAAGATGTGGGCCAGAATGTGCCGATCGGGCGGATTTCGAAAAGATTTCACAACACCCTCGTGGAGATCATCATGTCGGCAGCCGGGCAGATTGGTGAGCGGCGTATTGTCCTCAGCGGCGGCTGCTTTCAGAACCAGTACTTGACGGAACGTACCGTGCGCCGCCTCGAGGCGGAGGGGTTCCGGCCCTATTGGCACCAGCGCGTGCCGCCCAACGACGGCGGCATCGCCCTCGGCCAGGCCGTCGCCGCCGCGAGGATTTTAAAAAAACAAAATCACCACCAAGACACCAAGACACCAAGAAAAAATATATAACTTGGTGTCTTGGTATCTTGGTGGTGGCTTTTGAGGAGTCAGCTTATGTGTTTGGCGGTACCTGGAAAAATCGTGAGCATCGAGGGGGAGGATCCGATTTTGCGCAGCGGCAAGGTGGACTTTGCCGGCATCGTGAAGCAGATCAACCTGGCCTATGTGCCCGAGGCCAAGATCGGGGATTATGTGCTCGTTCATGTGGGATTTGCCATCAGCACCGTCGACGAACAGGAGGCTCAACAGGTGTTCGAGTACCTGCGGCAGATGGCCGAACTGGCTGAACTCGAGGACGAAGCAAAGTCATGAAGTTCGTCGATGAATACCGCAACGGTGAAGCCGCCGCCGGCCTCGCCCGGACACTTCACAAGATCGCCACACGGCCGTGGACGCTCATGGAAGTCTGCGGCGGGCAGACCCACGCCATCGTCAAGTTCGGAATCGATGAACTCCTTCCGAAGCAGATCACCCTGGTGCACGGGCCCGGCTGCCCCGTTTGCGTCACCCCCCTGGAGCTGATCGAGAAGGCCATTACCATCGCGGCGACGCCCGACGTGATCTTCTGTTCTTTTGGCGACATGCTGCGCGTGCCGGGAAAGTCAAAAGACCTTTTGACCGTGAAAGCCCAGGGCGGCGATGTCCGCATCGTTTATTCCCCTCTGGATGCCGTGAAGGTCGCCGCCGCCAATCCGACCAGGCAGGTGGTTTTCTTTGCGGTCGGGTTCGAGACCACCGCTCCCGCCAACGCCATGGCGGTCTTCCAGGCGGCACGGCAGGGCATACGCAATTTTTCTCTGCTGGTTTCGCACGTTCTGGTTCCGCCTGCGATGGAAGCGATACTCTCCGCTCCGGAAAATCGAGTGCAGGGATTCCTCGCCGCGGGACACGTATGCGCCGTCATGGGATTCACGGAGTACGAACCCATTGCACGCAAATACCGGGTCCCCATCGTGGTCACGGGATTTGAGCCGGTGGACATTCTGCAGGGCATCCTGATGTGCGTGCGCCAGCTGGAGGAGGGCCGCGCCGAGGTTGAGAATCAGTATGCGCGCGCCGTGCGCAAGGAAGGAAACCTGCCGGCGCAAAACCTGATCCGCGAGGTATTCCGAGTCGTGCCGCGCAAGTGGAGGGGCATGGGAGAGATCCCTCAAAGCGGCCTGGGCCTCCGGGAGAATTACGCCGAGTATGATGCGGAACTCCGCTTCGGCATTTCGGACCAGACTGCCGAGGAGCCTTCCGAGTGCATCAGCGGGCTGGTTCTGCAGGGAGTGAAAAAACCGCATGAGTGTCCGGCTTTCGGCTCGCGCTGCACGCCCGAGCTCCCGCTGGGCGCGACCATGGTCTCATCGGAGGGCGCCTGCGCCGCATACTATCGCTATCGCCGTGTGCCCATTGGCTTCGGCGCAAACTAATTGCGGATTGCGGGCTTCACAATTGCGGATTGCGGATTTCGGATTGCGGAATGAATCTCCCGGAGTCCATGTGTGGTTTTCGCAGGGCGATGCCCGACAGGACGCCGATGCACACCTTTTCGCGGCCTTCCAATCCGCAATCCGCAATCCGCAATTCAAAGGGAATTGATAAAAATGGCACTAGATCCTGAATCCGACCTTGCCGGTTTTCATTGTCCGATACCGATCGAGCAGTACCCAAACGTCCTGCTGGCACACGGCGGCGGCGGGAAGCTGACGCAGCAGCTGATTGAAAAAATCTTTCTCCCCCTTTTCAGCAATCCGATGCTCGAATCCCGCCACGACGGGGCTCTGCTTGACCTGATGGGCGTAAAACTCGCCTTCACCACCGATTCCTACGTGGTCAAGCCGCTCTTCTTTCCGGGCGGAGACATCGGCTCGCTGGCCGTCAACGGGACCGTGAATGACCTTGCGATGTGCGGCGCACGTCCGCTCTTTCTGAGCGCCGGCTTTATCCTGGAAGAGGGGCTGCCCATGGAGACCCTCTGGCGCGTGGCGAAATCGATGAAGCAGGCTGCCGACAACGCGTCGGTCCAGCTGGTCACGGGCGACACCAAGGTTGTGGACCATGGCAAGGGGGATACGATCTTCATCAATACGGCCGGCATCGGACT
>Ga0315286_10006088_pt1 | contig 11706 bp, 10 predicted proteins | sample YL17G10_0_MG_FD_205038 | JGI IMG/M metagenome (GOLD analysis project Ga0315286, IMG submission 205038) | Sediment microbial communities from Yellowstone Lake, YNP, Wyoming, USA - YL17G10_0 | ecosystem: Environmental > Aquatic > Freshwater > Lake > Sediment | place: USA: Wyoming | collected... | reverse complement strand
CACCTGGTGGTAGTCAATCATGCTTTGCTCCTGTCTGACCTGGCCAGCGGCAACAAGCTGCTGCCCGAATATAGATATTTGGTAATAGACGAATCACATCAACTAGAGGCGGAAGCCACCGAACAATTCGGCTTTCACATCGGCCAGCGCCAAATTGCAGATTACCTTAACCGTCTCACACAACCGTCAGGAACCAGCGGCTTGATACCCCGCATAAAGACTAATTTTGGTATTCAGCGGGCGCAAGGTCAGCAGGCAGAGTTACTTCAAAGCCAGGTTGAGTCAGTCCGGTTGCGACTGAGCCGATTCTTTGATTTATTATCTCGCTTGATTAGTGATCATACCCAGGCACAGTGGAATTACGAACGCCAGCTTAGCATCACCCCTGGGTTGCGTCTTCAGCCGCCTTGGGGCCAGATCAAGCAGTCACAACAGGAAATGGCTTTAGCCCTGCGTGACCTGGAGCTTGGACTTGGCCGTCTACATACCGCACTACAAGATTCAGCATCCTCCCAGCGGGATGACCTGGCGGCGGAGCTGATTTCGCTGCAGGAATATGGCCACCAGTTGGCAGAACGGCTGACCAGCGCTATCTCACAGCCTGAGCCTGATATGGTCTACTGGTGCAGCCTTAGTGGCCAGGAAGCGGTTATCAGTCTGGGAGCAGCACCATTGAATGTAGCCCCTATTCTGGAAAAGGAGCTATTTTCCCGCAAGGACTCGGTAGTGCTTACCAGTGCCACTTTGACTGCCGAGGGTGGTTTCACCTATATAAAAGAACGGCTTGGGCTTGAGCATACCACCGGGCTTATGGTGGAATCTCCATTCGACTACCTGTCGTCAACGCTGGTTTATCTCCCACAAGATATTCCTGACCCGGAAAGGCCTGGATATCAAGCTGGTGTGGAGCTAGCCCTGGTGGAGATGTGTCGGGCGGCCGGAGGCCGGACACTGGCCCTATTTACCTCGCATGCTGCCCTGAGGGCCACTAAGGCGGCTATTCAACCTCCTCTGGAAAAGGAGAACATTCTGGTGCTGGCCCAGGGGGTAGATGGCTCGCCCAAGCAGCTTCTAAATGCCTTTAAGAGCAGCCCAAGAACGGTGCTGCTGGGCACAGCCAGCTTATGGGAGGGTATTGACGTGCCGGGCGATGCCTTGAGCTTACTGGTAATAGCAAGACTTCCCTTCAGTATTCCCAGCGACCCGCTATTTGCCGCCCGTTCCAAGCAGTATGACGATCCTTTCAATCAATATTCACTACCTCAAGCAGTGCTCAAGTTCAAACAGGGCTTTGGCCGTCTAATTCGCAGCAAACGGGACCGGGGAGTGATGGTAGTGCTGGACCGACGGCTTAGCAGCAAATACTATGGCCCGGTTTTTTTACAGTCTCTACCTCAATGCACCGTAAAGCGGGGGCCAATGCGATTACTGCCTCGGGAGATCAATGCCTGGATAGGACAGACCTAGAAAAGGAGTGCAAGTGCAAGTTCTTGGATGGATAGGTTTAGGCTTAGTTCAGACTTTCTATTTGCCACAGACAATTAAAATCATCCGGACAAAACAAGTAGTCGGATTGTCATTATTATCCTGGGTGATATTGTGGGTAGGCCTATTTTTTTATCTTGTTTATAGCATATATGTCGGTGACAAGGTGTTCACCGTCGGCAACTCTGCCGGTATGCTTCAATCAACACTGGTTATTTGGTTGATTCTGAGGTACCGGGCGCGAGGCCAGGCACCGAGCACAAGCGAACATTAGGGCACAGCTCATCTCATCTACCCAGTAGCCGCCACACTCGGGCACCTGAGCCCCGACTGACCAGGCAACGTGGAACCGTCCCCCACAGCGGCTACAGCGGCCTACATTTTCTTCGTCCAGCGGTTGTCCGCAGGTACAACATTGTTGCTCCAAGCTGACCTCCATTTAAAAATTATTATAATATACTACTCATCTGCCATCTCTCCCTTCAACCATTCCTTCACCAGGGCTTTCTCCTGTTGCTCATTCTCAACCTTGCCATCCAGCCTGGCGTCCTGAAGTGCCCGTAATATCTGTCCCATCCTGGGACCGGGCACTACACCCAGCGCCAGCAGTGACTCTCCATTAAGACTGGGTTTGATGTGGCGGAGCTTGTTTAAATATAATTCCAGCCACTCCTTGGCCTGCTCCGAGGATGTGGCCTGGGCATTGGCTTGCACAGCCTCGAGACTGTAGCCTTCGAGCAGATGAAAGACAGCGCTAGGGGCGAGTTTGCCAGCTTCCAGAGAGCCTTGTTGCCCCTTTAGTCGAACAGTATCTCTAAGTACCTGGGTCAGATTGGCCGTTGGGTTAATGCGCAGTATGAAGCGTTCCACATCCATCTCGGTGAGGCGATAGACTTGCAATGCCAGGTATAACGATATGGGTGGTGTAGCGGGATAGCAAAACTTGCGTACCTGAACAAATTTTTCAGCCAGCCAGCCATCGCCAACAAGTCCAGAGCGCAGTGCACCTAGCAGGCCCAGTTCATCGGCACGGCTCAGTACCTGCTCCGGGCGTTCCTCTTTAAAAATGAGCTCCAGCTCGTGGCGGATGCGGTCAGCGCTGATGGTGTCAAGCAGAACTATGTCCTGGCGAAACCTGGCCTCAGTGGATTGTTCCAGACGAAAGCCAAGACGTTGCTCGTAGCGTAGTGCTCTAAACATACGGGTGGCGTCATCTATAAAGCTTTTCTGGTGCAGAATGCGGATAAGGCCTGTCTCCAGGTCCTTCTTGCCACCATAAGGGTCTAGCAGCTTGCCATAGTGATCGGGGTCCAAATGAATGGCCATAGCGTTTATGGTGAAGTCGCGGCGAAAAAGGTCTTCCTGAATTTTACCCGGACGCACTACAGGCAGCGCCCCCGGCCGGTGGTAGCTTTCAGAGCGGGCAGTGACCAGGTCAAGGCTCCACTTGCCATGATGCAGTTTGGCCGTGCCAAAACGGTGGTGGGCCACCCAGCAACCGGGATAGCGCCCGGCCAGTGCTTCGGCTAGCTTAATGGCTTCACCTTCCACCACCAGGTCAAGATCAAGGCTTGGCCTACCCAATAGAAGGTCGCGCACCACCCCACCAATCAAATATAGCTTCTGATCGAGTCCAGAGGCTAGCTCGCCTGTCTCATGCAAAATCCCCAGAAGCTCCGGCGGCAGGTTGTTTTGCAGGAGTCCAGCCAGATCAGCAGCCTGGGCGTCTTTTCCAGTTGTCATAATGGGATTATATCCCCTTGCTATCAGGTTCTCAAGAGACGCAGGATGCCCTTCAATCCGTTGGTATAGATTCAAAAGGCTAATCTACCAAGTGGATTCACAGATTCAAGTGTCCTTGCGAGAAGTCCGCCCGTGGCGGACGACGAAGCAATCTGAAGGGAAGTTGGATGAGATTGCTTCGCGGAGTTTATCCTGAGTCAAGGCGAAGGGCTCGCAATGACAAATTATCATTTTTAACCTCATTAGATTCCATGGCTTAAAGATACTTAAGGACAAAGCTCTTTCACAGGAGCAAAGGAGCGGCGATGGATGGTACAGACCCCCAACTTTTGTAAGGCCTCCAGGTGTTCTGATGTGCCATAACCTTTATTAGCAGCAAAGCCATATCCCGGATGATCCTGGCTGAGATCATTCATGAGCTGGTCGCGGGCTACCTTGGCCACGATGGAGGCACAGGCAATAGAGCGGCAAAGACAATCACCTTTGATAATATACTTCTGGGGCAATTTCACAGCGGGCAAGGCCAGGCCGTCAATGAGTAGAAAGTCAGGGGCTGGCTTGAGCTCAGCTACGGCCAAACGCATAGCCTGGCGAGTAGCCCATATTATGCCCTTACTGTCTATGTCCACGTGTGATACCATTCCTACCCCTAATGCCAGAGCCTTCTCTCTAATGTGCTGTGCCAGGAACTGGCGTTTCTTGGCGCTCAACTGCTTGCTATCACGTACTTGAGTGATCCAGGTCTCATCGAGACGCAAAGGCAGAATTAAAGCGGCAGCGGCTACCGGTCCAGCCAGAGCACCTCGTCCGACTTCATCAATGCCAGCCACAAAACGGTAGCCTTGGGACAGCAGCGACTGCTCCTCAGCTAAACTAGGTGGCTCTTGAAAACGCTGACTTTGCCTCATAACTCTCTTATTAGGGCAACAGCTAGTTCAAAACCCTGCTGGTATCTTGGCATGGGCACTCTCAATTATACCTCCCCCTAGCACTTCCTCCCCTTGATAGAATACCACAGCTTGTCCCGGGGTAATAGCTCGTTGAGGCTTAGAGAAGACCAACCTAACGCCCTTGTCCTGTGGCCATAGCACCGCCTCAGTTTTAGGAGAGCGATAGCGTATCTTAGCTGCCACTGGCACAGGTTTTGAGGCTGCTTCACCTGAGACCCAGTGCACCCGGGTGGCCCAAAGCGTGTCACTGAAAATATCCTCTTCACCACCAACTACCAGGGTATTGTTTTGGGCATCAATATCTATGACATATAGTCGCCGTTTGGAAGCTAATCCCAGCCCTTGTCTCTGCCCGATTGTGTAACCAGCAATGCCAGTGTGATGCCCCAGCAGGTGCCCCCGGCTATCTACAATATCGCCCGGTGTTTGAGGAAAGCGTCTGGCCACAAATGAGCGGCAATCACCGTCAGGAATGAAGCATATTTCCTGGCTATCCGGCTTTGATGCTACAGGAAGACCCAGATGGGAGGCCAGATGGCGCACCTCGCTCTTGCAGCTATTACCAAGGGGCAGAAGCAGGTGAGCCAACTCCGGCTGTCCGAGGGTGTACAGTACATATGACTGGTCTTTACTTGGGTCAACAGACTCCAGCAAGCGGTATTTATCCGCACTGTGCTCTATACGGGCATAGTGCCCGGTAGCCAAATATTGAGCATCCAGGCTCAGTGCTTTATCCATCAGAAAGTGGAACTTCATATAGTGGTTGCAGGCCAGGCAGGGGTTGGGGGTGCGACCCCGGCTATATTCCTGGCAAAAATAGTCAATCACATACTTCTGGAACTCAGCCTCCAGGGAACAGACATAGTGAGGTATACCCAAAAGCTGACATACGCAGCGGGCGTCATTGACATCCTGGGAAAGACAACACGGGTGATGATGTGTGGAGTCTGTTTTATCAGACCACAGCTTCATGGTGATTCCTATTACCTCGTAGCCTGCATCACGGAGCAGAGCAGCTGCAACCGAGGAGTCCACCCCTCCACTCATGGCCACCACCACTCTTGTCAGGTTTATGTTTACAGGTTCAGCTTGGTCAGACACTGTTCCACCGCTTTCCATATTTCCTGTGACACATTGGCTTCGGGCAAACTGGCGTCAATCTTAACCCAGCGCTGTGGCTCTTTTTTCATTTGCTTGAGATAGCCCTGTCTCACCCTGCGATGAAAGTCTAGACCTTGTGTCTCGAACTCGCCGATCTCCTGTGTTTTTCCTTTTCTCTCCAGCCCTTTTACCGGATCAATATCCAGCAGTAGCACCAAGTCTGGCTTCAGGCCACCGGTTACCAGCTCATTGATATTATGAATGGACTTCAGGTTTACACCTGCTCCATAGCCTTGGTAGGCTACAGTGGAATAGATATAACGGTCGCAGACCACTATGAGGCCTTTTTGCAGGAATGGTCTGAGCTGTTCTGACACCATTTGAGCACGGGCGGCAGCGAAAAGGAGAAGCTCTGCTTCAGGAACAATAGGCGGAGAGAGCTTTTGAGTGGCCAAATCAAAGTTGTCCTGACATTGAACAGGGGGGTTATGCCATCCGAAAAATAGTTTTTTCCGTGGTGAGGTGACCAATGTCCTTATAGCCTCTCCGAGTGCCGTGTCTCCAGGCTCACGCAATAGCTCAGCGCGGTAGTTATTCTGGCATAAACGCTGGTAAAGGATGCGGGCCTGGGTGGATTTCCCTCCACCCTCGCCGCCCTCAAGAACGATAAACAAAGCTAATTCCCCCCTGTTTACTAACGCATTATACCATAGATACGAAGAGCTTAAAGTCTCAGGCCTCACCCTTGTATCAATCCTTCACGCTGGTTGGCACCAGCGCCACAAAGTATGAAAATACCGTTTTCAGACCTATGACATGTGCTGATACCTTATCCCCAGACCCCACCAGAGAGGCCGAGCCTCTCTGGACTCTCTGCTACTTTCGGGGTAATCCTTCATGCTGGCTTGCCACCAGCGCAACGAAGCATGAAAATGGGGATTCCACAAGGGGCGAAGCCCCTTTGGAGGGGGCTTGGGGGGCCCCCCAGCAACCCTCCCATCCCCCCAAGAGTGGGGGATACAAGGGGGCTGAAAGCCCTATTTTCGTAGTAAGCCTATTGAATAGAAGTTGCTGAGGCTGTAGAATAAACAATTAAAGGTTTGTTCTAGGAAATAGGCGATGAGTTTCGGTAAAGAACTGGCTCTGAACTTCGTGCCGCTTTTTGTAGCGATTGATGCTCTGGGTAATGTGCCCATTGTCCTCGGTCTGACCGAAGATATGACCATTAAGCAGCGTGCCAAAGTAGTGAACATCGCCCTGATAACTGCTGCAGTGTTAGGACTGGCCTTTCTTTTCGCTGGAAAGTATATCCTTGAGTTTCTGGGTATCTCGGTATCTCACTTCGCTATCGCCGGGGGAACTATTCTACTTGCCCTATCAGTAAGAGATATCGTCATTGGAAAAATGATGGAGACTCCGGTTAAGCAGGAGCTGATGGCTATAGTGCCCATCGGCACTCCGCTCACGGTAGGCCCGGCTACCTTGACTACTCTATTGCTGCTAAACCAGCAATATAGACTTGGACTGGTATTGTTTGCCTTTGGACTCAACATGGCCGCTACTTGGGTGATATTAGTTTCGGGCAACCGGATAGCTGGCTTTTTGGGGCAGGGTGGTCTAAGGGCTTTCTCCAAAGTAGCCAGTCTGCTGCTGGCTGCCATAGCGGTGCGGATGATGGTTAGGGGGCTGGCGGATGTCTTCCCCGGCCTTACCCAGTAGATAGTGCGGAAAAAGTCTTTATCAACCCCCTTATCCCCCAATCTTGGGGGAATATTGAAGCTGGGTGATACCCCCAGACCCCCACCAGGAGGTTTCCTGGATCTCTTTTTTGGCAGTCTACAGTAGGTAGTGCAGAAATAGTTTATATATAATCCACCAAATCACAATTTTAGGGCATATAGAATTCGGGGGCCATTCTTAGGCCCCCGTTAAAAGTTTCCTGTACCTCTATTTCAGCATTCCCCAGAAGCAGATTCTCAAACTACTGTTAAGCGTACCTCAAGATCAACAGTACGTTGCAGATGCCCACTACTATAATCATAGCAGGGAGGGCGTACTTACAGTAATAGCCCCAGGAAATGCGGTGACCTTCCCGTTCGGCTATGGCTAAACCTACAACATTAGCTGAAGCGCCTATGGGTGTACCGTTGCCCCCGATGTCTGTCCCCAGTGCCAGCGGCCAGCTTAATGACTGTATACTCCAGCCTTGTTCCAGGGATAGTGCCCGTACCACTGGTACCATTGCCATGGCGAAGGGGATGTTATCGATTATAGCCGAGGCAAAAGCCGATATCCACAGAATCATGCTGATGGCTATTATCAGGTTGCCGCCAGCGCTTTGACCTATGAAGCCGGCTACCAGAGCCATTACGCCAGCTTTATCCAGTCCGCCCACGGTTATGAACAAACCGAAGAAGAAAAGCAGCGTTTTCCAGTCTACCCCTTTTAAAACCTCCCAATCACTCTTAAACGCCAATCCAAAATTAGAATTGGTAGTGGTGAGTTTGATCCAGAGCACTGCCAACAGGGTTAGACCAGCAGCTATCCACCCGATTGTTGCTACGTGAATATGCGATATGTGGTGGGTAACCAATAGTCCAACCACGATTAGGAAAACAAACGTGGAGAGGCGGAATAGACGCCGGTCGGTGATAGCCTCTGATGGCTGAGGTAGTTTGCTAGTATCCACCGCTATCCCGCCATCCGGCTTGAGTGTTTTTCGGAAGACAAGGTAGAAGAATATGAGTGCTGCTACCATGCCTATCCAGGCGATTAACCCTGTATTCATCAGGAAATCAAAAAAGGATAAACCGAAGGATGTTCCGATGATGATGTTGGGTGGGTCACCGGACATAGTGGCACTGCCCCCGGTGTTAGCAGCGAAAATCGCGGCTATAATCAGTGGCACTGGGTTGAACTTCAGCAAGCGACCCAGTTCTATAATGATTGCAGCCAGGAAAAGAAGCACTGTAATGCTGTCTATAAACATGGACAGGAAACCGGAAACCAGCATAAAAGCGATAAAAAGGCGCGGCACATCATATCCCATCATCTTTGCCACACGGAGGCAAAGCCAGCGGAAAAAGCCGCTGCGGGCCATGCCTTCTACCATAACCATCATGCCAAAAATAAAAATGATGGTCTGCCAGTTTATCGCATTCCATACGTTAGAGGGACTTCGCAAGACGATAGCAGTTATGAGTGCGGCACCGCCCAAAGCTACCCAGGCGCGGTGAATCTTCCCCCATATTAGAAGGGCGAACACTGTCACAAAAATAATCGTGGCTATTATCTGTTCTGCGTTCATATACTACCTAGCTCCACAATAATTTGACTGGCCGGCCTAAAAAACAAGTAGGAAACACAGAGGTGATAAGCCTTTGTGTTTCCTACATTCAAGTTCACTCAGAACCTGTTCTTAACACGATTTGATACTGTTGATCATTTAAAGAAATCCGCAACAGTTCCAACGTAAATGCTGCCGATGATAGCCGTGGTGATAACACCGGCTACATTGGGTCCCATGGCATAAGGTAAAATCATACTAAACTTGTTGGATTCAAAAGCGCATTTCTGGGCTACTTTGGCTGTGGTGGGGACACAGGAGACACCTGCTATACCCACCAGTGGGTTGAAAGGCTTCTTGCTGAACTTCATCCAGATCATGCCGCCGATCAATCCTCCTATTCCGGATAACAATAGAGCCAGCATGCCCAGACCTAAAAGCTTAACCACTGTAGAGTCCATGATAATATCGGCGCTGAGCAGGGCACCCAGAGTGAATCCCAGGAAGAAGGTGGCACCGTAGAGAACTGGTCCGGACAGCAACTCTATGTACCGGTTGATGCGAGCCTCTTTTACGGCCACGCCGACGAAGAAGGATGCAAACAGTGGGGCGCCCACCGGAAAGAGCAGACTCAACACCCCGCAGGCGACGACGGCGAAGGCGAACTTCTCACCGGAGGATATAGTAGGGATATCCTTGAGATCCATCTTGATGCCTCTTTTAGCCTTGGGCACCAAACCCTTTATCAGATAGGGATAGCCTGCGTAGCATAAACTCAGATAGACGTAGGCTACCACGCTCAGGGGTACGAAGATCTGCGGGGCCATCATGATAGACCCGAATATCACCACAGGGCCATCGGCACCTCCTACCAGGGCCACAGATGCCGCTTCCTTGACGGTGAGGCCGCAGGCTACTGCTATGGGCAGGGTGGCAATAGTGCCCAGCTCAGCGCAGGCCGCCAGTATCATGCTCATCCAGGGCTTGGCAATGAGGTAGTCTATATCGGTTATAGCTCCAATACCCATGAAAACCAAACAGGCGATCAGACCATTGCTGAAAGTAAAGTTATAGATAGGCTGCAGGAAGTCCATTTGCAGATATTTCATAAGCTGGATAGGGTCTGAAATCAGTGGCGCTACAAACAGGGTACCTGCTTCTTTCGCTGCTGAAGCGTCCTTCGCCAGAAAATAAAGCACCCCGGCGTTCACCGCCACTATGCCGATGCCCATGGGGATCATAAGCAGTGGCTCCAGTGTCTGGCGGTATCCCAGATAGATCAACAGAAATCCCAGGAGTATCAGTAATACCCTTACTAGAGAGGTGTCCCAATCCCCGGTAAAGAGTGTATGTAAGCCTTCAAAAAACTGCCAGAATGACATGGGCTCTAAGCCTCCTTGCCTTCATTGGGCTTTGTTTTGCCGCTCTTATGAACTACCCAATAAATTATCTTGATCATTACAGCTACGCCCAGGGAAATCCCAAAGAGCAAGCCATAGGCAATTAAGGAGTACTCAACAGCTCTTCCTACTAACATATGTTTACCTCTTATCAGTATTCAATAATGACCAATACATTACCCGCCTGGACGGTTTGTCCGGGGGTTACTTTGACCTCCTTGACTGTGCCGTTTACCGGACTTACTATAGGATTTTCCATCTTCATGGATTCCATTCCAAGATGCACAAAGTGGTCTCATCCTCCACACTGAGTATCTTGCCTGGTATAGGTGCCTCAACTTTTTCTTGTGCCATCTTTTTGGTAATCCTCCTCGAAAGAGAAGTCGACAAAAAAAGGGAAGCGCTTCACTCAGACATTTCCCTTACCAACCAAAGTCAGCAATTTTATTGCCCCCTGTCTCTGTCTATATTAACCAGCGGAGCTAAGGCCACCAATTCATGCCGCTGGTACACCCCTCCTCCCCGTACTGTAAAAATATATGTTTACCGGCTAATCACCGATACCGATTAAGAAAAACACAGGTTGGTTAATGCACCTTCGCTATCATGTTCAATCAGATAAAAAACCACAGAGGCTTACTGCCTCTGTGGTTTTTTGGTTCAGAGTCGTTCCGGATATAACCTTTCGCTTATCTTGGATAAACTGCCAGATATACGGGTCGACTGACGTTGTTCTCTAATCCTTTCGTATAGGCTAACTGGGCTTCGCTTTCTCTTGCCCTTCTACCTCCTCAGATTCTCTGCCAAATGACGATTGCTGTCTGGAGAACCAGATAGCGCCGATAACTATTGCCAAGCCTACACCAACCAGTACCAGGACGACTGGGCTCACATTGCCTACCTTATCAGTTATACCCCTTTGCTCCAGAATAATAGAACTCGCTATAACTGAGATGATGTTAATAACTTTAATCAATGGGTTCAAAGCTGGACCAGCGGTATCCTTCAAGGGGTCTCCAACAGTATCACCAACAACGCTGGCTTTGTGTGCCTCGGAGCCTTTACCACCATAAAGACCGTCTTCAATGGTCTTCTTGGCGTTGTCCCAGGCACCACCGGCGTTGGACATGAATACTGCCATTAGCTGTCCTGACAAGATTACACCGGCCAGGAACCCACCCAGTGCCTGTAATCCAAACAGGAAGCCGATTGCCAGCGGTGTGATAACGGCCATTAGTGCTGGAGTGATCAACTCTTTTTGAGCTGCGCTGGTGCAGATATCAACCACTTTTTCGTAGTCAGGGTCTTTAGTACCTTCCCAAACTCCCGGCTGTTTGAACTGGTAGCGCACTTCGTTGACGCAGTAGAAGGCTGCCCTGCCCACAGCCCTGATTAGCTGGGAGCTGAACAGGAAAGGTATTGATCCGCCGATGAGGAAGGCGATAAAGGTCTTGTAGTTCATCATGTCGATAACGAAGTCTTTAGCTGCAACGCCTTGTGTGGCAAAGTATGCTTGAGCGTCGAACGAGAACGCGGCAAACAGCGAGACCGCGGCTATCACCGCCGAGGCAATCGCTATGCCCTTGGTAATAGCTTTGGTGGTATTGCCTACGGCATCAAGGTCAGCCAGGTGCTTACGAGCCTTAGGCTCCAGTTTGCACATCTCGCCTATACCGTTAGCGTTATCTGAGACTGGACCGAAGGAGTCCATGGCAACGTTATTGCCGGTCAATGTCAACTG
>Ga0315286_10006086_pt1 | contig 11707 bp, 9 predicted proteins | sample YL17G10_0_MG_FD_205038 | JGI IMG/M metagenome (GOLD analysis project Ga0315286, IMG submission 205038) | Sediment microbial communities from Yellowstone Lake, YNP, Wyoming, USA - YL17G10_0 | ecosystem: Environmental > Aquatic > Freshwater > Lake > Sediment | place: USA: Wyoming | collected... | reverse complement strand
TCGCGTGGCTGAGCACGACCACGTGCGCGGCGTCCGGCTGATCTTCGCCGGCGGCAAACGTCCGGCCGATGAGCGGCCTGATGCCGAAGACGTCGAAGTAGCCCGCCGAGACCAGCTTCCCGGATAGCCTTGTCGGCTCGCCCCCGACGAGCGCCGTCGCGTCGGTCCTCACATCGGCCGACAGCGCCTCGAAGCAGGTGCCCTGGCGCCGCCACTCGGTGAAGTTGGCCGCGGTGGTACTGTTGATGGAGATCGGCGTCGGCGCTTCCCACACGCGCACCACCCGCTCCGGCTGCGGAAACGGCATCGGCTTGAGCAGGACGCCGTCCACGAGGCTGAACATCGCGGCATTGGCGCCGATGCCGATCGCCAGGATGCCGATCGCGACGAGCGAGAAGCCCGGGGCGCGCACGAGCAACGCGCAGCCGTGCCGGATGTCCCCGACGAAGGTCTCAACCCACCGGGCGCTGCGCTCCTCGCGATGCGCTTCCTTGATCTGCTCGACGCCGCCGAAGGTCCTTCGGGCCTCGCGGCGCGCCTCATCCGCCGACAACCCGGAGCGGACCGCATCCCGTTCGGCCATTTCGATGTGGGCGCGGATCTCGTCGTCGAGTTCCGCGTCGAGACGCCGCCACCGGGCAAGCGCAAGCAGACGATTGGCCAGCTGACGCAGCGCCGTCATGACTTGGCTTCCATGAACCGGGCGACGAGCGTCGTCGCCTGCTCCCATTTCTCGATCTCGACCCGCAGCTGCTTCCGGCCGGCCTTTGTGATGGCGTAGACCTTCACCTTGCGATTGGTCTCCGACAGCCCCCAGGCGGTGTCAATCAGGCCCCGCTGCTCCAGGCGGATCAGCGCCGGGTAGATCGAGCCCTGGCTGAGTCGGACAATCTGCTCGGACACCTGCTCGATGCGCCTCGCGAGCGCATAGCCGTGCATCGGGCCGATCGTGTCGAGGCTCTTGAGGATGAGGAGTTCGAGCGTGCCGTACGGGACGTCTATCTTTTGTGTCGACATGTCGTCTCTCGACATATAGACGACGGGAGCGGCCAAAAGGTTGCGACGACAGGACGGGCAGCTGGATGATCGAAACCACCGGGGCGGCAGCGTCCGGTGACATGACCTGGTGAGGCCTTTCTATTTTGTTCCTTTGAAGAGACAATAACCGAGCTTTCCCTCGATGACGGCGCGATAGAAGTGCTTTTCATTTTGAAAGGCTTTGATCACGCCTCGAATGCCATAGGCTTTTGTGATTCTGTAGACCGTAGTGGCCTTTTCCGTCAGCGACAGTACCTGAGAATAGTGACGGACATCTTTGTCTATTCTGACCTTCCAGAACATTTCGGGTCTTGACCACTCCTCAAATTCGGAAACGATGTTCTTGACGCCCGCCATCTCCAACATGTGCATCCATTCGGCGTGCTCTAACGGTGTCGTCCCGTACCGTTCAGCAATATCTGTTTTGTCGTCGGGAGGTATGGCTCTTCTCCAAGTGGATTCATGAACGGCAATGCACCCTCCGGGTCTTGCAACCCTGACCATCTCATTGAGGACTTTCTGGGAGTCGTCGGGTATGCCAACAGCACATTCGTTGACGACGACATCAAAACTGTTGGCATCGTATGGCAAATGTTGCGAGTCTCCCTGTTTGAACGAGACGTGTTGAGCCAGGTTGTGTTCTGCCGCCTTGGCGGTTGCCGTCTCAACCATGTCGTCTGAGATGTCCAGGCCGACAACAACGACACCAAATTCTCTTGCGTAGTAAAGAGACTGGGTGCCTCTCCCGCTCGACACATCCAGAACCCGCAATCCGGGTCTCATGCCGGTGATTTCCGCGGTTCTCTTGGTTAGCGCAAAACCGCCGGGATGTAATGCTTCAATACCGCTGATTTCAACCACATCTTCTATGGTCGGTTTGTGTATGCCTGTTCGCTTCATGACTCCTCCGATGTTCCTGCCGACCATGCGCAAGCCTGTGCCTAGTCCGCCCGCAGGGCGTCGACCGGATTCATTTTCGCCGCGCGTCTGGTTGGCAGCCATACCGCGAGGAATGCGGTCAGGCTCACGATGCCGACGGCAAGTGCGGCGTGCCAGGGATCGAGCGCCGACACCAGTCTGGGCTGGGCGCGTACGACCCTCGGCAAAGCCGACCCGAGCGCCAGCCCGCCGCTCAAACCGATCAGCAGTTGGACGGACGTCTGCCGCATCAAGAGCATCAGGATGTCCCTGCGGACGGCCCCGAGCGCGAATCGCACACCGAACTCGCGCGTGCGCCGTTGCACGGTGAAGGCCACGGTGCCGTGCACGCCCGTTGCGGCCAGGAAGAGCGATCCGAGTCCGAATGCGAGCGCGAGGAATCCGATCGATCGGAAGAAGGCGAGCGACTCTGCGACGCGGTCTTGCACCGACTGGACGCCGTCCACCGGCACGTCCGGCGCCAACGCCCGCAACACGTCGCGTAGCGGCTTCGCGACGAGTGTTGGGTCGCCGGTGACGCCCACCAGAACGGTGATCTGTTCGGGCATGCGTTGGCCGAACGGGACATAGTACCCGGGCGTCAGCCGAGGGTTCAGCACGCCGCGCAGCGGCAGATCGGGTGCGACTCCGACCACCGTCAGCCACGGGTTCTGTTGGCCGGGCTTGTTGGTCGGCGGCAGGTCGCGCAGCCTGCGGCCGATTGCCGTTTCTCCTGGCCAGAGCCGCCGTGCGAGACTCTCGCTGACCACGACCACCTGCGGCCCCCCACCCTGCGCTTCCAGGTCGCCGAACTCGCGGCCGGCCGGCAACCGAATGCCAAGAGTGCCGAAGAAGCCCGGTGCAATCGTTTCCTGGAACGCCCAGGCGGCGGCGTTCCAGTTGGCCGCAGGTTGACCCTCGGCTTCGACCGGTCCACCCATCCCCTGGTCGGCCGGGTGCCGGGAAGAGAACGTGACGCCGTTCACGGCAGGTAGCCGCCGGAGGCGCGCGCGCAGGTCGTCGCCGAACTGCACCCGTGCCAGGCGGTCTGGCAGATCGTGCGATCCGTCCAGGACCAACGTGGCCCCGAGCGTCCGGGCCGCATCGAACCGGAAGTCCACGTCACCCAGTTGCAGGCCGGCCTTGACGAACATCGCTGTGATCAGCAGCAACCCGCACGCGAGACAGAACTGGAGCGTGACGACGACCCGGCTGAACCGCCCGTACGCCAGCCCGGCGGTGACCTGGGCGCCCTCGCGGAAGCGCACCAACGACCGCAAGCCCGACACGCGCCAGGCCGCGATCAGCCCGCACAGCAATCCAAGACCCGCCGCCAGCAGCAGCACCAGGCCAAAGATGCGCCAGTCCACGTCGAGGCGGATCCAGTAGGGCATGTCGGGGTTGGCCCGCAGTTGCCTGTTGATGAGCGGCGCCGCCCAGGCCGCGAGCAGCCAGCCCACCGTCGCTCCGGCAATGGCCAGCACGAGGGCCTCGGCGATCATCAGTTGCGCCAGCCGCGCCCGGCCGGCGCCCAGCGTTGCCCGCAGAGCCAGTTCCGGTATTCGGCGGATCGCTCTCAACAGGAGAAGATCGGCTGCATTGACCGCAGCCAGCAGCAGGACGCCCATGGCGAGGCCCAGCAGCAGCATCATGCTGAGGCGGAAGTTATCGTCAGTCGCCCAATCCCGGAGTAGCCAGACCCGAACGGCCGGACTCTCTCCACCTGGGATGGCGTGGGCCTTCAGCAAGCCCTGCATCTCCGCCTGTGCCGCGTTCGCCGAGACTCCGGGGCGCGGACGCCCCAACAACCAGACCAGCGTGTCCGTGCTGGTCGGCGTCCGCAGATTCGTCCAGAGCTGCTGAGCGACCGGGAAGGCGAACCCGCGCGGCATGACTCCGACCACCGTTGCGCTCTCGCCGTTCACGCGCACCGTGGTTCCGACCACCTCCCGGTTGCGCCCGAACTCGCGCGTCCACAATTCCTCACCGAGCAGCACCACCGGCGCTGCGCCCGCGCGCTCGTCATCGGGGCCAAATCCCCGGCCGATCATCGGCCGGACCTCCAGGACGGGCAGAAGCTCAGCCGAGAGTGCCGCCGACCGATAGCGTCGCGCGTCGAGCCCCGGCGCGCTGAGGGTGGCTCGCTCCGTGAAGTACGCGCTAAGCCTGTCGAACGATCGTTGTTCGGTGCGCCACTCGAGAAATCCCCGGTAGGACAGAGGGTAGATGTCGCCGCGCTGGATCCCGTCGATGCGCAGCAGTTGGTCGGCCCGAGGATAGGGCAGACGATTCAGCAACGCGCCGTTGACGAAGCTCAACTGCAGCGTCACCAGCGCGAGTCCCAACGCGAAGGTGACGACGAGCACTCCGGAAAATCCTGGCTGCCTGCGCAGTGTTCGCGCCGCCTGGCGGATGTCCTCCCAGAGCGAAGCGAGCCACACGCTACCGCTCCGCGGGTGGCGCGTCGGCTCAGCGGTTATCCTCGACTGGCGGTTCGGCGGTGCGTCCATTGCAGGCCTCGCTTTCCTGAAGGCTGCGGTGCGTGAGGTCGCTGCGCGTGACGTCGCGGCGGCCCGCTCCTAGCGGGGCTTGAGTGTGCCGATAGACGATACGGCGACCTGGTCGATCTCGTTCCCGTGCGCCACGTCGCGCATCCGCTAGCCCAACTCCACATCGGGATAGAAGCGAGCGAGTTCGTAGGTGACGAGCTTCGACACGACGAGCGGATCCTGCTCTTGAATCGCCTCCGCCTCGGTCTGATCCTTGGCCAGGATGATGACCATGCCGCCAGCTTCGCCCCACTTGCCAGCCTGCCGCACGACGCCTTGGCTGATGAGCCCCTTCAACCACTGGACGTGGGCCCCGACGACAGGACCGAGGAACCCCGGGGCCACCTCTTGCCGGACTCTGTTGATCGATAGGAAGTACATGTCCGCCCTTTCGCCGGGTTCTTGGGAATCAATGCGCCATGTTGAAATAGACCAATCCCGTATGCCGAACATGAAATATCAGAAACATGAAGGCGCTCAACAGATAGGTCGCGCGATGCCACGGAATCGCGAGCCAACTCCGGGCGCAGACCAACCCGATGCCTGCAAACCAAAAGAGAGTCGACCAGGCTGGCGCAGTAAAACCAATGACGCTCTGACTCCATGCACTGTCTGGATAGACGATTTGCGCCAAGTAGCTTGCAAGATAGACCAGCAATCCCCCGAGATACAGACTCCAGCCCAACGGTTGCCCTGGGTCTCTCTTTCCAAAGTACAAGATTGCTGGAAGGCCAAAAACCAACACACGGAATATGTTTTCGAATAAACCCAACCACTTGGGGATGTCCTTCCAGAACAGGTCAGGTTGATAGGCGGCAGGCAGAGCCCCCCAAAGTCCAAATGTGATGACCATCGGCGGAATAATCAAGAGTGCGCCATTTCTGAGCAATATCCGTGCTGGTAGCGAATCAAGTGTAGACATTCTCTTGCTCTCCTACGTCCTCCCAGATGGCGCCTTCATCACGGCATGCTCCTTCCGCCAGCCTCACCGGGGCTTGAGCTTCTCGATAGCCGATACGGCGACCCAGTAGATGCTGTTCCCTTGCGGCGTGTGGCGCGTGAAGAACAGGTACGTGCCGTCGGACGACAGGTGGGCCCCGTATTCATCGTAGGGGCTGTTGAACGCAGGTCCCAGGTTGATCGGCGTTCCCCAACCTCCCTGCGCGTTGCGGAAACTCACGTAGAGGTCAGAACTCTTCCAATCCCTGGCGGAGTTGAAGATGAGGAAGCGTCCATCCGGGGCGATGCATGGATCACCTTCAGGGCTGCTCGTACTGATCGGCGCGGCCACAAGCTCGACCACCAGGGCACCGGTTGAATCGCTGCGCGCTTTGTATACCTGGTTTACGCCAGAGCGACCGGAGGTGAAGTAGAGAGTCCCATCCGACATGTAACTGCCGCGGAACTCTTTGGCCTCACTGTTGATCGGCGATGGCAGCGCCACAGGCGTGCCCCATCGATGTCCGTCATGGCGCACTGTCCAGAGATCCAGCGATCCGGTTGCCTTCTTCCCGGTGAACGTCAGGGTCTTGCCATCGGCCGAGAAGACCGGCTCGTTCGAATACACGAAGTCCGACGCGAAGGGGGCGGCCACCACGGGCGTCCATTTTCCGTTCACAAGCGTCGAGTGGAAGAGTCTTGCGCTCGAGTAGTCAGGTGCTCCCACTGACATAAACAACTGCGTTCCGTCCGGAGAGAAAGCCGTCGCTTCGACCCACGCACTAATCGACGTCAGAATGTCAGGAGCAAACGGCACCGGCGCGTCTCCAGGTAGGGCCTGGCCGAAGTAGGCCCCCCTGAGGGGTGTCTTGAACGTCCCGATGGCCGGCTGCGTCGCCGTCCCGGCGACGGTGGCCGTCGGCCTGGCAGCCTTGTTCGCGTTGAAGTAGTTCTCGATGCAGGTCACGGCGTCCTCCTTCACGGAGAGGACGACGTCCAGGTTCATCGCGATGCTCACGAGTGCCTCGGCAATCTGCTGACTGAGCTGTCCGTCCTTCACCTCAGGATCGACGCCCGCCACGAGGCTGCTGATCAGTTGTGCCTTCGATGCCGATTGCAGATTGCTCTTCATGACGCCGAGGGTCGCTCGCACGTCCTCGACGGGAAGGCTCGCGAGACGCTGGGCGAGCAGCTTGCGATAGGTCGCACGGAAGTTGGTGCCGGGCGCGTCCATCGCCTGCGTATAGGGAATGGTGATCACGCCTGTCAGCAGTTTCCCGGATGGGTTCTCCTGGAGCTTCCGAACCAGTTCCAGGTAGCGACGGGCTGCGGCATGGTCGCGCTTCACCATCGCAATCTGCATGAGGCTCGAGTACATGCGCGTGAGGGTCGGCGCGTCGCGACTGCCGGGCGACTCGATGTCCGCCTTCAGGTTGGTTTCGAGCTGTCGGGCGAGGGCGAGCATGGCTTCGTGGTCTTGTACCGCGTCGCTGGGCTTGCCTTGGATGACGTAGGTATGCGCGGGAGGACCCGGAGACTGTGTTCCCTGCCTCAGCGTCTCCAACAGACTGTCAAATCGAATCCAGTAGATATCGACCCGGGTGAAGTCCGAAGTACGCGAAGAGAACAGGTACTGCTTGTCATCGGTCACATATGGCCCGAATTCAAACCCCGGCGTGTTGATCGTCGCGCCGAGGTTCTTCGGGTCCGACCAGGAACGGTCACGCTCTCTGAAACTGATGAAGAGATCGCCTCCCCCGACGCCTCCTCGATGTGGAGAGCCAAACACGATGAACGCTTCGTCTTTCGCGACGTAGAAATCCCCTTCGTTCCCCGGAGAATTCAGTGGCCTTCCAAGACTCTGATAGACGCCGTTGGCGTCGGCCTTCACATAGGTGGAGATGTCCCTTTGCCCGATCCCGTTCAGCGCGCCCTCTGACGACGCGTAGATGTGACCGCTCGCGGTGTCCTGAAGGTAGTGTTTGTCCTTCGGATCCAGCGCTTCCGTGCACAACGTTGGCGCACTCCAACCGGTGTCAGTCCGTTTCGAGTGCCAACACGTCCTGGAATCGTTGTACTTCTCGAAGAACATCGTCTTGTTGTCAACGGAAAGCGCCGACCCCAGGAAGCCTGAAAACAGATCAAAAGGCCCATTCCATTTCTCATCAAAGTACTTGTAGTACCTGACGTTGTAGTCGCTCCAGGTGCTGGTGACTTCGGTGTAATAGAGCTCCCGGCCATCTGGTGATATGGCAATGCGGTCACCGGCAAAGTAGCCTTCGTGCGTCTGGAGCCTAAACACCCGCGGCGTGTGGTCGGGAGGTGCTTGATCGATGTAGCCAGCGAACCTCTCTTGAGAAGAGGCAGTACTACTCACGGAGGCCACCAGCAGCGTCGCAAGGCAAATGACGGAACCGTGCTTCATGGATGCCCTTTCGGTGAAGGAAGTGTCCATCCAAGCCTAGGCAACCCGCCGAAGGGCTTCACGTCATTTGTGACCAACGTCGGGCCGCGCGGGGCCGATCGTGCCCTTGCAGGGATGAATCCGCGCCATCGTGGGAACGGCGGCTTCTCTCCCGACGCAACGGGACGGATCGATTGGTGCTTTGGGACTACCGCAGGATCTTCGACAGCACGTGGTGATATTGCTGGCCCACCGGGATCTTCAGTCCGGTGCGGGTCAGGAGAATCCAGCCGCCCTTGGTCCAGGGTTGCGCCTCGCGCACCTGTCCGAGGTTGACGATCCAGGATCGGTGGACGCGGACGAAGCGTTGGGGATCAAGCCGCGCCTCGACGGCTGAAAGGGTGCTGCGAAGCAGATGGCTCGCGCGTTCGCATTGGATGCGGACGTAGTTGCCGGTGGCCTCGAGGCAATGGATCTCGGAGGTCGGCACAAGCACGTAGCGTTCGCGTTCGCGCACCACCAGGTGCGGCCGCACCGACTGCCGGCGCTCGTGCAGCTCGAGCATGGCCTGGATGCGCGCGTCGAGCTCGTCGCGGTTCGGCCGCCGCATGAGTTCGCGCACCCGGCCCAGCGATTCGGAGAAGCGCTCCGGGTCGATCGGCTTCGTCAGATAGTCCAGGGCGTGCAGCCGAAAGGCCTCGAGCGCGAATTGATCGAACGCCGTGACGAAGATGATGATCGGCAGGGAGCCCTCGCTGCGCCAGACCTCCGCCACTTCCAATCCGCTCAGGCCGGGCATCTGGATGTCCAGGAAGACCACGTCCGGGGTCATCTCCCGGACGGCCTCCAGGGCCGAGGGCCCGTCTCCCACCTCACCCACGACCTCGACGTCTGCGTGGTCTGCCAGCAGCGTGCGCAGCCGCTCTCTCACCAGCGGTTCGTCATCGACGATCAGGGAGCGAATCATGTGCGTGCCTCGCTCAGAGGAATCCGAATCGTCGCGCAGAAGCCACCGTGCGGCGAAGTGTCGATGCTCACCGTGGCCCGCTCGCCATAGATGGTCGTGAGGCGCTTCCGGGTGTTGCCGATGCCCAGGCCGGGACGGAGAGGAACCGTCGCACCCAGGCCGTCGTCCTCGACCGTCAGGAGCAGCGATGAGCCGTCGGAGCCGGCGCCGATCTTCAATCGGCCTGGACCGAGCCTCTCGGACAGTCCATGGCGAATGGCATTGTCCACGAGCGGAAGCACGATCAGACTCGGCACCTGAATATCCAGCAGCGAGTCGTCCACGCTCCAGTCGACGCGCAGGCGGTCCCCGAATCTGACCTGCTCGATTTCCACGTACTTCCGGGTCAGGTCCAACTCCGTCCGCAGGCTCAGCGTCTGGCTGGACGCCTCGTCCAGCATCGCGCGGAGCAGGGAGGACAGGCGGACGAGCAGTTTGTCGGCCGTCGCCGGATCGCGATGCATGAGCGTCGAAATCGCCTGAAGCGCGTTGAAGAGGAAATGGGGATGAAGCTGGCGCTGCAGCAGCGCGAGGCGGGCTTCGCTGAGTTGGCGCGCAAGCCGCCCCGCCTCGATCTCCTCCTGCTGCAGGGCCTGAGCATGCTTCATGGCCGCAGCCCCGAGGAGGATCAGGAAGTAGACGAAGGGGACGCTGAGGAACGCGCCGAACAGATTCAGTGTTGTCGGCACGAACGCCACGAACTGGGACACATTCCACCCCGACTCGCCGCACTTCCAGATCAGACTGATGGTGCGGAGGATGAGCCAGTACGGGACGAAGACCACGACCATGCCGAGCAGGTGCGCTCCCAGAAAGCCCCCCGCGCCGAGCCGTTTGCTCTGGATGCGCCTGTCGAGGGCAAGGACCATCGGGGCGAGAAAGGCCCAGGGCATCAGGCCTCCCGCCTCGTTTACAACCAGCTTCTGCCAGGGCAGGCCCGCCAGCAGTCCCTGGAGGATCCAGGCCAGGGCCAGGCTCCCGAAGACCAGGAGACGGAATCCCAGACGGTCCCAGGACAGCAGGAAATCCGGCACGCGCCTGACGTTGGTTGGCCTGTCAGCCATCATCATCATCGAACCTGCCGGAACCACTCTACGGCATCTTCCGTGCTTCGTGCACGCGGCTACGACAGCGTGACCTCGAAGACGCACCGCTTACTGCCGCCGAGCTTCGACTCCTTGAGCGTCGCCTTGACCGGGCGTCCAAAGACGTTCTCGAACGATTCCTTCTGGTACCCCACAGAGCAGTTGCAGTAGAACGCCGGCGTTCGCTTGGGGTCCACTAATGGACAGCTGCACTCGCCTTCAGCCACCGCCACGGTGATGATCCCCTTCTCCTTGTCCCACGAGAAGTCGGTGCCCCAGTTCTTCTTGGCGGCGGCGAAGTACCCTTCGGGATCTCCCTTGAACTTGGCGGAGAGTCCGCCAACTTTGGCGCATTCCCGGCCGGTGTTCTCGAGGATCCGCGCGCAGGCGGGCGCGGTGGTATCGGCGGCCATGAAGCCGACCATCTTGGCGACCTGATAGCGGGCGAATGCGAGGCGCTGGTCCGGGACCTGCGTCTGGGCGGTCGCCAACACCTCGGATGGGTCGAGCACGCTCAGCACGCATCCGCACACCCCGAGCCCGCACGCGTTCTTCAGGAATTCTTTTCGATTCACGAGTCCTCCTTCCCGGGCGATGTTGTCGGCCGCCCGCAATCCACAAGACAGATTGTCTGGAACCCGTGAACCGCGTGCAGCCGAAATGTGACCGACGCGGGAAAAGAGGGGATGAACGCACCGATTCAGCACCGTCGCGGGAGTCGCACCCTCACGAGCACGTCCCGCTGATTGGTTGATGGCGCGGAGCGTTTGGACCTAGGCGCTTGAGGGAGGGAGCTATCAGAGCGGCCACCGCTCCACCTGGTCGAAGAGGATCGTCAGTCCCGCTGGCAGGCTCCCGGTGACGGCCCAGGACACGAACTCCAGCGAGTGGTCGTGGTCCGGGACGATAAAGGTACGGAGATTCGTCCGTCCGCGTTCCCGGGCCCTGTTCCCGATGTCGATGCCCCCCTGCACGGGGCAATTCGCATCGTCGGTTCCGTGAAACAGGAACACGGGCAGATCGAGTCGCGGGATCCGAGTCCGGTTCGGTTCGACCTTCTGGTGTTGCTGGATCCACCTGGCCCCGACGCGGAAGAAGTTCGTCCAGATCCAGTCGTCGTCCTGCCGCTCGACCGCGGAGAGGATCTGCTGGAGACGGGGCTTCAGGATCAGCCGGAAGTCGTCGGCCGTGAGCACCGCGTCCTGGTTGACATCGAGGTCCTCGAACGTCTTGTTGCCGACCCTGGCGCGGGCCCTGGGATCGCCCGATTCGTACTCCGTCCGGGTGATGCATCCATCCTTGTCGGTATCGAAGAACTTGCGCAGGTTGATCATCGAGGCTTCGCCGCTGTGCTGCCACAGGATCGTCGAGTAGGCGTCGTCAGCGGGGACGCCTGCCAGGAAGAGACCGTCGATCCGCACCTGCTTCCGCTCGGCGACCAAACTGGCAATGATACTGCCTTCGCTCCACCCCAGGAGCAGCACCTGGCAGCGGGCCAGACGGGAGTCCTTTCTCAGGTGGCGGACGATGCTCTCCAGGTCCTGTGTCCTCTCCGCGGGCGTGATGGTCCAGAACCTTGCCTTGTCGACCCGGTCGAAGGTCGGAGGGGTGTTCTCGTCCACCTCCGTGTACCGGGTGTTGTAGCTGAAGTACGCCACTCCCCGTCGGGCGAACTCGGCGGCGAAGAGATCGTGGTAGCGCACCTCTGTCGTGCGGCCGATCCTCCGCCGGTTCTCATACGTGTTTGGACCGGAGCCGGGGACGTCGA
>Ga0315286_10006085_pt1 | contig 11707 bp, 9 predicted proteins | sample YL17G10_0_MG_FD_205038 | JGI IMG/M metagenome (GOLD analysis project Ga0315286, IMG submission 205038) | Sediment microbial communities from Yellowstone Lake, YNP, Wyoming, USA - YL17G10_0 | ecosystem: Environmental > Aquatic > Freshwater > Lake > Sediment | place: USA: Wyoming | collected... | reverse complement strand
CGGCAGATGCGCGCCCTGCTCGCAATGGGCAGCCACCGCATCACCGACGCCTTCCCGGAGCTTCGCGTGACGACGGTGCCTTTCGCGGATGCGGCGGTCTTCCACAACGTCAACACCATGGATGACTTCGAGGAGGCGAGAGCGTCGAGCGGGCCCGTCGCTCCCGCGCAGCCGGCCCTCATCGCCGTCGTCGGCAAGAGCGACTCGGGCAAGACGACGCTCGTCGAGCGCCTGATCCCCGCGCTGACCGCGCTCGGCCTGCGCGTCGGCAGCGTGAAGCACGACGCGCACGACTTCGAGATCGACCACCCCGGCAAGGACTCGTGGCGCCACGGCCAGGCCGGCGGCGAGGCGTACGCCGTGGCCTCGCCGCAGCGCCTGGCCTTCGTCACCCGCCTCTCCGAGGAGCTGCCCGTCCAGGAGATCGCGCGCCGCTTCTTCGCCGGCTTCGACCTGGTCGTCGCCGAGGGCTACAAACGCAGCGCGCCGCACAAGATCGAGGTCTTCCGCCGCGGCGCCGGCCACGCCGAGCCGCTCTGCGCGGAGGGCGAGGCGCTGGCGTTCGTCACCGACGCCGAGCTGAAGGCGGTCCCGCGGTTCGGCCTCGACGACGCGGCCGGGCTGGCGCGCTTTCTCGCCGCCCGCCTGGACACGCTGCGCGACTACTGACGCCCGCCGGCTCCGCGCCGCGCGCCCGTCCTGCCGCACCCGGGCGTCTTCCGCCTCGCCTTGATTGTGGCCACCCGACACCGTACAGTCTGGGTGACTGGATGTCTGCATCGGGCGCCGGGCGCCGTCACGGCCGCCGGCGCCTCGTCAGGCGACACCGCACCCCGACACGGAGCGAGAGAGACACATGCCCAACCTCGGCGGACCCGAACTCCTCATCATCCTGGCGATCGTCCTGCTGCTCTTCGGCGCCACCCGCCTGCCCAAACTCGGCAAGGGACTCGGCCAGAGCATCCGCGGGTTCAAGAAGGGCCTGAACGAAGACAACCCCGACGAGATCGACGAGCCGGACCAGGCGCAGATCGAGAAGGGCAAGGACGAGGGCACGCCCTGAGCGGCCCGGCCGGCCGGGAGGCCGGCGGCACTAGAGAGGCGTCCGAGGCCGGCGAGAGCCGGCCTCTTCGTCACTCGGCCCGCTGAAGCAGGCAGACCGCGCTCGCCGCGACGCCCTCGCCGCGGCCCTCGAAGCCCATCCCTTCGGTCGTCGTCGCCTTGATGCCCACGGCGTCCTCGGCGACCCCGAGCACGCCCGCCAACGCCGCACGCATCGCCTGCCGGTAGGGCGCCAGCCGCGGACGTTCGCAGACGACCGTCACGTCGACGTTGCCGACGACCCACCCGGCAGCCTGGATCCTCGAGACGACCTCGCGCAGCAGGGCGACACTCGAGGCGCCCGCGTAGGCGGGGTCGTCGTCGGGAAAGAGGGCGCCGATGTCGTCGAGGCCCGCCGCGCCAAGCAGTGCATCCATCAGCGCGTGCGTGACGACGTCGGCGTCGGAGTGGCCGGCGAGACCCTCGGGGTGCTCGACCTCGACGCCGGCGAGCACGAGCCGCCGGCCGGGGGCGAAGCGGTGGGCGTCGTAGCCCTGGCCGACCCTATACGTCAGCTTCAGCCTCCCACGAGAGCAGCGCCCCGGCGAGCGGCAGATCGGCCGGCGTCGTGATCTTGACGTTGGCCGGCGTGGACGGCACGACGGCGACCTTGTAGCCGGCCCGCTCGAGCAGAGCGGCGTCGTCGGTCGCGCCGTCGACGTCCTTGCGACCGTACACGTCGCGCAGCGACGCCGCGCGGAAGACCTGCGGCGTCTGTACCGCCCAGAGGCTGGTGCGGTCGACGGTGCCTTCGACGACGCCGGCGCCGCCGGCCCGCTTGAGCGTGTCGCTGACCTCGATGCCGGGAACGGCGCCGTCGGCGACGGCGAGCGCCTCGAGGCACCTCTCGAAGACGCGGCGCGAGAAGAGCGGCCGGGCTCCGTCGTGGACGGCGATGACTTCGACCCCGGCGGGGACCTCGAGCAGCCCGGCCCTCACCGAGTCGGCGCGTGCACGGCCACCCTCGGCGATGAGCAGCGGCTTGCTCTCGTCAAAGACGAACAGCTCGTTCGCGAAGCGCACGGTGTGCGACGGATGCAGCACGACGACGAGCCCGCCGATCTCCCGCATCTCGAGCAGGCGGCGTACCGAGTGCGAGAGCACCGGCTCGCCGCCCAGGAGGAGGAACTGCTTGGACTCACCGTCCGGGAGACCCATGCGGCGGCTCTCGCCGGCCGCGGCCACGATCACCCAGACGGACCCCTCGGCCGTCGTACGCCCCACGTTCGTCCCCTTTCTACCGGACGAGCCGGCCGAAGATCATCTTGCCCGACGGGCTCTGCAGCACGCTGGTGACCTCGGTCGAGACGCGCGAGCCCACCAGCGCGGCGCCGGCCTCGACGACGATCATGGTGCCGTCGTCGAGGTAGCCGACGCCCTGGTCGTGCTCGCGCCCTTCGCGCAGGATCTTCACCTCGATGACCTCGCCGGGCAGCACGGCGGACTTCACCGCGTTGGCGAGGTCGTTGACGTTGAGCACCTTGACGCCCTGGATCTCGGCCACCTTGTTGAGCGTGTAGTCGGTGGTGAGGATCATGCCGCCGAGCTCGCCGCCGAGCCGCACGAGCTTGGCGTCGACGGCGTCGATGTCGGCGTAGTCCTTGTCCTCGATGCGTACCTGGCCGGAGTGGTTCTGCAAGCGGCGCACGAAGTCGAGGCCGCGGCGTCCACGCACGCGCTTCTCGGAGTCGGACGAATCGGCAAGCCGCTGCAGCTCCTCGACCACGAAGCGCGGCACGAGGATCTCCCCCTCGACGAAGCCGGTCTTGACGACGTCGATGATGCGCCCGTCGATGACGGCGCTCGAGTCGACGATCTTGGCCGGCGTCATGCCCATGGTGCCCTCGAAGGCGCCGCGCACGCCGATGAGGCGGAGGATCTCGACGTGCTTCCTCGCCGCGAGGTAGCCGGTGAAGTAGCCGCTGATCAGGAAGAGCGGGACGAGCAGGTAGACGCCCACGTACGGGATGCGCACGACGGCCACACTGACGAGGGCCGCGACCCCGAGTCCCAGCAGGACACCGCCGGCCGCGACGACGACCTCGGGGCCCGTGGACCGGGCCATGGCCTCGTCGACCTTGTCGAGCCCTCGGCGGACCAGCGCGGCGAGCAGAGCGCCGATGCCGTAGCCGATGGCGAAGCCGGCGACCAGCATGAGGGCGAGGAAGCCGATCTCGCCCCACCGGTTGAGGTCGGGCAGGAGCGTCGTCTGGCGCAGGCGGTCGGCGACCTGGTAGCCCGCGACGATGCCCAGAAGGGCGAAGACGAAGCGGATCGCCGGCCCCAGCACGCCCCTGCCTCCGGGAGACTGGGTCACGAGTCTGAGATCAGGCGACGGTCGCCGGCTCGAACGACTCGCCGGCGACGGGGTGACTGCCGAACTGGACGGTCTCGAGCAACTCCTCGAGGAACAATGTCGCCTGCTCCTCGTCGAAGTCGCGCGCGTACATGAGCTCGCTGGCGAGAATCTTCTTGGCCTTCGAGAACATCTGCTTCTCGCCGGTCGAGAGTCCCTTGTCGGCGTGCCGGATGGCGAGGTTGCGCACCACCTCGGTGACCTCGAAGATGTCGCCGGTCTTGAGCTTGTCGCGGTTGTGCTTGTAGCGCCGGCTCCAGTTCTTGGGCATCTTCGTGGGGTCGCCGTGCAGAACGTCGATGACCTGGTCGACGACGTCGGCGGCGACGACCTTGCGCAGGCCGGCGCGGTCGGCGTTCTCGACCGGGACCATGACGGTCATGTCGTTGTGGAGGATCTGGATGGTGAGGTACTCGCGCTGCTGGCCGAGCACCTCTTTCTGCTCGATCTTCATGATCTTTCCGGCGCCGTGATGCGGATACACGACCTTGTCGCCCACTTGGTACAAGACTCTCAGACCCCCCCGTCGTCGCTCGCGACGTTCTCGGTTGACCGGGATGGCGTGTGGTCGAAGGCGATCGCCAGCGCGGCACGAAGGTCGGCTGCCCCTCCGACCCTCCTTCCGTCCTGCCGCCGCCCGGCGTCGGACCCCGGCGCCACCACGCGCGTGAACCCCGCGCGGGCGGCTTCGCCGACGCGACGCTCAGACTGACTGCAGGAACGAAGTTCGCCCGTCAGGCTGATCTCCCCGAACACTGCGACCTGCGGAGACAGCGGAACGTCACGCTCGGCCGAGGCGATGGCGAGGGCAACGGCGAGGTCCGCCGCAGGTTCGTCAATGCGAATTCCGCCTGCAATAGTAACAAAAATGTCGCTCGTTGACAAAGGCAGCCGCGCGTGGCGCGCGAGGACGGCGATGATCATCGCCAGGCGGTTGCGGTCGAAACCGTTCGTGACGCGGCGCGGCATGGCCAGCTCGCTGCGGCTCACGAGCGCCTGCACCTCGACGAGAAAGCAGCGCGTGCCCTCGACCGCGACGTGGACGGCGGCGCCGACCGACGGCTCGTGCTCGCTGAGGAAGAGCCGCGATGGGTCGGCGACGCCGGCGAGACCGGATCCGGTCATCTCGAAGATACCGAGCTCGTCGGTCGAGCCGAATCGGTTCTTCACCGCGCGCAGCGTGCGGAAGAAGCGGTGCCGGTCGCCTTCGAACTGGAGCACCGTGTCGACCACGTGCTCCAGGACGCGGGGCCCGGCGATCGCGCCCTCCTTGGTGACGTGGCCCACGAGGATCACGGCGGTGCCGGTCTCTTTGGCAAGGCGCAGGAAGACGCCGGCCGCCTCGCGCACCTGACTGACGCTGCCCGGCGCCGAGGTGAAGGCGTCAGTGTACAGGGTCTGCACCGAGTCGACGACGACCAGCGCCGGGCGCATCGCCGCCACCGCCTCGACGACCGGGTCGAGGCGCGTCTCGGCGAGCACGGCGATGTCGTCCGGCGCCGCGCAGATGCGCTCGGCGCGCATCTTGACCTGCGCCGCCGACTCCTCGCCGCAGACGAGCAGGACGGAGCGGCCGGACGCGGCGACCTTGTCGAGCACCTGCAGGAGCAGCGTGCTCTTGCCGATGCCGGGCTCGCCGCCGACGAGCACGAGCGAGCCGGGGACGATGCCGCCGCCGAGCACCAGGTCGAGCTCGGCGATGCCGGAGGGGAAGCGCTCGGTCGCCGACGAGACGACGTCGGCAAGGCGGACGGGGGCGGCGCCTCCGGCGCCGCCCCCGTCCGCCTTGCGTCGTCCGCGGCCGCGTGGCGTGATCTCGGCGATCGTCTCCTCGACGAACGAGTCCCAGGCGCCGCAGTCGGGGCAGTGGCCGAGCCACTTCGCCTCGCGGCGCCCGCACTGGGAACAGGTGAAGACGGTCTTGCCGCGCGTCACGACGTCAGGCGCTGGCGCCGGCTGAGCCGGCGTCGGGCGGTCCTTCGGAGCCGCCCGCCGGCCCGACCGGCGCGACAACGCCGTGAGCCACCGGTTCGTCGAGACCCATCATCGGCAGCTCGACGCTGCCGCCGACCGGCTCGCCGTTCACGGTCAGCTTCGTGTCCTCGGCGTCGGCGTCGACCAGGACCACGGTGCCGGCCGGGAACTGGCGCTCGAGCATCGCGTCCGAGAGCTTGTCCTCGATGTAGCGCTGGATCGACCGCCGCAGCGGCCGGGCCCCGAGCATCTGGTCGTAGCCCTTGTCGACCAGCAGGTCGCGTCCGGCCTCGGTGAGCTCGATACGCACGTCCTGCACCGCGAGCTGCTGACCCAGGCGCCCGATCATGAGGTCGACGATCAGACGGATCTCCTCACGCTCGAGCTTGTGGAAGACGATCACCTCGTCGACGCGGTTCAGGAACTCGGGCCGGAAGACACGCTTGAGCTCGCCGGTGATCCGGCTCTTCATGTCCTCGTAGCTGAGCCCGCGCTCCGCCGTCTGCGCGAAGCCGAGCGGCGCGTCCTTGCTGATCTCGGAGGCGCCGATGTTCGAGGTCATGATGATGATCGCGTTGCGGAAGTCGACCGTCCTCCCCTGCGAGTCGGTCAAGCGGCCGTCCTCGAGGATCTGCAACAGGATGTTGAACACGTCGGGGTGCGCCTTCTCGATCTCGTCGAAGAGGATGACGCTGTATGGCCGGCGACGGACGATCTCGGTGAGCTGCCCGCCTTCTTCGTGGCCGACGTAGCCGGGCGGCGAGCCGATGAGGCGCGACACCGTGTGCTTCTCCATGTATTCGCTCATGTCGAGCTGCACGAGGTGGTCCTCGTCGCCGAAGAGGAAGACGGCCAGGGTGCGGGCGAGCTCGGTCTTGCCGACCCCGGACGGGCCTAGGAAGATGAACGAGCCGGTGGGACGCCGCGGGTCCTTGAGACCCGCGCGGGACCGGCGGATCGCCTTGCTCACCGCGCGCACGGCGGGCTCCTGGCCGATGAGCCGCGTGTGCAGCTCGTCTTCCATACGCAGGAGCTTCTTGCTCTCGGCCTCGGTGATCTTGACGACGGGGATGCCCGTCCACATGCTGACGATCTCGGCGATCTCGTCCTCGCCGATGCTGGCCCGCATGCCCTCGTCCGAGGTCTTCCACGCGTCCTCGAGCTCGAGCTTCTTGTGGCTCAGCTTGCGCTCCTTGTCACGCAGGTTGGCCGCCTTCTCGAACTCCTGCGCCTCGATCGCCGCCTCTTTCTCCTTGCGTACCCCGGAGATCTCGTCCTCGAGCTCGCGGTAGCTGGGCGGTGCGGTCATCGTCTGGATGCGCTTGCGGCTCGCGGCCTCGTCGACGAGGTCGATCGCCTTGTCGGGCAGGAAGCGGTCGCTGATGTACCGGTCGGCGAGCTCGGCCGCCGAGGTGAGCGCCTCGTCGCTGATACGGATGCGGTGGTGCGCCTCGTAGCGGTCGCGGAGACCCTTGAGGATCTCGATGGTCTCCTCGACGGTGGGCTCGGCGACCTTGATCTGCTGGAAGCGGCGCTCGAGGGCGGCGTCGCGCTCGAGGTACTTGCGGTACTCGTCCATCGTCGTGGCGCCGATGGTCTGGAGCTCACCGCGCGCCAGCGCCGGCTTGAGGATGCTGGCGGCGTCGATCGCGCCCTCGGCGGCGCCCGCGCCGACCAGGTTGTGGAGCTCGTCGATGAACAGCACGATGTCGCCCTGCTCGCGGATCTCCTTCATGACCTTCTTGAGGCGCTCCTCGAACTCGCCGCGGTACTTGGAGCCCGCGACGAGCGCCGCCAGGTCGAGGGTGTAGAGCTGCTTGTTCTTGAGCAGTTCGGGCACCTCGTGGTTGGCGATGCGCTGGGCGAAGCCCTCGGCGATCGCCGTCTTGCCGACGCCCGGTTCGCCGATGAGCACGGGGTTGTTCTTCGTGCGCCGCGAGAGGATCTGCATGACGCGCTCGATCTCGATGGCGCGCCCGATACACGGGTCGAGCTTGCCCTCTTCGGCGAGCTTGGTGAGGTTGCGGCCGAACTGCTCGAGAACCTTGGGCGAGCGTTTGCCTCCCTCGCCACGCTCGCCCTGGGCGCGGCGGCCCGGGCCCGAGAGGGTGCGCATGACCTCGTTGCGGATCTTCTCGGGCTCGGCGTCGAGGTCGAGCAGGATGCGCGCCGCGACGCCCTCGTCCTCGCGCACGAGGCCGAGAAGGATGTGCTCGGTGCCGATGTAGTTGTGACCGAGCGAGAGGGCCTCGCGCAGGGCGAGTTCGAGGACCTTCTTGGCCCGCGGCGTGAAGGGGATCTGGCCCTGGGGCGACTCCTCGCCCGAGCCGACGATGCGCACAACGGCGGCGCGCACCTCCTCGACGCTCACTTCGAGAGCGTCGAGCACGCGCGCCGCGACGCCCTCCTCCTCGCGCAGCAGGCCGAGCAGCAGATGCTCGGTGCCGATGTAGTTGTGCTTCAGGGCCCGCGCCTCTTCTTGCGCGAGGACGACGACTTGACGGGCGCGTTCGGTGAAGCGTTCGAACATCGTGCAGTCTCCTTGCCGGTGGCGCGCCCGTGCGAGGAGTGGCGCGGACGCGGCGCCGTTGCGTTGCCTTCGCCCCCCGGCCCTTCAGCCCCTCGGAAGGCGACGTAGGACTATGGTACCCGATTCCCCGCGAGGCGCGACCCGAGGCTGCGCCGGCCCTCGGGCGGCGTGCGCGAGCGGACGCAGGTATCATTCCAGCCCGACTGGCAGCGGAAGAGCCGACACGGCGAGGAGGGTCAGAGGATGCGTCGCATCGTCACGTGGTCGACACGGGGCAGACACCCGTGGATCGTGATCGGAGCTTGGATCGTGATCGCCGGCGTCCTGGCCATGGGTCCCAAGCTCCAGAGCGTCACGACCAACGACGCCTCGAAGTCGCTCCCGGCCTCCCTGGAGAGCAAGCGCGCCGACGCCCTGCAGCAGGCCTCCTTCCCCGACGCCAAGGGCACCCCCGTCATCGTCGTCTTCAGCTCGGACGCGCCGCTGAGCGCCGAGCAGAAGCAGGCGATCGAGGACGGCGAGGCGTGGCTGAAGAGCGGCGCCGAGCCGATCAACAGCACGCGCATCGAGTACTCGCCGGACGGTCAGGGCGCGCTCGTCTTCGCGAGCCTCGACGGCAACCCGGGCGAAGAGAGCTTCCGCGACTCGGTGCAGGCCATCCGCGACCACTTCGGGGACAACGTCGCCGACATGGAGGTGCGGGTCACGGGTCCCGGCGGCCTCATCACCGACGTCTATCAGATCTTCCTCAACGCCGACATCAAGCTGCTCATCGGCACGGTCATCCTTGTACTTGTCCTGCTGCTGCTCATCTACCGCTCGCCGGTGCTCCCGTTCGTGCCGCTTCTGGCGGTAGGCTTCGCCTACTTCGTGGCCGGGAGCATCCTGGCGCTGGTCGCGCAAGCGACCGGCCAGATGCTCTCCGGCCAGGCCACTTCCCTGATGGTGATCCTGCTCTTCGGCGCCGGTACCGACTACGGACTCCTCCTGATCTCGCGCTACCGAGAGGAGTTGCGTGGCGAGAGTGACGCCCGCGCCGCCCTCGCCACGGCGCTGGGCGAGACCTGGGAGGCCATCGCGGCGAGCGGTCTCACCGTCACGCTCGCCGTTCTGACGCTGCTCCTCGCCGACTACGGCGACTACCGCTCGTTCGCCCCGGTGCTGGGGTTCGGCGTCTTCGTCACGCTGATCGCCGGCCTCACCCTCATGCCGGCCCTTCTCGCGGTGCTCGGGCGACGGGCGTTCTGGCCGCGGGTCCCGCGCGAAGGCGACGCGACCGAACACCGTACGTGGCGTCGCATCGCCGAGCGCGTGGCCGCGGCCCCGAAGCGTTCCGCCGCCCTCGTCGCCGCCGTCCTCGCCGTGTTGGCGCTCGGCTGTCTCCTCTACAGCCCGCGCTTCAGCTTCACCGAGGACTTCCTCAAGGACATGCCGTCCAAGCAGGGCTACGCGCTGCTCGAGAAGCATTTCCCCAAGGGCTCGCTGGCGCCGACGACGGTGCTGATCAAGGCGCCGGAGGCGCCGCCCGAGTTCGTCACCGGCATGATCACCGGCGCCCTCAACGAGGCGCCCGGCGTCGCCGCGGCCTTCCCCACCGGCACCGCCGACGACGGCAGGCTCCTGAGCTTCCAGGTCATCCTCGAAGGCGACCCGTACTCCAAGGAGGCCCTGAAGCAGGTGCGCGAGCTGCGCGAGGTGGCCCGCGAGACGGCCGCCCAGGGAGGGGGCACGGCCCTCGTGGGCGGCCCCACCGCCATGCAGGCCGACACCTGGGCGCTGTCGAACCGCGACACCATCGTCGTCGCCGTCGCGGCACTCGTCGTCGTCGGCGTCATCCTCGCCGTGCTGCTCCGCGCCCTGGTCGCACCGCTCTACCTGCTGTTCACCAACGTGCTCTCGTACCTGGCCGCTCTCGGCCTCACCATCGTCATCACCGAGGTGCTCCTGGGCTGGGAGCGCATCAGCTACCGCATCCCGCTGTACATGTTCATCTTCCTCGTGGCCCTGGGCAGCGACTACAACATCTTCATCACGACGCGCATCCGCAGCGAGGCCATGCTGGATGGGCTGCGCGACGGCGTCGTCAAAGCCGTGACCGCGACCGGCGGCGTCCTCACCAGCGCCGGCGTCATCCTCGCCGGAACCTTCCTCATCCTGCTCTCGCAGCCGGTCAAGGACCTGGCCGAGATCAGCATCGGCGTCGCGCTCGGCGTGTTGATCGACACCTTCCTGGTGCGCACGGCGCTGGTGCCGGGGCTGACGCTCTGGGTCGGGCCGCGCGCCGGCTGGCCGGGGCCGCGCTGGAGGAAGTCGGGGTAGCCGCGAGGTCCGTCTCGTGTCTGGGCGTCGAGCTGCGCCCGTCGACGAAGAAGGACATCGCCGGCCGTCCGGTTGTCTGCTCGAACGCCCTGTCAGGCAGGCGTCCCCTGCGGCGCCGGTGAGTTCAGCCCCTTGGCGATCAGCCACACCGCGAGGACGATCTCAGCCACCGCCAGGGGGGCCTGCAAGATCCCGAAACCGTGGCCGAACATGTCCAGCAACGGTGTAGCCAGGTACAAGACGGCTCCGGCAAGACCCCAGACCGACAGCCATCGCGGGATGAGTCTCGACTGGTAGAAGAGGTAGTAGAACATCAGGGAGCCGAGGCTGAAGGCGATGGTGACGAGGTTCCCGGCCGTCGAACCCGCGAGGAGCGCGCTGAGGGTCTCGAAGTGCGGAGCGCCGGCAGACGCCGCCTCCGCATGCTCCCGACTGAGCTCGACGAGCAGCAGCCAGGTGGCCGCACTCGCCATGTAGCCGACGGTCTCGAGCGCGCCCCGAAAGACGACACATCCAAGTGCCAGGACTTCGTTGTACTTCTTGAAGACCGGAAACATCACGACCGGGATCATCGCCAGCGCGAAGCCCATGACCAGTACGAGCAGCGCTCCCAGCACGACCTGGTTCTGGTTTGCGGCGATCTTGGTCAGGGCGTCCGGGCCGTCCAGAAGGCCTCCTGTCACGACGTAGCTCAGTGCGCCTGCGATGTCTCCGATGATGAACAGCACACCCACGATGATCGCGGTCTTCCTGTTCGAGTGCGTGTCGATCGTGCGTGCCATCGTCTTCCCCCTTGGATTCGTGGCCCTTTGCCGACGGCAAGGCTACGGCGGGGGGTCTGAACGGGCGTCGCCCGTCGGGAGGAACTTCGGCTCCACTGCGGGGGGATCGTGGCGGCGGGCGGCATCACCCCAGGGGTGCGGCCGCCGCCCGCCGCCTCCCCCTTCAGGGGGACGTTCGGCCTCGAGTACAGGTCGCGGTGCCCAGACTGTCGGGGGGGCGGATCCTCCGACGCTCGCGAACGGGACGGCCTCCCGTGAGGCCGCCGACGCTGCGGCGAGTCAGGTTCATCCGCTCGTTCGCCTCACTCGTAGTGGGTCCACATCCTCAGCACCTTGACGGCGTGCTCGTCGACAAGGACCTGGTAGACCCAACGATGTTGGATGGTGATGCGCCGCGAGCAGGCGCCTCTGAGGTCGCCGGCAAGCCTCTCGAACGACGGCGGAGACTGGAACGGGTCGGCCTCGAGGACGGCAAGCAGCTCCTCGGCCTTCGGCTTCAGGCCGGCCGCGACGAGCCTGTGCGCGGCGTTGTGGCGAACGCGTGGCGCATGGCCTGAAAACCGTGCGCGCGATGTGCGCTTGTCAGCTGTGCCCAACCTCATCCCTACCGGTCGAGGTCGGCGAGCAGCGCGCGGGCGTCGTCAG
>Ga0315286_10006082_pt1 | contig 11709 bp, 14 predicted proteins | sample YL17G10_0_MG_FD_205038 | JGI IMG/M metagenome (GOLD analysis project Ga0315286, IMG submission 205038) | Sediment microbial communities from Yellowstone Lake, YNP, Wyoming, USA - YL17G10_0 | ecosystem: Environmental > Aquatic > Freshwater > Lake > Sediment | place: USA: Wyoming | collected... | reverse complement strand
CCCACGGAGAACGTCTGGAGGTAGATCGGCATCGTCCACGTCAGGGTGTTGGCGGCGCCATCCAGCGTCAGCGTACCACCGCCGGTGGTGAACAGGTTCCGGTCCTCGGCCACCGCCCAGTTGGTCCCGTCCACCCCGAGGAAGAACGCTGTGATGTCGTCAAACCATGGGTCCGTCAAGAACGTGGGCGTCGGGTACTTCAGACGCGGCGTCAGTATTGTGGCCACTAGCGCTCCATCAGTTTCTCGACTACATCAGGCGGAAGCGTCTCCTTCTCGGAGACCGGGCACTTCTCGGCAGCGGCGTTGTTGAAGGTCTCCAGCATGTCGCCGACGGCAGATGACAGAGAGATCCGTTCATCCGTCTTCAGGTACCCCAGCTGGGCCAGCTTGTCTGCCGCCACCGTGAAGGCCTCGTGAACATGAGCCTGCAGGAATTCCCGGATGGTAGGATCGTGCCGTTCTTCGGCGACAATCCCCTTCAAGGTCTCAAGCAGGCTCTTGATTCCGTTCATGCAATGATCCCGGACTGGAGGTTCAGCTCCCAGTCGATGCGGATCGTCCCATCCCGCTTCACCAGCAGGCGGGTGGGGTAGAGCGTGAAGGCCCCAGCCAGCACCACCTGCGCACCAGCCTTGGAGCGCACCGTCACCACGTTCTGGGGCTGGGTGATAACCACCGTGCCGTACGTGGGAGACGTGAACGACGTGGTGATCAGTCCGATCGCCAAGCCGCCTGCCTGAACCGTCACCTTGATACCGGCGTCCAAAAGCAGCGTGCCGTCCTCGACCGCGCTGGTCAGTTCGGTCTGCACGCTGATCGGCGCCGTCGTGGCAACGCCAGACGATGCGATCGGGTATGTCCAGCTGAGCTGCGGAATCGAAACCATTTCGCCCTCCTCTCCTAGATCAAGGTCACCGTCACGGTGCCCAAGGTTACAACTTCAAAATCAGTGATGTCCACATCCCCGGTGGTCGGATTGACCTTGGCGGGGGCCGTAGGCACCGTGAAACTCACATGGCTGTACTTTACACCCTCGACCGCTTCCACGATGGCATACACGTCGCTGATCCGGACGGACTCTCCGTAGAGCCGGTGCAGCAGGTGGTCTTCCACGGCCAGCTTCACCGTGTTGCCGACCACCACGGTATCGTACCCATCGATGACCTTGATGGCCACATTGGCGTTGACCACGAACAGGGTCCTGGAGCCGTCGAAGACCAGGATCTGGACCGTGGACTCTTTCATGCTGTCCAGCTCGGCCTTGAGGGCCTGCGCCAGCCCGACCGTCGGGGCGATGTACCGGCCGGTGGCGTCCTCTGTCAGGATTTGCACCTCGACCAGGTTAGCCTTGCAGGCGGCCGAATAGATCTGGTCGAACTGACGCGGCAGGCTGCCCCACGTGATCGGAGGGGTCAAACTGTCGAATTTGATGATGTTCTGGACGGGCACGTTGGGGGCGCCTCCGCTGAGGTTCGTAAGCGGGAGCACACCCGCCAGACCAGTGCCAAGGCTCTCCGCCGTCGCAACAACCAAGGCGCTGGCCGGAACGCTGGCCACGATGGCCGCCACGACCGCGTTGGACGTAGATGTTACGACTCCCAAGCCGTCCGTTGCCAGCTGGACTGTGATGTCCTGCCCGACCACCGTCACCAGCAAAGGCAGAGATGCGCCGTTGTTCACCTGCGCCACTTGGATGGTATTCCCAAGGACTCCGAGAGGCCGGGCTGTGTACGTCACGTTCCCGTTGATCACCGTCGAGTGGATCACCAGCTGGGCCTGAATCTGACCGCAGAAAATGTTCAGGTTCTCCAGGTCCGTGACGAAGTAGTTGTCTTGCAGGAAGCCGCGAACGATGTTCGCACCACCGACGGCCACAGCACCGAAAATGGGGTCGACGAACGCGTTGACGACTGCGTCGTAGTCCTCTTTGGTGACCAAACGCTTGGCGGTTGCGAATACCTGCGGAGCCAGCACCCGGGCCTCGGACAGGGCCATGGCCTGGGCACCAGCCGTAGAGGCCAGCGGGTTGTTCACGACCAGCGGGATTTCGTCCACGCCCACCACGAGCGGAGCCCTGGGCTGCGTGATTTCCCCGGCCAAAACCTTTCCGGAGGGGCCCTTGGAGGTCACATAAGACACTTGGATGTCCGCGCCGTTGGGCGGGATGTTGCCAGCAACACCGTCTCCGAAACGGATCTGCGGCGGTTCCCGGTTCAGCTCAATCTCGTACTCGTTGATCTGCTCGAAGGCCAGGAAGTCGCGCGCCTCCCAGACAAGATTGTCCACTGTCACGATCGAGGTGCCCTCGGCGATGAATTCCCCGGAGAGCACGTTCCTGATCTGGAAGACTTGGTTAGGCGTTCCATCGGAGACAAAGAACTCTTGCCGGGTCTCGCCCTGAATCACGGTCGTGATTTTGGGGCCCACCTCACCGGCCGTGAAGATCAAGGCAGACGTCTGCTGGTAGACCAGCCCGCTGGCCGAGATGTACTCGAAGCGGTTCGGAATCACCACGTTGAACAGCTGGGGAGCTGAGAAGCTCACCGTCAGATCTACCGACGGAGCCACGGCGCCGGGCATCCGGAAGCCGATCTGCCTGCACAGCCGGGCCACGCTGTTGCGTAGCACGGCCGTTTCGAGGAAGTTCTCGCCGATCTGCCGATCGATGTACCAGCTGGCCTGCGATAGGGCGTAGGCCACCGTCTCGACCAGCATGATCCCCAGTTCGGACGCAAAGAAGTTGTTGAAGGTGGTCGGGTCGAACTGCAGCTGCATGAACTGGGTGATTTCTGTGACGTAGGTGTCGAAGTCCTTGCCGAGGAACTTGGTCCTCGTCAGGCTCTTCGCTGCAGGAGGTATGATAACAGGCATCGTTTAGCCCGCCCCAATCAGAACCGGACCAGTTTCCGACGTCTTCCCAAGAGAGATGTACTCCACGTTCGCCGTGACCAAGCTGGGATTGTTCTCATCTTGAAGGACTTCGATGCTGGAAATCTCCACGCGAGGTTCCCAGCGGGTAAGCGCCCCGACGATCTCCTTCTGGATGATCTTCACCAAAGCTTGGTCGACATTTTCGAACAGCTTTCTGCGCAAAGTCGTCCCGAAGTCCGGCCGCATCACCCGCTCACCCTGCTCAGTCAGCAAGATCTGCTTGATGGAGGCGGCCAGCAGCTGCGGAGGAATAGCGCCCAGCGGAACGGCAGATCCCGACTTCTGGAACGGGAACTGGTAGCCTTTGAATTTCGCCACTCCCGGCTCTCTCCTAGCTAGTTACAGCTGAGTATATCTTACCAAAGTTCACGAAGAAACCAGTTTGTTCAGTTACGAACGGAAGCACTTTGGACGTGACGGCATCCCGTCGGCCGTATCCGTGGGATCCGCTCAGCAAGGAGTCCAAGATCTGGAACCGCATCTCGTACTCGGCGGTCCTCTGGGTACTGTTGGACGTGACCCTGGCGGCCACTTCAGCCTGCCGAACCCCGATTGCCGCGATCCGGGCGGCCTTCTGGGGCCCGGTCATCGTCACAAGGTTCAGGGTCTGGTGGAAGGCGACGGCGGCTTGGGCGGCCACGACCTGAGCTTGGATAGCGGCGACCGACAGGTTCCACGGGGCCGCAGCCACGATAGCCAGCCCGGCCGACTGCTTGGTCAGTCCTGCGGCCTCCTCCGTGAGCGTCAGTTGCCATGCCGTGTTGTCCGCCGGAATCGGGACAGCAATGGACAGATACGGAAGCTCGGCAGCCAGCCCGCTCGTCTCGTTGGCCGCACCGAGCAACGAACCGCCGAAGAGGTCCGCCTTCCGCAGCGGGCCGGTGGACTCGACGGGGTCCGTCGGCACTGCGGGCGGAGGCGTGAACAGCACCCCGGTCGACGTCTTGCCCGCCGTGATGTCCGCAGGCGTGATCGGGGTCACTACCCTACCGTTCAGCCCTTCAGCCTCCTGCTCCAAGCCACCGAGGTACTGGCCGATTCCGAAGAACGTCGCCTCTACGGCAGCCGACTCGGCCTGCTCCTGCGCCAGCTGCGCCTGAAGCTTCGGGATCGCCGCCGCAGAAGAAGCCGCCAGGCCAAGCTCCTCCGGGGTAACTTCCGTCTTGAGGAGGTTGAACTGCGCCGGAGTCAGAGTGTACTTGACCCGGCTAGCCGTGTACGTCGTGCTCGGATTGATCGGAGGAATCGACATTCGCTATTGCCCAAAAATGTTGAAGGACGTGTACAGGCCGGTCGGCGGAATAGGCGGGCTGGTGGGCGATCCAAGGTTTCCGATGTGCTTGTGCTGCAGGTAATCCCGGATGAACGTCGTCCCCACTACGAACGCCTCCTGTGCAGTGGGCGAGAACAACTTGATCTGCCCCGCCGCGTCAATTTGGATCAGCGGAGGAGCACCAACCTGCTTGGCGATCGTGATGGTTTGCTGCGTATCGTCAAGCTTGATGGTCGCTCCGGCGGCCGTGGTCAACGAGACGCTCAGATCCCCGGAAAAATCGCTCATGAACAGCTTGTGCCCCTGCTTGGTTTCCACCACGATTCCGGGCGAGGTGGAGCTGTCGTCGAACAGGATCTTGTGCCCGGACTTGGTCTCGATTCCGCGAACAGTGGGCGGGTTCTCCTTCGTGAACGAGGCCGGGGTGTCACCCTTCATCCACCATCCGCCGAGGTACAGCGGCAGCCGTGGGTTTCCGTTCTCGAAGACCACGTAGATCTGGTCTCCGTTTTCAGGCGGAAAGAACATCCCGGCGTCCTTGGATGCGAACGGCGTGATCGGGTAGGCGTACTCCAACAGCGGCGCCGTCGAGCCAAAAGCTTCGACGATGACCTTGATCCGCCCCTGGTGTTCAGGATCGTTATTGCTGTCCACTTTGGCCCGGTAGACCGAGTAGTACCGGCCGAAAGCCTCCAAGCCGAATTGGACGAAGCTGTCCCAGAACGTCGAGAAACCGCTCATCCAGCACCGTCCTCCACCGACGCAGGGTCAACGACCACGTTCTGCAGCGACGTGGACGTGACTGTGGTAGCCGCCGTCTTGTTGTTGACCGGGCCGCCAGTACGGACACCCTCGCCCGGGGTCGAGTTGCGAAGCCCGGTAATCCGCGTATGGAAACCTTCGGAATCGATTGAATGGATCAGCTGTTTGACCAAAAACTTCCCGTTCAACTTCTCAATATTAGAGCCTACGCTCTGGAAACCCTGAATCTCTATCAGGTCTCCAGGACGGAGTGTGGGCACGCCCACGGTATCGAGGGAAATCTCCCAATTGGCCGCGAACTGGGACGCCTGCTGGAAGTTCTTGGCGCTCACCCTGCTATCGGGTGCGGACACGAACGACTGTACCACCTGCATGCCCGCCACCGCCGCCGCGAACGCCCCGAACGGAAGCGCCGTCTGAGCCCCGATAATAGCTTGTTGAATCTTCCCCAGCTTGATGCTGGCGAGAGTAGTGTCGCCCATCTTTGCCTGATCCGAATTGTCCGACGTGTTCAAGGTCTGCCCGGACACCTTTTGTGTGTTGTCGGTGTCCGGCTTGAACTTGTCCTTCCCGACACCTTCGTTGGTGGCCAGTCCAGAAGCCGCCATCGGAAAGAACGCCAAGTCTGTCGGAGAATTGAAATCGTAGATAGGCAGACGATCGCTATCCGTCAGATTGCCGGTGCTGGCGTTGATGTTGATTCCGTGCCCCCACCGAAAAATAGCCAGCGGATCGCGAGTCAGCCTGTTAGCCAGCGAACGGACGATGAATTGGTCGCCTTCGATCGTGAATGTCAGCTGTCCAGGGATAGACGACAAGATCTGCCTAATGAACTGCCAATCAGTAATCAAAATTTGTTCGAAGTCTTTAACGGCGTTCCACTCGGCCTGCCCCGGGGCTCCGCTGAAGCTTGGCTCCTTGAGCTTCAATCCGGAGCGCTGTACCAGCTTGGATATCAGCGACTTCGGAGAAAACGACTTGTATGTTTCCCTCTGCTGCACGCGCTGGGCCGACGCCAGCCCAGTTCCCTGCGCCCTGAGCGTATACGTAATCCCAGCTCCGCCGAATTTAACATCCGGTTTCAGCAGGAAAAACAACTCGTGATCACGCCCCTTACCGGGAAAGGCCTGATTCGGAGACTTGGTGTACCCGAACTTGACCGCGAGCGTGTTCCCGAAGGCGAACACGTTGGAGTTCAAGAGCGCCAACGCCAGGTCGTTCGACGGCGGTTCGATGTCGATCTCAAGCTTTGGCATCTGATCGAACCCGATTTCCATTTGAAATCTGGTCATCATGGACCGAAAGAACGGCAGCGGAAGGCCAAGATCGCCCGATGCCGTGCTATCCAGCGTTATTTCCGGACCACCGGATGAATAGACGCTCAACTGGGTTTTGTGCCCGACCCTGACCACATCCGGGTCCTCCGGATTTCGCACTTGGTTGCCGTCGAAATCTAGGGAGTACCTGCCGGGTTCGAGCAGTTTCCCAGACTGAAGAAAGATCTTCAGATCGACGTCCGCGCCAAAGAAGTCGAAACCCATTTAGCTAACCTTCGGGACCAGCATGACCGACTGAACATACGCCGGGCTGGGGATCCGCAAGACACGGCCGTTCTTCATTTCGTTGGGGCACAGCCGCAGGTCGTTGACCAGAGCGATCACCCACCACATCTGCGGGGTTCCGTAGTACTGCTGGGACATGTTGTCGATCCGATCGTAGTCCGTGACCGTGTGCTCGATGTCGTCCTCACGCGGAAGCAGCAGCTCGTCCGGACCTACGGTCGGCTCGAAGTAGTCCCAGAACTGGATGTCGCCCTTCTGTCGAAGGAGGCTCCGCAACAGCCAGCTGAACCTGTTGATTGAAGTAGCCATTCGTCATCACCTACCAGCTACCTGGGCGGCAGCATCCGACTGCTTTTGGGCGGCAAATATCTGTATCGCGCCCGCCAAATTAAGTTCGGTGGACGCGATATCGAGTTGTATCCTCGTCGGCGGACCCGCCGGTGCTGCCCACTGGACGCGCTGGTTGTCGCCCCTGCCTTGGGAGCCTGTGAACGCAGCTTGAAGTTCGGTCGCGCGCTTCATTTTAAGCTCGCTGAGCTTTTTTTCCGAATCCTCAATCGTGTCCAGCGCGGCACGCAGCTTAGCCCTTGTGGCAGGATCCTTCTCAGTCTGGAACCGCACCTGCCGCTCATTGCCAGCGCTGCTCCTGCTATCCTCCTCTGCCATCTGCGCCGTCGTCTTCACCCCAGGGATGAATTTCGCGACGACGTCCCTGAAACCGTTTTGGATGGCCCTAAAAGTATCGACGGCTTCAGTGAACGCCTTGGCGCCTTCTTTGAGTTTTTCACCCAAGGTGCTAAAGTTCGGCCCAAACCACTCCGTCAGCTTGTCGCCGATCCCCTTCAGCAGGGGTTCGATGGCGTCTTTGCGGAACACCTTGAGGAGCGCCGCCATCGGGTCATCCATGCCCTGGAACATCTTGTCGAGACCTTGCTGAATCGTGTTGCCTTTATCGAACATCTGCTGGAACATTTTTTCGATCTGCTCCGCCGCCTTCGGAGAGTTTTCAACAAACCCCTCCAGGAACTTATTCGCCATTCGATTCAGTTTGGTTTCCAAGCTTCCAGCACTCTCGACCATCTTCTGAATGGATTTGTCAAAGAGGTCTTCCGGTTTTGCAACGTCCTTCGGCTTGGGGAACATCTTCTCGTACATCTTCTCGCCGTCTTCACCCAAAGACTTTAGCACCTCGGTGAACTGAGGCCCGAAGGACTTCTGCAGCAGGAGCCGCATACGTTTGGCACCGTCGCCGCCCTGCATCAGCACGTCTTTGAAGGAGGCTCCGATGTCCTTGAAGTCGCCTTCCGACGCCTTCCTGATCGCCTCGAATCCGGCTTCGACGCCATGTCCGGAGCGGGCGAACATCTCCATCAGCTTCTTGGTTTTGTCGTCGAAGTCGTCGTCCACGCCGGTGAACACCGAGTCAAGGTTCAGCGCCAGACCTTGAAACTGCGACAGCATGTCCGTCGCAACCTTCATCGCCTGCTTTGGCATCATGCCCAATTGCTTGGAGAGCACACCGGCAGCCTTGGCCACGCCAACCGTCGACGGTCCGAGTTTATCCTTGAAGTTTGCGCCGAGCATCAGGGAGGACATTCTTACGCCCTCAACCAACTCCGGAAGATCCGACATCATTTCCGGAAGATCGAACTGCTGCTGGAGCCGGAGGACCTCCCCGCTGAACTTCTTGACGTCCAAGGAGGCCATGCCGAGAGCGTTCATGCTCTTGGTCATGGCCAACGATTCCTCTGAGACCATACCGAACGCCCTGGTCATCTCCAAGGACTGGTGCGTGAGGGCAACCCCCGCCTCGGTCTGCATGCCCATCGCTTTGGTCATCTGCAAAACCTTCACAGACGACGTGCCGGTTGAGTCGCCTGCCGCCCTGATGGCGGGCGTAAGTGCCTTCAGCGCATCCTCGTTGCCGCCGGTGGTGATCATCCACGAATTCTGGGCATCCCGCAGCTCACCAGCGTTTTTGAGCATGGTGAACATGAAGCCGGATGTTTTCTCGATCATAGGCCCGATCACCGGGATCGAGCCGACCAAGCTGCTAACTGAGGCGACGAGGCTTTTCGTGTCCCCGGCGCCGGTGAGCATGCTATTGCCGAGACTTAGAACGGCGCCGCCAGCCTGTCTGATTCTGCTGACTTTCTCTTTCTTGAGGGTGTCGTCAAACGCGACGGATGCCTTGGCCGCATCGGTTTCGCTTTGGGCCACACCATCCAGACCATTGGACAGTGCGCGCACTTCTTTCGCAGCCTTAGCAAGGCCCAGAAGTTCGAACAGAATCCCAAACGCGTTTGTCCCTTTGTCCATCGCTAGCTCTTCAACGATTCCCGAAGCTTTTCAATCAACCTACGCCGCCTCGATACGGGCATGCCCATGATAGCATCGTACGGCTGATGGTAGTGGTCCATCAACGCTCTAATGTGACCCTCAAAAATTTCCCTCGCGCCGACCGGAAAGAACAGCATGACAAGCCAGTCCCTCGAATACTTCTCCACCAGCGCATCCAGTTCGACTTCCCGGATGACGTCCTGCGGTTTCGAACCCGTACGTTCGAACGTCTCCGGAGTCCACGACTGGAAAGCGGGGTGTCCCATGCTATTTATTCATGTCCTTGTACAGAAGGTTCATGATCCCAAGATCCAGCTTGCTCTCGAACTCCTTCTGGCAGTTCTTGCACTGGACCTGGATGTCGCGCTCGAAACCGCCTTCGACCTCGTCGAACCGCTTCCGGAGCAGCGTTCGATCCTTGAGAGGCAGCTTCTTGACGTCGTCCAAGGTCAGCTTCGAATTCTCGTCGAGCTTCGCCACCCGCAACAGGATGGCCCCCGACATCATGTCGGCCCTCTCCAGTTCAGCGAGACGATTCTCCATCTCTCCCGTCAGCACCCGGCATGTGGCCTTCTTCCCGGAAGGCAGGCCCACTTCGTACTCCCGAAGCTTGGGATCCTTCAGGCCCTCAAACTGCAGGGTCAGCAGGTCCAGTTGATGCGTCCCGGACTTGCTGCAGCTGGGGCAGGTCGCGCCGAATTCGTAGGGCTCCGGAACGCTGGCCACCCGGATCATGAGCAGCAGCTTCATCCGATCAACGGACGTCAGTTCGTCCATGATCTTTTCCAGCTGCGGCTTGTCCGTCACCGGTCCGAGCTTCACCACGCAACCCGCCAGCACGCGGTTCATCCGAACATGGTACGGAAGCCGATCGTCACCGATCGCGTCCTCCTCGTACCCCGTCATCTCGCGCATCTCCACGCGCTTGTGGATCGCACCTTCGGGGCCAAGCCAGCCCGTCGGCAGATCGAACACCAACTCTCCCGCCATCCTAGACCCCTTTCTGAATATCCTTCGCCCACTCCCACAGCAAGCTACGAATTGCCGTGGACGCCGTCATGTCGCGTTTCTTGCACCACTCGCCGAACTTCTCGAAGACCGGCTTCGCCACCCACACGTTGGTCCGCTCCGGGGGCGACCCGTTCGTCGCAACCTTTTGGATCGTGTCCCATTTGCGGGTGAAGACCGCCTCCGACATCACCTCGCGCACGATGTCCGACACCGACCGGCCGACCGCGATGGAGATCAGGTTGAGATCCTTGATGAACTCCTGGGACAGCGGGACGTTCCACCGAACCTTGAGGAACTCGGCTGCCGCCTGTCCCGCGCGGCTTGAATTGTTCATCCGGCATGTCTGGCACAGTGTCACGCCGTTCACCAGTGACGTACGGCCGCCCAGAGACTTGGGCGTCAGGTAGTAGACCTGGATGGACTCCTCGCTCTTGCAGACCGCACAGGCATTGCCGTCCCTCTTCAGGACGGCCCGCTGCCAGTCCGCTGCGCCCATGATCGCGTCGTCATCGAGCATTATGTACTCAGTTCCAATTAAAAAATAAGGCTACGCGCCAGTGAACGGAAACTGCTGCATGTAGTTCGCATGAATTACCAGCTCGGCCAAAGAAACCTCCGCGCTTGTGGCGTCCAGATCACTGGCCGGTTTCACCCGAACCGGGATGCATTCGTGCAGCACCCACCGCTTGGCCACTATCGGGATCGCGGGCTTGATCGTCGCCGTGACCACGTCACCGCCCCTAAAGGTTGCCGTTCCAGTCAGTGTAGCCGACCTCAGCCTATCCTGCTGCGGTCCGGGGTACAACGCGGGTTCCTGCGCTCTGTGCAACAGTTCAATCATAACCGTTTTCCTGGCTATGTCACCGGTAATCGCACCGATCGCCCATTGCCAGAAGGAGGAGTCGAGCGTTGTTACCCCGCGCTCCAGCGTCACCTCATCCAAGGAGGCGCCGGTGATGACCTTCCGCGTAAACGGCCAAACGCCCTCTTGGATGTCCTGCGTCGTAATGCTCACGCTCGGTACTGAAACCTTGGCGAAACTCCCGAACGCGCCGCCGAGCAGCGAGGTAGCAGCGCTGGCCAGGATTGCCAAGCCTGGTTGGCTGCCGCCGTCCATGATTATCGCTCGAAAGCGGTAATTCTGGACGTGGTCCGTGCGGATGGTCCGCGCCATTACTCCCCCAACTGCACAGTATGCAGTTAGCCGGTCGTGATCTTGGTCCCAGTTCCCTGGACCACGTTCGAGCTGATCGTCTGGCCGAGCCCGCCGCCGGTCCGCATGACCTGCAGTTCCTCGAAGGCGATTTCCAGCTCCTCGATGGCCACCTCGGGGCTGTTAGCATCCAGATCGCCCGTGGGCTTCATCCGGACCGCGAAGGCCTCCTTGAGGATGTACCGCGCGGACGGCTGCTTCTGGTCCGCCCGGTGGAAGTGCTGGATCTCGATCGTGGTGCGGTACTCCTGGCCATTGATCGGCTGGAGCATCCAGTTGAAGAAGTCCGTGGCCGATCTCGCAACGCCACGCGAAAGCGTGATGTTGGAGAACTCGGGAATCCCCGGATACTTCCGCGTGTAGACGTACAGACCTTCGCGGTACGTCACTTCAGCCTGGGTGAAGTCCGGGATGGACACGGTCGAGAAACCGGCCGCCGGATTCAGGAAGTTGGACGGCTCCGTCACCCGGAACTTGAACAGGTGAAGGAAATCGGTCGCAATCGCACGTGCCATAAGAACCCCCTACGCCTTCTTCTCGTCCGTCAAAACCTTGGGCGCCTTCTTGCCGGGCTTCAGCTTGCAGATCACGTCCTTGATCGAGTTGCCGATCCAC
>Ga0315286_10006080_pt1 | contig 11711 bp, 1 predicted proteins | sample YL17G10_0_MG_FD_205038 | JGI IMG/M metagenome (GOLD analysis project Ga0315286, IMG submission 205038) | Sediment microbial communities from Yellowstone Lake, YNP, Wyoming, USA - YL17G10_0 | ecosystem: Environmental > Aquatic > Freshwater > Lake > Sediment | place: USA: Wyoming | collected... | reverse complement strand
CGGGCATTCGAGTAGGCGAGGACCTCAACGTACACGCCCTCGACGAGGGCCTCGAGGAACCCGCCCCCGACGCCCTGCCGCGTGCGGATCTCCTTGATGCTGCCCCGCGCCAGGTCGATCCGGACCGGCCCCGGCCACCGCTCGCACGGGCAGCCGACCGTTCGCAGGCGGTCCGGGTCGACCAGCGCGAAGACCGGCTCGTACCCGCCCGCCAGGTTCAGGTCCGTCTCGGCCGAGAGCCACGCCTTCGCGGGGTCTATGCCTTCAGCCAACAGCGTCGCCGCCAAATCCGGAGGCAGCGGACGCTGAAGCAACTGTGACCGACTCTCAAACACCTTCCCAATCCTTACGGGCCCGCGGCCCGCACCTGATGTTCAACGGAATCCTCGGGGTCGGCGTCACAGCAAGGCGCCAACCACCCCTCTCCACGCAGAGTCTTTGGGTTTGCGTCGCGAGATGCAACGAAAAAATGCCGGTGCCCGGCAAGGGGCGTCTGTTTCCGGAGCCCTGCCCGCGGGCCCGCGGGTCACTCAAGGCTCCTTGGCCGCCTCGTTGAACCAGACGTCGACGTGCCGCTCGGGCTCGTAGGGCTTGCCGACGATGTCGGGCCGGCCGTCGCCGTTGACGTCGCCGACCTTGGCCTCGTGGGTGGGCACGCCTTGCGAGATCAGAACCTCCTCGAACCGGCCCCTTCCACAGTTGCGGTAGATGAACATCCGCGGGTTCTTGTTCTGTCCGAGGCCCATCTCGGCCACGAGGATGTCGGGCAGGCCGTCGCCGTCGAAGTCGGCAATCGCGAGGCTGTGCGGGTGGAACAGGTCCTCGCGCAGGGGGTGCGGCGTCCACGACGGCGGCTTGCACCACACGAGCCGGCCCTTGGCGCTCTCGCCTTCCGAGAGGACTATCTCGAGGCGGCCGTCGCCGTCGAGGTCCGCCGCCGCCACCCGTGTCTTCGTGAATGCCGGGGCGAACGGCTCGCCTTTCCAGGTGCCGTCCTTGGCGCTGCGGCGGAAGATCGTGGTCCCCGCGACGATCTCCGGCCGCTTATCGCCGTCGAGGTCCACCACGAGCAGGCCCTCGACGTCCTGGAGCCCCGTGCCCACCTCGTGGCACGACTCCTTGGGCCACGGCGACACGGTCGGGTCGGGCGGGATGTCGTAGTACACGAGGACGCCGCTGCGCTGCGAGAGCACGGCGATCTCGATCTTGCCGTCGCCGTCGACGTCGCCGGCGGCCTGGTCATGATACTGCTCGAAGCGGTTCTCGATGAGGTGTTTCGTCCAGGGGCCCGTGGCATCGGCCGGGCACTCAAACCAGTAGAGTTCACGGCTGCCGAGTTGCTGCCCCGCCACGACGTCGGGCCGGCCGTCGCCGTTGACGTCGAGGACGAGGCCGCCGGCCTCCAGGTTCGGGGCCGAGGCCATGTCGTGGCGCTTCCACGACGGGTTCTCGTACCAGAACAGGTTGGCGCTGCCGCGCTTGCACCCGATGAGGATGTCGAGCCGCCCGTCGCGGTTTACGTCGGCCAGCAGCGTGACGTCGTGCTGGGCGCCGGGCGGGTCGGGGTCGATGGTCTCGCGGCGGAATCTCATGGGGCGTGCGGCCGCGGCCATCCCGTCCTTGAGCCGGGACGCAGCGCCTTCGCCGCTCGGCTCGCCGAGGATGCTACGGACGGGGCCCGTCCGCGCAGGGCTCGCGACGGCAATCAGGATCGGCGCCGAGGAGACGCCCGCCCCGGAGGACGGCAGGTATCGGGCCGACAGGCTCACGACCTTGGCCTGCGGAACGTCGCGGCCCCATCCCAACTGGAGGGCATACCCCCAACCGGCGATGCCGCGGAACCGGCGCATCTCCATTTCCTGCGGCGTGAACCGCCAGACCTTCAGCGGCGTGGGCGTCGACGCGCTCTCCTGTTCCAGCCGGCCCCCGTACATCAGGAACTCCACCGTGCCCTTGACGAGAATCGGCTCCGGCCTGTCGACCTGGTACATCAGGATGCGGACCTGGACGCCGTCGACGCCGGGCACGTTGTCCCAGTTGATGGCGGCCGGGGGCGCGGCAAAGAGTTCGATCTTGTCGACGCGGTCGACCGGCCGCGGAGGCGTCCGGCTGACGGACCTCAGTTCCTTGGCCCCGCTCTGCGCCTGCTGCTCGCACCCCGCCGCCACGAGGATCGCAAGGACCGCCACCAGGCCCCAGCCCGCCCGCATCATGGCGTGGGTTCCTTCGTGCGGACCCGCGCCGGCATGAGAGGCTGGGCGGACGCGGCCGGCGTCGGAGGCTGCGTAGCGGCCGCCGGCGTTACGGGCTTGGCGACAGGCGGCTTGGCGGCCGGGGCCTCGGGCACGGGCGGCTCGGAGGGCTCCGCGCTTCGGTCGAGCCACATGCCGCCGTCTATGGTACTCAGCGGCTTGCCCTTCATCCGGGTGTCCTTGGACTCGCGCATCACGTTCAGCCGCTTGACCTGCGAACTCGTCTCGCGGTCGGCCTCCTCGATGTTCCTCAGCACCGTGGGGGTGAGGATGATGAGCAGTTCGGACCGTTCCTTGACGACGCGGTTCGACCGGAAGAGCCACCCCAGGACCGGGATATCGCCCAGGAACGGGACCTTGTTGACGCGGTTGCGGTCCAGCGTCGTAATCAGGCCGCCGATGACGATCGTGTGCCCGTCCTGGACGGTGACGGTGGTCTCGGCGCGGCGGTTGTTGACGATGATCGCGTTGACGCCCTCGCTGATGGGGACGGTGGAGTCGGAGATCGAACTGATCTCGGGCCGGACATCCAGTTTGACGAAGCCGTCGGGGTTGATGCGCGGCGTCACCTCGAGGATGATTCCGATCTCCTCGTACTGGATCGTGTTGATGGTCGTCCCGTTCTCGGTGACGCGGCTGTTGGTGATGAACGGCACGCGCTGGCCGACGTTGATGGTGGCCTGCTGGTTGTCGGAGGCGAGGATCTGCGGCCGGCTGAGGATCTCGAGGCGGCCCTGGCTCTCGATGGCCCGCAGGAGGAAGTTCACGTCGCTGCCGGTGACCGACACGCTGAAGCCCGGGTTCAGCGACAGACCGGCCGACGCCGCAAACGCCGGCGCCGTCCCGACCGTGGCGGTGTGGCCGTCGATGACGCCCGTGTAACGCCCCTCAATGCCGAACTCGTTGATGTCGTCGATGCTTACCTCCGCCAGAAGCACCTGGATGAGGACCTGCGGCGGGGGCTGGTCGAGTTCCTCGATCATGGAGGCCACCACGTCGAAGTACCGCGGGCTGGCCGACAACAGCAGCGTGTTCGACGTCTGCTCGGCCACGATCGCCACCTCGCGCTCCAGGATGAACTGCGACGTTCCCGCGCCGCCGACCCCGAGTTGCTGCTCCAGGAGTTGCCGCTCCTGGTTCAGGAAGTTCGTCAGGGCGGCCTCGATGTCCTGGGCCTGGGCGTTCCGCAGCCGGTAGACCTCCGTCAGCCGCTCGGCCGCCGTGCTCTGGTCGAGTTCCTCGATGACCTTGCTCGCCAGGTCCACGTAGTGTCTCGTGCCGCCCACGAGCAGGCTGTTGGTGCGGACGTCGACCGTGACGGTCAGGGCCACGTCCTCGGCCGAGCCGACGGTGGCGCTGGGCCCCTTCTCGGTGCCTCCCTCTTTGGGGACAAGGGTGTACTCGATGGCCTGCTTGCCGACGCCTCCGACGGCCTGCATGCGGAAAAGGTCCCTCAGGACCTGCGACATGGCACGGGCGTCGGAGTTGACGAGCGCAAAGACGCGGATCTCGGCCGTCCGCGGGATGGTCGAGTCCATGGCCTTGATAAGGCTCTCCAGGAGCGCCATGTTCTCCAGCGGGGCCGAGATGACGATCGAGTTGGTGCGCCGGTCGGGCGTGATGAGCACGCCTTCCTGAAGCGCGCTCGAGATCAACTGGCCGCCCTCCTTCGAGCGGGTCACGAACTGGAGCAGCGCCTGGCGGTTCGGGCTGGTCGCCGTCAGCGCCACGGGCTTGTTGTTCAGCGCCCCGGTCAGGATCTGGGCCAGTTCGGTCGCGTCGGCGTTCTCCAGGGTGAAGACGCGGATCTCGGTGACGCGCGGCACGGTGTCGGTGTCGAGTTGCCTGGTGAGTTCGGCGATGCGCTTGAGGTCCGACGGCCCCGCCGAGACGACGATGGCGTTGATGCGCTCGTCCACGCTGATGTTGACCGTCGGGCCGGCGGCCGCCCCCGCCACGGCCGGCGCCTTGTACAGGTTGTTCAGCGTGCTGGCCACCTGGGTGGCGTCGGCCTTCGCCAGGGCGAAGACCTCGACCGACGTGCCCGGCCGGTCGGGTTCTGCGTCCAGCCGGTTGATGAGCGACTCGGCCAGTTTCATGTCCTCCGGGCTGGCCGACAGGATGAGGGCGTTGGTGCGCGGCTCGGTGATGATGGTGACCGTGTCCCGGGTGTCGCCCCGCGCCACGCGCTGGGCGAACAGTTGCGTCAGCGTCGGCTGGAGGACCGTCGCGGTGGCCTTCACGAGGTAGAAGATGCGGAACTCGTTGGCCGCCAGGACCTGGTCGGTATCCAGTTCGCGGACCATCGCCTCGACGGCGTTGAAACTCTCGCGGCTGCCGGTGACCAGCAGCGTGTTGGTCCGGGCGTCGGGAATGACGCTCACGGGGAGCATCCGGCCCGTGCCGCCGGCGGCCATCTCGGCGGTGCGCTTCGCGGTGAACAGTTGCTGAAGCGTCGGGGCCAGGCGCGTCGCGTTGGCGTTCTTCAGGGTAAACATGCGGATGTCGCCCAGGAGGCCGAAGTCCTCGGTGGCGTCGATCTTGCGGATGATCTCCTCGATGACGGCGAAGTTCTCCTTGCTGGCCGACACGATCAGGACGTTCGTCCGGACGTCGACGGCGATCGAGACCTTCTCGCGGGCCGCCAGGATCGCGTTCGGGCCCACCGTGGTCAGGCCCGGCTTGTACAGGCCCTGCGTCACGAGGCCCTGGAGCAGCGTGGCGATGCGCTGGGCGTCGGAGTTCTGGAGCGGATACAGCCGCACGACGCCCGTCTCGCTGGGCGGCTCGACGTCGAGTTTCGCGAGCAGGCCCTTGATGAGCACCAGGTTTTCCTTGCTGGCCGACACGATGAGCGCGTTCGAGAGCGCATCGGTGGCCACGTCCACCCGGTCCTGCGGCGTGGGCGTCTGGCCCGGCAGCGTCATGCTCGTCAGGCGGGCCTGGAACAGGTTCTGGATCATCGGGCCCACGATGCCCGCGTCGTTGAACTCCAGCGGCAGGATCGCCAGTTGGACCGACGGGTCCTGGAGTTCCACGTCGAGTTTCGCCAGCAGGCCCTGGATGACCTTCGTGTCGTCAGCGTTGGCGGCCACCAGGAGGGCATTGACGCGGACGTCGGGCAGAATGATCGGCCGCTGGCGCTGGACGTCCGGCGTCCGGGCCGCCTGGTACCGCTGCGTGAACAGGTTCGAGAGCGTCGTGCTGATCGTGCCCGCGTTGGCGTGGACGAGCGGGAACAACTGGATCTGCCCGCTCAGGGCGGGGCTGGCGCCGTCGAGTTGCTCGGCCAGCGACTTGACCAGTTCAAACCCCTCGGCCGAGCCGCCCACCATCAGGCTGTTGCTGCGCACGTCGGGGATGACGATGACGCGCAGGGCCTCGGCGTCGGCGGCGCCCAGGGTGGCCAGCCGCTGGACCCGCGAGTCCATCATCTGCTGGAGGGTCGTGCCCAGCGTGGCGGCGTCGGCGTTCTTGATCGCCACCAGCCGGATGTCGCGCATCTCGATCGGCTGCTTGGCGTCGAGGGCCTTCAGCAGCGTGGTGATCATCGCAAAGGTCTTCTCGCTGGCCGAGACGACGACCGCGTTCGTCCGCGTGTCGACGGCGATCGTGGGGACGTCTTCCCGCCGCACGAGTTGCGCGTTCGGCCCCGTGTACAGGCCGTCGATGACCTGCTTGAGGCGCGTGGCGTCGGCGTTCACGAGCGGGAACAGCCGGACCACGTTCATGCTGCCCGCCCCGGGGATGTCCATGGTCTGGATGACGTCGGCGATGAGCGGCATGACGTCGCTCCGGGCCGCCACGATGAGGATGCTCGTCGAGGGGTCGCCCTGGATGGTGAGCGCGGCCCGGGTCTTGGGCACTTCCGTCACGTGCCCGCCCTCTTTCTCGAGGACCGTGCGCAGGCGCGTGACCTGCGTCCGCACGCCCTCGGTGCCCGCCACGGGCGGCGTCTCGCCGAAGACCCCCTGGAGCACGGGCAGCATCCGCGTAACGTCGGCGTTCTTCAGGCGGAACAGACGGACCTCGGTCACGATCTTGCCGGCGTCGCGGTCGAGGTCCTTGATGACCAGGTCGGCCAGCGCGAGCGACTCTTCGAGGCCGCTCAGGACCAGGCTGTTCGTCCGCAGGTCGGCCGTGATGTTCATGACGTTCGTGAGGGCCTTGCCGCTGACGCTATCGGGCTCGGCCCGGCCGGCGACGCTCGTAAGCGGCTTGCCGGCGAGTTTCTGGCCCTGCGTAAAAATCTCCTGGATGATCGTCACGACGGACTGGGCGTCGGCGTTCTGAAGGTGGACGACGCGGACCCGGACGCCCTCGGCCAGCGGCACGCGGTCGAGAACATCCACGATGGCCGCCATGGCCTTAAGGTTGTCGGCCGTCGACGAGATCAGCAGCGCGTTGGAGCCCTGCATGCCCGTCAGCGACGGGTCGGCGGTTACCTTGATGGGCTTGGTGAGGTCCAGTTCCGGGATGATGCGGCCGTCCGTGCTCCGGACCTTCAGCAGGCGGACCTGTTCCTGGAGGGCCCGGGCCTCGGGCGTTGCCTGGCCGGCGGCGCTGGGCCGCAGCATCTCTTCGAGGACGAGGGCCAGGCGCGTGGCGTCGGCCTTTTTGAGCGGGATGATGAGGACCTCGGTCTCGGCGAACGCGGGCTTCTGGTCGAGCGTCTTGATGATCTTCTCGACCTGGTCGAACATCGGCCCGCGCGCCGTCACGATGATCGAGCGGGTCCGCTCGTCGGCCTGGACGTTGATGGGCTCGTCGGGCCGCGTCTGCCGCACCTGTATCAGCATCTGCTGGAGCACGGGCAGGAGTTTCGTCGGCTGCGCGTTCTCGAGCGGGTAGATGCGGAACTCCAGTTGCGGGGCCACCTCGATCTTGTCGAGTTGCTCGATGAGGTGGGCCACCTCTTCCATCTTCACGGTCGAGGCCGACACCACCAGGGCGTTCGTGTCGGGCAGCGCGGTGACGGTGACAACGTCCTCGGCCCGCGCGGCCACGCCAGGCACCACGACGGCGCGGTACAGGCCGTTCAGGGCGACCGCGACGCGCGTGTTACTCGTGTTCTTGAGGGCGAAGACGCGCATCTGGTGGCGGGAGTCGGCCGCTGCCGCATCGAGCGCGTCGGCCAGTCTCTGGATGGCCTCGTAGTCCTCGTCGGAGGCGTTGATGAGAATCGACCGCTGTTGCGGCAGGACGGTCGTCTCGATCTTGCCGCCCGGCGTCGCGCCGCCGGCAGCGCCTCGCGGCCCGGGGGCCCCGGGCGCGCCCACCGGCCCGCGCGACCCGCGGACGGGCACCGTCCCCCGCCCCGCCTGGTCGCCGAAGATCTGCTGGATGGCCCGTTCCACCTCCGTCGGGTCGGCGTGCTTCAGGGTGATGATCTTGAGCGACCCGCGCTGGGGCTGCATGGTCTCGATCTTGGCGACCCACTCCGAGACCTGGGCGTACATGGCCTCGCTGGTGGCCAGGATGACGGCGTTGGCCCTGGCGTCGGACGAGACCGCGAGCGGGTCGATGCTCTTGCGCTCGCGCAGGGCCGCCTGGGCCTGCTGGCGATAGAGGTCCTGGATCATGGAGGCCACGACCGTGGCGTCGCCGTTCGTGAGCGGGATGATCTTGACGGCCGCCGCCGACGACGTGCTGGCCTGGTCGAGGTCCGTGGCCATCTGCATGATCTTCTCAACCTCGGCGGAAGGCCCGCTGAGGACGAGGGCGTTGGAGCCCTTTTCGGCCGAGACGGCCACCGGTACGAGCCCGCCCACGCCGCGCCGGCCGCCGCCCTGCCCCGCCGCCACGGCCGCCTGGGCCATCTGCGTCAGCACGGGCGCCAGGTCCTCGGCCTTGGCGTTCTTCAGGATCAGCATCTGCGACCGGATGCCGCCCGCCTCCTCGGTGTCGATCTTCGCCAGCAGGCCCTGGACCTTCTCCAGGTTCTTGGCGTTGGCGGTCACGATGAGGCTGTTGGAGACCGGCTCGGCCACCACGGTAACCAGTTCGTCGGGGTTGGGGTTGCGGCCAGTGGTTCGCGGCGTCTGGAACGACTGGCCCAGGGCCGCCGCCACGCTCACCGCCTGGGCGAACTTCAGGGGAATGAGCGTCGGGGCCGTCTGGCCCGCCGGGCTGGCCGTATCGAGTTGCGTGGCCAGGGCCTTGATCTTTTCGAACACGTCGTCGTCCGCCCGGACGGCGAGCATCCGCGCATCGCGGTCGGCCTCGATGACCACGCTCTGGCGCGCCCCGCTCGCTCCCCGCGAGCCGTACCGCGCCTGGGTCGGCAGGAACACGCGGTTGAGCATCTGGGACACGGTCGTCGGGTCGGCGTTGGTCAGCGGGATGAGGCGCACGGCGTACTTCTCCGACGGCGCGACGTCCAGTTCCTTGATGAGAGCGGCGATGCGGGTGTGGTCCTCGGCGCTCGCCCGGACGACCAGCGAGTTGGTGGAGGCATCGGCACTGATGCGGACCTGGTCGCCGCCGGCCCCCTGCGGGCCCCCGCGGCGGCGAGCGCCCGCGCCGGCCGGCAACCTCTGGACCGTCGCCTGGAGGGCCGTCGCCGCCTCGGCCGCGTCGGCGTTCTCCAACCGGTACACCTTCACGGTGACCTGGTCCTCGCCCTGGGCCTCGTCGATCTCGGTAATCACCTTGGCGACGAGTTCGTGCTTTTCCTGGGGGGCCGACACGACGACCAGCCGCCCCACTTCGTCGCCCGTGATGACCGGGGCCGCCGGGTCCACACCGCCGCGCCGTGCCATCGGCGACGCGAAGATCTCCTTCAGCGCCGCGACCACGGAGGCGATCTCGGCGTTCTTGACGGGGTACGTCTTGACGACGGGCGTGCCCACTTCGCCGGTGGCCTTGTCGAGGTCCTTCGCCATCTTGAGGACCTTGTCGAGGTCGGCGCCCGGGCCGCTCACGACGAGGCCGTTCGAGCCGGCGTCGGCGCTGACGATGATAGGCGGTTGCCCGGCGGCGCGGCGTCCGCCCACCGGCCCGTAGGCCGACTGCACCATCTGGGCCAGGACCGGAGCCACCTCGACCGCCTTCGCGTTCTTCAGCAGGAGCAACTCGCTCCGCACGCCGCCCGTCTCCTCGGTGTCGATCTTCGCGAGCAGCGCCTGGACCTTCTCGAGGTTCTTGGCGTTGGCGGTCACGATGAGGCTGTTGGAGGCCGGTTCGGCCACCACGTTGACGAGGTCCTCGATGTTGACGTTGCGGCCGGCGGTCCGCGGCGCCTGGAACGCCTGGCTTACGGCTGCGGCCACGGTGGCCGCCTGGGCGAACTTCAGGGGGATGAGCGTGGGCGCGGCTTGGCCGGCCGGGCTGGCCGTGTCGAGTTGCGTGGCGAGGGCCTTGATCTTCTCGAACATGTCGTTGTCGGCCCGGACGGCGAGCATCCGCGCGTCGCGGTCGGCCTCAATGACCACGCTCTGCCGCGTGGTCGAGCCCCCCCACGGGCTGTACCGCTGCTGCTTCGGGGAGAACACCCGGTTCAGCATCTGGGCCACGGCCGTCGGGTCGGCGTTCGTGAGCGGGATGAGGCGCACGGCGTACTTCTCCGACGGGATGACGTCGAGGTCCTTGATGAGGGCGGCGATGCGCTCGTGGTCCTCGGCGTTGGCCCGGACGACCAGGGAGTTGCTCGAGGCGTCGGCGTTGATGCGGACCTGGCCTGTGGCGGCCGGCTGCGGGGCCCACCAGCGGCGCGGGCCGCTCTCGGACGACGACTTATCGAGCGTGCTCTGGAGGGCCGTCGCCACGTCCGACGCGTCGGCGTTCTCCAGGCGGTAGACCTTGACGGTGACCTGGTCCACGCTCTGGGCCTGGTCGATTTCGGTGATGACCCTGGCGACGAGTTCCTGCTTCTCCTGGGGGGCCGAGACGACGACCAGCCGCCCGGCCTCGTCGCCCGTGACGATGACGGCCGTCGGATCGGGGCCACCGCGCCCACCGCGGGCCGCCACCGGCGCCGGGAAGATCTCCTTCAGCGCCGTCACGACGGCCTTGACCTCGGCGTTCTTGACGGGATAGGACTTGACGATGCCGGCGGGGGCCGTGTCCATCTGGGCGATGAGTTCGGCGATCCTGACGTGGTCGTCGGCCGACGCGCGGGCGACGACGCAGTTGCTGCTGCGGTCGGCGCTGATGCGGAGTTGCCCGGCGCCGGGCTGGCCGCGCTTCCCGCCGCCCGCCGCGCCCGACTTCTCCATCGTGGCCGACAGGGCCGCCGCCACGCTCGTGGCGTCGGAGTTCTCGATGCGGTACACCTTGACGGCCACCTCGCCGACGGTCTGGGCGGCGTCCATCTCCTTGATGACCTGGGCGATGAGTTCATGCATGTCGGTCGGGGCCGACACGATGACCAGGCCCCCGGTCTCGTCACCCGTGATGACGACTTCCTTCTCGACGACGGTCTTGGCGCTTCCCTTGGCGCCTCGGCCGGTGGGCACGAACACGTCGCGCAGCGCCGTGACCATGCCCTTGACGTCGTCGGTGCGGACGGGATACATCCGGACCGAGGGCGCCGCCGCAAGGCCCGACTGGTCGAGTTCCTGGATGATGTCCGAGATGACCTGCATGGCGTCGGCCGGCGCCGCCACGACGACCGAATTCGTCTGCCTGTTGGCCGACACGGTGACCATCGTGGCGATGTCGACCTGGGTGATGCCCTGCTTGGTCCGCAATTCGAGCATCTGGCGGATCATGTCGGCCCGCTGCTGCTGCCCGGGCGGCTGGCCCGGCTGGCCCGGCTGCGGGGGCTGGGGCATATGCGGCACGCCCTTCTGGACGGCCTGCTGGAAAAGGTCCTGGAGGTTCTTGGCCACCTCCGCCGAGTCGGTGTTCTTCAGGGCGAAGATGCGGACCTCGCTGACGACCATCGGTACCTGGTCGAGTTGCAGGATGAGTTTCTCGACGTCGTCGAAGTCCACCGGCTTGGCACGGACGATGACCGAGCGGGTCCGCACGTCGGCCACCACGCTGATGACGGGCGGCGGCTCGGGTGCCGGCGGCGGCGGGGGCTGCGGCTGGCCGCCCCGCGGGGGGCGCTGCGGCGCCTGCTGCCGCGGCTTCGGGTTAAACAGTTCGTCGAGCGTCCGGGCCACCGATGCCGGGTCCGCCTTCAGGACCTTGAACGTGCGGAACTCCGCTTCCTCGCTCGTCGTGCCCAGCATCAACTGGTCCACGAGTTCCTGGAGGTAGTCGAGTTCCTGGCGCTTCCCGGTGACGATCAGCGAATTTGAACTCTTGTCTACCGTGATGGTCACGCCCCTGGGCTGCGCCGACGGCTTCGCGGCCGCATTCGGATCGACCTGGGGCGTGTTGCCCGCCGGGGGTGCAGCCGCCGGTTGGACCTGGGCCGGCGCCGCAGGTGCAGGTGCAGCCGGCGCGGCCGGCGCAGGCGGTGTCGGCTGAGCCGGTGCGGGTGCAGCAGGCGCAGGAGGAGGAGGCGTT
>Ga0315286_10006079_pt1 | contig 11712 bp, 10 predicted proteins | sample YL17G10_0_MG_FD_205038 | JGI IMG/M metagenome (GOLD analysis project Ga0315286, IMG submission 205038) | Sediment microbial communities from Yellowstone Lake, YNP, Wyoming, USA - YL17G10_0 | ecosystem: Environmental > Aquatic > Freshwater > Lake > Sediment | place: USA: Wyoming | collected... | reverse complement strand
TATGCCAATGATACCCAAATGAAGTATTGTATCCCCAGTGATATCGCTCGCGTCGATACGGATGGAAATGGCTACATTGATAGACTCTATGTGGGTGACATAGGGGGGCAGGTATGGCGTTTTGATTTGGGGGATTCAGGTCTGACAGGGAAAATCATTTTTGATTCGAACTTTGGCGAGAGTGTGAAGCGGAAGATATTTTATCCGCCTGATGTCACCCTTGAAAAAGGAAATTACGAAATGATATTTTTAGGAACAGGAGACCGAGAACATCCTAAGGACCCTACGAAAGTGGACAGGCTCTACGCTATTAAGGACAAAAATCCTTCAAGTCCTTTGAAAGAATCCAATTTATACGATGCCACTGAAGATTTGTTGCAAACGGGAGAAGTATCGGTCGAATTAAGTAAATTGAATGCCAGTGAAGGCTGGTACATTAAACTAAATCAGAACCTTGGAGAAAAGTCCCTTTCCAATTCAACTCTTTTCTATGGGGTTGTTTATTACACGACCTTCCAGCCCACGATCGATCCGACTGGGAATGATCCTTGTTTTCTCAGTGAAGGGATCGCAAGACTCTATGCGGTCGATTATAAAACAGGTAATGCAGCATTTAACTTAGATGGGTTAGGAACGATGGGATCCCTTACACGAAGCGATCGGTCCATCGAGATGGGAACCTCCATCCCATCCGGAGTGATTGTGACCTTTGTCGGAGGCACGACCGTGGCCTATGGAGGCGTGGGTGGAGGTATTTACCGCCCCCCGCTTCCAAGCACCAAAACCCTCATCCCCATCAATTGGCGAGTCGTTTTTTGAAAGAAGGCAGATTTAAATAGAGATCAAAATAGTGGAGAAAGGGTCGCTTATTGTGAAGTTATTATGTCTCACCACAGTTCTATTTTGACTTTCGTTTCGTATAAAGGTATAGTGAAGACCAATCTATTCCCTTTTAGACAGGTTAATGAAAAAGAGATACTTTTCTATTTTTTTATTCCATAAAAAAGAATATCCAAGATTATGGCTTCTCATTAAAATTTTGATCCTCCTCTCTTTTCTCTTTTCTCCCATCGGAATTCTGTGCTGTGGAGAAGAGAAGGGAGCGAAGCTCAAATCTAAAACGAATTCTCCCCCTTCGATTACTGCCGTAAATATTTTACCTGAAAAGCCGAATAAAGAGAGCGAATTAAATTTGTCCATTCAAAGTAAAGATTCGGTTGGGGATTCTGTCACTTATCAATTTCAGTGGATAAGAAATGATGAAGAGATTATAGGAGAGAACAAAAATAATTTAAAAAGCGGAATTTTTAAAAAGGGAGATCTCATCCTGGCAAGGGTGACGCCCTCTGATGGGAAAGTGAATGGAACCCCGTTCCTGTCCGCCCCGGTTAAGATTCTCAATTCTCCCCCTGTCATTCGGGAAGTCTGGATCGAACCCAAGGTGGCTTATGTGACGGACCGCTTAAAAGCTAACATAAAAAGTTCGGATTTAGATGGAGATTTTATCTATTATACTTATCAGTGGGGGAAAAATGGAGGAGTTTTAAATGAAGAAAGGGGAGAATTTTTAGATCCGGGACTTTTTAGTAAGGGGGATTCAATGGCCGTCGTCGTCACTCCCGATGACAGAGAAACATTAGGGACCAAAAAAAAATCGGAGCCCCTTATCATCTCGAATAGCCCGCCAATCATTATCTCATCTCCGCCTACCTCTGTCGAGAAGGCGACTTATATTTATCAAGTCAAAGCCAATGATCCGGATAACGATCCAATCACATATGCCTTGAAATCGGGTCCTAAAGGAATGGAGATGGATAAAAAAACAGGACTAATAAGATGGGAGATCCGAAACGAAGATAAAGGAAGCCATTCTGTTGAGATTGAAGTAACCGATGATGCAGGAGCAAAAAGCATTCAACGATATAATTTAATGATAGATTTTAAATAATTAATCAAATCTGATGAACTCGTAAAAAGTCATATTCCGTATGTCGTTCATGCTTCGACAAGGCCTGTGCTGAGCGAACCGTCTACCCTTCGAGGGCCTCCCTCCGGGCCAGGCTCCGCCCCGGAAGGGCTCATGCCCCGGAGGGAGGCCCTACAGGGCCGGAGGCAGGGCGAACGGTGAACCGAAGGGCTCATGCTTCGGCAAGCTCAGCAGAACGGAATATCAATAGGTTATCCCGCGCTTCGCGGGATTCACCCTGAGCCGTGAGCCGTGAGCCTGTCGAACGGTCGAACGGTCGAAGGGTGATGCTGACTTTTTACGAGACCATCAAATCTGTTTTATTATCTGTAAATTCTACTTTTGTCAGAAAAAATTTAAGTAATTTCTTCTTCAACCCTCTCTTCTCTTTATATTCCTTCTTTGCTTCTTGATTACTAAGGAGTCCATAATTGAGAAGACATATTCTTCGGGAAATCTCATCTAACCCTAATGCTGTTCAGTTAAGCAAGAACGGGAAGATCTCCAGTGTCTATACAATTATGGACCGATTAATAAGTTGAGTAGGGGCGGCCCTCCCTGCCTACCGGCCCCGGTCCCGACCGAGGGCGGGGCAGGCAGGGATCCCCTCCCCTCTCCGAGCCAGAGGCTCTTCTGAGCCGGAGGCCTCGAGGGGGAAGGGTGAGGGTGGGGGTGACAAGCCTATTTTCTAACTAAAAAATTTCATTTTACTTATAGATTCCTTATTCAAATCCTTCTTTTCTTTCTGGCCTGATCTCTCCTCTAAATGGGATAATTGTATGGGAAATTGAATTAAAGGTTTAATTAGTTTGTATTATTTTTTAAATCATGTCAAAAGGTGTCAATTCCTGTAAAATCACTTGTGACTTAAAGAGAAAAATAGTATTGACAAAAGTATTTAATCCAATAAAATTATATAAATAGGGGGATGTATGTTTATCAAACGGATGAACAAAAAAGGGGTTACGCTTATTGAGTTGGTGGTTGTGTTTGTCATTATTGCGATTGGGGCAGTTCTGTTAGTTCCGAATATCGGTGCATGGTTGCCTAACTACCGCTTAAGGGGTGCAACAAGAGACATTGTTTCAACAATGAGGACTGCCCAAATGAAGGCGGTCTCAAATAATACCCCTTATGGAGTAGCTTTTGACAACAATTCAATACAACTCTATCGGTCTTCAGGAGGTTTAATACCTGAAGGAAGTCCCATTAATCTACCGCAAGGAATCCAATTTGATAATAACACATTTCCCATAAACGCTACGTTAAATAAACGCTTTGCAGAGTTTAATGTCAATTCTACTTCTTCTTCGGGAGGTGTAACATTAAAGAATTCAAAGGGAAGCGTAAGGAGGATCACCCTCACATCTGCCACTGGGAGGGTAAGGATTGAGTAACTCTTTGGAAGAAAGGGGTTTTACCCTAATAGAGGTCCTCATTGGTCTGATTATCTTAGCCATCGGCATCCTCGCTGTCGCAGGAATGCAAATCACCTCCATCAGGGGGACTTCATTTAGTAACAGTTTAACGCAGGCTTCTGTGATTGCCCAAGATAGATTAGAATTTATAAAAAGTCTCCCTCTGAATGATGCAAGATTGGATACAGGCACTTATAACGATCCTCCTGATATTGGGATTTTTACAAGAATTTATCAAGCGACCAGGAATGCCAATCCTAATTTTGTGAACATTATCTATACGGTCTCATGGTTAGAAAAGGGCATGACCCATACCGTATCCTTTAGAACCATCAAAGGAAGATAGGGGTATGAATCAAAATTTCTTTAAAAAATCAAAGGGGGTTACTCTCATCGAGCTTCTCATCGCATTAGTTATCAGTGCCATTCTGATAGCAGGAATCTATCGGACATTTATCCATCAGCAAAAAACCTATGCCACTCAGGAGCAGGTGGCCGATATGCAGCAGAATGTGAGAGTGGCGATTAACCGGATGGTTCGAGAAATCAGGATGGCTGGGTTTGGGGGTAAAAATGAAAATACCAATGGCAGCAATGATATTATCAATGTCTTCGGCAATGTAAATGGGTTTGCCAATATTATCAATCCCGTCAACGACATCACGGTGGACGGGATTACTCACGATCAGATTACGATCATAGGGGCATTTCGGCAGATCGGGACATTGGCCGCCGCCGCCAGTGCCGGTGACAATACTCTAAACATTAACTATATTGGCAATACAAAATTTAATACTGATAAGAAAAAATATGTCTGTCTCAATGGTCGTAATAATTACGGAATCATACCAGATGATGGAAACATTTTGACCTTGGCAGGAGTAGTGACGCTTAATGAAAATCATTCTGCGGGAGAACCGGTTTTTCTTGTAGAAGCGATCACTTATGGGTTAGAAAAAAATCCCCAAAAGAACCCTGTTTTATTTAGAGACACAAATACGGGAGGGGGGAACCAGGACGTTGCAGAATACATCGAAGACCTCCAATTCCGGTATGTTCTTGCGGATACGACGGAGGTGGATGTACCGGGGAATCCAACGGATGTCAGAGGGGTAAGAATCACTATTCAAGCGAGAACCCGGATGAGCGATCCTCAACTGAAGGAAGGAGGGGGCTTTCGCAGAAGAACCCTAAACACCTATGTTGATTTGAGGAACCAGAGGGATTGAAGTTACTAAGGAGTCCATAATTGAGCAGACACCGGAGATTAAATCCCTCCTTCCCTCCCTTTACCCTCCGGGTCAGAGACCGCTCTGGGTCGGAGACAAAAGGGAGGAATTCCCCTCTTTGGTAATCCTTTTCCTGTCAGGGACAGGCAAAGAGGGGTTAGCCTGCCTGCGCGAAGCGCTCCGGCGGAGGCAGGGGGAGATTTTCGGAAGAATATGTCTTCTCAACTATGGACTGACTAATAAATCCTACACATTTTAAATCTGAAGGCTTACAGAATCTGCACATTCAAGGAGGAAGAATATCAAAAGATGATTTCAGATAGCGAACGAAAGCTATGGTCTCCTATCTTACGAGATCACAGCGGTGTAACCTTGGTGATCGCCCTTATGATCTTGTTGGTTCTTACATTAATTGGAATCAGCGCGATCAGCACGACTACTTTTGAAACCAACATCGCCGGAAATGAGAGACTTTATAATAGGGCTTTTTATAGTTCCGATGCAGGCGTGGACTATTTCTTTAGCAGAGGGAACGATTATATTGCTCTCCCGAATTCTATGGGGGCAGTAGACAGCCGAACGGATGGCCTACCTTTAGGAGGAGATTATTTTTTAATCAATTGGGAAAAAAGAGTTTCTGAAATCGGCCCCCCAAAAAAATATGAATTTAAGATCACCTCGCAGGGGATTTCTCCAAATTTCCCTACAGCGGGCAGAGTTAACATAGAATGTGTCATGGATATCGTAGATTTAGGGCCACCCCCTGAATATGCAGGAGGAAATACATGAAAAAGTCTTTCTATTATAAATGTCTGTTTTCCCTTATAGCCATTCTTTTTGGGGCGCCATTCCTGACTTATGGGCAGTCCGACTTCTTCGAAATTAGAACTCCTAATGTAATGATCATCTTCGATTCCTCCAACTCCATGAACATGAATACAGCAGGAAATTCTGTCTCTTCGGGAATGGCAATGGGTGTTGACAGCGTAAGTCGAAATTATGAAGGAGGTGGAGACCATCCCAACAGCAAACTCTTTATAGCCAAGCAGGCCTTGGCAGAGGTCCTGAAGGAGATCGAAGGCGTGAATCTTGGGTTTGCCACATATGGGCAGAGGAAACAGGAAAAATGGAGGGGATATTTTCAGAGGTGGCAGATCGTTACACCCGGTCAAGCAGCACTGGATTGGTGTGAGAAGAGATACTGGCGATGGAGATCAATCACCACAACAGATGGACCAAGATATGCAAATGATTTTGCCCCAGATAGTTTTAAGGATGCCTGGGGTTTTACTCGTTCGGGCGTAACCGTAGGATACCGGTTCTATAGGACGATAAGCCTATACGATAAACCTGCGAGTTCAATTCCCCCGCATAGTAATTTAAAGACAAAGCCATATGACTGGTATTATACGGTGACGGATATAAAATTCAATGCCGAATATGGATGGTATACTTATACCTATATTTCCGATTCATTAACTTATGACTATTACGAAGAGACGATCAAATCTATCAGCGGCTGCACCAATTGTAACCCGGATGAAGAGAATAACCCATTTCCTGTAACCTGGGTGGATGTACCTCCATGGGACACTTATTTTAAAAATGACAGTCGGGGTGTGACCTATAAAGATGAATATGATAAGCCCTTTGGGAACACAAAGCCGAAATATTGGGACTGCAATAAGAAAAACCAGCCTTATAAGGACCCGGTTTGGGGATACTATAAGACATGGTTAACCTATTCTGGCACCCAGGCCAGTGCCTGTCAGAATCAAGCTGGGGGATGGGAATATTTGGGCCCCTGCTATGATGTCTCCGAGTATTACTATCCCATTGGATCAGCCCCTGCGTTACCCTACGATGCCACGAACCGCCCTCACACCTGGAGTTATTTCAGGATTTCAGCAAACACGTGGCCCAACAGCATACAGCCAGATCCCTACTATCCAGCCACACCGGATGATCCAGGAAAATCGGACAATAACTTCTTCTTCCAAAATTTCCCAGAGATTGATGACTCCCTCAATAACTATGCCAATAAAAAGAAGATACTCCAATGGCTTGATCTGATCCCCATCCAGAATCCGGAGACGTTGCGATGGCATACCAAATTGCCTTTGAAAAGCGATAGCATCACCTCCAATGTTATTGGCTCACTTTTCACACCGCTGGCAGACACACTCGGTCAGGCGAAGAAGTACTTTAATGACTATATTTTCAAATATAAAGGCGGTGACGATGCTACCAAAGCCACTTGTCGGGGAAATTACATCATCCTGATGACCGATGGTCTGGAAAGCGCTAGGTTCGCAGGAGTCGATCCCGATTACGGCGCAGCAGCCAATGCAGCAAAGGAATTATTCGAACTAGTGAAAGACAAAAATAATAATCCTGCAGGGGTGAAGACCTTTGTCATAGGTTTTGGTTTGGGTCTCATGGGGAATAAGCCAGCGGTCTTGGATAAAATTGCCAATCTGGGAGGAACGACGAAAGCCTACTTTGCAGACAATTTAGGACAGTTGAAGGATGCTTTCAAAGCTATCTTCCAGGCTATTGGAGGAAATTATTCCAGGTCCAGTCCTGTCGTCTCAACAAGCCGGGATGCAATTTATCGGGGGTACTTCACCCTTCCGGGATGGGAAGGCCACCTTGTAGCTTATAAATTGGAAGCGGACGGCAGCGTAGGTGCAAAGCAATGGGATGCCGGTACCGTGATGAACAGCAGCGGAAGGGGAGTTGTTTACACGTGGGCGGAAGACAAATTCGAGCCCAAGCAGGAGGTGTTCATCCCTGGAAATGCCGAGAAAATAAAGGATAAAGGGAATTATCTATTAAACCCATCCATAGAAGAGGATATGAATTGGGATGATATTGGGAAGAAAATCGGAGACGCGAAGATCGATAAGGATGATTCAGAAGCGGTAATCGAATTCGTCTTGCAGGCCTCCTATAAGAAGTATTTTGATGGATCGAAAGACGTCTACCCCTATGCTGGGAAGAGATCTCCTAACTGGAAGTTGGGGGATATCTACCATTCTACACCGTTAATCGTCGGTGCTCCTCCTCTAAATCTCCCTGATGCTCCTTTTCCCCAAAAATATTCCAAATACAAGGAAGATAATAAAGCCAGAGAGACGGTTATCTATGTCGGGGCGAACGATGGGATGCTCCATGCCTTTAACGGCACAGACGGAAAAGAAAAGTTTGCAGTCATTCCAAGAAACCTCCTCGGAAAACTGAAGGAGATTCGGAAAGACCACCAATTCTTCATCGACTCAAGTCCGAGGGCCTACGATGTCTATCACAGGAAAGGCAAGAAGAAGGATGAGTGGAAGACCATCGTGGTGAGCGGAGAGAGGGGTGGAGGAAACTACTACTTTGCCATTGATGTCACCGACCCCAATAAAAAACCTGAGATTCTCTGGGAACTGACAGATACAGCAATGGGAAAGACCTGGTCAAGACCTGAGATTGGGTTGGTCAGAATCAGCGGCGAAGAAAAATTCGTCGTCTTTGTAGGCGGTGGGTATTCAGACCCACTCGATGCCATGTTCGATAATATTGGCAACACTTTTTATGCCATCGATATTGAAGATGGAACCATCTTAAGGAAATTTGTTGTCGGGAATGCGAAAAATAAGATACCTGCGGGGGCAACTGCTTTTGATAGTGATCTGGATGGCCGTGTCAACGGGGTCTATTTTGGAGATATCAAAGGGGTTCTCTGGAAAATCAAAATAGATGGGGAAGAGGACATCACGAAATGGCAACTGATAACATTGAACACACCAGGTACAAATACCCCTGTATTTTATCCACCTGCTGTCACGAAGAATAACCAGGGGAAGATTATGGTCTATTATGGCCAGGGAGATGAATTGAACCTCTTTGAACAGCTCAGATCCAACTCCTTCTTTGAAGTTTATGATAAAGGAGATTCGGGCCAGATGATTTGGGAAGAAAAACTTGAGAAAGGGGAAAAGGTGCTGGCATCCCCTGCTGTGACGAACAATGTGGTTTATTTTACGACATGGCTCTATACCGGTGTTTCTGACAATTGTGGAGCAGGTAAGGGAAGACTCTATGGTTTAACCACAACAGGCCTTGGAGTTGCAGGGGATATAGGAGCTTTGCTATTAGATCCATTGACCGGAGCAGAAATGGGTTCGAAGAAAAAATATTTTGAGATTACCGATTATTTCCCAGATAGTAAGGGGATTCCCTCTTCGCCAATCGTGACCAATGGTATGATTTATGTTTCGACCAGCCTTAGTGCCGGTCAGGTGATAACCATTCCAATACCAGGCTGGGGCACTGGAAGACTCAAATACTGGAGAGAAGTCTTCTGAAGAAAATATTTCATACCTGTAGAGACAATTTTTGGAGTTGAAAGTTTCTTAGATAAAGGGAGAATTTAAAATATCTTATAATTTCGTAGGGTTATAAATTTATTAATATTTGGCATAGCATTTGCTAATATATAATTAAAAATAAAGAAGCTCGATAAAGCCAAACCACGAGCAATCGTGGGACGCCTGTCCCGAAAAAATCGGGAGGGCCCGCTGCTCCAGAGATGGCGCAGGCGGGGAAAGCCGCGGATCCCAAGATTTTGGGATAGCCGGGTTGCCGAGGTTGAAACAAGGGACCGGAGTGCCGTGGCTTAATTAAAGCGGAAATCCGGTTTTTTTATAATCCCCCCCTTTAGAAAAGGGGGGTGTAGGGGGATTTGAGGGAGGCAATAAAAAGGAACGTTATGAATCAAAAAGGAATTACATTGCTTGAACTAATCGTTGTCATGGTAATTATTTCCATTGGCGCACTGTTGATCGCTCCCAACATTGGGGCCTGGCTACCGAATTATCGTCTTAGGAGTGCTACACGGGATGTCGTTTCAATCATGCGGGTAGCCCAGATTAAAGCCGTTTCAAATAATACATCCTATCGAGTCTTCTTTGATACGGCCAACGACAGTTATATTCTTCAATATCTAAATACCTTAGGGGCTCCGGTGCCAGAAGGGGGAACTCAGACATTACCGACAGGGGTCAAATTTAACACTACCTTCGCCGGAAACATCACTACCTTTTTACCCAACTCAACGGCAACGGATGGCAGTATAACACTGAATAACAACAAAGGTTCAATCAAAACAGTCCGTTTATTAGGATTAACAGGGAGGATAAAAAGTGAATAAGAAAGGATTTACACTCATTGAAGTTCTTGTGGGTCTCGTCATTTTAGCCATTGGGGTTTTAGCCATTGCCGGGATGCAGGTGACTTCGGTCCGGGGCAATTTCTTTAGCCATTATTTAACGCAGGCCAGTTATGTTGGGCAAGACAGGTTGGAATTTTTGGATAATCTGTTGTACACCTCTGCCGAATTATCAGCGGGAAATCACAACGATCCCGCCACAACCATTTCTGGCATTGTTTTCAACCGGTCCTATAGCGTCGTGGATGATCCCAATGGTTATAAAATTATTAATTATTCGATAAGTTGGAATGATGGTGTGAATAGGAGTATTGCCTTTTCAACGATCAGATCCCAATATTGAAACTGTAATTAAAAGGACGAGGTGAAATATGCATAGTCCATTAAGACAGAACAAGGGCATTACGCTGATTGAGTTGTTAGTGGCGCTGGTCATTGCAGGCATCCTCATAGCGGCTGTATATCGGACCTTTCTCAGCCAACAAAAGACCTATACGGTTCAGGAACAGGTCGTTGATATGCAGCAAAACATGAGACTGGCTATCAATCGGATGATGACAGAAATCAGGATGGCAGGCTTTGGGAATGTCTCGATGGTATTGCCTGTAACCATTGGTGCGAATACCTTCAACAATGCTGTCAATTTGAATACACCTACTGTTGGGGCACTCACCATCGTTTCTGCCACCGGGGGGGCAGCCACCCTGACCATTTTGGCGAGCGTCGGTCAAAATCAGGTCATCCTGTCGACCCTCACCGATGCCACAGGCAATCCCCTGTTCGACATGGGCACCCGAAAATATATCTGCATTGGGGGGCTGGAAAGTCACACCATTACTTCCATCGATAGCGGAACCAAGACAATTACTCTGAACGGAACGCTTCTCTTCACCCACCCAATCGCGACTCCGGTCTTCACCATTAAGGCACTGAGTTATCAGGTGGATGGCACTTTCACTTTATTAAGAGACGAGAACCTTGGGGATGGAGCTCAACCCCAGGCCGATCATATCGAAAATCTTCAATTTGCAACCTTCGATGACAATGGAAACCCAACTGTCAACTCCCCGGATATTCGCATGATCCGGGTCAGTTTGAGGGCAAGGACGGAAATGCAGGACCCTGACTTAAAAGGGGCGGATGGCTACCGGAGGAGGGAAATCGCTTCAAACATTCACTTAAAAAATATGGGGATTGTGCCATAAAGGAGGAATTCAGTGATGGAAAGACTGAGTTTGGGAGATCAAAAAGGTGTGGCTTTAATCATTGCCCTGATCATGCTGCTTGTTCTGACGCTGATCGGAATGAATTCGATCAGTTCAACCTTTTTTGAATCAAAAATATCAGGAAATGACCGGTTTGGGGCGGCTGCATTTTATGCTTCAAAAGGAGGAGTGGATGTAGGCATCAACCGTCTGCCCGATATCACCGCCTATTCAGGAAATATTGGCACTGACGAGACCTATCGGAGCGGGAAAATGACGCCTGCCACTCCCCAGCCTTTAGTCTACTTGGGGGTGATGGTGGGGTCAGGATACGATGTTACCTGGGAGTTCTGGCGTTATCAGATCAATGCGACCGGCCAATCTTTTGGCGCGATGAAAGAGATAGAGGTTCAGGTGAGAATGGGGCCTTATACCGCGGGGACTCAATATAATAATTAATAATCGAATTTAAGAGATAGGAGGCAAAGATGAAGTCAGAAAAAGCATACTTCGTTAAGTTTACCATGTTCATGCTCACCCTTCTGATCTTTCTCCCTGGTATGCAGGGCATAAAGCAGGAGGCAATTTCCTACTCAGGCGTGATTGAAAGTATCGATAAGGATTTTAAATTTATTGTGGTCAACGGTGCGAAAATGCTTATCTCTGGGAATACAAAGAT
>Ga0315286_10006077_pt1 | contig 11714 bp, 12 predicted proteins | sample YL17G10_0_MG_FD_205038 | JGI IMG/M metagenome (GOLD analysis project Ga0315286, IMG submission 205038) | Sediment microbial communities from Yellowstone Lake, YNP, Wyoming, USA - YL17G10_0 | ecosystem: Environmental > Aquatic > Freshwater > Lake > Sediment | place: USA: Wyoming | collected... | reverse complement strand
ACAAAGACAGATGTGGACAAGCTGGGCACTGTGCTGCCTCGACTGGCTGAAGAAGACCCCACCATCCAGGTGCGGAAGGACTCAGACACAGGGGAGATGGTCCTCGTGGGCATGGGCGATTCTCATGTGGATGTAGTTGTAGAACGGATGCAGAGAAAGTTCGGCGTGGGGGTCACAGCGCAGATTCCCAAGATACCTTACAAAGAGACCATCAAGGCCAAGGTCACTGCTGAATACAAGCACAAGAAGCAGACCGGAGGACACGGTCAGTACGGACATGTCGTCATGGAGTTGGAACCTCTGCCCCGGGGCGAGGGCTTCCAGTTTGCGGACCGGGTGGCCGGGGGGGCAGTGCCCCGGAACTACATACCGGCGGTGGAGAAAGGCGTCATGGAAGCCCGGCAAGAAGGCGTTTTGGCCCGGTATCCGGTGGTGGATGTCAAGGCGACCCTCTGCGATGGCAGTGCCCATCCCGTGGACTCCTCCGAGATATCCTTTAAGATTGCTGGGGCGCAGGCCCTCAAAAAGGGGCTCTCACAGGGGCAGCCCATTTTGCTGGAACCTATAATGCGTCTCGAGGTCACAGTCCCCGAGGCCTTCATTGGCGACATCATCGCTGATCTCAACACCAAGCGGGCCAGGGTCCTGGGGATGAACCCCCAGGATGGGAACCAGGTGATCGAGTCCCAAGTGCCCCTGGCCGAGGTTATGAGATACTCCATCGACATGAGGTCCATCACCCAGGGGCGAGGGACCTTCAAGATGGAATTCAGCCACTACGAAGAAGTCCCCACCTACCAGGCCGACAAGATCATGAAAGAGCGCACCGCCGAGAAGGCCTAGAAACATAATGCCCGTTCTGGGTCAGTGAGGCAATGGCACAGGCCTTTTCGATGCTCACCCGAGGGGCGGATGCGACCGTGGCGCTGCCGACAGAACCATCGTCTGCCCTAGCTTAGAGCGCCAGAACAACTCGAAGGCTTTCGTGGAGAGGTTTCCCGTGGGTAGGACGCACGGTTCCTGTTGGACAAACACTGGAGAGGGATTGTCTGGAGCGGCCGGCATTGCTGCTGCCCTCCTGACGTCCTTTCTACGCTCTTGGCGTATTAGGTGGGGAGCCACCGATGCTGAGGTTAGCCAATCCCTGCCGGGTGATGATCTGGTGCCCCATCCGAAGTGGGGGTACACCCACGCCATCAGCGTCCGAGCCTCCGCGGCCGATATCTGGCTATGGCTGGCGCAGATGGGGCAGGGCCGGGGCGGGTTCTACAGCTACGAGTTGCTGGAGAATTTGGCGGGCTGTGATATCCACAACGCGGACCGTATCATCCCGGGCTTGCAGAACCCAAAGGTCGGGGACAGCATACGGTTGCATCCCAGACTTCCCGCTTACCCGGTGGCCATTGTAGAGCTAGGTCGAGCGCTGGTCCTCCACGCCAGAGCCGACACCCAGACTGGAAAGACCTTTGACCTCGCTGACAAGACGCCCAAGAGGTACCTCAATTCTACCTGGATGTGGTTTCTGGACGAGCTCGATGACGGAACCACGAGACTGATCACCCGGGGCCGGGGCGATTACCGAGGTCTGGCAAATACGCTAGGCTACGGACCCTACTTCATGGAACCGATCGGTTTCGCCATGTCGCGGAAGATGCTCCTGGGCATCAAGAAGCGGGCGGAGGGCGCCGTCAGTCTGCCCACTTCCCTGAACCAGAGCAGCCCAGGGTAGCGGACTGCTTAGCCACCAAAGGAGCTGAGGGCCAACCCGTGTCGGGTTGGCCCTCAGCTCATCAACGGTCAGAATACCAGGTAGATCCCCGCCTCAGCCCGCCAGCAACTCCTTCACCTTCTCCGTAAAGGCCGGAAGTGCCTGTTTCCAGTCCGCTACTATACCGAACCTGGCTTCCCTGAAAATATTGGCTTCTTTGTCCTTATTAATAGCTACAATAGTCTTGGACCCCGAACAACCAGCCATATGCTGGCTCGATCCAGAAAGGGCTATAGCGATATAGAGCTCAGGCGTAACAATCTTCCCGGTGAGTCCCACCTGTATGGTAGACGGCACCCAGGCATTATCAACAGCAGGTCTGGTAGCCCCCACCGCCCCCTTCAGAAGCCGCGCCAGTTGCTCCAGTTGCCTGAAGCCATCAGCACTGCCCATCCCTCTTCCACCACTTATTACCACCGGCGCGTCTTCCAGCTTGATCCCAGCCACCTCTTCCTTCACCTTCTTCACGAATCTGGCCTTCACTATGGAGGCGTCTATCCCAGCCGGGACCGCAATGACCTCGCCTTTTCGGGAGGCGTCACGCGCCAGGGGTGACATAGCCTTGGACCGTACTGTGGCCATCTGAGGCAGACATTCTGTACTGAAAATAGCTTTGGCATTGCCGCCATAGACAGGGCGTGTCTGCACCAGCAGCTTGCTCTGTGGGTCAATGCTCAACTCCACGCAGTCCATAGAGACAGCCGTATCCAGTCGAAAAGCCAGCCTCGGAGCGAGATCACGGCCGATAGAGGTCTGACCCATGAGTATTACCCTGGGCATCGCGGTCTTTGCCAGTTTCTCCATTACGGCCACATAAGCGTCGCTCTGATAGTCCTTCAGCAAAGGATCGTCCACAACATAGACCTTGTCTGCCCCAAAAGCAATGACCTCCGAGGCCAGTCCTTTGACCTCACTCCCCAATAAGACCGCGGACAGCCCTTCCCCCAAGCTGTCCGCCAGTTTCCTCCCGCAGCCCAGCAACTCGGTGGTAATGGCGGCCAGTTTCCCTTCTGTGATATCTGCACAGATCAACACACCTTTGTAATCTGCCATCGGCTCCTCCTTCAGTAAGCTCTCATCTTCATTGACAATGCTTCTTACCCATTCCTGGGTTCTCTATGTTTCCTTCCGGCTCTTCTCCAGACCCTGTCTCCGTTGGCCCGCTTTCCTGATGAAACACGAACTCATCGATCAACTGCCTGGCTATCTCTGATCCCTCGGCTTCAGCAGCCTTCAGTCTCTCGTAGAGAAATTCACTACTGATTCCACACGGCATAGCTGTCTTTCCCAGCCAAAGCCTTGGCTACAGCACCTTGGCCTGTCTCAGCCGGAGGGCCAGGTTGACCGCCGCGTCGGCGGGATTCTCACCCTCAATGATCTCGCACTTCCCTTCCTTGATCGGCTGGAACAGCTTGACCAGCTTGGTGCGTCTCCCTTTGGCTCCGATCTTCGCTGGATCGACTCCGATGTCCTGAGGCTTCCAAACAATGGGCTGTAGCTTGGCTGCCTTCATAATGCCTTTTAGCGGTGCATAGCGGGGTTCGCCCAACTCATTGGTCACCGTTAGCAAGCATGGCGTGGGCACCTCCACCTCCTCAAAACCATCAGCCACCATCCGTTCCACCTTGACCTTGTTGCCAGCGACCTCCACCTTCTTCACCAGGGTCACGCTGGGTATTCCCAGGATTTCGGCTATACCCAGACCAACCTGGCCAGCATCCCAGTCGGCCGCCTGTCTGCCACAGAAGATGATGTCAAAGGGGCCTATCTTCTTGATAGCCATAGCCAGGGCATAGGCGGTGGACCAGCTGTCGCCGTCCTCATAGGTAGCATCCTCCAGGAGGACCAGTTGATCAGCACCCATAGCCAGGGGCTTCTTCACCACATCTCTCACCAGGTTGTTGCCCAAACTGATCACTGTTATCTTGCTGCCAGCTTGAGCGTCCTTTACCCGCAGGGCTGCCTCCACAGCTGTTTCATCAAAGGTGCTGACCACGGGGGGAACACCTGGTGGCGGGACAACCTTGTTCGCAGCGGCATCAACCTTGAAACTGGCCGGGGGTGCCTCCGGGTCGGGTACTTGCTTGGCACAAACAATCAACTGCATTTACTGTCTCCTCCTCTAGATCACCGATGTAGCTTCAGCGTCGCCGGATGACTAACCACGCACAAATTTACCATAATGCCTCGTGAAGTGTCAAATATCGGCGGCCGCGCGTGCTCCTTCTGGCTGTCACCCTGAGGTCAGTCGACAGAGTCGCTTGCCGCAGCAAGTCGCCTTCGGAGACCTTTGACGCCACCAGGCGACCCTCTGAATGACAGAAAGGGATTCTCAAAGCCTTCTGGCCCAGCTATAAGGTTGATGCCGCATTGCCTTGTTCGTTAAAGCTGACTGTGTCATAATAGAAAACGCCGATACCAATAGCAAGAAAATGTGGTGTAGAGGTATTAGAGGGGCTACCCTGGCAACAAGCAACACCAAGGAGGCTATCCTGGAGGCAACGAAGGCATTGCTTCGGAAGATGATCGAGTCTAACCAGATAGAGAAAGAGGCGGTCGCCTGTGCTCTTTTTACAGCGACGCCAGATCTTAACGCGGAGTTTCCGGCTCTGGCAGCCCGTCAGATGGGCTGGAAAGGGGTGCCTCTCCTGTGCGCCCAAGAACTGAGTGTCCCCAATGGCCTGCCGGGATGCATTCGAGTGCTCATTCTGCTCAATACCGAGAAGGCAGCAGAGGACATCAAACATGTCTACATCAGAGGAGCTGAGGTACTGCAAGAGATGCCGCAGAGTGAGGAGAAAAGTTCATGATTGTGGTCATGGCCAGGTCTGCAGGTGACAAGGAGGTCACCGAGATCTTCAAGCGAATTGAGGGCGCTGGTTTGAAGGGGCATTTGTCCCAGGGTGTGGAGCGAACAGTGATTGGTGTGGTGGGCACAGCCCCAGGATTTGAGGATCTGCGTGAGACATTGAAGCTGATGCCCGGGGTGGAAGAGGTAGTCCCCATCAGCAAGCCGTACAAACTCGCCAGTCGCGAGTTTCAGCCCCAGAACACCATTGTGATGGTGGACAATGTTGCCATCGGTGGAAATGGGCTCGTGGTAATGGCTGGGCCTTGCGCTGTAGAAACAGAAGAACAGGTGATGAAGACAGCGCACGCTGTGAAGGCCGCCGGCGCCAACATCCTGCGCGGTGGCGCTTTCAAACCCAGCACCTCCCCCTACAGCTTCCGTGGTCTCGGAGAAGAAGGACTCAAACTACTTGCCCAGGCCAAACAGGAAACGGGGCTGCCTCTGGTGACCGAGGTGCTAACCCCCGGAGATGTGGATTTGGTAGTCCGCTACGCTGACATCCTCCAGGTGGGAGCGCGCAACATGCAGAACTTCAACCTTCTGGATGAGGTAGGAAGAGCTCAGAAGCCTGTGCTGCTCAAGAGAGGCATGTCAGCCACCATACAGGAGTGGTTACTGGCGGTGGAATATGTGCTGTCACAAGGAAATCGCCAGGTGATACTCTGTGAAAGGGGCATTAGAACCTTTGAAACTTATACCCGAAACACGCTGGACATCAGCGCTATTCCTGTCATTCATAAGCTGAGTCATCTGCCCATCATCGCTGACCCCAGCCATGGCACGGGAAGATGGGACCTGGTGGCTCCTCTGGCCCTAGCTGCGGTAGCTGCTGGCGCCGACGGCCTGCTGATTGAAGTTCACCCCACTCCCGACACGGCCCTCAAGGACGGGGCCCAATCCCTCACCTTCGATAACTTCCGGCAATTTATGACCCAACTGGCCCCTGTGGCAGCCGCTGTGGGACGCAGGTTAGCAGGGAAGGGAGTCTGACAAAAGACCGGCTATGCAGGTTGAGGAGGAACTGGCCAAGTTTACACCGCCGCGGGAGTCCGTGCTCACCATCGGGGTTTTTGACGGTGTCCATCTGGGTCACCAGCATCTTATCGGCTATCTCAAGAGACAGGCACTAGCCAGAGATTACATTCCCGGCGTGGTGACCTTCCGTGAACACCCCATACAGGTAATAGCCCCCCAAACCAAATTGCTCCGTCTGACCAGCCTGGAGGAGCGGACAAGGCTTCTCCGTGAACTGGGCATCGAGCTTGTTGTCCCCCTTTCCTTTGCTCCCGAGCTGGCGCAGCTCCCCGCCAGGGATTTCGTGACGCTGCTCCAAAAGCGTCTCAAGATGCAGGGGCTGGTTGTCGGCCCGGATTTTGCCCTGGGCCGAAACAGAGAAGGGGATGCCTTCGCTCTTCGCTCGCTGGGAAAGGAAAACGGTTTCTGGGTAGACGTCGTCGCCCCCAAGGTAATAAAAGGCGAGGTGGTGAGCAGCACTAGCATTCGTCAGGCCCTGGCACAAGGTGATATGTCCAAGGTAAAGCACTTATTGGGGCACTCTTACACCCTCGTTGGTCAGGTAGGCCGCGGCGCTGAACGAGGCAGGCGACTGGGTTTCCCCACTGCCAATCTGGAGGTAAACGCAGGCCAGGCGCTGCCCAGCGACGGAGTTTACGCCACCAGGGCTTACCTCGCCAACCACGCCTATCCTTCGGTAACCAACATCGGTACCCGTCCTACCTTCGGCAAGGGGGAGCGCACCGTGGAGATCTATCTCCTCGGTTTTGAAGGAGACCTCTACGGACAGGAGCTTCGGGTGGAACTCGTGGAGCGCCTGCGAGCCGAACGATGCTTCTCCGGCCCCGAAGAGCTAAGAGCCCAGATAGGCCAAGATGTGAAACGGGCAAGATCCCTACTGGACAAGGTGGAGGGATGATGTCTCCAGAAATCGACTCGCTGCTGCGGCGAGGAGTGGCAGAGATCATCGTCGAACAGGAGCTAATAGCCCTGCTTCAGTCAGGTAAACCATTGCGCCTGAAGCAGGGCTTCGACCCCAGTTGTCCCGACATACACCTGGGCCATGTGGTGGGGCTGCGGAAATTGCGCCAGTTCCAGGAGATGGGGCATCGGGTGATCCTTATCGTCGGCGACTGGACCGCCCAGATCGGAGACCCCAGCGGCCAGTCGGCTACCCGACCCATGCTGACCTCTGAGGAGGTGAACCGCAATGCTCAGACCTACATGGACCAGTTCTTCAAAGTGGTGGATAGAGACAAGACCGAGGTGCGCTGGCAAAGCGAATGGTTTGGCAGATTTGGTCTGAGCGACATCCTGAAACTCACCAGCAAGTTCACCGTGGCTCAGTTCCTGGCCCGGGAGGACTTCAATAGACGATACACTGGCGGCCGCCCGATTGCCATTACGGAGCTCCTCTACCCCCTGCTCCAGGCCTACGACTCAGTGGCTATCGAGGCTGATGTGGAGTTCGGTGGGACCGATCAGAAATTCAACTGCCTGGTGGGCAGAGAGCTTCAGGCAACGATGGGACAACGCCCGCAGCAGGTATTCCTGGTACCTCTGCTGGTGGGCACAGACGGCAGCCAGAAGATGAGCAAGAGCCTGGGCAACTATATCGGCATAAACGAGCTGCCTAAGGAGATATACGGCAAGGTGATGTCCATTCCAGACCAACTCATCCTGCCCTACTTCGAACTGGAGACTGATGTCCCCGACCAGGAATTGCAGGACATCAAGCGGCAGCTCGATACCCAATCCGTCAACCCCATGAACCTGAAGAAGCGCCTGGCCAGCGAGATCATAGCCCAGTTCCACGGCCTCCAGGCAGCCCGCGAGGCAGAAGGGCATTTCACCAGGGTGGTGCAAAAAGGAGAGGCGCCGGAAGACACACTGGTGCATCCAATTTCTACAGGACAGGTGAAGATTGACGACCTTCTTCTCGCCACCAGTCTGGCTGAAAGCCGCAGCGAGGCCAGGCGACTGCTTGCCCAAGGCGCTATTGAGATCGACGGACAGAAGGTAAACAGTAACATAACGGCAGTTCGACACGGGAGCATCCTAAAGGTAGGCAAGCGCCGTTTCGTCAGACTGGTTGATGCCAGCAGGGGCGATTCATGAATCGCCCCTGCAAACCGCATTACACTATCAATCGTTAACACGGAGGTATAACATGCAGCTTCGCATCCCTGGCCCCACCCCCTGCCCCGATGAAGTCCTTCAAGCCATGACCAAGCAGATGATCAACCACCGGGGGAAGGAGTTTGGTGCCCTCCTTCGCCAGGTAACCCAACAACTCAAAGGTGTATTCCAGACCAAGGGGGATGTCCTTATACTCACCGGCTCGGGCACAGGGGCCATGGAAGCCGCTATCGTTAACACGCTCTCACCCGGCGACAAGGTGCTCTCTGTCTCCATCGGCGACTTTGGGGATCGCTTCGCCAATATTGCTCAGCAGTTTGGCGCCGAGGTGAAAAGGCTCGGTTTTGAGTGGGGCACTCCTGCCGATCCTGAGACTGTGCGAAAGGCCCTGAAATCGGACCCCGCGACAAAGGCGGTGCTGGTTACCCACAACGAGACCTCCACCGGTATCACCAACGACCTGGCGGCTATCAGCGCCGTGGTAAAGGAATTCGACCTCCTCTTGATCGTTGACGGCGTCAGCAGCATCAGTTCCATTGACTTGCCAGTGGACGACTGGCAGGTTGATGTAGCTGTCACCGCATCGCAGAAGGGATGGATGGCCCCTCCGGGGCTAGCCATGGTCAGCATGAGCCAGAAAGCCTGGCAGGCCTACGCCAAAGCCAAAATGCCGCGCTTCTACTGGGATCTGGGTAAGGCCAAAAGGTTCGTGGAGGAAAAGGGCAACCAGACCCCCTGGACGCCAGCCGTCTCCACTTTCTATGCCCTGGCACTTGCTCTGGATATGCTGGAGCGAGAGACTCTGTCCAAGGTCTTTGCGCGTCATGTCCGGGTGGGCAAAGCAGCCAGAGAGGGGATAAGATCCATAGGGCTATCGCTCTTCGCCAACGAAGCCTATGCCTCCAATACCGTAACTGCCATCAAGGGCCCCGAGGGAGTCGATTTGAAGAAGCTGCTCCAGCTTCTTCGGGAAGACTACGGTGTTGTCCTTGCCGGAGGCCAGGGTAAGCTGGATGGGAAGATCTTCCGCATCGGGCACATGGGTTGGGTAACCGAGGCTGATATAGGAGAGGTCGTCGCTGCCCTCAAGGCCGCCCTGCCCCAAGCCAGGAGTTAGCCCGGCGTCATGGCGACTCGCCTCGGTGCCTATGGTAAAATATTGCCATTAGCGACGAACTTTGATTCCACAATCGACAGTGTGTAAGAGGAGAAAATGAGAGTCCTGATTACTGAGCCTATCGCCGCCGACGGAGTAGATATCCTAAGGGAGCGAGCCGAGGTGGACATCAGGCTGAGGCTGAAGCCGGAGGAGCTCCTTGCCATCATACGCGACTACGAAGCCCTGATGGTGCGCAGTGAGACCAAAGTAACCCGCGAGGTGATCGAGGCAGGGAGGAAGCTTCTTGTGATCGCCCGTGCTGGTGTCGGAGTAGACAATATTGACCTGGACGCCGCCACGCAGAAGGGTATCGTGGTAGTCAATGCTCCGGCGGCCAATACCGTAGCGGCGGCGGAACACACCATCGCCCTTATGTTTGCCCTGGCCAGGCATGTTCCACAGGCCAATGCCCATCTCAAAGGAGGCGCGTGGCTGCGGCAGAACTTCGTGGGAGTGGAACTGAGAAACAAGACGCTGGGAGTCATTGGCCTGGGCAATGTAGGTTCCGAGGTAGCCAGGAGGGCGCAAGGTCTCCAGATGAAGGTTATCGGCTATGATCCCTTTGTCTCCCCCGAATATGCGCGCAACTTGAGAGTGGAACTGGTCACCTTCGAGGACTTGCTCAAACAGTCTGACTTCATTACCCTTCATGTCCCTCTCACCCCCCACTCCAGTGGCTTGATCGGAGCCAAGGAGCTATGTCTGGTCAAGCCCACCGTGCGGATCATCAACTGCGCCCGAGGTGGATTGATCGATGAAGAGGCACTTCTTCAGGCCATCGAGGGAGGCAGGGTAGCTGGCGCTGCTCTGGATGTGTTCTGCAAAGAACCTCCTGTAGGTAACCCGCTTTTGAAGAACGACAGGATTATCGTGACGCCTCACCTGGGAGCTTCCACAGAGGAGGCACAGGTCACCGTATCTATAGATGCCGCCAGGCAGGTGGTGGCAGTGCTCAGCGGACAGCCTGCCCGATACGCTGTCAACGCTCCCCTTATCCCTCCTGAAACCCTTTCGTTCCTGGGGCCGTTCTTCACTGCCGCTTCGGCTGTGGGACGAATAGCCGCCCAGCTCGCAGAAGGACAGGTGAGCAGCATCGACATCGTGTACGAGGGTGAGATAGCTAACTATGATCTCACCGCCCTGAAGGCAGCCGTCTTGGGTGGTCTGCTGGAGGGGATAAGCGAGGAACGCATCAACATTGTCAACGCCAATGTTATCGCTCAGAGACGAGGGTTGAAGGTCACCGAGCATAAGAATCCCACCTGTGAAAACTACGCCAGCCTGATAACCGTGTCCGTTACCACTAGCGCCGGGGTGACCACTGTGGCCGGCACAATGATGCGAGGGGAGCTGCATATTGTCCGGGTCTACGACTATTGGATCGATGTGGTATCCAAGGGACGGTATTTGCTCTTCAGCGATCACCGAGACCGCCCAGGGCTTGTTGGGGCGGTAGGTATGGTGACGGGCAGCGCCGACATCAACATCAGCTCCATGCAAGTAAGCCGACTCAAGCCCCGCGGCCAGGCGCTGATGGTGCTGGAGCTAGATGAACCCCTGAAGGAGGAGCACATCAAACAGCTCCTGGCGATCCCTGATGTCTACACCGCCAAGGTGGTGAAACTGTAGCAGTCGCAGCCGCACCGATATCACTTCGCACAACAGGCATTGACTTGAGCATCGAAGACCAGCTAAAACTGGAGAAGGTGGAGGTGACCCAATGACCTTGCAGCGTACAGTGAAGGCCTTTGTCCGAAAAGGTGATACCCACTATATCGCCGAGTGCCTAGATATTGCTGTGGTAACCCAGGGTAAGACCTTGGGTGAAACACTGGCCAACCTCCAGGAGGCCGTAGCCCTGCACCTAGAGGGTGAGGATTTAGCAGAATTGGGTTTAGCACCCGATCCTACCATCCTGATTACCATGGAGTTAGAGCCGGCTCATGTCTAAATTGAGACGGCTGTCCGGGGAGGATGTTATCGCTATACTGAGCAGCTTCGGCTTCAGCATCCATTCTCAGAGAGGAAGCCATGCGAAGCTGAGGCGCATCACCACTGATGGCATGGTTCAGACCTTGACCATACCTAGACATAAGGAACTGGATCCCGGGACGCTCCGCTCTATCATGCGGCAGGCGTCCCGGTTCATTCCGGAGGATCAATCGCGACCACGCTTCTATTCGGAGGGAGGTGGCTAATTGGAGGAGTTGAAGAGGCAGATGCTGGAGTTGCTGCAGCAAAAGAAGGACGGTATGCGGGTCGACAATCGGCTACACCGTACCGCGGTTGAGCTTGCGAGACAAAAACTGGATCAAAGGTTCCCCAGCTTGAGGTGGGAGACGGTAGGAGGAAATGAAAAGGGGCTAAATGTCCAAGGATTCTTGGGCCGCCATTGAAAGTAGCCTGTGAAGTCGTCGGACATGACAAGTACCAAGGCCAACGTCGAAAAATGTGAATGATGACCTGTGGCGCTTGCAGCAGAGCGGTGCCGAGCATAAGTTTCTAGCCGTGGTTCACCCTGAATTGAAAGAGGGGCTAACTAGAGCAAGAGCACCATCGGTCCGAGGTCTACTAGCAAGCATCGAAATTATCGACTTACAGGAACAATCGTAGCTGCGCATAACCTGCGCTTGGCCTGATCAACCAGCAATAGCCAAGCGAATGCTGGAGACGATGAACCATGCCCCGAAACCAGCCATGACCAGCGCACACGCGGCGAACACCACCTGATGCACCACCGGGCTCCACAAACGTTTCGACTTGAAAGCCACCCACGAGATCAG
>Ga0315286_10006071_pt1 | contig 11719 bp, 9 predicted proteins | sample YL17G10_0_MG_FD_205038 | JGI IMG/M metagenome (GOLD analysis project Ga0315286, IMG submission 205038) | Sediment microbial communities from Yellowstone Lake, YNP, Wyoming, USA - YL17G10_0 | ecosystem: Environmental > Aquatic > Freshwater > Lake > Sediment | place: USA: Wyoming | collected... | reverse complement strand
GCGCTCGGCCTCGCTGACGGTCGCTCGCGCCTGGTCGAGCCGGGGTTGCATCGTGCCCGCTTCCTGTCGCAACAGCAGCGCGCCGGCGGCGACTCGGTCGCCTTCGTGCACCACTGTCTCGACGATACGCTCGTGGGACTCGGCGACGAGTTCGAGTCGATCGCGCTCGAGCGTGCCGTGCACTTCCTGGCCGTCGCCGTTGCGGTTGCAGCCGGCGAGCGCGAGCAGCGCGGTTGCCATTGCAATCGTCCGCTGGATTCCCTGGGTAATCATGCGCATCTCGTTGGAGCAGAGACGCGAGCTTACAGCAGGATGCATGACGTCCCCATCGCCGGGGGGGGGGGGGGGGGCGGCGGGGAGGCGGCGCGGGGGGGGCCGGGCCCCGCGGCCCGGGCGGGGGGGGGGGGGGGGCCCCCCCCCCCACGCCGTGAATCGGTCCCTGGAGGCTCCGGCCGCGACGTCCATGTCGCGGACGGCCCCGCCCACCCGCCCGGCGATGAGGACGTCCTCGACGACGGCTGGCTCGGAAACGTCGCCGCCGGAGAGGTCGTAGAAGAGCGGAATTGCGCGCTTGCCAATGGCGACGCGTCGCACGGACAAGCGGCGCGCGCAGAGAAGTTCGCGTGCAGCGCAACGGGCATCCGTCAAAGCGCAAGCACAATCGCGAAGCGAAAGACCGCGGCTGGCTGCGTCCCGGTTCGGGGTCTCTGCGCGGGGCCGTCCGCGGCACGGACGCCGCGGCCGGAGCCCACAGGGATGTGTTTACGGCGTCCCCGGGCAGAGACCCCGAACCGGGACGCGGCAGCCGCAGTCCATCCACCGCGACGACGCAATCACTTGCAAGCAGCAAGCCACCGGCAGCACGTGTGCGGCCACTAGTGAACCGAAGCGCGAGCGGAGGAATCTAGGCGAGCAGGTCAGCGACGCTGACGGTCGCGAGTTCGTCGAGCGGCTGCGGCACACCGACCGCGAAGCCCTGCGCATAGTCGACGCCGATCTCGCGCAGCTTCTCCACCACCGCCAGGCTCTCGACCGACTCGGCGATGACTTTCTTGCCCATCACGTGCCCGATGTCCTTGATCGACCGGACCATCGCGTAGTCGACACGATCCTGCGCGATGTTGCCGACGAACATGCCGTCGATCTTGAGGTAATCCGCGTTGAGCGCCTTTAGATAGGCGAAGGAGGACACGCCGCTGCCGAAATCGTCGAGCCCGAAGGAGCAGCCGAAGCGACGCAGTTCGCCGATCAGCTGGTTGGCCCTGCCGAGATTCGCGATCGCAACGGTCTCCGCCGTCTCGAAGCCGAGGTGCCGCGGATCCACGCCGGAGGTCGCCATCCCCTGGCGAATGAAGGCGGCGGTGTCCGGGTCCGCGATCGAATCGCGGGACAGGTTGATGAAGAAGCGCGAAACCCGCTCGAATACCTCGGGGTGCCTGCGCATCCAATCGAGCGCCGCACCGATCACCCACCGGTCGTACCGGACCGACAGGTTGTAGCGTTCCACCGCGGGCAGGAACGCTCCGGGCGGCACGGCCCGTCCCGCCTCATCGCGCATGCGCATGAGCAGCTCGTAGTGGGGCTTTTCATGGCCTGCAAGTTCGAGCGGCAGGATCAGCTGGGCCTCGAGGAACAGGCGATTCTCCGCCAGCGCCCGCTTGGCGCGGGCCGCCCAATCCATTTCGCCGTGCCGGCCGGAGAGGCGCGCCTCCTCCTCCTGGTAGACGTGCACCCGGCTGCGGCCCGCGTCCTTGGCGGCATAGCACGCCGTATCGGCCGCGTTCATGACCTGCACGATGCGCTTGAAACCCGTGTCGACGCCGACGACCCCGATGCTGACGCCGAGCGTGAACTTGTTCGCGCCCCAGACGAACTCGAACTGCTGCACGGCTTTCAGCAGGTTGTTCGCAATCTGCAGCGCGTCGTTCAACCCGCAGTTGTGCAGCAGCACCGCAAACTCGTCGCCTCCCAGGCGCGCGACGAGGTCCGCGGTACGCACCTTCTGCTGCAGGACCCGCCCCAGCTGGCGCAGCAGTTCGTCGCCGGCGACGTGACCGCAGGTGTCGTTGACGGTCTTGAACCGGTCGAGATCGAGGCAGAACACCGCGTGCGTGGTGCCCGCGGCCTGAGTAATCTCGAGGGCGCGCTGCAGCTTGAGTTCGAATTCCCGGCGATTCGCCAGGCCGGTGAGCGGGTCGTGGCTCGCATCGTAGGAGAGCTGCTGCGACAACTCGTGCGCCGCAGTGATATCGGTGAGCGTGCCTTCGTAGAACAGCAGCCGTCCCTGGTCGTCACGGACCGCCCGGGAGTTCTCGAGCACGACGATCTTCGTGCCGTCCCTGCGCTTCAGCATGAGCTCCGCATTGCGGACCTCGCCGCCTTCGGCCATGGTCCGCGCCCAGTTCTGGCGGTGGTCCGGCTCCATGTAGACGTCGCGGGCGACGTCGAGTTCGATCAGTTCGTCCTCGGAGTCGTACCCCAGCATGCGCACCAGTGCCGGGTTCGCCGCCATGAACTTGCCATCCGGCGTGGTCTGGAAGACTCCCGCCGTGACGTTCTGGAACAACTCGCGATAGCGCTGCTCCGAGGCCTTCAGCGCCAGCAGCGTGTGCGTGCGCTCGGTGGCATAGCGGAGGATCTTCTCGACAAGTTGCGCCGTGAGCAACTCACGGTCGAGAAAGTCGAGCGCGCCGCGGGAGACCGCTTCCCGGCCGAGTTCGTCGTCCTGTTCGTTCACCAGCACGACGATCGGCAACTGAGTGGCCTTGGGCTGGACGCGCAGGAATGTCGTCAGGCCACGGCTGTCCGGCAGGTCGAGGTCGAGCATGATGGCGTCGACGCGACCCTGCCGGATGCGCACCATGCCATCGGCCAGCGTGGTCGCCACCTCCAACCGATAGGGCTGGCCGCGGATGGACTCCAGCGCGCCGCGCACCCGCGCCTCGTCGGCGGGTTCGGCGCTGACCAGCAGCACGGTGGCAGGCGTCATGACTGCCCGAGTATACGGCCGGTCGCGGCCGCAGATGTGAGGCGGGTCACGCAAAGCGCTGCGCGGTGGCCCCGGGCCCGTCTCAAACCGGCATCGTTGCCGCGAAATCCAGCGGCTTCACGATCAGGGTATCGCAGGGAATCCGGTCGAGCGCCCGCTCGGCCGTGCTGCCGATGAAGATTTCCTCGAGCCGGCTCCGCGACACGGCTCCCATCACGAGCAGATCGGCGTGCTGCGCGGCGGCGGCCTCGGGCAGCACCTCGGACGCCGAACCCTGCAGCAGGTGGACCTGGTCGGGGGTCAGGCCGTGCGCGGCAACGATCGCCGAGAGGCTGCTCTCGATCCGGCGGCGTTCAGTCGCGACGATTTCAGACACCGAGAGGTCGCCCGCCATGGGCATGCCGGCCATGCCGGTGGTCAGAGCGAGCAACGCGGCCGGGAAAAACGCGTGCACCGCATGGAGTTCACCGCCGAGATGCCGGGCAAGCAACCCGGCGAAATCGAGGATGTCGTGATCCAACGCCGCCGCCTTGTCGGCGAGATGGCCGGGATCGACGGCGGCGAGGAACCGGGGCCGGTCCTGCCACGGTGTCGCCTTGGCCAGGAGCAGCGGCACCGGGCAGGTGCGAATCAGGTTCCAGTCCGTGTTGGTGACCAGCGTCCTGCGCAGCAGGGAATGGTAGTGCGTATCCTTGACGACGAGGTCCGGCGACGATTCCTGGACCCGCCGCAGGATGCCGCGGTACAGCGGGTTGTCCCAGTGCACGTGGGTCTCGACGTTCAGCCCGCCGGCTCGCAGGTCGTCGGCCAGGTCCTCGAGGTAATCGACTCGATCCGCCATGAACTCGTCTCGCAGACCGCGCAGCGCCTCGGTATCGAAGAGCGGCCGGCCGCTCAGCGACGGATCGAAATCGCACACGAAGAGTTCCAGGATGGCGCCACAGGCGCGGGCGAGACGGGCGGCTTTGATGACAGCCGGCTGGACTTCGGCGGTGGGATCCGCCACGGCGAGAATACGATCGAGGCGCTTCATCGTCCTGTCGCCTCCCGGCGATGCGTTCCGCGCCTCTAATGTGCGATTTCGCCCGGCGCGCCGCAATGCGGGGAAAGCACTGCGGAAAATACTTACGAACTATCGACCCTGTCCCCACTGTCTTGCGACGGACGCGGTCCGTAGCATGCGCCTTGCCTGTGTGCAGCGCATACAGGACAAGAAACCAAGGGATCGATTTTTTCCTCCTCTCGAGGCGACTGCATGAATACGGGCTCCTATTACAACGACAAGGTGGTCCGGCAGTTTGCGATCATGACCGTGGTCTGGGGCATCGTCGGCATGCTGGTCGGCGTCCTGATCGCGGCGCAACTGCTGTGGCCTGATCTGAGCTTCGGCGTGTCCTGGCTGACCTACGGCCGGTTGCGCCCGCTGCACACCAATGCGGTGATCTTCGCGTTCGGAGGCAGCGCGCTGTTCGCCACTTCCTACTACATCGTGCAGCGCACCTGCCACGCCCGGCTGTTCGGCGACAAGCTCGCCGCCTTCACGTTCTGGGGCTGGCAGCTGGTGATCCTGCTCGCGGCGATCACGCTGCCGCTCGGCATCACCCAGGGCAAGGAGTACGCCGAACTCGAGTGGCCCATCGACCTGCTGATCGCCGTGGTGTGGGTGTCCTACGCCATCGTCTTCTTCGGCACGGTCGCGCTGCGCAAGGTGAAGCACATCTACGTGGCTAACTGGTTCTTCGCCGCGTACATCATCACGATCGCGGTGCTGCACATCACGAACAACATCGCGATCCCCGTGACGATGACGAAATCGTACATCGTATACTCGGGCGTCGTGGACGCGATGGTGCAGTGGTGGTACGGGCACAACGCGGTGGGCTTCTTCCTGACCGCGGGCTTCCTCGGCATGATGTACTACTTCGTGCCGAAGCAGGCCGGCCGGCCCATCTATTCTTACCGGCTGTCGGTGGTGCACTTCTGGACGCTGATCTCGATCTACATGTGGGCGGGCCCGCACCACCTGCACTACACGACGCTGCCCGACTGGGCGCAGTCGCTCGGCATGGTGTTCTCGCTGATACTGCTCGCGCCGTCGTGGGGCGGCATGATCAACGGCATCATGACCCTGTCCGGCGCCTGGCATAAGCTGCGCACCGACCCGATCCTGAAGTTCATGATCGTGTCGCTGTCGTTCTACGGCATGTCCACGTTCGAAGGGCCGATGATGTCGATCAAGACCGTCAACGCCCTCTCGCACTACACGGACTGGACGATCGGGCACGTGCACTCGGGCGCCCTCGGCTGGGTGGCGATGGTCTCGATCGGCTGCATGTACGCGCTGATCCCGAAGCTGTTCGGCCGCGAGCAGATGTACAGCGTCAAGTTGATCGACGTGCACTTCTGGACCACCACCATCGGCGTCGTGCTCTACATCACCTCGATGTGGATCGCCGGCGTGATGCAGGGCCTGATGTGGCGCGCGACGAACGCCGACGGCACGCTGACCTACGCGTTCATCGAGTCGATCAAGTCCACGTACCCGTACTACGCGGTGCGACTGGCGGGCGGAACGCTGGTCCTCGCCGGCATGTTCATCATGGCCTGGAACGTATGGAAGACGGTCGCCGCACGCACGAGCACGGCGGACTCGCCTGTCATCCAGCCGGCCTGAGGAAGGGAAACGCATGAACCACGATACCATCGAGAAAAAGATCGGCCTGATGGGCGTGCTGATCGCGGTCGTGATCAGCTTCGGCGGGCTGGCCGAGATCGTGCCGCTCTACTTCCAGCAGTCGGTGCGCACGCCCGCCGAGGGCGTCAAGCCGTACGACGCGCTGCGCCTGGCGGGGCGCGACGTCTACGTCCGTGAAGGCTGCTACAACTGCCATTCGCAGATGATCCGTCCGTTCCGCTCGGAAACGGAGCGCTACGGGCCGTACTCGCTGCCCGGCGAGTCGGTGTACGACCATCCGTTCCAGTTCGGCTCGAAGCGGACGGGGCCCGACCTCGCGCGCGTCGGCGGCCGTTACTCGGACGACTGGCAGCGCGTGCACCTCAACAACCCGCGCGACGTCGTGCCGGAGTCGAACATGCCGCGGTACCCGTGGCTCGCGACGGCGACGGTCGACGGGGCTCTGGTGGCGAAGAAGATGCACGTGCTGCGCATCGAAGGCACGCCATACACGGACGATGACCTCGCCGGCGCGGCGGCTGCCGTGGCCGGGAAGACGGAACTCGACGCACTGGTGGCCTACCTGCAGGGCCTCGGCACGAACGTCAAGGCGGGCAGCTGAGCATGGACATCGGCACGGTACGCGGCCTGATCACGCTGGCGCTCATGCTGGCGTTCCTCGGTGTGGTGATCTGGGCATACAGCAAGCGCCGCAAGGCGGATTTCGACGAAATGGCGAACCTGCCTTTCAACGAATATCCGTCCGACAAGGAACAAGGGAGCAAGACCCCATGACTAGCGGTTGGAGCGTGTTCATCGTCCTCGTGACGATCGTCAATATCCTGGCCTGTGTCTGGCTGTTGCGCTGGACGGCGAAGCCCAGGTCCGCCGGCGAAAAGATCGGCGGCGGCGCGGACACCGGCCACGTCTGGGACAAGGACCTGCGCGAGTACAACAACCCGTTGCCGAGATGGTGGCTGTGGGTGTTCTACATCACCGTGGTCTTCGGCCTCCTGTACCTCGCCCTCTATCCGGGCCTCGGCACGTTCAAGGGCGTGAAGGGCTGGACCCAGGCGAACCAGTACCAGCAGGAGAGGGACGCCGTCGAGGCCAAGGCGCGCGAGTGGCTTGCCCCGTTTGCCAGCATGACCGTGCCGCAGCTCGCGGGCGATCCGAAGGCGATGTCCACGGCGCACAACCTGTTCCAGAACAACTGCGCGCAGTGCCACGGCTCGGACGGCGGCGGCGCGAAGGGGTTCCCCAGTCTGGCCGACCAGGACTGGCAATGGGGCGGCGACCCGGACGCGGTCGTGCAGACCATCACCGGTGGCCGCATGGCGGCCATGCCGCCCTGGGGCGAAGTCCTCGGCGCGGATGGCGTGCGTGAAGTGGTCGCCTACGTACAGACGTTGAGCGGCGAGCAAGCGGACGCGACGACGGCTGCTGCCGGCAAGACGCGTTTCGACACTGTGTGTGCCGCATGCCACGGCATCGACGGCAAGGGCAATCCGCTCCTCGGCGCCCCGAACCTCACGGATCGGACCTGGTTGTACGGCGGTGACGCCGCGGCGATCGCCGAAACGATCACCAAGGGCCGCAAAGGACAGATGCCGGCGTGGGGCGACAAGCTCGGCGCGGAGCGCATCCGCCTGCTGGCCGGCTACGTCACCAGGCTGTCCAACTCCGGATCGTAGGGCAGCAGTGTCCAGGACTCATCCGGACGAGTATCCCGCCAGGCTGCGGTGGCCGCGCCTCGGACAGGACGCGGCCATCGTCATCTGGCCCTCGTTTCTCGTGGCAAGCGTTGCCACGATGGTCTGCTTCGCGTTCCTCGACCCGTTGCTGGTCGGCAACGACGATTACCCGCCTCCCGCGTTCGCCAGCCGCATGACCGGGTATGCGGTCGGGTTCTTCTTCTTCTGGCTGGTGGCGTCGCTCTCCAGCCTGCTGTCCCTGTACCTCGTCCGCACCGCGCACCCGGAACCCCCCGGGACTGACGAGCCGAAAGCCGAAGAACGGGTGCGGAGCCCGCAATGACCGGCCCTGAAGTCGAAATGGATGGCGGGCTGTACGCATCCCGCCAGAAGATCTATCCGCGTGAGATTGCCGGGCGCTTCCAGAGCAAGCGCACCATCGCCGTGTGGGTGCTGCTCGGCATCTACTACCTGCTGCCCTGGTTCCGCTGGAACGGGCGGCAGGCGGTGCTCTTCGACCTGCCCGCGCGCAAGTTCCACCTCTTCGCGCTGACGCTGTGGCCGCAGGATTTCTATTTCCTCACCTGGCTGCTGGTGATCGCCGCGCTGTCGCTGTTCTTCTTCACCGCCCTCGCCGGGCGCCTGTTCTGCGGCTATGCCTGCCCGCAGACGGTGTGGACCGAGACCTTTATCTGGATGGAGCGACTCGTCGAAGGCAGCCGTTCGCAGCAGATGAAGCTCGCCAGGGCTCCCTGGACCGCGCAGAAAGCGCTGCGCAAGGGCGCCAAGCAGTTGCTCTGGATCGCGTTCGCGCTGTGGACGGGCTTCACTTTCGTCGGCTACTTCACGCCGATCACGGAACTCGCGGGCAAGATCACCCACTTCTCGACCGGCCCTTGGGAAACGTTCTGGGTGCTGTTCTACGGCGGCGCCACGTACGTCAACGCCGCCTTCATGCGCGAGCAGGTCTGCAAGTACATGTGTCCGTACGCGCGCTTCCAGAGCGCGATGTTCGACAAGGACACGCTGATCATCACCTACGACGACCGGCGCGGCGAACCGCGCGGCGCGCGGAAAAAAGGCGCCGACCCGAAAGCGAAGGGCCTCGGCGACTGCGTCGACTGCACGCTGTGCGTGCAGGTCTGCCCGACGGGCATCGACATCCGCAAGGGCCTGCAGTACGAGTGCATCGCCTGTGCCGCCTGCATCGACGCCTGCGACGAAGTGATGGACAAGGTCGGGTATCCGCGTGGCCTGATCCGCTACGACACGCAGCACGGCCTCGAGGGCAGGAAGAAGCACGTGGTCCGGCCGCGCACCGTCGTCTACGCCACGTTGCTCGCGGCGCTGGCCGTGGGACTGGTGGTTTCCATCACGCACCGCAACGTCGTCGGCGTGGACGTCATCCGGGACCGCAACGCGCTGTTCCGCGAGCGCCCGGACGGCTCCATCGAGAACGTCTACAACGTGAAGATCCTCAACAAGGACAGCGCGGCACACGAATTCCGGATCACCGGCAGCGGCCTCGAGGGCCTGGTGGTGGACTACGCCGGCGCCACGGTCTGGGTAGGCCCCGGCGAGGTGCAGGGCGTGCCGGTGCGCATCCGCATTCCGGAAGACGCGCTGGAGGGTGGAGCGGACATCCAGCTCGCGATCCAGGCCACCGACCGGCCCGACCTGCAGGCAAGCGGCAAGGCGCGTTTCATCGCGCCGTCGGACTGATACCCTCTGCACATGAGCACTTCCGACGCACGGCCCTGGTACCGGCAGCTCTGGCCCTGGTTGCTGATCGTGCCGCCTGCCGCAGCGGTCATCGGTGGCGCGGTCACGTTGTACCTCGCCATCTCGCGGCCCGACGTGCTGGTGCACCAGGACTGCGTGCAGGACGGCGTGACCATGACCTGCGGTGAGACCGACACCCACGCGCCATGACCGGCGCCGGTCCGCCGTGCTTCCATTGCGGTGAGCCGATCCCTGCCGGCACGATCATCCGCGCGCGCCTCGCCGGCCGCGAGGAACCGATGTGCTGCCATGGCTGCAAGGCCGTGGCAGAGTTCATCGCGGGCGCGGGCCTCGACGATTACTACAAGTACCGTGACGCTGCGGCTGCGCGTGCCGACGAAGCCTACCGCCCGGACCGCTGGTCCGCCTACGATCGCGCCGATCTCGTCGAACGCCTGAGCCGACCGGAGCCGAACGGCGCCCGCTCCATCACCGTGCTGCTCGAGGGGCTGCGCTGCGCCGCCTGCAGCTGGCTCGCGGACAGGGCCCTGCACCTGCAGAGCGGTGTGCTCGACGTCAGCGTGAATCCCGCGACGGCCCGCGCGCGATTCGTCTGGGACCCTGCCAAGGTGCGCCTCGGTGATCTGCTGCGCGTGCTCGAGCACGTCGGCCTGCGCCCGCACCCGCTGGCCGGAGAACCCGCCGGGCAACTGTCGACCCTCGAACGGCGCACGGCGCTGAAGCGTCTCGCCGTCGCCGGGTTCGGCATGATGCAGGTGATGATGTTCGCGGTGCCGCTCTACATCGGCGAATCCTCCGGCATGGAGGCCGGCATCCGCGAGTTGCTGCGGCTGGTGAGCATGCTGATCGCGGTGCCGGTCGCACTCTACGCCGGCTGGCCGTTTTACGTCGGCGCATGGCAGGCGATCCGCGCGCGCGGCATCAGCATGGATGTGCCGGTCAGCATCGCCATCGCTCTCGCCTTCTTTGCCAGCGTCTGGAACGCGCTGCGCGGCCACGGCGAAGTCTATTTCGACTCGGTGACGATGTTCGTGTTCTTCCTCTCGCTGGGCCGCTACGTCGAGATGATCGCACGCCACCGCGCGGGCAGCGTGGCCGATGCGCTCGCCCGGCTGGCTCCGGTCACGGCAAGGCGCGTTCGAGGTGGCACGGTCGAAGACGTGCAGGCGGTCGAACTGGCCGTGGGCGACGAGTTGCTGGTACGCACCGGTGAGGTGTTCGCGGCCGACGGTGCGGTGCTGGAAGGCGATGGCCGCGTGGACGAGTCGATGCTGACCGGGGAATCGACTGCCATCGTGAAGGCACCCGGCGCGCCGGTCCACGCCGGCACGCAGAACCTGGGCGTGCCGCTGCGCGTGCGGGTGGCGGCGGTCGCGGGCGACACGGTGCTCTCCGGCATCGTGATGCTGCTCGAACGCGCGCAGGCGCAACGACCGCGTCTCGCCAGGGCTGCCGATCGCGCGGCGGCGTGGTTCCTCGGCCGGATTCTGCTCGGTGCCGCGGCGGTGTTTGCGATCTGGTGTTTCGTCGATCCGTCGCGCGCATTCCCGGCGACGCTGGCGGTGCTCGTCGTCACCTGCCCCTGCGCACTGTCGCTCGCCATGCCGGCCGCGATCGCCGCTGCGACGGCCGAGCTCGCGCGACGCGGCGTGCTGGTCGCCCAGTCCGACGCGCTGGAAGTCCTGGCCCGGGCGACGCACGTCCTGTGGGACAAGACCGGCACCCTGACCCGCGGCCTGATCCGGGTCGAGGAAGTACGACCGCTCGCCGACGTGCCGGACTCCGAGTGCCTGCGGCTCGCGGTGGCCCTCGAGCGCATGTCCGAGCACCCGATCGCGAAGGCGTTCCTGGCCTCGGACCAGGGCGCGGTGACCGCCAGCGATCTGGTGATCGTGCCGGGACAAGGCGTGGAAGGCCGGGTCGAGCAGCGCCGGTTGCGCATCGGCAGCCCTGATTTCGCTGCCGGGCTCAGCGACATCGCCAGCGCGCCGGCGTGGCTCGCTGGCGAGAGCTGGGTCTGCCTGGGTGATCGCAGCGGTCTGCTCGCCGCCTTCCGGCTCACGGATCAGTTGCGACCCGAAGCGAGTCACTGTGTCGCGGAACTCGCCCGACTCGGGCTCGCGTCCGAGATCGCGAGCGGCGACGAGGAAGCGGCCGTCGCGCGGATCGCCGAACGCATTGGCATCGGGCGTCACGCTGCGCGGTTGCGCCCGGAGCAGAAGCTGGCGCGCCTCGAGGCGCTGCAGGCCGCGGGTGCCGTAGTCGTCGCCGTCGGTGACGGCATCAACGACGCGCCGCTCCTGCGCGGCGCAGACGTCGCGGTGGCGATGGGCCGGGGTTCGGCGCTTGCGCACACGAGCGCCGACCTGATCCTGGTGCGCGACTCGCTCGACGAACTGCCGGATACCGTGCAACTCGCGCGGCGGACGCAGCGCGTCATCCGGCAGAACCTGGCCTGGTCGATCGTCTACAACGTCGCCGCGCTGCCGCTTGCCGCGTTTGGCTTCGTGCCGCCGTGGCTCGCGGCGATCGGCATGTCGCTCAGCTCCGTCGCCGTCGTGCTGAATGCGATGCGCCTGTCGCGCACGCCGCGCAACAGGAGCGGCCGCAACTGGACGT
>Ga0315286_10006070_pt1 | contig 11720 bp, 9 predicted proteins | sample YL17G10_0_MG_FD_205038 | JGI IMG/M metagenome (GOLD analysis project Ga0315286, IMG submission 205038) | Sediment microbial communities from Yellowstone Lake, YNP, Wyoming, USA - YL17G10_0 | ecosystem: Environmental > Aquatic > Freshwater > Lake > Sediment | place: USA: Wyoming | collected... | reverse complement strand
CCTCGGATGCCGACGCGTCGTACGACGACAGCATACAACTGGATGCTGCTGCCATAGCACCCACGGTGACGTGGGGCATCAATCCCGGCCAAGCGGTCGGCGTCGACGAACGCGTCCCGGCGCCCGCCGCGTTTCCGCCTGACGAGCGGGAGGTAGCCGAAGACGCGTACGGGTACATGGACCTCAAACCCGGGACGCCGATCCGCGGCACGCGCATCGACGTCGCGTTCATCGGGTCTTGCACCAACGGCCGGCTCTCCGACCTGCGTGAGGCGGCACGCGTGGCACGGCTCGGGCACGTCGCCCCACACGTCAAGGCGCTCGTGGTGCCGGGCTCGCAGGCCGTCGCGCGGGCAGCCGAGGCCGAGGGGCTCGACGCGGTTTTCCGGCAAGCGGGTTTCGAATGGCGCCTGCCGGGCTGTTCGATGTGCTTGGCCATGAACCCGGACAAGCTCGTCGGCCGGCAGGTCTGCGCATCGTCGAGCAATCGCAACTTCAAAGGCCGTCAAGGCAGCCCAAGCGGCCGCACGTTGCTCATGAGCCCGGCGATGGTGGCGGCCGCGGCGTTAGAGGGGGCCGTGGTGGATGTCCGAGAGATGTTGGGAAGAGAGAATGGAGAATGGAAAATAGAAAATGTAGAATGGAAAATGGGCAAATGAATTCTTTCCATTGTCCATTTTCCATTGTTCATTTTCCATTCTCCATTTCCAGAGGTCCGCATGACTGATCTCCTCCGCATCACCCGCGTCGCCGGCCGCCCCATTCCCTTGCGCGGCAACGACATCGACACCGACCGCATCATCCCGGCACGCTACATGAAGGCCGTGACCTTCGAGGGGCTTGGCCAGTACGTCTTCAACGACGAGCGCTTCGACACTCAGGGACATTCGAAAGGCTACGTGCTGGACGATCCACGTTTTGAGGCGAAAGGCCCGCGCATCGCCATCGTGAACAAGAACTTCGGGTGCGGCTCATCCCGCGAGCACGCCCCCCAGGCGCTGCTACGGTGGGGCATCAAGGCACTCGTGGGCGAGTCGTTCGCGGATATTTTCTTCGGCAACTGCGTCGCCCTCGGCATACCCTGTGTCACCACCAGTGAGGCAGACATCCTCGGCTTGATGGCCGCGGTCGAGGAAGACCCCGCGCATGATCTCGTCGTCGACATCGCATCGGGCACCGCAACGTATCGCGGCAAGAGCTATCCGATCGGCCTTCCATCCGGAGCATGGACGCAACTGCTCGAAGGCACGTGGGACGCCACGCGCATCTTGCTGCAAGCTGCCGACCAGGTCCGCGCAACCGCGGCCCGCCTCCCTTACACCAGCGGCTTCAAGGGCTGAGGGTAAACGGGAACCAGACCCTTCGAGACGGTCCCAAAAGAAGGGACCTCCTCAGGGTGAGCGGAAATGGTCTTTTGAAAACCACAACAGAACCGCTCGCCCTGAGGAGCCGCCTTCTTCCGGCGGCGTCTCGAAGGGTGCCCGCTGGAGAAAACCGACAGTTCTTTTCAAGGGCTGAGGACCGCCCACCCGCTCACGCATTATCCATCAGCCGCCGCTTCACGTTTCACGTTTTCCGTCTTAGACTGCCACCCATGACTGCTCACCTCACTCATGTCGCTCTCTTCGTCGGTGATACCGTCCGCACCGTCGACTTCTATCAACGCTTCGTCGGCCTGCACGTCGTCCACGACCGCACCGACAACCGCACGCGCGTCGTCTGGCTCAGCGAGCAACAGCGCGATCCTGAGTTCGTGATCGTCGCCATCACCATGCCGCCGAGCGACAGCGGCTTCCCGCCGCATATGGCCCACTTCGGCTACGACGTCGCGTCGCGGGCTGACGTTGACGAGATCGCCAAGCGGGCTGAAGCGGAGGGCATTCTCGACCAGGGCCCCACGTACGCCGGCCCGATCGTCGGCTACTACTGTATTGTGCGTGATCCCGACGGCAACCTGGTGGAGTTCTCGCACGGCCAACCGATCAACCCCAAGCGGCTGGCCGAGCCCGCCTCAGGTTGAACTACTAGCGAGAAGTCGTCGCATGGTGGCAAGAATTTCGGAATGTGGATTTCGGATTGCGGGTTCCGCATTCAGCAATCCGCAATCCGCATTCCGCAATCCGATGCGGCACGCGGTATGGCTGCTCGCTTTCGGTCTGGCGGCTATCGCCGGCTGTGGTGATTCGGTTCACGAGCAGTTCATCACCGACAATCAAGGACGCGCCCTGATTCTGCACGGTGTCAACGTGACCGGGTCTGCGAAAGACGATCCGCTGAGAATGCCGTGGATCACGCAGGACGACGCCCAACGTGTGGCCCGTGACTGGGGGTTCAATCTCGCGCGTTTCCTCATCCTCTGGGATGCCGTTGAGCCCTCGCCCGGCCAATACGATGAGGCCTACCTCGATCGTGTCGCCGAGCGCGTCCAGTGGTTCGCAGACGCGGGTGTGTATGTCATTTTCGACATGCATCAGGACGTGTACGGCAAATTCGACTCCAGCGGGAAGGTCCTCGGGTTCGACGGTGCGCCGCCGTGGGCCGGTCGCACCGATGGTCTGTATCAGCCACTCGAGCAGCCGTGGTCGGTGAATTACATCCACCCCAACGTGCGTCGAGCGTTCGACAACTTCTGGAACGACACGGGCCCCAATGCCGATCTCCAGCAGCACTACGCGGCCATGTGGGCGCACGTGGCGGCGCGCTTCCAGGGCAACCCGATGGTCCTGGGCTACAACCTGATGAACGAGCCGGCCGCGGGCAGCGCCATGTACGAGGACTTCGGCGGCGGCGTGGTGGTCGGATCGCTGCAGAAGTCGATTGCGTTCGAGACGACCAAGTTTCGGCGCTTTCACGAACGCATGATCGCGGCCATCCGCAACGTCGATCCGGGCGGTTGGATCTTTTACGAACCGCTTGCCAGCCCGGCCAACAACGGTGGACCATCGCATCTCGGGGTCCTGAGCGATCCGCGGCCGGGTGAGAGCCACCTGGCATACTTCCCGCATCTGTATGCGTTCGCCCCGGAAGTCCGCGGGTCCTACCAGCCCGAGGACACGAAGGTACTGGACGACTGGTCACGCGAACGTACGGCGGAGATCCGCGCACAGCACGGTGCCATGTTCATCGGCGAGTTCGGCGTCATAGCAGACGCCGGTGGTGATCCGCTCGGCTACCTGCGACAAATGATGACGCTGGCAGACCGGATCACCAGCGGCTGGGCTTACTGGTCCTACGATCGTGGGGGTGGCTTCTCGATCCTCAACTCCGACGGGGGCGAGAGACCGTCTCTCAACGAACTCGTGCGAACCTATCCACAGCGCGTTGCCGGCACGCCCGAGCGGTATTTCTACGACCCTGAGAGTAAGCTCTTCTCTCTCAGCTTCACCGACCGCGCCGGAGTATCCGGCCCGACCGAAATTTACGTCCCGGCACGCCGCTTCTACCCCGACGGCTGGCAGTTACACGTCAGCGATGCGGACGGCACGTGGTCCAGCACGTGGGATGCCGATCGCGAGCTACTCTCCGTGTCGACGCCGCAGACCGGGCGCCAGCATTACCTCCTCGTCACCCGTCCTGTGGCCTGCGGTAATCTCTTCGGCAGAGCGTGCGGCTGGCGGAACTGATCGTCAGGTTGTCTTGCTCCGCCGACGTAGGAACCGCTTCGCGCGCACCGCGCATTTTGCTATGTTGCTCCTGACGCGATGACTTTCACCGTGCAAGAGTTCCACGACCTGGTGCGGTTGCTCGAACAGCAGCCGGAATGGCGCGGCGATCTCCGCCGCCTGCTGCTCACCGAGGACTTGCTGCACCTTCCCGGCATCACGCAGGAGCTTGCGGAGGCGCAACAGCATACCGAGGAACGGCTCGGGCAACTTGCCGAGGCGCAACAGCGCACCGAGCAGCGGCTCGGGCAACTTGCCGAGGCACAACAGCGCACCGAGCAGCGGCTCGGGCAACTTGCCGAGGCACAACAGCGCACCGAGGCCCAAATTGCGAAGCTCGCCGGGACGATGGAGGATTTGGTCAAGCGCACGGGCAAGCTTACCGACCAAGTGGGCAGGCTGGAGGGGTACGCGCTGGAGCGCAGGTATCGGGAGCGCGCTCCGTCGTATTTCCAAAGCCTCCTTCGGGGCGTGCACGCGTTATCACCTGAAGAAGTCGCCACGCTCGTTGAAGAAGCGGAAGCCCGCGGCATCATCTCCGATGCGAACCGGATCGACCTGGTCGCAACGGATCTCATCGTCCACGGCATCCGGCGTGAGGACGTTGCCGAGATCTACCTCGTGGTGGAGATCTCGGTCGGCATCGGGCGCCATGACGTCACGCGTGCCGCGCGGCGGGCAGCTCTGTTACGTGGCGTGACACACAAGACCGTCATGCCTGCGGTTGCCGGTGAGTGGATGACGTCCGATGCCGAAGAGGCCGCCAAGGACGCGCGCGTCTGGTGCATCCTCGACGGGCAAACCAAGTCGCCCGACGAGCTTGTCAGCTGAGGGGGGCTGCGCCCGGCGCATCCAGCAGTCAAGACCTCTTGCGCCGCCGACCGTTGCGTCTCTCGATTGTGCGTAGGCGGCGCTCGTGGTCGTCCAGCCGCATCGGATCCTGCGTGCGCCCACGCGTGATGGCCGTCGCCAGGCGGTCAACGCGATCCGAGATGCCGAGAGGTGGCGGGCACCCCATTTAGTGCACCTCCCTGTAAGTTTGTGACCAGTTGCCCAGTTCGGTCAGGCGGCTCCAGTCATCCCGAAGGGATGCCAGCGATTAGCCGGTGGTTGAGGCCGAAGGCCGATACCACCGGTGGCAAGGGTCTCACCGACACCGCACCCCGAAGGGGTGCCAGCATGGGACCTGGAACGACCATTCAATCGAAGAGTTTCGGGCCAATGAAAACTCAGATAGGTCGAGGGCATGGTGGCGCGGCATCTGGCACCCCTTCGGGGTGCGGTCAAACTTCCGTCTTTGTAGCCGGTGGTGTCGCTTCGCTCGACCACCGGCTAATCGCTTCGAACCCTCCGGGTTCAGGTGGGCATCTCGAACCTCGGCGCCTTCATCCTCTAGGTGCGAACGGGCACGAACGCAACGTCCTCCCGCCTACGTTCACTCTACCGGTAGGTCCCGCAGTTCCCAAGACAGCAAGACTGCCGTATATGAGTCAGTCTCAGAGGAAGGAGGTTGGAGATGACCAGGCGCCTGTTCGTTTGGGGAGTGTTGATCGCGATGGCGGGATGCCGAGGCCAGCACCAAGACCCCGGGGAGGTCACGCACAAACGCGTGCCGGTCGCGGTCGTCGCCGCGCGCGCGATGAGCCAGGCCGCAGCGGTCAACCGACCGGTGCCTGCGGCGGCCGAACACGAGAAGCAGATCCTCTTCGGGGACCTGCACGTACACACGACCTTCTCCGTCGACGCCTTCACGATGAGTCTACCGTTCCTGCAAGGCGAAGGCGCGCACCCGCCGGCCGATGCGTGCGACTTCGCACGGTTTTGCTCGGGGCTCGATTTCTGGAGCATCAATGACCACGCCGAGGGCATCACGCCACAGCACTGGCAGGAAATGAAGGAATCCATCCGGCAATGCAACGCCGTCGCCGGCGACCCGCGCAACCCCGACCTCGTCGCGTTCCTGGGCTGGGAGTGGACGCAAGTAGGCCAAACGCCCGCCGAGCACTACGGTCACAAGAACGTCATCTTCAAGGATACCGCGGATGATCGCGTGCCGCGCCGCCCCATCAGTGCACCGGCCATGCTGATGCGCGCCTTTCAGCAACGCTCGCTGTGGCAACAGCTGGAATTCCCGCTCTTGGACTTTCCGAACCGTCAACGGTACTTCGACTTCGGCCTGTACCAGCGCGAGATGCGCGACACTGCGGTCTGTCCTTCGGGCGTCGACACCCGTCAGTTGCCGACTGGCTGTCGCGAGGTTGCCGACACCCCCCAGGAGTTGTTCGAGAAGCTTTCGCAGTGGGGCTTCGACACGATCGTCATCCCGCACGGCACGACGTGGGGCCTCTACACCCCCGCCGGCACCACGATGGACAAGCAACTCACTGCGGCACAGCACGATCCACAGAAACAGACCCTCATCGAAGTGTACTCGGGCCACGGCAACTCGGAGGAGTATCGCGACTGGAAGGCAATTGACTACGACGCGGCCGGTCACCCCGTCTGCCCCGCACCGGCGGCGAATTACGTGCCCTGCTGCTGGCAGGCCGGCGAGTTGATCCGCGCGCGGTGCGGCAACATTCCGCAAGACGCCTGTGAGCGCCGCGTTGCCGCCGCGCGCAAGAATTATCTGGCGGCGGGGCAGTCGGGCCATCTGACCGTGCCCGGGGCCAAGTTGGAAGATTGGAAAGACTGCGGCCAATGCCGCGACTGTTTCAATCCCGCCTTCAACTTCCGCCCCGGGGAGTCGGTGCAATACGCGCTCGCGCTTTCGAACTTCGACAATCCCGCCAATCCGCGGCGCTTCCGATTCGGGTTCATTGCATCGAGCGACAACCACACGGCCCGCCCCGGGACCGGGTACAAGGAGTTCGGCCGCCACTTCATGACGGAGTCTGCCGGCCCACGTGATGCCGCGTGGCGCGAGCGCATTCTGGGAACCGAGGTGCCGGCGGTTGCCGAGTCGGTTCCGTTCAACCCGAATGTGACGACGGTGCCAATGGTGCAGATGTTTGAAGCGGAGCGCCAGGCCTCGTTTTTCATGACCGGCGGACTGGTGGCGGTCCATTCAGAGGGACGTGACCGTGACGCCGTGTGGGCGGCGCTCAAACGGCGCGAGGTGTATGGAACCAGCGGCGATCGCATCCTCCTCTGGTTCGATCTGCTCAACGGCGCAGCCGGTCCGTTGCCGATGGGCTCCGAAACCGTACTGGACCAGGCGCCGCGGTTCCGCGTCCGCGCGCTTGGAGCCTTCAAGCAGAAGCCGGGATGCCCGGCGTATGCGGTGAACACGTTGGCTCCCGAACGCCTCGAGCACCTCTGTCACAATGAGTGCTACAACCCGACGGATGAGCGGCACCCCATCACGCGCATCGAGATCGTTCGCGTGCGCCCGCAAACGGCACCCGGGGAGCCGATCGGCTCACTCATCCAGGATCCGTGGCGCAAGTTCGAGTGCAGTCCGGACCTGAATGGCTGCGCCGTCGAGTTCGAAGATCCGGAGTTCGTCGCAGCCGGGCGCGAGGTGATCTACTACGCTCGAGCCATCCAAGAGCCGACCCTCGCAGTGAATGCCGGCGGACTCCGCTGCCAGTACAACGCCGGCGGCGAGTGCGTCGAGGTCCACCCGTGCTACGCTGATTTCCGCACACCGTATGCGGACGACTGTCTGAGTCCCAACGAAGAGCGCGCGTGGTCGTCGCCGATCTATGTGGGGGGCAAGAAAAGTGATCCGTGAAACGTGAACGAGCCTCCGGGAGAGCAATATGAACTATGTACGTAGCGTTGTTCCTTTTTCTTAATCACGTTTCACGTTTTACGTTTCACGCGTCTGATGGAAACCAGCCGTTCCCGCCGCCCGCTCACCCTGCTGATAGTCGGTGCCGCCACCGGCCTCCTGCTTGCCGGCAGCGGGCTGGTGGGATCGGCACGGAATGGCGGCGGGCTGCCGGCCGGAGCCGTCGCACGGATCAATGGCGAGCTGGTCCGTACGGATGACTTCGAGCGGACTCTCGCCGGCATTGCCAGCGACCGGCGCAGTGGAATCGATGACACGCAACGCCGGCAGGTGCTCGATCGCCTGATCGACGAAGAGTTGCTCGTGCAACGCGGCCTGGAGCTCGGCCTGGCGCGGCATGACCGCAAGGTGCGGGGCGATCTCAGCGCCGCCGTCATCGCCTCGGTGGTGACCGAATACGAGGACCTGCAGCCCACGGACGCCGAGCTGCAGGCCTTCTATGACGAGCACGCCGACTTCTTCGCCCGTCCCGGCCGCCTCCGGCTGCGCCAGATCTTCTGCCGCGTGACGGGTCCAGCCGGTGATGCCCAGACCCTCGCGCGCGCCCGTGAGGCCGCACGTCGGCTCCGCGCCGGTGAAGCGTTTGCGACGGTGCGCGAGGCGCTCGGTGACCGCGAGCTGTCGCCCTTGCCCGACGCGCTGCTGCCCACCCCGAAACTGGTGGACTACTTGGGGCCGACGACGGCGCAGGCGGCGCTCGCGTTGGCCGCCGGGGAAACGAGCGAGCCGGTCCGCTCGAGCACGGGGTACCACGTGCTGCAGATCCTCGAACGCCAGGCCGACGAGCGCCCCCTACTGGCCCAGGTACAATCACAGATTGTGACTGAGTTCCGCCGCCGCGCCGGCGAGAAGGCGCTGCGCACGTACCTCGACGAGCTGCGCAGCCGCGCCGACATCACTCTCAGCTCAAAGCTCCCATGAACGCAGCACGCTCCACGCTTCACGCTTCACGCTTCACGTTTCTTCTTCTCCCTCTCCTTCTCTGCGCTCCCGTCTGCGCACACCAACGCAGCGTCTCGTATTCAAGTTGGGAGATTCGCGGCCGCGACGCGCGCGTCACCGTGCGTGTGACACTACTGGAGCTGTCGCGTTTTCCTTGGGCACTCGACACCGTCGCCGACCGGGATCGGATTCTCGCGCGCTACCTGACCGAGGCCCTGCAGATGAACGTACACGATGCTCCTTGTATCGTCAGCGACGGGCCGCGAGCCTTGGAGTCCGCATCGGGGTCGGCGGGTTACGAGTGGCGCCTGAGGTGCCCGGACGGCGAGCCGATGAAGATCTCCACGACGCTATTGTTGGATGTGGCGCCCTCGCACTTGCACTTTGCGCGGGTCACACGCGACGGGTCGGCACCGCTGGAGCGGGTGTTGTCGAACGCCGAGCGCACCTGGTCCCTCAGCGTACCCGGCTCGGCAGACACCGGACAACACCTCGGCACGTCTTTGGGCGAATACCTCGTCCTCGGTGTCGGGCACATCTGGACGGGCTACGATCATCTGGCTTTCCTGCTTGCACTATTGCTGATCGGCGGCTCGGTGGGAGAAGTGGCGCGCGTGGTCACCGGGTTCACAGTCGCACACAGCATCACCTTGGCGCTGGCGGCGCTCGGATACCTGCGTCCCGAAACCGAATCCATCGAGGCGCTCATCGGCTTATCGATCGCCTTGGTAGCCGCCGAGAACATCTGGCTGCTCAACGGGCGGCGCGGGCGGCTTCCCCTCATTATCGCCGGCGGCCTGGCATCGCTGGCGCTACTACGGTTGGTCGAGGGTTACGGGCGCGTGCCCGGATTGACGCTGGCTGGTCTGGCGATCTTCGCGGCCTGTTACTTCGAGCTTCTGGGTGCCGCGTCGCGACCGGCACTCTTGCGCTGGGCGATTGCGTTCGTGTTCGGATTGGTCCACGGCTTTGCGTTTGCTGCGGTGTTGTCGGAAGCGCATCTGCCGGCCGACCGACTCGCACGCGCGCTGTTGGGGTTCAACGTCGGCGTCGAGCTGGGCCAGCTGGTGATCGTCACACTGGCCTGGCCGCTGCTGCACTTGGCAACCCGTTCTGACCGCGGCCGACTCCGCGCTGCCGTGATCGAGGTCGGCTCAGCAGCCGTGTGCGGGTTGGGGTTGTTCTGGTTCGTGACGCGGGCATACGGGTAGACTCTCTCGCGGAGAACGGAAAAGAGAAATGAAAAACCGGAAACTGGAAACGGGAAACTGGAAACTGATCAATTGGCCGGTTTTCCATCTCCGATTTTCGGTTTCCGGTTTTTCATTTTCTTCGTGTTTGCTTCCGACCCTGTTTCTTGCTCTGATGTCGGTCCAAACACTGGCTGTGGCACGGCAAGTCGATGTCCCGCTTACTTTCGACTACGAGTTCGTCCGCCAGGCCCTCATCGCGCAGGTCTACACCGGCCCAAACGAGAAGGCGATCGCCTGGGACGACGGTACGGGCTGCGCTTTCTTGAAACTGCGCGACCCGAGCGTCAGTGGCGCCGGCCGGCGCCTGCGTGTGGTCAGCCGCGGTGAAGCGCGCGTGGGCACGCCGATCGGAGATCAATGCCTGGCGCCGATACAATGGGAGGGCTTCCTCGAAGTCTTCGAAGAGCCGGAGGTCTCCGCGGATCAACGCCTGCTGCGGTTCCGCGTCGTGCAATCGAACATCTACGATGACAAATGGAAGAAGGGCTTCCTGACCGGCAAACTGTGGGATCTCATGAAGGAACAGGTCCAACCCCGGCTCGAATCGGTGCGCATCGATCTCAATGAGCCAGTGCGCGACGTACGCGACATCCTCCCGTTGCTCTTTGCGCGGGCCGACACCGCGCGCATCGAGGAGATGCTGAGCTCGATCCGGTTGGCCGCGGCCTCGGTGAGCGATACCGGCGTTCACGCCACGCTCAGTTTCACAGTGAGTGATGTGACTCCCGCAGCCGCGCCGACACCCGAACCGACCCTGACGGCGGAGGAGCTGCGGCGCTGGGAAGAGGCTTGGCAGCGCTGGGATGCGTTTCTCACGTTCACCATCAAGCAATTCGATCGCGACACCTTGGCCGGCGAATTGCGCCAAGCGCTGACGGACGTTCTCATCGATGGCCGGTACGACATCATCGAGGCGCTAGCGCCCTCGGCACCCGGGGCACCTGATCCCACTCGCGTGCTGTTCATCAAGACTTGGGAGCGCCTCGTCCCGGTCGTCAGGCAGAGCGCCGCGCTGCAAGCAGGTACGACAGCGCTACGCTACATGGGCTTCATTGCCGCGGGCGACGCCTTGGCCGCATTGGACCAGGTGGCCCCCGACATCGGACTGGACATCTCGGCCGACGGCCTGCGCCGTCTGGCACGGATCGTCGCTCCGCTGAGCACCGAAGATCCGCTCGCTTACAACACGAACGTCGACCCTGAATTGCGGCAACTGTCCGGATTCGGACCGCCGTTGCCGCCGCCGGATTTGTCTGGCGCCCCAAGCGGCGAAGCATGGTGGCGGCACTGGGTTGTGGCGTCCCCTGCCTTCGCCGCTGCAGAGGCGCCGAATCCCAAGGCGCTGGAGCGCTGGCTGCCACCCGATCGCAATGCGGTCGATGCGTACCTCGCGGCAGTGCACGAGGTGTTGGATGAAGTGGCGCAGAAAACGCTGGCCGGAGCCGGGCTGCAAGATCAATATCACAAGCTGTATCAGCAACTGGTTCTCGCCACCGCCTGGCAGGAAAGCTGCTGGCGGCAGTTCCTGCGGAGCAACGGCGCGGTCACGTACATGAAATCCGCGATCGGTTCCGTCGGTCTCATGCAGATCAACGAGCACGTGTGGCGCGGCTTCTACGATGTCCGCGGGCTACGATGGGATATTCGCTACAACGCGCGCGCCGGCGCCGAGATCCTCATGCGCTACCTGCGCGACTACGCGGTTGCCCGCGCCAAAGAGGGCGGCGTGAATCCCACCGACTTCCTGGCACGCGCCACCTACGCCGTCTACAACGGCGGCCCGGGCCACCTCACCCGCTTCCTCAAGAAGAATCTTTCCAAGACGTTACGGCGCATCGACGACCTCTTCTGGGAGAAGTATCAAGCGATCACCAAGAACGACCAGACCGCGCTGGCCCGCTGCCTGGTGGGAGGGTGAAGAGAGGCGGCTGACGATAGAAGCGTCCGTCTTGTTTCTCGTCATTCCCGCAGTCTTCCGGCGGGAATCCATCCCGTCATGCGCAACCCGCTATGCCACATCCGGCACCCGCTCGACGCAGCGCTTGAACTCTCTGTGCCAGTTGGTCA
>Ga0315286_10006066_pt1 | contig 11722 bp, 10 predicted proteins | sample YL17G10_0_MG_FD_205038 | JGI IMG/M metagenome (GOLD analysis project Ga0315286, IMG submission 205038) | Sediment microbial communities from Yellowstone Lake, YNP, Wyoming, USA - YL17G10_0 | ecosystem: Environmental > Aquatic > Freshwater > Lake > Sediment | place: USA: Wyoming | collected... | reverse complement strand
TCGCAACATCCAAATTCAAAAATCAAACCCCATTAACTGAGGGTTTCAGAACCTATTTATTAAAAGTGCGTAAAACATGAAAAGAGCTTCTACAATGAAGGATAGATTTAAGTGTACTCTCTTCGGTGGCTATATACAATATGGAATGAGTCGTGACACAACAGCTTTAATCGAATATCTTAAAGTATGGAAAAGCGAATTGAAATAGCATAACATTTAATACCTTTCTTCAACCTGTTAAAAACTAATTTCCAGATTTCTTCCGGTGTGTGTGATCTGCAACTCACCGCCTCCGTACAACAGTCTCCATTTGTAACCTTCGATATTTACTTCATCTGACTCGTTTAATTCTATGCCTTCGCAGGTAACTTTTCCTGGTTTTTTAGTTAGCCTGAGGACATCGGTTGCTGATCCATATGTAGAATAATTAATAGCTTCCGGCTTATAACTTATTGAAGTAACAAGGGATGTTGTACCCAGGAACCTGTTTTTAGAAGAAGGAGCCAGTTCTGGCATGGTTGCCATGGCACGCAAATAATGACGTACATAGTCGCCGTAACCGTCAGTAAGCCATATATCGTCACGGATATACCGGTTCCTTCCATCATCGGCCACCGTATAAGTGGCCCAGTTCAGGGTGCGGATGGCATTGGCTAAATAGGTCGTATCGCCGGACAATCTGGTATACATCAGTTCAACTGATGCCTGTCGGGAGGAATGACTGTTTCCGGGAACACGGTAAACAGTCTGCTCATTCATTACCACTACCTTAAATTTTTCATATTCCCTGTTAGCCAGTTCTCTGTAGGTCCATTCTATAATCCCTTTAACTTCATTCTTCCAGTCGGGAAACAGGTCGGGATTCTGCAATATGAACATTGCAAAGGTAATGGCATTGATCTGTGTATCACTCCACCCGGGGACATCTTCGAAAAATGGTCCCCATTTATTGGTCTTCAGAGGATATTGTTGCATCCAGTCAAGCAAAGTCTTGAATGATTGTCCATATTTTGCACTATTCTGTGTATCTAGCTTTGCCATCTCTTCGAAAAGCATTATAGTTCCTGTCCAGTTTGCTGTGTAGAGCGCAGCCTCCACTTTTTTCCCTGATCCCATATTGTCGAACAATGAACCTGTTTCTCCTGTTGCAGCATTGACCCGGAAAGGCAGCGGGGACCTCAGACTGTCTCCTTTTTGTATATGTGAAGCCAATGTTCCTGCAATCTTGCGAGCTGCCTCAAGATATTTTTTGTCACCGGTAATTTTGAAAAGGTTTACAAGTTCATACCCAAAACTTCCTGCTTTATCAGGTTGTGTAATGCCCTTCCCGTTGCGCATATCACCGTCAAATTTCCCGGAATGGATATCGGTATTATAAGGGTAGGGAAGAAAAGGCCAGCTATCGGTTGAATCGGATAAAGAGCGTTCAAGGTAGGTATCCGCCATGTATCGCATATCTTCCATTATTTCATTATAACCTGTATATGCATAAAGTAATGCCCAGGATGATAATGCCATATTAATCTGATCGCCTCCCAGTCCACGCATGTCATGTTCAGGTTTCCATACCTGGTGATTCATGTAATACTTCAACCCATTTGAATCCGTCTCCATGTTTTTCCAGAAATCCCAGATAAGCAGCAGTGTTGTATCATACGAAGTTCCAGGGTCGGAGGAATACCATGGAAGTATTGAGCCATCAGACTTGTTGATACGCACGGCATGATACTGAATTGTATCGCTCACAATCATACTATCAATCAGGGGATTCACAATTGATTTAGTGGTACAGGAGAATATTCCCGTGATTAATGATGCTGCAAATAACAGATGTAAATTTTTCATTGTATATTTATGGTATCATTATAATAACCAAGAAATAATTTTTTGTTAAAATAATAACAATATTCTAATTAATCAATCTTTTTATGAACAGAAGAAAATTCATTAGCAGGACAGCCCTTACCACCGCCGGAATTGGTATGACAGGGCTAATGCCATCCAAGGACTGGTCTGCCGGAATTGCGCCCAGCGATAACCTGAATGTTGCTCTTATCGGTTGCAGGAACATGGGATTCGGAATCCTTCAGCATCATCTTTCAAATCCGGGAGTGAATTGTGTTGCCTTATGCGACGTAGACGAAACAACATTGAATGATCGCTCCGCTGAAGTCAAGAGTAAATTCAATCAAAACCCGAAACTTTATAAGGACTTTCGCAAAATGCTCGAGCAAAAAGATATTGATGCAGTGATAATAGGAACTCCCGATCACTGGCACTGCCTCGCGACAGTGTATGCTTTACAGGCAGGAAAGGATGTGTATGTGGAGAAACCCATGGCGAACACCATTGAAGAGTGCAATATCATGGTTAAGGCTTCAATTTACTACAGCAGGATCGTACAGGTAGATCAGCAGCAGCGCAGCGGTTTTGTTTTTCAGAAGGCCATGGAATTAATCAAAGCTGGAAGGATAGGCAAGCTAAGAAAAATCAATATCTGGGCGAACTTTGAATATGGTGTGGGACCTGCCATTGTCCCGGACGAACCCGTTCCTGCGGGTGTTGATTATGATATGTGGCTGGGTCCGGCCCCTCTGCGGACCTTCAATCGTAATAGGTTTCATGGAACATGGAGGCATTTCTGGGACTATGGCGGGGGACTAATGAGCGACTGGGGTGTTCACCTGCTGGATATGGGCCTTTGGGCTAAGGATCTTGTAAAAGCTCCTGAAAAAGTACTTACTTACGCAGCGAATACTTTTCACGAGCAACGGGACAGGGAAACATTCGACACAATGACGGTTTGCTTTCCCAAAAACGATTTTGTGATCAATTGGGATATGACAGCCGGTCTTCAGCGTGGCCCATATGACATGCCTTATGGAATCGCTTTCATAGGTGATGATGCAACAATAGTTACTGACCGCTCAAAAATAATCGTCTATCCCGAATGGGACAATGAAGCCAAAAAGTTCAGGGCGGAGGAATATAAGTTCACAGAGGGTAAGGAATCTCACTTTGAACATGTACGCAATTTTATTGATTGTGTGAAGTCCAGGCAAAAACCAGCCTGCCCTCCGGAAGTGGGACGTGCAGCCGCTTTGCATGCACATATTCCCAACATAGCTGCCCGTACAGGTGAATCAATGTTAGTATGGGATGATGTAAACAACAGGTTCCTGAACAGCGCCCCGGCAAATGAATTGATTGTGCCGTTTTACCGGCAACCATGGACACTTCCTAAGATATAGGCGACAGGCGAGAGGGGACTGCAAGACTGGAAGACCGCAAGACAATAACAAAATAAACATACAAAACCATGCTAACAAGAAGATCTTTCATACTAAAATCAGCAGCCGCCACATTAGCAGCTGCGATTGCATCAGATGCACTTTCCTTTCCTGCTGATAATAAGTTAAGGAAATTTGGATTTATATCTGGAATTATTGACAAAGAACTTAAAGGCGACTGGAAAGCAGTTCTGAAAAAGACCGTTGAGTTTGGATTTTCTGAAATTGAAACAGGTAGCTATCTTGGCGATTCAGCACAATCGTTCCTCTCTTTCTGCAAAGAGATAGGACTGACACCCATCGCAGGGGGATTAAACATTTCTTCACAGGGCGATGAACTCACAAAGAGTCTGAATCTTATTAATGAGCTGAAGATGAAGTATTCAGTTGTTTACTGGCCATGGCTCACCGGCGGACCATTCAAAGCGGATGACTGTAAAAGAAGTGCGGAATTGCTCAATTCTCTTGGCAAAGCATGCAAAGAAGAAGGTCTTACCCTTTGCTGGCATAACCATGATAAAGAGTTTATTCTCATGGAGACAGGTCTGCCTTTCGACTTCCTCATGAACAATACTGACAGCTCCCTTGTAAAATGTGAACTCGACATCTACTGGGCTAAAAAAGGAGGAGCAGATCCTCTGGAAATGCTGAAAAAGTACCCTGGAAGGTATCCGATTCTTCATGTAAAAGATATGGCTCCCGGATCTACCATGGACTTCGAATGCCCGGGAAATGGTATAATAGATTTCCCTGCTCTTTTCAAAGAGGCAGAAAAACAGAGTATTAGGCACTATATGGTCGAGCGAGACAATGCACCAGATGGGATGGCATGCCTCAGATCAAGCGGCGAATATCTTCATAATCTTACTTTCTGATATTATTCAGCTAACTCTAATTATTTCTGTCTGAAAACAATTCCTGTATTGATGAAATCACTTTTGGAATTTGCTGAATCTCTGAGTCCTGAGATTAAATGGCATGGTAATCATAATGAAAATGCCAGGAATTCAATTCTTAATGCCGGACATTTATCAATGGTATATGAGAATGGAAACCTACGTTATATTTCTATCGGAAATTGCGAAGTTATTCGTATGATCTATTCCGCTGTACGCGACAAAGAATGGCTTACAATAAATCCGGCTATAACAGGGGAAAAAATTGAAATTCATCCCGACTCCTTCAGGATAGAATATCATTGTCTGTACAGATCGGGAGAGATAAATTTTTTGGCCCGCTATCTTATTGAAGGGCATCCTGACAACACCCTGTTCTTCAGCTTCGAAGGAGAAGCATTGGATACATTTGAAAAAAGCCGTATAGGATTTTGCGTATTGCACCCGGTTGAAGGCTACTCCGGGGAGAGTTGCATAATCAGGCATAGTAATGATGAGATGGAAATTTTAAAATTTCCCTTGTTTATAAGCACTCCCGAACCATTCAGCGATATTAAATCGATGAAATGGAATGTTTCTGATCATAACTGTACTCTTGATTTTTTCGGTGATGTTTTTGAGACTGAAGATCAACGTAACTGGACAGATGCTTCATATAAAACATACTGCACCCCTCAGAGCCTTCCATGCCCGGTCACAATCCAAAAAGGGGAAAAGATCAGCCAGCGAATAGAGTTTAAAGCAGAGGGGGAAGTAACCCGTAAAAAAGGGGGGAAAGATGTGGTTAAAATTACCATCTATCCTGAACAGACATCTGCTCTCCCCCTGATTGGAATTGGACGGTCAACTCGTCCGGAGCCCATAACAGAAGAAGAAGTCAGTCTTCTTAAAAAACTGAAATTCGATCATTACCGTGTTGATCTTTACCTGTTCTCCAGTGACTGGAGATCCAAAGCTGAACTTGCTGTAAGAGAAGCAGCCAAGCTGATGTATTCACTTGAGATTGCCCTGTTCCTCGATCATAATGCTCTAAGTCAGTCAGCTGATTTCATTGATTGGGTATCTGCCCTGCACCTTGATATTTCAATGATTATCCTTTTTCATAAAACTGAATCCTCAACTCCTGATCTGCTCACTGATAAAACTGCTCCTCTGTTCAAAGAAGCATTACCCCGGGTTAAGATCGGTTGTGGAACAAATGCTAATTTTGCCCAGTTGAACAGGAACAGACCTGAATCGCTTCATAGCGACTATATATGTTATTCCATTCATCCCCAGGAACATGCCACTGATAATACAACATTGGTTGAGAACCTCCGGGCACAGGAATACACAGTGAAAAGCGCCATGCAGTTTGCTAATGGAAAGGAAATTTGGATTTCACCTGTTAACATTCAACGAAGATTTAATGCCAATATCGAAAACTATGAACAACCCATTTCCGGAGTTGATTTTCCTCCACAGGCTGATAGCCGGCTTATGTCCCTCTTTGCTGCCTGCTGGACTGTCGGGAGCCTGAAGTATCTTAGTGAAGCAGGTGTAAAAGGGATGACATTTTTTGAAACAGTCGGCGAAAGAGGAATTTTCCAGGGTGACTTCCCATCGCGTTGGCCTGAGACATTTCCCTCAATTAAAGAAATGTTATTCCCTCTCTTTTTTGTCTTTAATTATCTCCTGAGGAATAAATCATTTAAGGTGGTCAGGAGTAAAAGTTCTCATCCGCTGAAGGTTGATGGTCTTATTCTTTCAAATGGGGAAGAATCAAAATTAATAATTGTAAATTATACACTTCTTAAACAAAAGGTTTTCTGCCAGGAATTTGAAGGTGATATCATTATAAACCAGTTAAATGCCGATAGCTTTTCAACTGCAGTATGCAATGAAAACTGGCTTGATATGACTGCCAGCATAAAAGTCAGTGTAAAAAACGTAATAATTCTTGAGCCCTTTTCAGTAAATTTTATTGATAAGAACTATAAAGTTTAGGATATTTGTATAATTTCGTTTATTGAAGATCTTCGCAGCAAGCTACGAAGAATCTTCGATCCCCTAAGGTAATTTCTTAATGCTCGCTGACTCCGCAGCGAGCAACGGAGAATGCGCTCGCGGGGATTCAAATAAAAAAATAATACTTACAAAATTCTCCCGATATGGTACTAGTACAGAATTATGCATTGGCTGTTTTTCTATGTGCTGTCGCAATGATTTGCTGGGGTTCATGGCAGAACACACAAAACCTCATTGGTAAAACCTGGAGGTTTGAACATTATTATTGGGATTTTTCAATAGGTATCTTACTATTTGCATTGCTTATGGCATTCACATTCGGCAGCATTGGTAATGAGGGTCGTAGTTTTTTACCTGATCTTCTCCAGGCCGATCCTAAAAATCTTTTGTCGGCAGCAATAGGTGGCGTTATCTGGAACGTTGGAACCTTATTGCTTGTTGCTGCGATCTCTATTGCCGGGATGTCAGTGGCCTTTCCCATCGGTGGGGGAATTGGATGGACCCTTGGAATTTTAATTAATTACATCGGCAAACCTGAAGGTAATCCTTTATTCCTATTTAGTGGAACTGCTTGTATCATAATAGCAATCTTATTAAGTATGCAATCGTATAAAAAACTGGCATCACACCAGCAAAAACCCACTTTAAAAGGGATTCTGCTTTCTTTATTAGCCGGTCTTTGTATTGCTTTTTTCTACAGGTTCGTAGCCTCATCACTTGCAACTGATTTCACCCCTGAAGAGGCTGGCAAAATCAGTTCCTACACAGCCGTGGTGTTTTTCTCAATAGGAGCTTTGATATGTACAATTTTACTAAATCCAATTTTCATGGCAAGACCGGTACATGGAGAACCTGTTAAAATGTCAACATGGTTCCAAGGAGGTTCCAAAGCACATTTACTTGGAATGTTAGGTGGAGTAATATGGTGTCTGGGTAACTCTGTTAGCTTTATGTCGGTTGGTGCAGCAAGTCCTGCAATTTCCTATGGATTAAGCAATTCAGCCCCAGTGGTTGCTGCCCTGTGGGGAATATTTGTCTGGAAAGAGTTCAAAGATGCTCCAAAAGGAACAAATTTACTACTCAGTCTTATGTTCGGTTGCTATCTGATCGGCTTGGTATTGATTGTCTATTCAAGGTTTGCTTAATAAATTCCCCCATTGAAGGGGGCAAGAGGGATGTAAATAGTTTTTAAATGCAAACTTATATTCACTTTCAATTCGTCATAATTTTGATAACCAGATAAAAAATTAAAAACCTGAATTATTATGTTTAAAGTATTAATTCTGACATTATTCTTAATATTCTCCATTCAGAATTCCTATTCTCAGGAAAAACCCTGGAACGGCCCCTCTGCAGATTTCTCACATGGAAAACTCAAAATCTCTGAAAACAAACGATTTCTGGTTTTTGAAGACGGAACTCCTTTTTACTATCTTGGTGATACCGGATGGGAACTGTTTCACCGTCTGAATAAAGATGAAACTGAAAAGTACCTCGAAAACCGCAGGGCAAAAGGATTTACAGTAATCCAGTCTGTAGCTCTTGCAGAACTCGACGGATTGAATACTCCAAACGCAGAAGGCAATATACCTCTGATCGATAATGACCCTCTAAAACCAAATGAAGCCTATTTCGCTCATGTTGACTGGGTATTAAGAAAAGCAAAGGAGAAAGGACTTTTTATCGGATTACTTCCCACATGGGGTGATAAAGTGGATAAGCAATGGGGTGTCGGACCTTCAATATTCAATAAAGAAAATGGGGTTAAATATGGCCAGTGGATAGGGAACAGGTATAAGGATTTTCAGAATATTATCTGGATAATGGGCGGTGACAGGGATGGTGGAGGCGATAATAAACCAATCTGGGATGCCATTGGGGAAGGTATAAAATCGGTTGACAGGAATCATCTGATGACTTTTCATCCATGGGGTGAGCGGAGTTCGTCAGAATGGTTTCAGAATAGTAATTGGCTCGATTTCAATATGTGCCAGACAGGACATGGCCAGCGAAGTTATGCAATCTATAAAATGTTAATAGTGCGTGATTATGATTTAAAACCAACTAAACCCTGTTTTGATGGGGAACCGAGATACGAAGATCATCCCGTTGGCTGGAACCCTGATGTGCTTGGATGGTTCAATGATGCTGATATACGTCAGTCAATGTACTGGAATCTGTTCAGCGGGGGATTCGGACACACCTATGGTTGTCATCCTGTATGGCAGATGCTTGCTCCCGGACGCGACCCTGTCGGACTTGCCCGTCATAACTGGTACGAAGTTCTTGACTTACCGGGGGCATTCGATCTTGTTCATGCCCGTAGATTAATGGAGTCACGACCATTTCTATCACGCGTTCCAAATCAAGCACTTATTGTACCTGCATATTCCCCTGAAACAGATTATGTTGTGGCAACCAGTGGTGACGGGTATGCATTTATATATTTCCCTACAGGATGGGCTGCTGAGATCCAATTGGATAAGATTGATGCTAAAACCATTAATGCTTATTGGTTCGATCCGAGAAAAGGAGAAGCTAAACTGAATGAAACTATTCCCGGAACAGGCACCCGCAAATTTACACCTCCAACCAACGGTCGGGGTAACGACTGGATACTTGTACTTGACGATGCTTCAAAAAACTTCAAAGCTCCCGGATTATAAAAAATGCAACTGGGATTAAGTTCATATACTTATACATGGGCTGTTGGAGTACCTGGTTCAATCCCTGGAAAACCTTTATCAGCTCATGATCTGGTTGACAAGGCCTGTTTGTCTGGCTTAAGACTGGTTCAGATTGCTGATAATATGCCACTTGAAGACCGGACAGACGATCAATTGCTGGATTTATTCCGCTATGCAAGGGAGAAAGATGTAGCTATTGAAATGGGAAGCAGGGGGTTAACCAGTGAACATACATTTAAATGCCTTGAAACAGCTCAAAAGCTTCATTCCCCGATACTGAGGATGGTTATAGACAAACCAGGTTATGAACCTGATTTAAATAGTATCATCAGCATTATCAATGGATTGCTTCCTGAATTCAGAGCAAGAAAGATCAGACTGGCAATTGAAAACCATGACAGGTTTAAAGCAAGAGATTTTGAAAAGATCATCAAGTCAGTCGGAAGTGAATGGGTGGGGATATGTCTTGATTCAGTAAACTCCATGGGGGCAGGTGAAGGATTCGAAGAGGTCTCCAAAATCCTTATTCCCTATACCATTAACCTCCATATTAAAGATTTTACAATACGAAGGGTTATACATAAAATGGGAATAATTATTGAGGGAGCTCCTGCCGGAAAAGGAATGCTGAATATCAGAGAATTAATGGAGAGACTTTCCATCCTGAACGGCTGTAATAGCGCCATTCTTGAATTATGGACCGTTCCGGAATTTAAAATAGAAGATACCATTGAAAAAGAAGAGAGATGGGTCCTTGAAAGCATTGAATACCTTAAAGAACTTTTTAAAGCCAATAAGTTATGAAGAAATTAAAATTTGCCGTACTGGGTTGCGGATTCTGGTCAAAATTCCAGATAGGCGCCTGGAGTGAACTGGATGGAGTTGAACTGGTAGCAGTTTACAACCGTACTCTTTCAAAGGCTCAAAATATTGCAGAGTATTTTAAGGTGCCTCATGTATACGATAATCCTGAAGAACTTTTTGCAAATGAACAGCTTGATTTTGCGGAGATTATTACTGATGTGGATACTCATGCATTATTTGTGGCAATGGCAGCAAAGCATGGGATCAAACATATAATCTGTCAGAAACCGATGGCACCGGATTTTGAAACCGCTAAACGTATGGTTAAGACTTGCAGCGATGCCGGTGCAAAACTTTATATTCATGAAAACTATCGCTGGCAGGCTCCGGTGCGCAGATTTAAACAAATCGTAGATTCAGGGATAATCGGAAAACCTTTCAAGGCAAGGGTCTCCTTTCTGTCAGGATATCCTGTATTTGATAATCAACCCTTTCTAAGGGAACTCGACCATTTTATACTTACTGACATGGGTTCGCATGTATTGGATGTTGTTCGTTACCTGTTTGGTGAATGCGAAGAGCTTTGGTGTCAGACGAGAGCAGTCAATCCCGGAATAAAAGGTGAAGATCTTGCGGTAATACTATTGAATATGAAAAACGGGATGGCTGTCTATACAGAAATGTCGTATGCATCAATAGTTGAACACGATACGTTCTCTACGCTGAATATCCTAATTGAGGGTGAGAAAGGGTCAGTTTACCTCGGACCAAAGTTTGAGATCCGTACTACAACCAGGCAGGGAACAATCTCTGAAACAGTTAAGTTTCCATCATATCCATGGGCTGACCCTGATTATATTGTTAACCATGAGAGTGGCATTCATATCAACCGGAATATCCTGAAAGATATTCAGGGTACAGAAAGGGCTGAAAACAGCGGAACTGATAACCTCGAAACTGTTCGTATAATATGGGCTAGTTACGAATCAGCAGCAACAGGAAAGAAAATCAAGCTTGCAGAGTTTAAATAAGAAATAATACAATAGAAAATGGTAAAAGTATCTTTAGCAGGTGCCGGCGGGAAAATGGGACTGCGTCTCACCTACAATCTGAAAAACTCAGGCTATGAGATGTCGTATCTCGAAGTAAGTAACCAGGGAATTGAAAAGCTGAAAGAGAAAGGAGTTGCAGTCTCTCTACCTCAACATTGTATACCTTTTGCTGATGTGGTTATACTTGCTGTTCCGGATGTTGCACTTGAGAAAGTTTCAGCTGATATTATTCCGATGATGAAAAGCGGTGCGCTTGTGGTTACTCTCGATCCTGCTGCTGCCCTGGCCGGAAAGCTGTTCGACCGTCATGATATGGCTTACTTCATCACCCATCCTACCCATCCGTCAATTTTTAACTGGGAGCCTGTAGAGGAGAATATGAAAGACCATTTCGGTGGTGTTGCAGCCAAACAGGCTATTGTATGTTCATTGATGCGTGGCAGTGTCGAAGATTATCTGAAAGGTGAAGAACTGGCCTCTGCTTTTTACGCACCTGTGTCCCGATCGCACAGGATTACTGTCGAACAGATGGGATTGCTCGAACCTGCATTGGTAGAAACTCTTGCATCAACATGCATATTTGTAATTCGTCAGGGACTCGACGAAGTCATAAAAAAGGGTGTTCCGGCTGAAGCGGCCAGAGATTTTTTACTTGGCCATTTACGTATTCAACTTGCAGTGTTATTTAACGAACTTCCAGGTGCTGTTTTTTCAGATGCGGCTAATAAAGCGCTTCAACGCGGACTGAAAGAATTTATTAAAGAAGACTGGCGAAAGGTATTTGATCCGGATAATGTAAAAAATCAAATTGAATCAATAACTTGAGGTGTTTATATTTAGCAATTATTTAAGGAAACCTTTTCAGGGTGATACCTTCAAATTACCTGCTGTTTTCAGCGTTGCAACACCCTAAAATATTTATTACTAAAAAAAGTTAGTCATACTTGTTTTTAATCCATCATTTTTTTCTGCTGAAATCGTTTCTT